>Ga0208696_1000204_pt1 | contig 41768 bp, 49 predicted proteins | sample Sb_taG_9_FD_187711 | JGI IMG/M metagenome (GOLD analysis project Ga0208696, IMG submission 187711) | Peat soil microbial communities from Weissenstadt, Germany - Sb_50d_b_LC metaG (SPAdes) (version 2) | ecosystem: Environmental > Terrestrial > Soil > Wetlands > Peat | place: Germany... | reverse complement strand
ACCAAGCCAGATCCCGCCTCCGCCTCCTCCCCGGCCGCTTTTCCTGGGCCAACGGCCGAACAGGCTTTATCGACATCGCCTCCCACCCCAGCCATGCCACCGGGTCGGGAACCGGCAGACCCGCTCGAGCAGGCGGTCGGGATGCTGAGTGCGGATCCGGCGCTGCTGGCGACGATCCGCGGGCGGCTCTCCAGCCTCTCGTGGTTCATGCGTGCCTTGGCCGAGCCGATCGCCCGCCGGGCCAACCGCGAGGACCACTGCACCGGGCGGTTCTGGGAGGGACGGTTCAAGTCGCAACGGCTGCTCGACGAGGCGGCGCTCCGCCGCGGCCACGAAGCGAGTTAGTTCGGGGCGTGCTCGTCGAGCCAGCGACCGCGGGCTCTTGCCGATGACGCTAGAGCTATCTGACGCTGCTGGACTGGACGGGTCGTCAGTTGCGAGGCGGGACCCGTGGAGTGATCCCGCTGGCGTTGGCGTCGATCCTCGATCGGCTCCAGGTCTCTGCCGAGTCGTGGCTGGAGACGATCGCCCGGTTCGGCCGCCAGTTCCACCGGGCGGTGGGCCTGTCCGACCATCTGAAAGTCGAGGCCCGGCGTCTGGGCGTGAACAGGCTGCACGGTCTGCGCTGGAGCGCCAGGTGGCATTCGCGCACTCGCCCTGTCCTTGACTGCCTCCGAGCCCTCCCTTCTGATTGTGGCAATTCTCCCGAGGCGCGGTTTGACAGGGGTCACGTCAGGACGCTGACGCGCGCATTTTCGACGGAACAATCAGGACGTCTCCCAGCCTGGCGGGAAGAGCCCCCGCAACTACGCGCCTCCATCTCTTGGGCTCGGCTCGTCAGCGAGGTGTCAGTATCTCGACAAGCGATGCGCGGCCATCATCGCCCCTAGCGTGGATTGCTTGGCTGAATGGGTGGACCCATTCTGCTCTTTCTCTGCTCTTCATAAGTAGGTGGCCCCAACGTCCCAACATCCTTGATAAGTGACCACTGCTGCCGGTATCACGTCGAGCCCGCGGGCGCACGGATGACGAGGCCAAGAACTCCGGCGTCGGAATGGGACGGGAAATGATTTCAACGATCTATGCATGGTTTGCGCGAATTGGCGAACGTGGCGACCACGCACTGGGCGGGCTCGGCATCTGGCCCTGTCTGACCCGAGGCCTGCTCAAGGTTCAAGACGGCTCGATGACAGCCAGCATTGAGGGCCCGGGAGAGAGCAGCCCGTTTGTGCCTTGCCGGCCAGCGGTTGCCGACATCCCGGCGCCGACACGTTCGCCGTCCCCTGGACTTTCACCGGAGCCCGACTCATTCAAGCCCGCTTGCCGTCGCATCCTGGTCGTCGACGACAACATCGATGCCGCCAGAAGTCTGGCAAAGATCTTGACGCTGCTTCACGGGCAGAACGTCGAGGTCGCCCATGACGGCCCCTCGGCCCTCGAAACGGCCGAAGCGTTCCGCCCGCAGATCGTCCTCCTGGATATTGGCCTGCCGGGAATGAGTGGTCACGAGGTGGCCGAGCAGTTACGCCGTAGGCCCTGGTTCGAGGGAGGCTTGCTGGTCGCGGTCACCGGCTGGGGACAAGAAAAGGACCGGGCGACATCACGTGCAGCGGGCTTCGACCACCACCTCGTCAAGCCAGTCAATCAGGCGACGCTCCAGAACCTGCTGGATGGCAATCTTGGACCCGATCACTGAAACCCGTCGCGGCCAGTCCGCCGGCCTCCATCGGCCCTTCTTGTGCGGTAGCCCTCTCGCTCTCTTGAGAGGGCCGGTGGCTTCGTCCGCCCAGCGTCCCTGGCAGACTTGACCGCTTTGCTGGTTATTGGCCCCAGATCGCCTGCAGCTACTTCCCGTTCGTCTACCCGTACTACGAGGAGAACACGAGCAACTTCGGCATGCTGGACAGGCGAGCGACTCCGCTTCGCTCCCTCGCGTCCTACGCCCAGTTGATCCGAGTTCTGGCAAGACTTCGCTGCCTGGGGGACCTGTGTCATTCCGCCCCCGCGCTCCTCAGAACCAGGCTCTTCGGTGAGGGCAAGGAGGTGATCGCCGTGCTCTACACCGGAAGGCCTGACGCATCGGCGGCCGTGGCTCTCGGCCTGCCCGTGGAGCGGATCGAGGGCATTGACGGCCGACGACTGCCCCTGGGGAACGACGGCTCCATCCCGATCCCTGACGGACTGTCCTATGTCTGGATCAACCGCGCTGCATCATCGAGCCGGCTGATCGCCGACACGGCGGCCAGTCGCATGCGGCCAACCTCAGCCGGCGTCGAGGCTCGCAGGGCACCCTCGCCGATCGTGCTCCGCTTCCGGCTCGACGACTCACGCTATCCACGCCGAAGCCCGCCGCGGGGCAGGGGAGATGCCCCCGATCGGCATCCCGATATCCTCGAGCTCATCCGCCGTGTGGTAAACCCGCGGCTCGCCGCGGGCGGTCAGGGCCTCGACCCTGGCGATCTTATCATTGACATGGCGCCTGCTGCGATGGGAGCGCTGGCAGGCGGTGCAAAACAACCTCTCCTCGCCGACCATGCGTGTTCCACAACGAATGGTCAACAAGGTATAATGCCGGCGTTTGGGTGCAATTGCCCATTGTGCCAGATGCTCCGCAATGCCGTCTGGCATCAGGTCAATCCAGCCACCCCGGCATCGTCCGCCTCGGTCGCGGAGTTCGACTGGAGCCTTGTCGTCAACACCTCTGGAGTCCGGTCGCCGCTCTTGTAGTTCGCCCCTCGTACAACGAGGAGTGGCCAATTGGTTTCCGTTCTCTGTTCTCCACGGAAGAAAGAACGGAAACCCGCCAGTCGCGACATCGAGCCACAGGGAGGGTTCCTTCATGTTCATGATTCTCTTGATCAGTTGCGCCCTGCTGGGTCCGGACCAGACGCCCCCTCGCACCAACCCGGCCCCCAACGCCGACCTCGAGGCGTACCAGTCCATGCAAGCCAAGGCCGGCCGCGACCCCGCCGCACACATCCGGATGGCTCTCTGGTGCGAGCAGCACGGCCTGAATGCCGAAAAAATGAAGCACCTGGCGCTGGCCGTTCTGAGAGACCCTCAGAACACCATGGCGCGTGGACTGATGGGGCTGTTGCCGAACGGAGGCAGGTGGGAGGCACCGGAGGCCGTCAGTGCCAGGCTCAGGGCCGACGAACTCCTGATGGCCAGGCTCGCCGAGTACAACCGGCGGCGTGACGAGCTCCAGGCTTTCGAGAACAGCACGATCCCGGTCGGCACAACCGTGCAGAATCGTTGGGCGCTACACCATCCCGCGGCGGAAGTCGCCGCCGCGCACGCCAGGCTCGGCGTCTGGTGCGAGCAGAACGGGCTCAAGCCCGAGGCGACCGCTCACTTCACACAAGCGGTCGTGCTCGACCCCTACCGCGACTCGGCCTGGAAACACCTCGGGTTCGTCAAGCACAACGGCCGCTGGATGAACCACGAGCAGATCACAGCCGAAGAGAAGGAAGCGATCGAGCAGACCCGCGCCGACCGGCTCTGGGAACCCCAGCTCAAGCGCTGGAAGGCTTGGCTCAAGGACGAAAAGCGGCGCGATCAAGCCACGACCGAGATGAAGTCCGTGACCGACCCGCACGCGGTTCCGGCGGTGGTCCGGATCCTCGCTCAGGGGAACGAGCGCGACCAGATGGCCGCTGCTCAACTCCTTGGCCAGATCGACATCCCCTCGTCCACCCGTGCGCTGCTGCAACTGGCCGTATTCAGTGCATCCTCTTCAGTCCGCGCGGCCGCCACCGAGGCGGTCCGCCGCCGCGAGCCGCGCGATTTCGCTGGGTGGCTGGTCGACACCATTCACACCCCGTGGCAATACCGCGTCCAGCCTGTTGGAGGCCCTGGTTCACCCGGAGCCTTGCAGATTGTCACGCCTCGCTTCACGATGCTCAGGACATACGACGCTCCCCCGGCGTTCACCCTCAGCGACCAGTTCTACGGTTACGTCGGGTACGACGTGAATGGCTTGCCCGTCGTCGTTCGTGGGGCCGAGATGAACTCGATGGCAAAACTGGCGGCGCTCGACGCCCGGGCTCCCTCGGGCAAGCTCCACCAGCTCGAGCTCCGCACCCAGATGCTGCTGGCCGAGGCCAACCTCAAGGCCGTCGACTCGCAACAACGGCTGATCGCCGACGTCAACGACATCGAGGCGGCAAACGCGGAGGCCGTGGCGATCAACCAGCGGATCACGCCAATCTTGACGACGACTCTCGACGCTCCCGACCTGAAGAACGACGAGGACGCGTGGAAAACGTGGTGGTACGACCGCCTTGGCTACCGCTACGACCCGCCGCCACCGGTCTCACTCGCCGTCGACGCATCGCCCCAGTACGCACCGCCGCGAATCTATAGCTGCTTCGTCGCGGGAACACCCGTTCGCACGATCAATGGCCATCAGCCCATCGAGAGCGTTCGCGTTGGTGATCGGTTGCTGACCCAGGACGTGACCACCGGGGCCCTCAGCTTCCAGTCGGTCCTGGTCGTCCACCACAATGCCCCGGCCAAGACCATCCGGGTGGCACTTGACAACGGCGAGACGATCACCGCCAGTACCTACCACCGCTTCTGGCAGGTCGGGAAGGGCTGGGCGATGGCCAAGCAGTTACAGACCGGCGACACCCTCCGTACCCTTGGCGGCATCGCGCGCGTCGTCTCCCTCGAGCCCGGCGCGACCGTCCCGGTGTTCAACCTCGATGTCGCAGGGACTCGCACCTTCTTCGTCGGCATGAAGGACGCCCTGGTTCACGACAACACGCTGCCCAACCCCCACCTGGAGCCGTTCGACGCGGTCAATCGGGAAAGCCTATCGGTACAGCTCACGCACCCAGCCGGAAAGTAAGCCGTATCGCGTCAAGATCGCCGACAACGCGCGCGAGCCGTGCTGGTCACCCGACGGCAAGTCGGTCGCGTACCTCAAGGACGAGTTCGAGAAGTACAACTTGCCGGACTTCGCCACCCGAGGCGTCTCCATCCACGAACTGGCGTCCGGCCAGACGCGCCAGCACCCGAACGCCAAGATCGAGCACCTCTACACGCTCAACTGGCCGGTGGGCGGCAAGTGGCTCGTCGCGACCGTCCACGGCGGCATGGGCCTCAGCCACGCGATCGTCGCGATCGCGACCGATGGCGACCGTGTCGTCGATCTGAAGCTTGGCGGCTGCCGCCCGAACGTGCGATTCGATGCCAAGAAGATCACCTGGGGCCACAGTGATTTCTGCGCGGGCGTCGCCGACCTCGACTTGACCGCGGACACACCCAAGGCGACGAACATCCACAACATCGTCGAGAGCACCAACCCGAGACTTACCACGTGACCTGGTCGCCTGATGGCAAGTACATCACGTACACGACCGGCCCCAAGGCCACGAAGAAGAACCTCAAGGGTTTGCTGCCCGAGGATCAGCGCTCGAGCACGCGGCCATCTCTCATGCGGATGACGCGGTGGGCCGCGGCGGCGACTTCCGGGCTGTGGGTGATGATGAGGAGAATGAAAGCGGAATCCGTACCGGCCGGCCCGCCTCGTGGCCCACGGCGATCAGGCCATCGCTTCCGGCATCGAGCGCGGCCTCGGCCTGGGCCACCGACGTGACCTCGCACAACGCGCGCCGGTTGGCGGCGTCGATCCGAGTGCATGCATACTTGAGTTGTTCCGGCGTCCCCGGGTCGGGGCACACGACCGCGACGAGATTTTCCCGGGCCAACGAAGTGGTGGTAATCAAGGGTAAGGTATGGTATCCCCGAATACGGAAATGCGTGGTGGAAGACGGCGGCGAGGCGGGAGAACCACTGGCACGAGATGGGATCGTGGTGTGAGGATGTCATGGCCGGCTCCGTCCCGGATGATCGGTCGGCGGGGTCTCCGCCATCGTCCCGAATGGATCGGCCTTTGTCTCCACGACGCCGAACGGCCGTTGACATGAGGAAAGTCACGTAGATTTCGGGACTTTGTGAGACAACGGAAATGGCGGATCAATCTCTTCTGGGAACGCTGACGGGCGAGCACTTCCAGCCGGTGCGGCTTCATTACAGGGTCTTGAACCATCCGGGGCTGAAACGGGCGTTCGAGAAACTTCGCTGCTTGGAATACGATGCCCCCCGGAAGCGCTGGGTATGGCTCTACGCCCATGAGGCCAAGAATCTTCGATTCCAGCGATCGTACGCCCAGTTTCCGAAAGAGCTTCATCCGATCGTGATCGGCGCCTTCTTCCTGCGAACGAAGGAAACCCTCCTCCTCGATCTCCGCTCTTGCGAGCGCGCCCTGCTGGCGATTCCGTTCTTTGATACGCATCTTCCCCGGAAGCTCGTCGCACTGGAGCACGCCGAAATCGTGAATCGACTCTTTCCCGTCACCAAGGAGAACCAGCTACTGACCCCGGACGCCCTCTTCGATCGGCAGATCGGCGCCAGCACCGGCATCGATCCCGCGGCCTTGGTGCACCGGCTCGCCGAGAAGGCCGCCGATATTGCGGATCCGAAAGAGAAACTCAAGATGATCTTCGAGAATCTCACATCCCGCGCCGGGGAGCCGCTGCCGCAGATCGAACGGCTTCCCGTCCACTATGCCGAAGACGGCATTGATGGCTTCGAGCTGGCATTACAGCTCCGGCAGATCGTCGCCAAGGAGCACTGGCTGGGCAACCCCGGGTACACCCTAGGCGACGCGATCAAGTCGCTCTACGAAACGTCTTGAGTGGGGAGATACGGGGACGCGAGTCTTTTTGGTCTTATCGTTCGCGTTGAGGATAGCAACAGCAGTCGCTCCGACAGTCAAGAGAACGACTCCCGCCCCCTTATCGGTCCGGCTCGACAATCGGCAACGCGTTCAGGAGCCGGCGGTTCGCCTCGAAACGCTTGACGGCTCGTTCGAATGAGCCCCTGGTCTTCGTGAGCACCAATGAATAAGGACTCCCTTTGCGCTCCAGTGAATGTTTGACGTCGCACTGATGCCGGTCAATGATATCGATCAGATGCTGGCGCATGTCTTCGCGGGCCGGAATGCGTCCGACCTCGTTTGCGGGGTCGGCCAGAAAGGCCTTGAGCTCGGCACAGTATTGGCACTCACAAGCCAGGTCCGCTGGGCGAGCCCAATCGGTCGGTGGCACCGGATGCTTGACGGTGGCCGATTCGAGCTTTTGGCGGACGGAGACCAGCCAGGACACCAGTTGTGGAGGAACCAAGCCGAACTGCTTCCGCGACCACGGTATCAACGATTTCAAGCAGGGAACCTGGCAATCGTCCAGGCTGAATTCGTCCGGCAATTCCTGGACGAAGTGAATCACGTGCGACAGGTCTTCGTCACGACCGCTTGCCGCAAGCGCCCGGAGCAACAACGGGAGCGACGTTTCGGAAACGGAAGTTTCCCGGCGCGGGCCGGGCGAGTAGTACGTCGGTCGCGGCGAACGCGGTTCACAGAAGCGTTCAACCGCCAGCGCACACAATTCGTGGGCGAGCGCCGACTTGTCCGAGTCCGCCGTTTTATCGAAGCAGAAGGCGGAGAGCCACTCGACGTCTCGGAACGGAATTTCCTGCCGGCCATGCATGTTTGGCCGCGATGAGATGAGATGCTTCAATTCCTGGGCGAACGAACTCCATCCGAACTCGCGGCACGCGGCCACGATGAATGAACTCAGTCGCAGCGACTGATCGCGTTCAGCCAATTTCGTCAGAAACAGCGCGATCGTGTCCCGATCGTGCAGCATCAGAAGATGTTCCGGGAAGTCATCGTACGGCGATTGCTCTCGGCTTGCGGGATGCCCGTATCTGAATGTGTGGTGTGGCCACCTGGCAATGATCGCACGGGCGAATCGAATGCAGTCGATGCGGGCTGCTTCGAGCCGCTTCCCGGGCGTCTTGCTTAGCTTAGCCGCCATCGAATAGAACAACGAGAGGCTTTCGGTCGCACCGGAACTCGCGACAACATCGAAGTGATGAACGCGATGCCAGACGACGATCGCCGACCGGTGATACCATCGGTCGAGTGTGTTGCCTTCATTGCCCGTATAGCCCTCATACTCCTCGGACGTCGGCTTCCAGTCGTCGATCGGCACCGACGATACGATGGCCGACGGATCGAACTCGATATCTCCCCAAGGCTGCTTCCTGCCGCGGACATCTGTCCACTGAGTTCCGCTCAAATCATCCTCGTAAGTCTCGCCGATCTCGATAGCACGCCGCGGCGTGCGGTAATGGTCAAAATAACCTCGACCGAAACTGCCATCGTCCGCGAACTGCAACAAATGGCGTGAAACCTGCGCCAGATGCACGAGGCAATCCGACTTCTTCGCCGCCGCCGCGACCAGGTCCGCGAGCTGTCGATCCCCTCCTTTCAGCAAATCCAGCGACAATCCGCGCTGCGTGTAGTGATGTTCCAGCGTGAAGACCAGCGGCTGCGCCGGCTGTGTCGCTACCCACGATCTGATCGACTCGGCCAGCACGTCGGCTGGAGCGGCCGCTTTCGCGGCGGCTGACGGTTTCACACGCTTCGGTTTCAGCACCAGGTTGTATGCCAGGCAAAGCCGGACGCCGCTGGTGACGCGTTGGACTTCGTGTTCGCAATCGGCGTAAAACGCGGCGTAACACGGAGCCTTGCCGCCCGCCGCCTCGTCGAAAGTCAACGTCTGCTTCGCGGCGCCGTGCCGAACGACCAGCGCTCCGCCTTCGAATCGATTGGGAAGCACGACAATCAGACTCGCCACCATCCGGTTGTGCTTTTCGCTGTCGCGATGCGGCAGGAAGAACCCGCCCTTCTCATACACCAGCAGCTTGTACAGCCTGGCTTCCAGTTGTTCCGCCGGCAATCCAAGCAGTTCTGCAACAGGACGCATTGCATCGGCGATTGCCACGTTCCACGCGTCGCTCAGGCAAAACTTCTTCGGATCGAGTTCAAACGTGTTTCTCACCTGCTTGTTGACCAGAGTCTCTGTTCCCTTTCCATACGGTGCGACCTGACAAACCGCGACGAGTTCCTTCACAGTCCTTGGTTTCAGCGGAGGTGTGATGGCGCCCAGACCCTCAACTTCGATGCCGGGATCGACGACGGGCAGGCAGCCGACGACACAGAACTTCGCCGACCTTGTTGCCTGTTCGATCGCTTTCGACAGCCACTCGACGGTGGTCGACTTGTCCATTTGCTTCCTCTTTGTGGAAACGCCAGCGTGGTGACCGGGGAGATGTGAGCTGAGCCTCCTGTCACGCTCGTCGCTTGCGATCGATCAAGACTCAAGCTCCTCATCAGGCGTATCAGGCGTGTCAGGAGTCATAAGCTCCCAGAGTTCATTCTTGTGCAACCAGATGGGGTCGGCATTCCGGGCGATGAATTCATCGACGGGCATGCCTTCAATCATCGGGGGTCGCGGAACCCGCTTCTGCTTTCCGTTGATGAAGATCGTCATGTACTTCTCCTTCCGCTCACGCCGTGCCCGCTTTTCGGCGGCGGTTCGCTTTCGCTTTGGTTTTTTCATTGGCGCGTCTCGCGGTTCAAAGGTCCATATCTGCCGGCAGGAGGCGAAGCCGAGAATCTTTGCTTGCCGATCGGCCCCGGCACTTTGGCCTCTTCGCGATTCTGCTTCGAGTTTGACATCGTTTCCACACTTCGCAGCCACTACTCCTCGCAATACTGCGGCGGTGATTTGCCCACCCGCCTGATGACACGCGGGTAGGTGACGGTCGGGATGGCTTGGTCGATCCGGTCTACCTGAACCTGATGAAACCAGTCGTCGCCGAAGTCGAACCGGTAACCGAAGACACGACCCGGAGTCAGATCCAGGTCGTCCAGCTTTGTCGTGCGTGCGTCTCCATCCCCTTTCTTCCTTTGCTGTGGATCTGGAACTCCGTAGTTCGGTCCGTCGGGATCGAACGGGCGTTTGCCAAGCTGGAATTCGTACAGATGTTCGTCGCTACGATCGTACGCCTTGAAGATGGCGTGATGCAGTTGTTCGAGTGTCTGGTCGCCGCGGATTTCGATCGCTCGGCTGATTTCCTTGTTGGAGAACTTCTCACTGGTAGGCCCACTCAGCAAGTAGACCGATACGACGTACAAGCTCGTCGGAGGCGCCGCCGGTGCCACTGCAACGCTGCTCGGTTGGTTGTCTGGACGCGCCGGACTCCTCCCCTGCTTGCGAGCGTTCCACGGCGGAATCTCGTCATCCGGGACTCGGACCCGGATCGAGCGGGGCTGTCCCGGCTGGCGGTCGATCAGCCCTTTCTTCTCCAGCACCTTCACCATCTGATTCACCGACGGCGGCGAGACGCACATGGCCATTGCGATCTCGGTTTCGGCGGGCGCATATCCGTGCAAATTGGTGTAGGCGTGAATGAACGCCAGATAACGGCCCTGAGTCGGGGTGAAGTCAGCCATCACAGCCTCTCCGTCGTGAGCGTGATGCACAGTATACGAATTCCACACTGGCTCGCCATCCCGTAGCGATGATCGATCGACATCGCCATGCCGACGACGGAACCACGGGGAGTTCCGGGGACACTCTGGTTCGGTTTATCTCCCAAGGGGGCGAAAGGAGCTACCCACGTTCCCATGGTGCCGGAAAGTGGGTGATCCCTTCCGCTCTCTAGAAAATGCGGAATGCGGAACGGGGAATGGGGAAGGAGGGATGGCGGATGGCAAATGGCGGATGGCAAATGGCGGATGGCAGATGCGAGATGATGGCGGATGGTTGTGCAGTAGGCCAGAATGTCGAGCCAATGCCACAGGAGTGTCTGGAACTTCCCGCTGAGGCGTCGACGACTCCGCCCCAGGCACCAAGGAATGCCGGCACGTCGGGTGGCCATGGAGAAGGCGAGCGCAGCGAGCCGACGCCCCAGAAGTGCCGAGCGCCCCAAAAAGCGGCAAACGAAGCCAAACGGGAATCAACGCAAAGGTCTTTGCCGCATGGCTTGAATCATCGGAAGCGGGGTCTGCGGGTCGGGAACGAAGCCAAGGTTTTGGAGAGCAAGACCCCATGTCGAGGCCGGGGAGCAACAGGGAACCCGGCCACACTCTTGAAGGCGCTTTGGCTGGGGTTGGGGCTGTGGAAGGTGGCCGCGCGGCAGAGGCAGAATTCGGCTTGCCGGCACCTGGATGAAGCCACACAGGGAACCGTGTACAAGAAATCAACCAGGGCGCGAGTGTTCCAGATTGCCAGGCTAACTCGAAGTGCGCGCTGGCACTAGAAAAATGGTCGATCACCAGGCTGACAGGAGCTCACAAGACGTGGAGCGCGCAGCCGGCAGCAAGGGAACGATCATTCGGGTATCAATCCGGCGCTTGGGGGTTTTCCGGCGCGGGGAGAATTGTTTGCAGTCGCGTCATCACTCTTCCCAGCCTGACGAGTCGTCTCGTCGCCGAGGATGCTGATATCCAGATCCTGAGCCGGTGGCACGATGACTTTGCGTCGAAACCGCGGCAAGAGCTCAGCCAGGGTCTCGAGGAAGAGCCTGTGCCGGAACGGATTGGGGGCTTTACGGGCCTCGCTCAACACACGACTGAACCGCGCTGCTTCACCCCGGGCGGGCTGTACCAGGCGTTCGAACTGGCCGGCTGCGGTGTCGGCGATCTCGCGGGCCTGGCCACGGGCTTCGGAGCGGCTGCGGTCGCGGTATTCCTCGGCCCGCGTGATTGCCTGGCGGCGGTCGCTCCGTGCCCGATCCGCGTCCGCGCAGGCCGGGGCGACGGCCGTCGGCGGTGCCACCCGCCCCAGCCGAACCGCCACGACCGAGATTCCCAGCCCTTGCTCATCGGAGATTGATTGAATCGAACGTTCCAGCCACTTCGCGACCTCGCCGCGCCCGGTTGTGAGCAGCTCGTCAATTCCTCGTCGCCCCAGGGCGAGCGTCAGTTCCCATTCCGACAATGCCCGCAGCATAGATTCGACATCACGGGCCTTGAACAAGTAGGCGGCGGGATCGCGGACGCGGTACTGCACGAGCGACTCGGCCGTGACGAGGTTCAGGTCGCCGGTCAATAAATCGTCGGAGGACGGATCGGGCGCGCGGGAGAGCGGTGCCTCGCGCGGGCCGGATGCGCCCACGGCGATGGTACGCGTCTGGTTCATCTTGAGGCGGTCGAGGCGATCCAGGCCCCAGGGTAATCCCCAGTGCAAGCCGGGTTCCCAGGGCTCAGGCAGGACGGCACCAAGCCGCCGGACAACTCCGACCTCGTCGGGTTGCAGGACCGTCACCCCGGTGGACAGGTAGCCGCTCAGCAGGAGCGACCCGATCAGAAACGACCAGTGGCGCCGCTTCATGGCTTTCGGCCCCCCGCAACCGTTGAGTCCGAACGATGCGGGGACGACACGGCCCCGAGAACCCCGGGCACGGGCACGGGTGCGGGAGGCACGGGAGCGGCTGCTGCCGCCTCGGGCGGTGCGGTGGAGCCGGAACCCGAGGAGTTCTCACGGTCGGGCTTCTCGCCCCCGGGGTCGGGGACGCCCTGGGTCAAGAGCCGGAGGAAACGGCTATCGGCCGAGAGGACCAGGGTGGTGCGGGCGTCGAGGGCCGATCGATAGGTCTCCAGGGTCTTGAGGAATTGATAAAACGCCGGATCGGCGGAGTGGGCCTCGTTGGCGATCCGGGTAGCCTGGGCTTCCCCATCCCCGATCAGCCGGGCGGCGTCAGATTCGGCCTGCGCGATAACCGTCGCACGGTCGCGATCGGCTGCGCTGCGGATGATTCGAGCCTGGCTCTCGCCCTCGGCCCGAGTCGCCGCGGCGACCCTCTGCCGCTCGCTGCGAATCTGCTCGAAGACGGCCGCGCGGACCTCCTCTGGGTAGTTGAGCCGGCGTAGCCGCACCGCGACGACCTCAAGACCATATTCCTGCGCCGCCTGCTCGGCCACGCGCCGGGTCACGTCACCTGTCAGCGCATCGAGCATCGATTGATCGCCGACCGAGACGAGCTGGCCGAGTTCCCGCCCGCCCAGCTCGGCGGCAAGGACGGCGGCGGCCATGTCCTCCAGCCGGGCCGAAGCGTCAGGCATCGTCGGCACGGTCCGGAGGAATCTCTGCACGTCGGTGATCCGCCAGCTCGCATACCAGGCGACCTCGAGGTTTTTCTTGTCTTTCGTCAACATCTCACGCGCCGGAGGCGTGTCAAGCTGGAGCCGGCGGTCGAAGGAGCGAAGGCCTTCGTGCGGCCACTTGAAGTGGAGGCCGGCCTCCTCGATCAACCGCACCGGGCGGCCGAAGGCGGTGACGAAAGCCGTTTCCGACTGGTCGACGATCACGATCGATCGCACGAGGGCGACCACGGCCAGGATCGCGAGCAGCGCGAGAACACGTCGAGTCGAGAGTCTCATTACTGAGATACTCCTTGCAGACACATGGGAAGCACCGTAATGCGTCGCATCACGAGCAGGAAGACCCGGGGAAACGTTCGATTTGTCATCATGTACCAAGGTGATCCATGTAATTGGCTCAGTCGCCAAGTTCAGGCGGAGGCAGGGCGCGGTCCGGAAGCGGATTCAAGAGCGGATTCAAGCGCTCGGGATCGGCGAGCCAGAGGTGGCGCCGGCCGGCGACGCGTTGGTCGAGAATCAGCTTGGGCCGACCGGCCAGGGTCGTGGCCATCGTGTTCCAGAGGAGGCGGCACTCGGTCAGGGCGGGTTGCGATCCGTGGGCTGCGGCCTTTGCCAGGAATGCGCCTTTCTCGCCGAGTCTGCCGGCGACCAGCTGGGCCGCCCTGGTCTTTGCCGCGTCGCGAATTGCCTCGGCCTCCGCCTGGGCCGACGATCTTCTTTGGGCTGCTGCTGCGCGGGCCTGGTTGAGACTGCGCTCCGCATCGGAGACGGCCGTCGAGACATCCCGATAGGCCGGGACGACTTCCCGAGGCGGGTGGGCATCAACGATGCGGAGTCGGTCGACGATCACCGCCAGGCCCGAGTCGTCCAGCCGCTCTTGCAGGCGCCGCGCGAGTTCCACCTCAAATCCGCGCCTGGCAGCGACCAGGATGGCCTCGAGCGCCGTGCGGCCCGTCTCCTGGCGGAAGACTCCTTCGGCCGCCGCGGCCGTGGCCAGGTCGACGTCCGCCACCTTGAACATGAGATCGGGCAAGCGGGCCTCGTCGTAGTGGTATTCGACCACTCCGGCAAGTTCAACCATGTTCTCATCGCCTGTGAAGAAGAGCGCTGAGTCGTCGCGCCGTTCGCCATGGCTTGCGCCCCAGGCGACCGGTTTCGATGCCTTGGAGATCGGAGCCGTCAGCCCGACCCGGGCCACTCTTGATCGATCGGGCTCGACAGCGATCACTGACTCGATCGGCGCAGGCATCCGGACGTGCAGGCCCGGCCGAAGCAAAGGGCCCTGATAGCGTCCGAACCGGCGCAGCAGGCCCACCTGGTCGGGCCCGATGATCGTGATTCCCGATGTGAGGTAAAACAGAGCCCCCAGTCCGACCGCCGCACGAAGCACGGTACGCCGATTCCTCCAGAGTCCGTCGAGGATCATCGAGGGCCGGCAGTTCCGGCAGGCCGAGACAACCGGGACCAATGAGCAGACAAACCCGAGTGTCTGCCAGCGTTCAAATCCCAGGATCCGGATCGCATTGAGCAGCACCAACAGCGAGCCGATCTGATGGAAAATGGCAGCGGCGACCGGCCCGAGAACTCGCAGTCCGGCAAAGACGACCGCGATCGCGTTCAAGCCAAAAGCGAAGAGCAGGATATTCTGGTGGATGATGCGGACCGTATGGCGAGCAAGGCGGATCGTCTCGGGCAGCACGGTGAGCGGGTCGCCCATCAGGACGACCGAGCCAGCCTCGGCCGCCAGTCACTACCCACCCCCGCAAGGGCCAGACCGACGTCGGCCCGAGCCAGGGAGGGTGCGTCGTTGATGCCGTCACCGATCATCGCCACGACCCGGCCGTCTTGCCGTCGCTTGTCGATCCACTCGGCCTTGCCCGCGGGGCTGAGCTCGGCTTCGACCTGTTTGATGTGGACCCTCCTGGCCACAGCCTGTGCCGCCGGCACGCGGTCTCCCGTCAAGATCGCCAGGTCTTTCAGGCCCAGGTGCTTCAAGTCGTGAATCACGTCGTGTGCCTGCGGCCGCACACGATCGCGGGCGCCGATGACGCCGGCCACCTGGGCATTTCGGACCACGATCAGGACCGTCTGCCCGGACCGGTCGAGATCCTCGATGGCCCGTTCGACTTCGGACGGGACGCTGACCTCGTGCTCGCGGACCAGCCGGAGGTTGCCGACCAGAATCGTCGTCACGTCGGCGGATTCCGTCAGCCTGAGCTTGGCCAGGATCCCTGCGCCCGGCTGGGCCTGAAATTCCTCGACCTTCGCCAGCGCCAGGCCACGCCGCCGGGCCTCAGCGACAAGCATCCGCGCCAGGGGGTGCTCGCTGGCCTGCTCGGCCGCGGCAGCCAGCCGCAGGACGAGATCCGCGGCGGTCGATTCGCCGGCCTCCTCGCTCGTGGGTCCGAAGGCGTGGCAGGCGCCCAGTTCGGGTTTTCCTTCGGTGAGGGTGCCGGTCTTGTCGAAGGCCAGGGTATCAACCCGGGCGAGTGCTTCGATGGCTGCGCCCCCCTTGACGAGTACGCCGCGCCGGGCCAGCCGGGCCGATGCGGCGAGGATGGCCGCGGGGGTGGCAAGCACGAGCGCGCAGGGGCAGGCGACCACGAGCACCGCGACAGCAGGCATGAAGTCGAGCCGAGGCGCGCTCCCGTCGGCGATCCATCGCCAAAGCAAGAGCCCATTGGTCGCCAGGAAGACCAGCAAGGTGGCACCCAGCACCGCGGGCAAGAACCGCCGGGCGTAGCGGTCAGCCCTGCGCTCCAGCGGCGAGCGATGCCGATGGGCGTCGGCCAGGAGGCGGATGACCTGGCCGAGGGTCGTGCCGGCGCCGACTTTCTCGGCGCGGACCTCGAGCCGGCCGAACTGATTCACTGTCCCGGTAAAGACGGGGTCGTTTTCACCTTTATCGACCGGCATGCTCTCGCCGGTCAGGACGGCCTGATCGACGGCGGAACGGCCCCGAACCACCGAGCCGTCGACGCTGATTCGCTCGCCGGGGCGGATAACAACAAGATCTCCGACCGCCAGTTTCTCCGATGGAATCTCGATCTCGATGTCACCCCGGAGTGCCCGCGCGGTTCTCGGGTAGATGTCCAGAAGCGACCCGATCGCTCGCTGCGCTCGCTCGAATGTCAGCGCCTCCAGGCACTCGCCCAAGAGCGCGATGAAGACCACCTCCGCCGCGACGAAGTACTCACCCAGACAGGCGGCCGCCACGCAGGCGATCGCCAGGGCGATGTCGGCGCCGATCGAGCCCGCGAAGAGCGCGGCCAGAGCGAGATAAACAACGCGCCCGCCGCCAATCAGCGCGGCGATCAGGACCAGAGGCATGCCGAATGGCCACTGCCAGGGGCTGTCCAGGGCCCCGAGCGCGACGTGGGCAACCAGGAACGCGCCGACCACGACCGTGAGCACAACCAGGGACCGGCGTTCGGCATCCGGGTCGTGGTCATGGTGTTCATGTCCCGAAGCGTGCCCGTGTTCGTGCCCATGCGAATGCCCGTGGTGGTCTTGGGATGGAGCTGGCACACCCAGTCGCATCTGTTCCGGCCTGTACTCTCGATGCAACGGTGTCTCCCTCCCCACCTCGATCCGCGTGGGGATAATCTTGATTCGACCTGGAAACGGGCGGCTCACGGAGAGTGAGTCGAGCCGCCGGCCCGATCAGCTCAGCTCGGCAGTAGCGCCGCGGGTCGTGGGCACCCTCGGTCTGGGGATCATGGAGGCCCGGTGATCCCGGAGCCACCGCACTCAATAACTATCCGCGGAGATCACGGGGTCGATCTACCGGGAAAGGCGTTCTCGTCAGCGAACAAGTTCGTCGGGACAGGAACCCCTTCGGGCTCCTGGAAGCTGGCGGGAGAACCGAATTTTGAGGTCGGCTCATGGCCCCGCACAGTTGTGACTTCGGTGACCAGCCAGCCCTCCGGTCTTTGGCCGAGGCGATAGGTCTGCCGCTCGTTGCGGTCGGGGTAGACCGATTCCACGACGACCGACACGAGGTCGTCCCCCTCGGGTACTGGAGCGAAGACGGCCCGGCTTTTCCGTGACCGGGCGGCTTGACGGAGAGCCGCAACAAAGGAGTCGCGGCCCTGCTCGTCGATCTCTCTCTCAATCCTGGCGCGAAGCGGTCGATCGAACGTGGCGAGGTATGCAGCAACGTCCCCTTCGCGGGCGCTCCGCAAGAGCGAGTGAACCTGGGCCTCAGCCGGGCTGGCGAACTCGACGTCCTTCTCTCGTGGGGCTTCTCGCTCGAAGGGGCGCCGCAATCCCGCCCACGCGATCACCCCCATGACGATGAGTGTCAAGAAGCCCGGCAATATACGCTTCATCTCCCGTGTCCTGATGGTTTGAAAGACTGAAGTCGATGACGCAAGTCGGAAGAACAGTCCTCTCGACCAGCGGTCGAGGCCCGTGTTGTTTGCTCACTGGCCGGCAGAGCAGTCTCGACATACCAGGCCGGGACAACGATGAGTTAGTGTCGGGACTGCTTGCCGGCCGAAGAACGTCAATTCTTTGTGACTTAGGTGCTTTTTTCGTTATGGACCCAGATCGGGCTGCCCCAGGCGATTTCGCCGTCTTCCTGGATGAGCCGCACGTAGTACCAGCTCAGGTCCCCGACTGGCGACGTCTCCTCATCGGTTCATCGGAACTCAGTTTCCTCGGTCCCGGGCGCGGTCGAATAGACGTAGACAAAGTTCTTGATGACGTCCACTTTTTTGATCGGCGCCGTGCCGCGGGCGAAGACCTTGAGCGTGACCGGACCTTGGGCGGTGAACTCGTCGCCCATGAGGTGGTCTCCGGAGCGGACATCGAGAACGATGTTATCGGTGGCGGCATAGCAATGCCGTTTCTTGGTTGCGGTGGCCGCCGGGGTACTGCACCGAACGCTCGTAGGTGAAGAGCGGAACGAACCTTGGCGCCGCGTGATACAGGTCGGTGGTCTTCTGGGTGATCCACCAGGTATATTCCGTGCCCCCGTTGTCATGATCTCCGCAGCCAACCCAGTCAAGTCGGCCAGCATCGATCGCGTAACGCCACATGTCTTCCAGGGCGCCGTCGTCGGCCCCGTCCAGTGACATTTCGGTATGGCGCTGGAACTCACCGCGGAGAAGCTGGTAAGACTTTGCGCCGGCATTCACGCGGTGACTGCGAATCCGGGCAACATCCTCGGCCTCCTTCGGGTGCACCGGCGGCGTGGGCTTTGTGGCTTCCACGGGGCCGAGCGGCTCCCCGGCGGGAGAGCCTTTCGGGGCTGCCAGAGCCGCGATGAAGACGTCGTTGTTAATGAGGCCGGCGGGGGTACTTTGGCTGGAAAGAAAACGAAGTCCCAGGTCACGCGTCAAATCAACTTCGCGGTGCAGGCGGCCATCGCCCGAGTAAGCGATCAGGATTCCGCCTTCTGGCCGGGAGATCAAGGCCGGGCGGTTATCGAGCAAGTTATCGCTGCGGGGCAGCGGCTGAGGAGGCGTCCAGGACTTTCCGGCGAGGGTGGTGGCAAACTCGGACCAGATCGGGCCGGAAGTCAACACGGCCCCGCCGAAGACCGACCATTGTGGGTCATGGCTCTTGCTGTGGTTCCTCGCTCGTCATGACCTTGAACCCGACCGGGGACCCGTTCTCCGGCTCTCCATTGTAATTGACCGTGATCTCCTCGCCTGGTGCGATATCCTGGATTGCCGTGAAGACCTTGGTCTGCCCGCGCTCGTCGTCATAGCGAGCGTTGGGCTGGAACGAGTGGTTGTAGAGCGAGCCATAGCCCAGAGCGACTGCCACCGTGCCCCGACCCCACTCGAAGCAATAGCCGGTCAAGCGTAGTGGCACGTCGCCTTTTATGATTTCACCGGCCGGCAGCACGAGCACGGGAACACGCTCGATCACCTCGCCGCTGCGAATCAAGCGGCGGGCACAGACCCCGCGACCCTTGCCTTTGATCTGTTTCACTTCAATCGCATTCGTTTGCGTGAAGCCCATACGATGCTCTAACCCTTCCCCCCAGGATTGCAGATGCTTCTCCGGCCCAGCCAGGAAGCAATAGAATATACCAAAGTCAATGATACCATGAGCAGGGACTGAACTGGTTCAGTTCCGAGGAATCGCAGGCATGAAGACCAAGACCGAGATCGTGAAAGAATGGCTGCCCCGGTACACAGGGCGTTCGCTCGACGACTTCGGGAAATACATTCTTCTGAGCAACTTTGGCAACTACGTCGAGATGTTCGCCCAGCGGTTCGGGGTCGAAGTTCTCGGTAGGAACCATCCGATGCAGTCGGCAACCGCCGAGAACCTCTCCATCCTCAACTTCGGCATGGGTAGCGCCATGGCGGCGACCGTGATGGACCTTCTTGCCGCCGTGGAACCGAAAGCCGTCCTCTTCCTGGGCAAGTGTGGGGGCTTGAAGAAGACCAAGGTCGGCGACTTCATCCTGCCCATCGCCGCGATTCGAGGCGAGGGGACGAGCAACGACTACATGCCCCCAGAGATACCTGCACTGCCGTCGTTCCGGTTGCAGAAAGCGGTGTCGGCCATGATCGTGAGGCACGGGTTTGATTACTGGACGGGGACGGTCTACACGACGAACCGGCGCGTTTGGGAGCACGACGAGAAGTTCAAGGAGTACCTGAAACAGATCCGGGCATTGGGGATTGACATGGAAACGGCCACGATTTTCATCGTGGGTTTCGTCAATGACATTCCCAAGGGAGCGCTCCTGCTGGTCTCGGACAGCCCGATGACCCCTGAGGGTGTCAAGACGACGCGTAGCGACAGGTCGGTGACCGAGAAATTCGTCCGTGAGCACCTGGAGATCGGCATCGACTCGCTGGTCGAACTACGCGATTCCGGGGAGTCGGTCAAACATCTGAGGTTCGCCTGAGGGGCGATTCTGTCTGTCCGCATTGGAGTCGACCGGCGAGTGGCAGATTGTCTTGCCAGGCCTCTCCGACGCCGGGACGTGAGCGCACCCCGAACCGATCGGGGTCACCTGCCGGGAAATTGCACTACCGACAGGTAACCCGATAGGTTGATCCGTAAACTCACTGGCGAGCAAACAAAGGAAACACTTGAAAGGAGCGGGGCTCTGGCATCAACCGAACTGGCTGACGATCAGTAACGCCGGCCGCCGCCACCTCCGTAACCACCGCCGCCGCCACCGCGACCGCCGCCGTAGCCGCCGCCACCGCTACGGCCGCCACCGCCACGATCCTCGCGTGGCTTGGCCTCGTTGACCGTCAGCCGGCGCCCGTCATGCTCGTGGTCGTTGAGCGCCTGGATCGCTGCCTGAGCTTGAGCTTCGGTGTCCATCTCCACGAATCCGAATCCCTTGGAGCGGTTCGTGTCCCTGTCCACAATGATTTGTGCGCTCTGCACCGTCCCGAACGGCGTGAATAACGCCTCCAGGTCGGCTTCGTTGACGTTGTAAGTCAGGTTGCCAACATACAGCTTCTTACCCACGATCGAACTCCGGAACGAAAAGCTGACGACCCTCGGAACGCTTTCAAGGTCGAGAAGAAAGGGGCTTCCATTGAAACCCATCGGCCAGGTTGGGCGAGAGAAGTCACCAATTGGCCGGTTCGAGACGAGCCGGCCGTGCTCCTCGGTCGCCAGACCCACCGACTAAAGTATAACAAGAAATGGGCGAGATTGATAGGAATTTAAGCTGACCTTTTCCGTCTCGACCGGGGGGCGAGTGCAATCACGACATTACTGAATGGCCAAGAAGTAGCTTAGAGCCGTGGCTCACAGACGAGATCGCGAGACCCTTTTGCCTGGCCATTGGGCGAAGGCTAACGACCTGAGTTAATGGAGTCCGCGGGAATTCACGAAGCCCTCCCACCTCGACTTGGAGAAGAAAGCATGCGATATCACTTCAGGCTCATGCCGGCCCTGTCCCTGGCTTTACCCGGCCAATCTCGTTGTCCCCCTGATCGGCGGCAAGCAGCAGCTCCGCGTGCTGGCGACCGACGCCAGCGGCGAGGTCCGCGACGTGACTCGAGAGGCGTTCCTTGAGACCGGCAACATGGAGGTTGTCGTGGCCAACAAGTCCGGCCTGATGACCGCTCTGCGCCGGGGCGAGGCACCCATCCTGGCGCGGTACGAAGGCGCCTATGCTTCCCCGACATTGACCGTCATGGGCGACCGCGGCGGATTTGTCTGGTCCCAGCCCCCGACGTACGGGCGGATCGACGAGCTCGTCGCGGCCAAGTGGAAGCGGATGAAGATTTTGCCGTCGGGCCTCTGCTCCGACGCCGACTTCATTCGCCGGGTGACGCTCGATCTGGCGGGCCTGCCCCCGACCGCCGAGGACACCCGCGCATTTCTGGCCGACCCGCGCGAATCGCGGGCCAAGCGCGAAGCCCTCGTCGATCGCCTGATCGGCTCGCCGGATTACGTGGAGTACTGGACGAACAAATGGGCCGACCTGCTCCAGGTCAACCGCAAGTTTCTCGATGTCGACGGCGCGGCGGCACTGCGAAACTGGATCCGCGGCCAGGTTGCGGCCAATACACCCTACGACGCGTTCGCACGGTCGATCATCACGGCCTCCGGGTCGAACAAGGACAACCCGCCGGCCGCGTATTTCAAGGTGCTTCGCGAGCCGACGGCCATGATGGAAAACACGACCCAGCTCTTCCTGGCAGTGCGGTTCAACTGCAACAAGTGCCACGATCACCCGTTCGAGCGCTGGACTCAGGACCAGTACTACCAGACGGCCGCCTTCTTCGCGCAGGCCGGCCTGAAGGCGGACCCGGCAAGCGGCGGACGGATGGTCGGCGGCACCGACGTCGAGTCCCCCAAGCCTCTGTACGAGATGGTCGCCGACACGGGCTCGGGCGAGGTCGTCCACGATCGCACCAAGAAGGTCACGGCCCCCAAGCTGCCGTTCACCTGTGCCTACAAGAAACCGCCCGCCAACGCTCCGCGGCGTGTCGAGCTGGCCGCCTGGTTGACCTCTAGTGACAACCCGTATTTCGCCCGCAGCTACGTGAACCGGCTGTGGGGCTACCTCTTCGGAGTCGGGATCATCGAGCCGCTCGACGATATCCGCGCCGGCAATCCGCCTTCCAATCCCGAATTGCTCGACTACCTTGGGTGCGGAGTTCATCAAGAGCGGCTTCAATGTCCGCCACATTGTGCGCCTCATCTGCACGTTCGGTTGCCGTCTGTCTCTGCGCAGGTCTGGCGGTCGCTCAGGGTCCTGCCAAGGAGGATCTCGAGAAGCAGCAGGGGACATGGGTCGCCGTCTCATTTCGGCGCGACGGTCAGGACACGCCCCGAGAGATCGTCCGGACGATCACGCGAACCGTCGAAGGCGCGCATGTCGTCTGGAAGCGCGACGGCAAGAACTTCGCGGGGACGGCTCTCGTGCTCGACCCGGGACAGGACCCCAAAGCCATCGACGTGATCGCCGACGGCGGGCCCTCGCGCGGCAAGCGGGTGCTGGGAATCTACAAGATCGAGAACGACAAGCTCACGCTCTGCATGGCCGATCCCGATCAGCCCAGGCCACGGGAGTTCAAGGCCGAGAAGGGGTCCGGGCACACGCTCATGGTGTTCACGCGGCAAGAAATGCGGGCCAGGCCGTGAGAGTCACTCCCAGCCCTCGCCCCTGAGGATGGCTTTGCGACTGGGCAAGCAGCCGATCCTCGTGAACAGCCGACCGCAGCAGTTCGATGACCTGATCGAGCGCCAGTGTCTTGTATTCCTTCGCCAGCGCGTGCATCACCTGAGCGCGGAGGCCGAGGAAGACATCCCCCTCGCCGTACTGCCCCGGTCCCGTCTTGAAGTAGCGACCCGCGAAGGACGCGGCTTCGCGATTACTCAGCGCGCGCAACCGATCTTGAATCTCACGTGTGGTCATAGATCTCAGGCTCGAGGATACACTTCCAGTCCAAGGCAATGGCTTGGTAGCATGGCCCGCACCGTGGGGCAAGTCCTCTCAGGCTCCCTCTTCGTCCATGTGAAATCCGGCCGCCACCAGTTCGGCCAGGGCTGCAATCGCCTGCTCGGCGTCTGGCCCGCGCGCTTCGAGCTCAAGCGTCGTGCCACGCTCCGCGGCCAGGCTCGTCATGTCCAGAACGCTCTTGCCGTTGGCCTTTCTCCCCCCAAAATGAACCCAGACCTCCGACTGAAACGAGCTTGCCAGTTTCACGAACCTGCTTGAGGGCCGCATGTGAAGTCCGTAGGTATTGACGATCTCGACCTGGCGGTGGGCGATGCCAGCATCGTTTTCCATGATTCGCCTTCCTCGGCGGATCTCACGCCAGGTTGATGATTTTATGGTCGATCGAGAACTTCCGACCGCGGGGCGAGAGGTCCTCACGACCCGACCAGCGGGCAGCTTGGCGGCCCCAGGCTCCACGAGAGCCGCGAGCTTACCGCTTTTCCGGGATCCTCAACTGTCCATCCAAGTCGTACCGGCCTCCAGTTTCGGTTGCCAGCGGGACGGTCTTCTCGCCGTACCGAACCGTTGCCTCGCGGCCGAGCTGGGAGTGAATCGTCGCGGAGGACAGCGTTCCGTCCTTCCACGCGAGATCCACCTCGAAGCCGCCCCGGGCGCGCAGTCCCTTCACCGATCCCGTGGGCCAGGCCTTGGGCAGGGCGGGAAGCAGGTGGATCTCGCCGTCGGAGGCGTGACTCTGAAGCAGCATCTCGGCAACGCCAGCCGGGAAGGCGAAGTTGCCGTCCATCTGAAACGGCGGGTGGCTGCCGAAGAGGTTGGGATAGACGCCGCCGGGCTCGAGTTCGAAGCTCATCCCCTCGCCATCATCGGTCGGGGCATAAACGATTGGGTTGGGGCTATTGTAGTAGTTCGGGTCGACGTGCGCCGGAGCCTTGCCGCGGAGGCCCAGAACGTTGTCCTTGGCCTGGGTGCGGAAATGGAGCCGGCTTCCCAGTTTGGCCGTGAAACCAAGAGTTGCCGGCCGGCTTGCCGTGAGGCGAACAGCCAGAATCTGGTCGGGTGGCGAGACGAACACCTCACGGGTGTAGACCAAATCGTCGATCGTATAGCGCACGCCGACGACGCCATGATCAAAATCAAGCATGCGGCGATAGTCGCGAATCTCGGTCGGACCGGAGGACCTTGGGATGTCGAATGTCAACACCAGATCACCCATGGGCAGATAGGTCTGGGTGTAGGGGCCCATCATCTTCTTGCCGAGCTGGTGGGCCTCGGCATACTTCCCCTCGAAGATCAGGCGGCGGATCTCCGGCAGGGTCTTGAGTGCCTGTGGGTTGTCACAGTCCTTGGGTCCACCCGACCAGAGCGTGTCCTCGTTGAGGGCGATCCGCTCGGTCGTCACGCCGCCGTAAACCATGCCGCCCAGGCGGCCGTTGCCCACCGGCACCGCCTCGATCCATTCTCCGGCTGGCCGCGAATACCAAAGGCTCAGGAGCTGGTCCGGCGGTTCCGCCCGACCGGTGAAAACCGGATCGGAGGCTTGAACCCGGGTCGTCAACAGCAATAAAATTGCAAGAACAGCATCTCTGAGAACACTTCTCTGTCGCGGAGCTGAATTTCCCATCATGGAGTTCCTGCTCATGCGTCTTGAACGAACCCGCTCGCGTCCTGAACACGCCATTCACTTGCGGTGCTCATGGAAGACGCTGCAATGCTTACAAAACAAGCTTGTATTGTGTTCCAATTGCTTCGCCTGTCCACGCTCGCCGCCGTTGGCTCGCCGTTCCAAGGTCGTGATTTGATCTGCAAGTCCTCCAACATTTTACGGCAGATTCTGGGACTGACGCCATTGGTCGGCGCCAGGATTTTGCATCCTTTTTCGCGGATTCGTGTCTGTGGTATCGGTCTTGCTATCGACTAGAAAAGGATCTGTCGAAAATGGCAAGCATCCACACTTCCATATCTCTTGCTCCACTTTCCCCACGGAGGCAACCATGAGTGCAAAGAAGCGTCGCAAGATCTACGGTGTCCGTCGGGAGACGCGCCGGACTCGGGGCTGGACGCGCTGGTTCCAGGAGGGTTTCTTCGAGACGGAATTGGCCAATAGCATCCGCTTGCGCACGGTACTGTGGGGACAGAAATAAGCCCGCCGTGCTCACTGGAAGGTGATCAGTTGCCGGTGCGGAGATCGCGGTTCAGCAAAAGATCTGCTATCTCTTGCAAGTCTCGCATCGTGTCACCGCGTCTCTGCTGGCGACTGACCACCGGCCGCGAGAACCGAAGATCCTTCGGGTAGCCGATGAGACACGACGAACCAAGCGAGGACGCACTCGAGCGGGCCGCCCGGGCGATTCGCTCGGCGCAAGCGATCCTCATCGGCGCCGGGGCGGGCATGGGCGTGGATAGCGGCCTACCCGACTTCCGGGGGGGCAGCGGTTTCTGGAAAGCCTATCCCCCCTATGCCAGGCTCGGGCTTGATTTCGTGTCGTTGGCGAACCCACGTTGGTTTGCCAGCGACCCCGAACTGGCCTGGGGCTTCTATGGGCACCGCCTGATGCTCTACCGCGAAACCGAGCCGCACGAGGGATTTGCCATTCTCCGGCGCTGGATGAGCGGCATGAGCGGACGTGGATTCGTCTACACCTCGAATGTGGATGGCCACTTTCAGAAAGCCGGGTTTTCCCCGGACCAGGTTTACGAGGTCCACGGGTCGATCGGCGCGATGCAGTGCCTCTCGGAGTGCGGCGTCACTATCTTCTCCGCCGACCCCTACTCGCTGAACATCGATCCCCAGACGATGCGCGCGATCCCGCCCTTGCCAAAATGCCCGCGCTGCGGCGCCATGGCAAGGCCCAATATCCTCATGTTCGGCGACTGGGGCTGGAACTCATCCCACGCGGAAACCCAGCAGCAAAAGTTAAAGTCCTGGCTGGCCTCGCGTGCGGGGGCTCTGCTCGTGGTGGTCGAGTGCGGCGCCGGCACCGCGATTCCCACCGTGCGGCTCGCCTGCCAGGACATTGCTCGCCGCTACGACGCGACCCTGATCCGGATCAATCCCCGCGAGCCAGAAGTCCCGGAGGATCAGATCTCCTTGCCAATGGGAGCCTACGATGCACTCCGGGCCCTCGACGAGCGAATCGGCTCCTGGACGCCGCAATGATCACCCCCAGGTAAGCAGACCTCACCGCTTCTTGAGCGTGATTCCCAGGCCCATGGACTCCATGTTCACGAGCAGGGTCTCGAGCTCGGGGTTGGTGGTGATCGCCTTGACGAAGGCGGGGTCGGGAGGCGGGCTCGCCATGTTGTGAGCCACGATCAGGCCGCCGGGGCGAACCAGGGGCAGCAGTTTGGTGAAGTAATCGAGATAGCCTTGTTTGTCGGCGTCGATGAAGAGCAAGTCAATCGGGTCCTTGAGCCGGGCCACCTCCTTGTGAGCATCGCCGAGAACCTGGGCGACCAAGCCGTCAACTCCGGCCTTCCTGAAGTTATCCCTGGCCATCTCGAAGCGGCCTTTGTCGATGTCAAACGTCGTCAGGTGGCCGCCGGTCTTGCTCAGTGCCAGGCTGAACCAGAGCCCCGAGTAGCCGTTGGACGTGCCGAGCTCGACCACGTTGCGGGCGCCCGTCGCCTCGGCCAGAAGGCGCAGCATCCGGCCGTCCTCGCGGGGCACATTCGATGTTCCCTCGCGATCATGGTCTAGGGCGTCGAGCACGCCAAGATCTTGGCCTCCGCCTCGTCCCTGGGCCGGGGTGGCTGGACCCTGGCGGGTTCGGTCGCGCCCGGGACCGAACTTGCCGACGGTATCGGGGCAGGAGACGAGCTCGAGACTGAGCTTGGTTCCTGGGCCGAAACGGTCGGAGCTCCGTTCAGTCCGCTGGACGCGTTGACCAAGATCGATCCAGCCAGGAAAGCTCCGCCCAGCAGGGCGAAAGCCCCCATGGTCCGTTGTGACATCGCTTCTTCCTTTCGCTGCGGATTGGTGAGACCCGGGTTGTTCCGCGATGACCACCGTGCGCGGCCTGCGGGTAATGCTTGGCAAGGGGTGTCTCACTCTATTCCTTATTATCGTAATCCCCCGGTCCAGGCGTCGCTACCCGTCGGTCCGACAAGGTCCATCAGCCGGGCGATCGACCGGGCTCAGGGGAGGCAGATCCTTCATGGCCCGCGCCCGCTGACAGGGCTCGCTCCCCGCGGCGAATTCACGACAGACCTCGGGTCGCGTTTCGTAGATCGTGCACCGCCGATCCGCATCGAGAAAACAGCAGGCTTGGTGAAAGGGCAGGGGATGGAGTCGATAAGCCCACCGTGGCGTCTCGAGCCAGGCCGCCAGCTTCTGGGTCTCGCTCGCGATTCGGGGTTCCCTGGCTGCATCGTTTACCGACGCAAAAATCAGATAGGCGCCGCAACACGCGCCGCAGCCATCGCATTCGTAAAGATCGGCTGGTGTGTGAGTCATGAACGAGACCGGTGAGAGGGAACGGGGCCAATGAAAGAACGATGGCCCGCAGTGCCATTTCCTATTCGCAGCGGGGCCGGCGGTATCCTGTGAGACCATGGCGTCTGCGCCTCCTCTACAAGATGGCAAGAGTGAGGGGACAACACTCTTGTCCACAGATGACGCAGATGAACGCAGATCAATCAAGAAGCTGTATAGAACGGGAACCTTCTACGCTTCATCCAAGTGCGAAGCTCTTTCACCACGCAACGAGTTTTTTCTTGCCTGTCTCTTCATCTGCGTCATCTGCGGACAGATCCCCCGCCCCGTCCTCTTTCGGACCGAAGCCGAGGGCGTCGGGTTGGCGCTGCCTGGCCGCGGGTGCCTCCATTTTACCGAGGGAAATCGTTGTCAAATCAGTTTTCCGAGCCTTGAGCCAAGCAATTTGGTTTCGATCGGTCTGGGTCTGGCCGGGCTGGCGGGGTATGCTGGATGGATTAGCGCTCGATTTGCGGTAAACGGGGGGGTTGAAGAATGTCGCAACTCATGGAGCAGGCTATCCAAAAGGCCAGACAGCTCCCGGAAGGGGATCAAGAAGCCATCGCCTCAGTCATCCTCCAGGAGATCGAGTCGGAGCGGCGGTGGGGGGAATTGTTCGCACAGCCGAAGTCGGCCGACCTTCTCTCGCGCATGGCGGATGAGGCTCTGGCCGAGGTCCGAGCGGGCCGTGCAAGTAAGCTCGACGTCAAAGAGCTATGAACTCGTTTCTGATGCCGCAGTTCTGGGTGCTGTACGGGGCCTTGCCCGAGCATGTTCGCCAGCAGGCCCGGCAAGCCTACGCGTTGTTCCAGCAAGGAGTTCCGGGGACACCATAAGGAGTTCCGGGGACACCATACTTAATTTTTCGGAGTTAGGTATGCTGTCCTTGCGTCAGCAAGGAACCTGAGAGACCCCGACGTTTCCATCGTAAATCCGGATGGGAGACCGGAACCGACAACTCCCTGGCCCCCGGTGGGACGCCCACGACCGAGGGGAGCAAACCACGGGCGACACGGTGGTATCGGCTCGTGAAGACATCGAACGAGTCGAGATGGACGGCGGGGAGTCGGAGCGTCCCATAGTATCGTTGAAGCGGGGGAACCATCCCGAGGGACCCCGTGGAGAGAAGGGGACGCCATGTCATGACACCGTTGGAGAGAAACATGGCGGGTGCATCGAAACCCATAACCGTGTACAAGAACCAACAACGGTCGCGGGGTCGGGTACGAGACGGATTGCTGATTCACGCAGGGAGCCGTCCCGTAGCGAGTTCATGATGTGACGAGCCGTATGCCTGAAAGGGCACGTACGGATCTGCGCATCATAATGCCCCCTTTGTCACAATCCCTCGATGCACGATTCGAGAGGGGTGGATCGATGGGATCAAAATTCTTCAATGGTTGATCTTGCCGCTTGGCATGTCTCCTTCGCGGCCCTTGCCTCGGTTCGAGCCTGCAAGAACTTTCCTCAACCGCCGTCGTTCCCGCGCATCGGCCCAGACGACCCACAGGCCGCGCGGCGGAACCTGCCGCGAGCGAACCCAGCCGCGCAGCGCCCAGTACCTGAGCTTGTTCGCCGACATTTGAAGCGATCGAGCCAATTCCGGCATCCACCACTCGTGGCGATCGAGTTGCCTTGTCCCAATCCTTCCCCGGGTCAGCTCACCACGAGACAACAGCTTTCGCACCGACGTGCTCGTGTAGCCCTTCCGGGATCTCGGCGTGTGATATCCTTCCGCGTTGAGTTGCACCGCGATCTGCTTGATCGTCCGACCCTCCTGACGCATCTCGATGATTCGATTCATCAACTGATCGTAACTGCCCAATGATTCGTAGCGCGCGACTGGGCGAACGATCTCGTGGCGGGTCATGACACCGCCCCGCCACGAGATCACCACCTCGCCGCACTCGGTCTCAGCACGAACATGGACCTCGACACGCTGCACCACCAAGCGGATTATCTCCTTGCGGTCGGCCGCTGTCGTCTCGGCCGCGTTCCAGAGTGTCGGGAGATCGCTGGACAGGGCCAGGATTCGAGCACGCTGGTCCTCGCTGAGGTGCGGTGGCTGTTCCTTCAAAAAGCGATCATATTCTTCCGCAAGATCGCGCCGATTTCGCAGCGCTTCCTCCCACTGTCGCTCCAAGCTGCGAGCCACGAGACGATTCTCAGGCTCAACCGCCTGGTACTGCCGTTCGACGCGTTCTGCCTCATAGGTGGCCCGCTCCAGGCGTTGCTTCCAGTGTCGGTGAAGGCGCTCACGCTCTTGGTGCACATCCTGGATCGCTTTCAGGCTCAACTCCAGAGTAGCGGGCTCGAGGGCACGCAAAACCTGCTGGGCCACGAGATCGTCCACCACCCCGGCTTCAAGTCCACAACACGTCGATCCCTCGTTCTTCCTCCGCGTACACTCATAATAGGCGGTCGACTTGCTCCGATAGCTGGCGTACATGCGCCGGCCACATGCTCCGCAGACCAGCAGGCTCGTCAATAGCGCCCTGCCGTTGCGGGGCACCCCCGGAGAACCGGGCCGCGGGCTGTTCTGGAGCAACCGTTGCTGGTTGGCCTCGTACCGTTCCCACGTGATATAGGCCGGCAGGCGGTCCCGTTGGAGCCCATCCACTCCGACATCGGTACCGCGCGCTTCTTGAGCTTGCCGCCACTCGCGGCCGTCCGCTTGTGATCGACGCGGCGACGTCCGTAGGAATAGGCTCCCGCATAGATCGGGTGATGCAGCATCCGGCTCAGCGCGTCCGGACTGGGCGGGCGCCATTCCAACTGACCACGTCGCGGTCCTCGGTGGAGGCGCATCCCCAGGAGGATCTTATTCCATACCAGATGGCGGTAGAGACGCTTGCAGGAGCCCAGTTCGTCGAACTTGTCGAAGACCAGTTGCACGGTCGATTGCACCTGCTCGTCAGAAACTGGCCAGGCCAGGCACCATCGATTGGGACAGACGGGGGCAATGAGGCGCCAGGGGCGACTTGTCGGGTCAAGTCCAGGCCACGCAACCGCAATTGGGGCAGACGATTACACTGGCAAGGGTATTTGCTTTCCCTGGACTCCCCACTTAGCTCAGGTGAAGGTGCCTGACCAGAGCTTCTCGCTGCCTGAACTCCCGATTTCTCTACTTTTCTCCACCGCACGCCCGTCCAGTATCGGTGAAAGTGGGTCTTGTACAAGCTGACGTTGGCGGCCACCCACGTTTCCCAGGTTCCAGAAAGTGGGTGGCCCCTTTCGCTCCTTTCGCTCCAATTTGGCGGTCTGTGTCACGCAGTACCCAGCGGGGGAAGGTCTGCACCCGGCTGAAACCGCTGGTCTGGGGGAAGGCGACTCGAAGGCGTGATATGTGGGCTCGGCGCGGACTTGACGGGTCGCAGAGCTGGGGGTGTGGAGAGTTGGGGTTGCACGTTCCAGTTCCATGGCGGGTTCCGCTGCTGTTTCGTTGCGCGGAAGGGCACAATCGCCACAGCGAGAGGTTTGCCAGCCGCGGAGCGGCGGAAGTTCATAGCCTGGGGGCGTCAGCCCAGGGGAGGTGAAAATTGAGAGGGAACCACCAGCTTTGTTGACCTGAGCCCCAACGGGGGCGACAGATGAACGGGAGCCGGACGATCGCCGGGTTCCGATCAGACACCGTCAGGCCTGCTCCCTCTGCCGCCCCCTTCGTGGGCTCGGGGTCGTCGCTGGCCGGGTCGGAATTCCTGGGGCTTACGCCTCCAGGCTATGAACTGTCGCCGCTACGCGGCTGGGGAAAACACCGATGATCTGTAACCCGTGAATCTGCGGTTGTGGGTTCCATGTGGGCGATGCGAACGTAAACCGCTCTAACATCCGGTGGCTTCGTTCGTCCGCCGGCAATCGATCCCAATCCGGGGATGAGACCGAGCTTCCAGCACTTGGAGGACCAGCCAGAGGCTAGCACCCGACCCGGCGGGATGGCAAGATGGGAAGGCTGGCGGCGATCGATCAGCGGGGGCTGGGTCACGCCATCCGGGGATCGGGAATGACATTCCGCGGGACGGGGAAGAGGTATTCGATGAAGGGTGCCCCGAGGACATGGTTGGCGGTTTTGTTGTTCGTCTTTGCAAGCGTGGTCGTGATCGCCACCGGTCGCGCAACCGCACCCGTCCAGGAAAAACCTCCAGAGAAACCGGCGGCAAAGTCGAAGGACGAGCCGTCGGCCGACAAGTCAAGCATCGCGGCGCCCACGATCGTCAAGGTGGAAAAAGGGCCGTTCAAGGTCGATGTAACCCTCACGGGAGTTTTCGAGTCCGCCAGAATGTCCGAGGTCGCCGTCAAGCCCAAGGCTTGGTCCATGCCCCTGGTGGTCGAGAAGGCGGTGGAATTAGGCACGCCCGTCAAGCAGGGCGACATCCTGGTCGAGCTCGATCGCGAGAAGATCGATAAGGCAATCCAGGACGCCGAGGTCGAACTCACCCTCGGAGAGCTATCGCTCAAGCACGCGGAGGAGGAGCTGCCTGTCCTCGAGAAATTGTTGCCGATCGACCTGGCCGCGGCGGAACGGGCCAAGACCCACGCCGACGAGGACCTGGCCCGGTTCCTCGAGATCGACCGGCCGAACTCGGAGAAGATGGCTCAATTCTCGGTCAAGTCCGCCGTGGAGTACCTCGAATATGCCAAGGAAGAACTCCGTCAACTCGAGAAGATGTACCGCTCCAAGGACCTCACCGAAGAGACCGAGGAAATCATCCTCCGCCGCACGCGGTTCCAGGTCGAGTCGAGCGAGTTCCGGCTCAAGGAGGCCGAGCTGCGGCGCGATGCGACCCTGAAGGTCGAGCTACCCCGTCAGCAAATCAAGGTCGGTGAAGCCGCCGTTCGCCAGGCGCTCGACCTGCAAAAAGCCCGGGCGACACTTCCGCTGGCGCTGAACCAGAAGCGGCTAGGCCTGGCGAAGCTGAAGCACGATCAGTCCCGGGCAACGGAGAAACTTGCCGACCTGCGCCGGGATCGCGATGCGCTGACTGTTCACGCGCCGGCCGGCGGATTGGTCTACTACGGTCGAAACGAGCACGGCAACTGGCCGGGCGCCGCGAGCATGTCTTCCAAGCTCCGCAAAGGAGGCGTGGTCACGGCCGACGAAGTGCTGATCACCGTGGTCGCTCCTCGCCCGCTGATCGTCCGAGGCGCGGTCGAGGAGAAGGACCTGCACAGCCTCGCCGGCCGCGACGAGCTGAAGGGCCGGGCGACGCCCGCCGCCGACCCCACGCTCTCGCTGCCGGCCCGGCTGACCAGCCTCACGCCCGTTCCCCGCGAGGCCGGCAAGTTCGAGCTGATCGCCGACGTCGAGCTCGGCCCTGATGCCGCCTTGATCAAACCCGGCATGGCTTGCAGCCTCAAATTCGCGACCTACCGCGCCCAAGACGCACTTACCGTTCCCAGTTCCGCTGTCTCCGAGGATGAGTCCGACGATGGGACAATGACCCACGTCGTCTACCTGCCCGGGAAGCAAGGCAAGCCCGAAAAGCGGACTGTCAAGACCGGGAAGACCGCCGGCGGTAAGACCGAGATTCTTACCGGTCTGCGCACCGGCGACGAGGTCCTGGGCAGCAAGCCTTGAGAGAACGAGCAGGGGGCAATTCCTCCGGTGGCTCGAGTCTCCGATGATGCACTTTCTGAAAAACCAAGTTCAATCCACACGAAGCCTATGTTTTGCAAGTACGTGACCTCCCTTGTGATCCTGATCGGGCCGGGTCTGGTCCTCCCCGAGCTCGAGGCAGCACCTCAGGAACCCGCGCGCCGCGAGTTCGCTGACACCCCGCCGGCCGGGAAATCGGCCGGACCATCCTCACCTCATCTGCATCCCGGGCCTCCGGAACTTGTTTCCGACAGGGCCATCGTCGCCGCCATGGATCGAGGTGTTGAGTTCTTGCTCCGCGACCAGAGGCCCGATGGATCTTGGGGATCGCCCGAGCGGACCAAGGACCTGAATGTCATCGCGGGTGTCGGGTCGCATCACGCTTTTCGTGTCGCCACCACGGCGCTTTGTGTCCCTGCCCTGATCGAGCTAGACCGGGACACGACCGGCGCAGCGATTGCCCAGAGGAATGCAGTCCGCCGCGCTATCGAGCGAGGCGAGAAGTTCCTGTTCCGCGAGCTGCCCCAGGTGCGCCGCGATGATCCGATGCTGATCTACAATGTCTGGGCCCATGGCTACGGCATCATGGCACTGGTGCGGATGCACGGCCGCCTGCCGGACGACAAGCCCCGGCAGGCCCGGATCGAGGCTTTGATCCGCGACCAGTACGATCGGCTTGGCCGATACGAATCGGCCGAAGGTGGCTGGGGTTATTACGACTTCGGTGCGGGCACCCAGCGGCCCAACAGCGACTCTGCCAGCTTCGTCAACGCCGCCGTGCTGATCGCCTTCCATGAGGCGAAGAACCTGGGCGTGGCTCCTCCCGAAAAGGTCACCAGGCGGGCCATCGAAGGGCTGGTCGCCCACCGTAAGCCGGATTTCAGTTACCTGTACGGCCTGCATCTTCGCTATAAGCCGATGATGGGCATCAATCGTCCCGGAGGAAGCCTGGGGCGGTCGCAGGCCTGCAACCTGGCCCTCAGGCTTTGGGGCGACGCGAAGGTGACCGACCAGGTGCTCAAGGACTGGCTCGATCGGCTGATCACCCGCAACGGCTGGCTCGACATCGGCCGCAAGCGGCCGATCCCGCACGAGTCGCACTTCCAGGTCGCGGGCTACTTCTACTACTTCGGTCACTACTACGCAACCCTCTGCGCCCTTGTGCTGCCGGCGGCCGATCGCGCGTTCTATCAAGACCACCTGGCGCGAATCCTGCTGTCGCACCAGGAGCGCGACGGCTCATGGTGGGATTACCCCTTCTATAATTACCACCAGCAGTACGGCACCGCATTCGCACTCATGTCGCTGGAGCATTGCCGGCATGGGCAATAAGAAGACGAGGTCCCGCCCGGAGATTTTGGATTTTGGATTGGGGATTTTGGATTGGGGATTTGCCGGCATGGGCAATGAAGAGGCGAGGACCCGCTCCCCAGCGTACGGCTCTTGAGATAGTCACGGACTCACATTCTCAGATAAGGGTTGGCGGATGATGGGCGGCCACAATCTCCAGCACGGCCTCGTGCAAGAGTCCGTTGCTGGCAACGACACTTGTTCTGGCGATGGGGAGCGGCTCGCCGCGTCCGGTGGTGACCTTGCCGCCCGCCTCCTCGACGAAGAGGCGGCCGGCGGCGTAGTCCCAGGGGGCGAGCTCGTATTCGAAGAAGGCACCGAAGGCGCCGAGCCCCACATAGGCCAAGTCGAGCGTGGCAGCCCCCATGCGCCGGACGCCGTGGATGTTGCGGTGTAGCAGGTCGCTCACCGCGGCCAGGGTCGCCTCCATCATCGCGCCGCGGTCGTAATAGTAGCCGAAGCCGATCAGGATCTCGTCGAGCCGCTGACTCTCGGCAACGCGGACGCGCTGACCGTTGTGGAAGGCGCCTTGCTGGCGAGCTGCCAAGAACCAGTCATCGTGGACCGGATTTCCCATCACGCCGCAGGCAGGCTGCCCTTCATGGTAGTAGGCCACAGAGACCCCGAAGTGCGGGATGCCGTGCACGAAGTTGCTTGTGCCGTCGATCGGATCGACGATCCAGAGGTGTTCGCTGGCGAGCAGCGCGCTGGAAGCGCTATCGCCGCCGTGCAGCTCCTCGCCCAGAACCGCATGATCTGGAAATGCCTTGCGAATGACGGCGACAATCGCCCTCTCGGCCTCGAGGTCGGCCTCGGAGACGAGGTTGTAGCTCGAGGCCTTGCCCGGCGCCGACTCCTTGGTGAAGACCGTCGCCCCGGTGCGGAATAACCGCGCGGCGACCGCTCCGCCGGCGCGAGCCGCCTCTTCCGCGACTGCCAGTTCGTGTGCCATCATTCCAGCGGACCTCAAAGTCCCGCGACGAGTAAAAGAACCATACCTCTGCCTCTCGGACAAGGACAGATCAGGAAATTCTAACCCGATCCGGCCATCAGGCTTTGCGCGGCCCATCGAAGGCCGGGGGAAGCAACTGGTGCACAGTGCGGACAATCAGGTCCTCGGCCTCGGGCGCCAGCCGCGCGGGCTGGCCGTAGAAAACCGATGATATCCGAAACGGGAACCTCGGGCTGCGCTGCCATGAGTAAAACCACGCAGCCGGCAACGTGCGGAGTGGCCATCGATGTTCCATCCATATGATCCAGGCTCGACTCCGTCGGACGAAATCACCGACAGGCAAGTTCCATTTGACAAATCCAAGCGAGCGACCCAAAGTCAGTCCTGACGGCCGAGGTTGGACCACGGGCCCGTATGATCGACGCGCTCATGGGCAGAGGTCGCGGCTTCCAGCCCTTGCTGTGAGAAACACCGAGCGAACGCGTTGGTCCGGAGGGAACATGAGCCGGCAGTACGAGCGTGAGCAGTCCGAGGCCATCCAGGCTGTCCGCCAGGCGACGCGGCTGTGTCTCACGGTGAGGGCGGCCCTGAAGCCGGAGGTCCTGGACAAGAGGGACAAGAGCCCGGTGACGGTGGCAGACTTTGGCAGCCAGGCGGTCATCTGCCGGGCGCTGGGGATCGCGTTTCCGGACGATCCCGTCCTCGCCGAGGAGGACTCGGAGGAACTCGGAAGATCGGGGAACACGGCCATCCTTGACGGGGTGGTCGGTCACGTGCGAGCGCTCGAGCTCGATGCCGATCGCAACCCCTCTCCGGCCGAGGTCTGCGGCTGGATCGACCGGGGAGGAAGCAGCCAGTATCGCGACCGATTCTGGACAATCGATCCGATTGATGGAACTAAAGGCTTTCTCCGCAACGAGCAGTACGCCGTGGCCCTGGCGCTCATCGTCGAAGGCCAAGTTGTTGTCGCGGCCCTGTCATGCCCCAACCTGCCGGTCGACTCGGCTTCGGCTGCCGCGAGTCGGGGCGTGATCTTTGCGGCCGTGCTCGGGCATGGGGCGATTGTCGTGCCGCTGGAACAGGGGGAGGAACGCGAACCGGAATTCTTGCCAGTGCAAGTTAGCCAGAGAACCGATCCCGCGTTGCTCCGATTCTGCGAGTCGGTAGAATCAGGTCACAGCGCACATGGAGACGCCGCTGCGATCGCGGCGCGGTTGGGGATCGTCACGCCACCCGTCCGGATGGACAGTCAGGCCAAGTACGGGATCGTTGCGCGGGGCGAGGCGGAGATCTATCTCCGCATGCCCACCCGGGCTGATTACCGCGAGAAGATATGGGATCACGCCGCCGGAGCCTTGATCGTCGAGGAAGCCGGAGGAACCGTCACCGACATCATGGGCCGGCCCCTGGACTTTCGCCACGGCCGCGAGCTCAGCGCCAATCGCGGTGTCATCGTGACCAATGGCCGATCCCACGCCCGTGTCCTGGAGACGCTTCACGCGCTGGGACTGGGAGGCGAGAAGCTGGCATAGGGAAAGAGATCATCGAGGTCGGGTTGCATAATTTGAGCTGTTCGGAGGATTACCTGGACGAGGCCTACCTGCATTCAAACCGAAGCCCCTACGGCTGGCGTGGTCTCGCGGGAGACGCCACGGGCGGCGCGGTCGCCGCTTTGATTGGAGCGCCGATGAGCGTGGGAATCCCAGCGCAGAGCGTGGCCAACGTCCGGTGCGGCGGTTCCACGCGGCTGTCGATTCTACTCCACCTGGAAAAACCCGCCGCGATGCCGGGGCTCGTGGCCCGGCTTCGAATCCGAGCCATCGAGCCTCGAGCGGCTGATTCCTGACCATCCCTTCACCGGGAGCCGAGAGCCAGCTTGATTCGCTCGGCGGATGGCGAACCGTCAAGAGATCAATTCGACCCAACCGACCGCGCCGGCGGAATGACCGGAGTCGAGCCGGTCATGCCGGGGATGGCCGGGTTGGTGGCGCTTCCTTCCAGAGCAGGAGCGCTGGGCAATCGAACCGGATCACGCGTGGGTCGGTCCTTGCCATGCAGTCCACTACATCCCGAGACCAGGAACAGGGTCGCCATGACCGCCGCCAGGCCGAATGTCCTTTTCATCAGCCAACTCCTCCGTGAGTGAATGAATGGCGGGAATATCCTTCTGCGGCATAGCATAACGGCAAACCGGATTCTGGGAAGCGGAACCTGATTGATCTGTACGAATGTCGCGCTTGCGGTGGATAAGTGACTACTTACCATCCTGAACCTTCACGGCGGACGAGCTGGGCTCTCCGTCATGATATTGGAAAATGACCGATGATCATGGGTCAAAAGGAGAAAAAGGCTCATGACTTCCGACTGGCGGTTTGCAGATTCGCCTGACACCGTGGTCGTGACCCTGGAGCGAATCCTTCGAGGCGATTCGTCTCTCGTCCTGGTCACTCACGACGCCGAGGACGGCGGCTGGCAGTTTCTCGATGGTGAGCACGTCTTCGAGGAAGACGGTGCGATCGTCCTTCTGGGCGAGATGGTCCAGTTCGATCCCAGTCTTCTCGAGCTCGCCGATCTGCCCGCGGGATGGTGCGCCTGGCGAGAAGCACCCGATCGACCCTGGCAGCGAGCCCAGGGTGAGCCCACGAGCACACCGGATCGTCCGCCGATCGATCTGGATTGGGGAGCACAAACGGCTAGAAATATCGAGATCAAGGCTTATGTCTCCGACACTCATCGACTGCGCGCAACCGTCGAGGGGATGAGTGACACGCAAGCGGAGGTCTTGAACCAGCAGGATGTTTTCTTCGCCGTGGAGACGGGGCGGCTCAAACTCCGGATCATGGGCGATGGCTGCGGTGAGCTGATTCACTATGATCGGCCGGATATCGGCGGTCCCAAGGTTTCCCATTATCTCATCGCCCCCACCACCGCCCCGGAAGTCCTGATGACGATCCTGTCCCGAGTCTTGCCGATCGTGGGCACCGTCCGGAAAGAGCGGTTGCTCTACCGCGTCGGCCAGACCCGCATTCATCTCGATCAGGTCGAGAACCTTGGCGATTTCGTGGAGTTGGAAGTCGTCCTTCGCCCCGATCAGACGGAAGAGGAGGGAGTTTCCATCGCCGAGTATTTGATGAGCCGCCTGGAGATCCCGCGGGAACAGTTCGTGCGAAAGGCCTACATAGATCTCTTGCAGAATCACGCATGAATTCCGCCCAGGTCATTGTCTTCGGCTCCGGCGCTGGCCGTCGAGGTAGACGGCGGAGAGGATGACCAGCCCTCGGACGATGTACTGGAGCGAAAAGTGAACACCCGCCTGGTTCAGCCCCTTGTCGAGAATGCCAATGATGATCGCTCCCAGGAACGTCCCGGGCACGGTCCCGACGCCGCCGGCGAAGCTGGTTCCTCCCACGACCACCGCGGCGATGGCGATGAGCTCGAAGTTCTGGCCCGAACCAGGTTCTGCCGAGTAGAGCTGGGAAGCGTGGATCATCCCTGCGATGCCGGCCAGCAGCGAGCAGGCGACATAGACCGCGATCACGTTGCGGGCGATCGGAATTCCCGTGTAACGGGCCGCTTCGCGATTTCCCCCAATGGCGTACAGATGCTGGCCGAACCGAGTGCGGTGAAGCAGCACGGCAGTCACAACGAAGGCGGCTACCATCACCAGCACCGGCACCGGCACGATTCCCAGGACCCGAGCGTTACCCAGTGCCAGGAAAACTTCCTGACTCTCGGGCACGGCGATGGGCCGGCCCTCGTTGAACCGCAATGCCAGGCCGCGGGCGATGCGGAGGGAAAGGAGATGCCGATCGCTGCGACCGTCGTCGGGCATGGGTTTACAGGCTCTGGAGGAACTCGTCGGCGTTTTCCCTGGTAATCAGCTTGACGGGGATCTTGATGTCGGAGGGCACCGGTTTGCCTGCCAGGTGTTCGTAGATCGTCTCGGCCGCGGCCCGTCCGATCTGCCGGGGAAATTGTGCCGAGCTGGAATGCAGCTTGCCCGCCTTGATGACGGCAACGGCCTCGCGCGAGCCGTCCACGGTGACGACCGTGACCTTGCCGAGCTTGCCCGCCGACTCGATGGCCGAGATCGCGCCGAGCGCGCAGGGGTCGTTGATGGGAAAAGCGGCGTCAACATCCGGGAAACGGCCCATCAGGTCGCGCATCACGGGCCGTCCGCCCTCGGTGGTTCCTTTTCCTTCCTGGGTATCGAGGATGGTGATCTCGGGGTGCTGGGAAATGGCCCTCTTGAACCCGTCGACGCGGTCGATGCACGCCTTGTTGACCGAGTGGTGCAAGATGACGACTCGCGCCTTGGGATTGACCTTGGCCAGGGCCTCGGCCGCCAGCCGGCCCGCCTCGATGTTGTCGGAGGCCACCTGGCTGAGGACCAGGTCGGGATCGCTGACAGGGGCATCGACGATGATGACCGGCACCTTCTTACGCCTGGCTTCGATCAGGCTGCCTCGCACCCCTTCCCAGTTCACCGCGTTGATGAAGATCGCCGCGGGCTGCTGCTGGAGGAGGTCGGAGATGTCGTTCTTCTGCTTGAGGCTGTTGAACTGGGCATCCAGCGTGACCAGCCGATCGCCGTGCGCCTCGATCACGCTCTTGAGACCTTGCTCCAGATCGATGAAGAAGGGGTTGTTCATCGTCTGGACCGTGAACCCGAAGAGCCGGCTCGCTGACGTCTGGCCGGACGGCGGTCTGCCCGCGGCCGTGGTCGATTGCGGCTCGCTCCCACAGCCGGTCAGGATCGTCGATATCAATAAAGTCGCCAGCCAGAAGTGTGGTCGAATCAAAGATTTCATGGTCGGAATCGCCGGTGGAAGTCCGGGTTGGAAAGAAGCGTCAATGGTCGCTCGCAGTTCGTCATTATGGGAGACTCGCACCGGACAACTCAACGGAGTGGGCTCGGAGCACCGCGCAGCCGAACGCGGTGAAGCACTACGAGCTGGACAAGCGGGACGTCGCCCTTGAGCGATCGCTCGAGGCCGACCTCGACCGCTCCGCCTCCGGCTTTGCCGCCTGGCTGGCCGCCGACCAGTCCTCGCCCAGCGGCCGGGACGAGCGGAACGAACAGATGCTGCCTCGCCGAAGAACTCGCCGACCTTCCCGACCTGATGCGCGAGGTCGTCGTGCTCAAGCGCTGCCGGGGCTGGACCCTGCCCCAGGTCTCCGAGCGGATCGGCCGCACCGTCCCGGCCGTCGCCTCCCTCTTGCGCAGGGGGCTGGAAAGGTTGCGGAAACGGACGAAGAGCGAGGCGCCGCAAATCTCGAGCACGCTTGCGGGGTCTGCCATTGCACTCAAGCGCTGGATAGAATAAGGCAGTACGGCGGGTTCTGGGACGAACCATGATCGATCACGAGCAGCCCTTGCCGCTCCGTCCGGCTGTAAAGGTTATGATCGACCTCAATCAAATTGGCTACCCGGAGAGCCCAACATCATGAGCGCACTCGCCCGTCTCGAGCCCATTCTGGAGGGTCTTTCGGAGGACCGGATCCGCCAGTTGATCGACTTCGCCCGATTCCTGGCCGTTGAGCAGGATCGGCAAGAGTGGCTGCGGTTTGGGCAGGAACGGCTCGCGCGGGCCTATGGCCCGGATGAGCCCGATTACAGTGAGGCGGACATACGGCCGAATCGCAAGCCATGACCTTCAGTCCCGGAGACGTGGTTCTGATACCGCTCTCGCAATTCTCGGGCGGGCCGGCCAAGCTCCGGCCCGCACTGCTCCTTGCGTCACTTCCCGGCCCGTATCAGACCCAATTTGTTTGTGGGGTTAGCACCCAATTGCACCAACAAGTACCCTTGCACCCGTGAAGAGTCGTTCTCCATGGCCACGCCGAACGATCCCACAACATCCCACGGCCCTCTCGACGCGGTCATTGCCTCCTCCATTCTAGCGCCCTGGACAGGACTCGAACCTGCAACCTCGACTTTAGAAGAGTCTTGCTCTCTCCGGTTGAGCTACCAGGGCGACCACGCAAGGGTTATAGGTGGTGAATGTCCTCGCCAGGAATTGAACCTGGTCCTCGACCTTCGCAAGGTCGTATGCGAATCCGTCACACTCCGAGGACGCATCAAGGCCCTGTCCCCCGCCCGGAAATCGAATCCGGCCCTGCGGCTTCGAAGACCGCGGTGCGACCGACACACTCGCGGGGAGCGATTCGTGCAGTTTGACAGTCCGCACGAGCGGGCGCTGGCTCAGGCCATGGCCAGCGCCGGCTCATGTTTCAGGAATCTCGCCCAGCTTTCGATGCGGGCTCCCTGCGCGGCGTAGAACGGCTTCCACTCGGGACGGACCGGCCGGCGGCGCAGCCGCATGCCGGCCTGGTCAGGAGTCCGGTCCCCTTTGCGGGCGTTGCACCGCTCGCAGGCGGCCACGCAGTTGGTCCAGCTCGACGCTCCCCCTTGCGACCGGGGCAGTACGTGGTCGATGGTGATCGACTCGGCCCCCGGCTGCGCGCCGCAGTACT
>Ga0208696_1000196_pt1 | contig 43365 bp, 42 predicted proteins | sample Sb_taG_9_FD_187711 | JGI IMG/M metagenome (GOLD analysis project Ga0208696, IMG submission 187711) | Peat soil microbial communities from Weissenstadt, Germany - Sb_50d_b_LC metaG (SPAdes) (version 2) | ecosystem: Environmental > Terrestrial > Soil > Wetlands > Peat | place: Germany... | reverse complement strand
ATGCGCAAGGTCGACGTCTTTGTCAAGGGACCGGGCTCGGGCCGGGAGACCGCCATCAGGTCGCTGCAGGCGACCGGGCTGGAGGTCGGCTCGATTCAGGACATGACCCCCGTCCCGCACAATGGCTGCCGGCCGCCGAAGCGGCGCCGGGTCTGACCGGGTCGACAGGAGAAAGCGACAGATGGCTCGATACACAGGCCCGGACTGCAAGCTGTGCCGCCGGGAGAAGACCAAGCTCTTCCTTAAGGGCGCGAAGTGCGACTCGCCGAAGTGCCCGATCGAGATCCGGCCTTACCCGCCGGGCGAGCACGGCAGGAACCGCCCGAAGGAAGGCGACTACCTGCAGCAGATCCGGGAGAAGCAGAAGGCGCGCCGGATCTACGGCATCCTGGAGCGGCAGTTCCACGGCTACTACGAGGAAGCGGCCCGCAAGCACGGCCGGACCGGCGAAACCATGCTCCAGCTGCTCGAGCGGCGGATGGACAACGTGGTCTTCCGCGCAGGTTTCGCCAAGAGCCGCGACATGGCCCGCCAGCTGGTGCGCCACGGCCACTTCACGGTGAACGGGAAGAAGGTCGACATCCCGTCCTACCGGGTCAGCGAGAACGACATCGTCCAGGTGGACCCCAAGTCGCTTGAGATGACGCCGTTCGTCATCGCGCGGGCCGAGGCCGGCGAGCGTACCGTTCCTGCCTGGCTCGAGGTGGTCCCGGAGCAGATGCGCATCCTGGTGCACTCGCTGCCCGTCCGGGCGCAGATCGACACCCAGGTCCAGGAACAGCTCATCGTCGAGTTCTACTCGAAGTAATCTCAGCCGGGCCTCGATGGCCCGCTGAGATTCCCCCCACGGCCCGCTCTCCGGGGGCTCGTCCCCCGGCCAGGGGGGTCTTGGGGGGATGGCATCCCCCCAGGATCGGGGGGGTCACCGGGGGGGTCGCCCCCCGGGGGAAAAACAGCTGTCATATAGCGGGCAGCTCAGAAAGGAAGTTCCATGCTCATCGCTCAGCGCCCCTCGCTCGCCGAGGAGCAGGTAGACGACTACAGGTCCAGGTTCGTGATCGAGCCGCTCGAGCCGGGTTTCGGCTACACGATCGGCAACTCGCTCCGGCGCACGCTGCTGTCCTCCATTCCGGGCGCAGCCGTCACGAGCATCAGGATCGAAGGCGTCCTGCACGAGTTCTCCACCGTGCCCGGCGTGAAGGAAGACGTCACCGACATCATCCTGAACCTGAAGGAACTGGTGGTGTCCTCCGAGCACGACGAGCCGGTTGTCATGTACCTGCGCAAGCAGGGTCCCGGCGAGGTGACCGCGGCCGACATCGCGCCGCCGGCCGGCGTTGAGGTGCACAACCCCGAGCTGCACGTCGCCACGCTGAACGCCAAGGGCAAGCTCGAGATGGAGCTCACCGTCGAGCGTGGCCGCGGCTACGTCTCGGCCACCCAGAACAAGCAGCCGGGCCAGGAGATCGGCCGGGTGCCGATCGACTCCATCTACTCGCCGGTGCTGCGGGTGACGTACAAGGTCGAAGCCACTCGTGTCGAGCAGCGCACCGACTTCGACCGGCTCATCCTCGACGTCGAGACCAAGCCGTGCATGCGGCCGCGGGACGCGGTGGCGAGCGCGGGCAAGACGCTGGTCGAGCTGTTCGGGCTGGCCCGGGAGCTCAACGTCGACGCCGAGGGCATCGACATCGGCCCGTCGCCGACCGACGCCGCGCTGGCGGCGGACCTGGCCCTGCCCATCGAGGACCTCAACCTCACCGTGCGGTCCTACAACTGCCTCAAGCGCGAGGGCATTCACACGGTGGGCGAGCTGGTCGGCCGTAGCGAGCAGGACCTGCTCGACATCAGGAACTTCGGCGCCAAGTCGATCGAGGAAGTCAAGCAGAAGCTCGTCGACATGGGTCTCGCGCTCAAGGACTCGCCGCCTGGGTTCGACCCGAGCAGCGCGGTAGGCGCCTACAGCGACGACGACGAGAGCTACGTGGAGACCGAGCAGTACTGACGTGGCCAACTTCCACGCCACGTACACCGAGGAGAGGTAGAGGTCCGAATGCCCACGCCCACCAAGGGCCACCGCCTGGGCGGCAGCCCGGCCCACGAGCGGCACATCCTGGCGAACCTGGCCACCGCGCTGTTCCAGCACGGCCGGATCACCACGACCGAGGCCAAGGCCCGCAGGCTGCGTCCGGTAGCCGAGCGGCTGATCACCTTCGCCAAGCGCGGCGACCTGCACGCCCGCCGCCACGTGCTGACCGTGGTCACGGACAAGGGCGTGGTGCACCAGCTGTTCACCGAGATCGCGCCGGAGTTTTCCGAACGGGACGGCGGCTACACCCGCATCACGAAGATCGGCCCGCGCAAGGGCGACAACGCGGCGATGGCGGTTATCGAGCTGGTCCGCGGCGAGCCGGTGGCGGCCAAGCCCCGCCGTCGCACGCGCCGGGCTGCTCCCGAGGCGCCCGCGGCCGTGGCTACGGCGGGCACCGCCGCCTCGGCCACCGCCGTGGCGGAGGCTGAAGCCGGCGCCGAGGCCGACGAGACGGCTGCGGCTACCGCTGCGGACGCCGAGGTCGAAGACGTCGAGGACGTCGACGACGAGGTGGCCGCCGAGGATGACGCCGACGCCGACGACGAGGACGACAAGCCGGCCGAGGACGACTAACCCCTGACGGCTCGAGGTGGGCTCGGACGGAGAAGCCGGGACCGTTCGGCTCCGGATTGATCTTTCCTACGACGGGTCAGCGTTTTCCGGGTGGGCCGCCCAGCCCGGCAGGCGTACGGTCGAGGACGTCGTGGCCGCAGCACTCGGACGGGTGCTGCGGCTGCCCGTCCCGCCGAAGCTGACGGTGGCCGGGCGCACGGACGCCGGAGTGCACGCGCGCGGCCAGGTCGTCCACACTGACGTGCCCGCCGGAGCCTGGTCCGACAGGGCGGACCGGGCCACCTGGCGGCTGGCCGGGGTGCTGCCCGCCGACGTCCGGGTGCACGCCGCGAGTCCCGCGCCCGCCGGGTTCGACGCTCGCTTCTCCGCCCTGTGGCGCCGCTACGCCTATCGCGTCTGCGACGACGAGGCCGCCGCGGACCCGCTGCGCAGGCACGAAACGCTGTGGTACTTCCGGCGGCTCGACCTGTCGGCCATGAACGAGGCCGCGCGGTGCTTCCTGGGCGAGCATGATTTCGCCGCCTTCTGCCGTCGGCGGGAGGGCGCGACCACCATCCGGGCGCTGCGCACCCTGAACTGGCATCGGGACGATCACGGCATCGCGATCGCCACCGTGGTCGCCGACGCGTTCTGCCACAACATGGTCCGCTCGCTGGTCGGTGCGCTCCTCGCCGTCGGCGAGGGGCGAAGGCCGCCCGGCTGGCCCGCCGCGGTGCTGGCGGCCGCGGTCCGCGATCCCGCCGTCCGCGTCGTCCCCCCGCACGGGCTATGCCTGGAGGAAGTCGGCTATCCCCCCGCGGATGAGCTGGCCACCCGGGCCGCCGCCGCCCGCAGGGTCCGTACCGTCAGCTAGGGTTTGCCGAGCATGCGGGTGCTGAGATTGATGTTGGCGCTGCCGACGACGAGGTTCGTGGCGAACTGCTCGAGGGCCTGCCGCTGGGCCGCACCCGACGGTGACTTCAGGCTGGTGAACTCGGCCCACATCAAGATCAGGTAGTGGCCCTTGATCTCCGCCTGCACGACGCCGGTCCCGCTGCCTAGCTTGCTGGTGGCGCCTTTCCTCCCGGTGAGCGGTGCGATAATCTCCTGCGGCCCGGTGACCTTCCCGGCCTTCTGGGCGGCGCTGGAGCTGATCAGGTTGACCACCCCGACGGTGCCCATCATCGTGCCGTCACCCGATATGTAGCTCGCGCGCAGCACCTGGGTGCAGTGACCCGCCTGCAGCGCCGCCTGCAAGTCCGCGCCGTACACCGCCAGCGAGCAGGCCTTGGTGACGCTGGCCGCCGTCCTGACGTAGGAGCTGCCGCCCAGGGCAAACTGCGGCGGGTACAGCCCGGTGATCGTCAGCGGCGCCGGGTCCTCGGCCCGGGTCCCGATGTGCTGCCACTGGCCCAGGGCCTTGTCGAAGCCGGGGGAGCCGGATCCGGGCGCGGTCGTCGGCAGCCGCAGCGTCGAGGGCACCGGCGCGTTGACCGTCGGCTCGTACAGGAACTTGTAACCGGCGAACCCGGCGGCGGCTACGACCACGACGGCCGCGGCGAGCCACGAACGGAACCGGCGCTTCGTCCGGCCGCCACGCCGCCGTCCCGGCCCGGCGCCCTCGCCATCGGCCGGAGCCAGCGGGCCCTCTAGGTCGGTGTCACTGTCCAGGTACGCGTCCTCGGCTGGCCCGCCCAGGAACGGCTCCGCCGGTTCGCGTCCTGGCGGGAAGCCCCGGACCGGCGTCCGCCCTGCGGAGCCTGCCGATCCGGCTCCCGGGAACGGAGCCGGCCCGCCAAACGCCGGCTGGGGGCCGCTGCCGCGATGCAGGACCGGATAGGGCCCGCTGCCCGAGCCGATCAGCCGCCCAGGGCCCGTTCCCGGACCGAGGACGCGCTGGGCGCCGCTGCCAGGAGGCAGGACCGGCTGTGCGCCGCTGCCGGAAGGCAGGACCGGCTGCGCGCCGCTGCCGGAGCTACTGAGCCGCTGCGGGCCGGTCCCGGGACCCAGGACCCGCTGGGCGCCGCTCCCGCCAGGCCCGTATCCGCCGGTGCCGTATCCGGGTGCGCCGTATCCGGGTGGCCGGGTGGGCACCGGGCCGGTGCTGTGCGGGCCGGTGCTGTGCGGGCCGCTGTTCACCGGGCCGCCGTTCTCGGGGCCTGCGGGGTCGCCGGGGCCTTCCAGTGACGGCCAGGGCGGCTGGCGGCGCGTGTCCGCAGCCGAGCGGGTGCGTCCTGCGCCCTGCTGATCCATAACGTTGAGAGTAGCCTTCTGTTCAGTTCCGGTAGGGTGGACGCGGAACTTTCCCGCTCTCGCGTAATTGACTGGCGGCAAGCCGTGATGCCCTCCCTGCGGCGGGCTCGATGGCGACGCCGCTTTGGCATCGCTGCGTGAGACGGAGTATGCTGCATTGGCGTCATGCGCGACGGGCATGCACGCGGTGTGCCTTCCGTACGCGCGGTTCGCGCGGCGCGGTGCGCCCGCGGAGCGCCTCTGGGCGGCCGTAACCAGCAGGTACGGCCGGAGAAGATCACGATACATACGCGAAGGCTTAGGACTGTGCGCACATTCAGCCCGAAGGACAGTGACATTACGCGGCAGTGGCATGTCGTCGACGCTTCCGACGTGGTGCTCGGCCGCCTGGCCAGCCACGTGGCGGTGCTGCTCAGGGGGAAGCACAAGCCGATCTTCGCCCCGCACGTGGACACAGGCGATTTCGTGATCGTGATCAATGCGGCGAAGGTCGCGCTCAGCGGCAACAAGCTGGAGCAGAAGCACGCCTACCGGCACTCTGGTTACCCGGGCGGCCTGCGGGCGGTCTCGTACGCCAGTCTGATGGAGAGCAACCCCGAGCGCGCCGTGGAGAAGGCCGTGCGGGGCATGCTGCCGAAGAACTCGCTCGGCCGCAAGACGCTGAGCAAGCTCAAGGTGTACGCGGGTCCCGATCACCCGCACCAGGCTCAGCGGCCGCAGCCGTACGAGATCACGCAGATCGAGCAGTAGACCAAGCATAGGAAGTACGAGGTCCAGACCGTGGCTGAGCCCACTGGCGTAACCACCACCCCCAGCGTCGAGGACGACGCCGAATTCGCTGACTACGCCGACGGCGAGTTCGGCGCGGACGTCCCGTCGGAGTACACGACGGAAACCGCACAGGACGCTCCGGCGCGGGCCGTCGCACGGCGCCCGGTGGTCACCGGTAACGCGGCCGGCACCGGCCGCCGTAAGGAGGCCATCGCCAGGGTTCGCATCCTTCCGGGCACGGGCCAGTGGCTGATCAACGGCCGGACGCTCGACGTGTACTTCCCGAACAAGGTGCACCAGCAGCTGGTCAGCGAGCCGTTCGTGACCCTCGGCGCGGAGGGGCAGTTCGATGTGGTGGCCCGGATCTCCGGCGGCGGCGTCACCGGGCAGGCGGGCGCTCTGCGCCTCGGCGTGACCCGGGCGCTGACCCTGGTGGACCCGGAGAACCGCCCGGCGCTGAAGAAGGCAGGCTTCCTGACCAGGGATGCCCGGGTCAAGGAGCGCAAGAAGTACGGGCTGAAGAAGGCCCGGAAGGCGCCTCAGTACTCCAAGCGGTAGGTACCGCTCGCGCAGAGCCTGTCGGGGACGCGCCAGCGCACGAGAGCAGAGCAGCGAGCGGAGTGAAATGGCTGAAGCGGGGCAGCGTAGCCGTCTGTTCGGTACGGATGGTGTCCGGGGGGTCGCCGGTCAGGAACTGACCGCCCGTCTGGCCATGGACCTCAGCGCGGCCGCGGCCGCCGTCCTCGGTCGCACTGGCCTCGCTCGCACCGGCCTCGGCCGCAGCGCGAGCGCACGTGATGGGCGCCCGGTGGCCGTGGTCGGCCGGGATCCGCGCGTGTCGGGCGAGTTTCTCGAGGCGGCCGTCGTGGCGGGCCTGGCCAGCGCCGGGGTGGACGTGCTCCGGCTGGGGATCATCCCCACACCCGGCGTGGCCTACCTGACCGGAGAGCTGGGTGCCGCCTTCGGCGTGGTCATCTCCGCGAGCCACAACCCGGCCAGGGACAACGGGATCAAGTTCTTCGGCTCCGGCGGGGTCAAGCTGCCGGATGCCACCGAGGACGCTATCGAGGCCCAGCTTCCGAACGCGGTGCCGATGCCGGACGGCGGCGAGTTCGGCCGGGTCAGCGACGCCAGCACCGAGCACGAGCGCTACCTGGACCACCTGCTGGCCACGCTGCCGGACCACCCGCAGCCGCCGCTGGCGGGGCTGCGGGTCGTGGCCGACTGCGCGCACGGCGCGGCCTACCGTCTCGCCCCGCAGGCGCTGCGCCGGGCGGGCGCGGAAGTCATCACCATCGGTGACGAGCCCGACGGCCTGAACATCAACAACGGCTGCGGCTCCACCGCGCTCAGCGCGCTGGCCGCCGCGGTCGTCGAGCACGGAGCCGACGCGGGCATCGCCTATGACGGCGACGCCGACCGGTGTCTCGCGGTCGACGCGGACGGGCAGTCGCTCGACGGCGACCAGATCCTGACCGTGCTCGCGACCGGGCTGAAGGAAGCGGGCCGGCTGGCGGGCGACGCGGTGGTGGTCACGGTGATGTCGAATCAGGGTTTCCACGTGGCGATGCGCGACGCCGGCATCACGGTGATCGAGACGCCGGTGGGGGACAAGCACGTGTCCGCGGCCATGCGGGACGGTGGTTACGTGCTCGGCGGCGAGCAATCGGGGCACATCATCATGCTCGAGCACGCCACCACCGGCGACGGCGTGCTGACCAGCCTTCAGCTGCTCGCCGCGGTGAACCGGCGCGGCGTGCCGCTGGCGGCGGCGGCCAAGATGATGCCGAAGTACCCGCAGGTGCTGGTCAACGTGCCAGGCGACGCCTCGCAGCTCGGCCCGGAGGTTACCGCTGCGGTTCACCGGGCCGAGGCCGAGCTGGGCGGCAACGGGCGGATCCTGGTCCGGCCGAGCGGGACCGAGCCCACGATCCGGCTGATGATCCAGGCCAAGGACGCGAGCCTGGCAGAACGCGTCATCGGCCGGCTGGCCGACGAGGTTCGGCTGGCCCTCGCCGACCGGTAAGCCCACACAGTAGGAACTCCGATGCGAGACGCATACCAGGTCGCCGCCGTGCGGGCGGCGGAACGCGCGCTGATGGAGCTCGTCCCCGACGGGGCGCTGATGGCCCGGGCCGCCGCGGGACTCGCGTCGGTGTGTGCGTCCCTGCTGGCCCGGTATCCGGGGCATGTGTACGGCACCCGGGTGGTCGTGCTGGCCGGCAGCGGGGACAATGGCGGCGACGCGCTCTACGCGGGTGCCTTGCTGGCCCGCCGCGGCGTCGCCGTCACCGCGATCGCGGCTGGCGCTAAGGCGCACCCGGGTGGCACCGCCGCCCTGCGCGCGGCCGGCGGCCGGGTGGCCGGCGATCCCGGTGCTGGCGATCCCGGTGCTTATGCCGACCTGATGAACCGCGCTGACCTGATCATCGACGGACTGCTCGGCATCGGCGGGCGGGGCGGGCTGCGGGAGCCGTTCGCGGGTCTGGCGCGGCAGGCCGCTCACGCCAGGCAGGCCGGCGCGACCGTGGTGGCGGTCGACCTGCCGAGCGGCATCGACGCCGATACCGGGGCGGTGGACGGCCCGGCGGTCCGGGCCGACGTCACCGTGACCTTCGGCGCGATCAAGCCGGGGCTGCTGATCGACCCGGGCGCCGGGCACGCGGGAGCCGTCGAGCTCATCGACATCGGCCTTGGCCCGTACTTGAAGGACAGGCCGTGCGCCGCAGCGCCGCAGCGAGACGACATCTCCGAGCTGCTGCCCCGGCCCCGGGCCGAATCGGACAAGTACCGGCGGGGCGTGCTCGGCCTGCTGGCCGGCAGCGACCGCTTCACCGGGGCGGTGCTGCTCTCCGCCGGCGGGGCGGTGCGCGGCGGGGCGGGCATGGTCCGGGTGGTCACCGCGAACGTCGCCGCCGTGCTGGTCCGGCAGGCCTGGCCCGAGACCGTGGTGACCGTGCACCCCGACGAGGGCGACTGGGACCTGATCGGTTCGGTCGGCCGGGTCCAGGCGTGGGTGGCCGGCCCGGGCATGGGAACCGGCCCGGACGCCGTGGCGCGGCTGGCGGCGGTGCTCGGCACGGACCTGCCCGTGCTGGTGGACGCGGACGGGCTGACGATCCTGAGCCAGGTTCGGGGTCTGCTGCCGCGGCAGGCGCCCACGCTGATCACGCCGCACGCCGGCGAGCTGGCCCGGCTGCTCGGCACCGACGCGGCGAGCGTCGAGGCGCAGCGGCTCGAGCACGCCCGCCGGGCGGCCGGCGAGCTGGGCGTCACGGTCTTGCTGAAGGGCTCGACGACGGTGATCGCACCGTCCGGGGGTGCACCGGAGGAGCCGGTCCTGGTGAACCCCACCGGCACGCCGTGGCTGGCCACCGCGGGCAGCGGCGATGTGCTGTCCGGGCTGGCCGGGGCGCTGCTCGCGCAGGGCCTGGAGCCCGCCCGGGCCGGCCTGGCGGCCGCTTACCTGCATGGCATGGCTGGCCGGCTCGCCGCCGCCGGCCAGCTCACCGCGGACGACGCGTCGGCCCTGGAGAGTTCCGGCGAGACCGGCGAGGCCCCGATCGGGGCATCGGACCTGGTTCGGGCCCTGCCCGCCGCTTTCAGGAGCCTTTGAGCGCCATGGACAGGCAGGCTTTGGTCGACCTCGGCGCGATCACCGGGAACGTCGCGGCGCTGTGCGAGCTGGTGCGCGGCAGCCAGGTGATGGCCGTGGTCAAGGCCAGCGGGTACGGCCACGGCATGGTCCCGGCCGCCCGGGCGGCGCTGGCCGGCGGGGCCAGCTGGCTGGGCGTCGCCGACCTGACCGAGGCGGTCGCGCTCCGGCAGGCGGGGATCACCGCGCCCGTGCTTTGCCTGATGACCTTCGGCGATCCCACCGAGGCGATCAGGCATGACGTGGATCTCACGGCCGGCTCGGTGGCGTTCGCCGCGAAGATCGCGGCCGCGGCCGACCGGGTGGGCGTCCGCGCCCGGCTGCACCTCAAGGCCGACACCGGGCTGAGCCGGGGCGGCGCCACCCCGGCGGACTGGCCGGAGCTTATCCGGGCCGCCCTGGACGCCGAGGCGCGCGGCTCGGTGCGGGTGACGGGCTTGTGGTCGCACTTCGCCTGCGCCGACATCCCCGGGCACCCGTCGATCGCCGCCCAGCTCGCCGCGTTCGCCGACGCCGTCGCGCTCGCCGAGAAGGCCGGCGTCACGCCCGAGGTCAGGCACATCGCCAACACTGCCGCCGCGCTGACCATCCCCGAGTCCCGGCTCGACCTGGTGCGCTTCGGCGGGGCCGTCTACGGCCTGTCCACCTTGCCCGGCGGCGCGCCGTCGTGGCTGCGCCCGGCGATGACGCTGCGCGCCCGGCTGGCCATGGTCAAGCGGGTGCCCGCGGGCACCGGCGTCTCCTACGGCCACCGGTACGTAACCTCCCGCGAGACCACCCTCGGCCTGGTGCCCCTCGGGTACGCGGACGGCGTGCCGCGGACCGCGGCCGGGCTGCCGCTGGTCAGCGCCCGCGGCCGCCGCTGGCCGATCGCGGGCACGGTCTGCATGGATCAGCTCGTGGTCGACTTCGGTGACGAGCCGGCCGCGGCGGGCGATGAGGTGGTGCTGTTCGGCCCCGGGGACGACGGCGAGCCCACCGCACAGGAGTGGGGCGAGGCGCTCGGCACCATCTCCTACGAGATCGCCACCGGCATCGGGGCTAGGGTCCCGAGGACCTATCCGGGCGGTGCCCACTAATGAATATGCCGAACGAGCTGGGTTTCCCGCCTGCTGAAATGCGGATCGCCACGGACTCGGAGATGCGTGACCTCGGGTGCCGCCTCGCGGCGCTGCTGCGAGCGGGGGACCTGGTGATCCTGGCCGGGCCGCTCGGAGCGGGCAAGACCACGCTGGTGCAGGGCATCGGCGCCGGGCTCGGCGTGCGCGGCCCGGTCACCTCCCCGACTTTCGTCATCGCGCGGGTGCATCCCGTCGTGGCCGGGCCCGGGCCGGCCCTGGTGCACGCGGACGCCTACCGTCTCGGCAGCATCGGCGAGGTGGACGACCTGGATCTCGACACCGACGCGGCCAGCGCCGTCACGGTCGTGGAGTGGGGCTCCGGTCTGGCCGAAGGTCTCGCCGAGGATCGCCTGGAGATCTCGATCGAGCCCGACTCCGGCAGCGACGTCCGGACTGTCCGGCTAATTGGTCACGGTGAGAGATGGCATGGTGTGCTCACCGGCGCCGTAGCCTGTGAGTGTTATTCAGAACCGGCTAGCGAGCACGGGCCTGTTGAGCCCGTGCGAGCGGCCGGTACACGTAAGGTACGGCGAGAACCGCCGCATGAATCTGAATAACACGAACTTTTTAATGCAGCACAGTTTATAGTTCCGCTGTACTGATCCCAGTTTCGCGTATCGCGCCATTACGTACCGCACCCCGATTCCGGAGGCGCGCCGTGCCCGAGCAGGAGTTCCTGCCGCCTCGCCCGTCGGCCAGGTCCTACCGTCCTGACCGCGACGACGAGGACCCGCCGCCGTGGGCCAACCTGCCACCGGTCCGTCCGGCGCGGCCACGGCGGCCCCCGGACGGCGGCTATCCGGCTGGTCCCGGACGTCCGGCCGGCAGCGGGCGCCCGGGCAGTCCCGGCGGTCCCGGGGTTCCCCTTGGTCCCGGCGGTCCCGGCGGCACTGGTGCCCGCCCCGCGGGTCCTGGTAGCACTGGTGCCCGCCCCGCGGGTCCTGGTAGCACTGGTGCCCGCCCCGCGGGTCCTGGTAGCACTGGTGGCCGTCCTACGGGTCCCGGTGGTCTTGGCGGTCGTCCTGGTGGCTCCGGTGGCCCAGGCGGCACTGGAACCGGTCCTGGCGGCTACGGCGGTCCTGGCGGCGGCTACGGCGGCCCGGGTGGCCGCGCTGCAGGTCCAGGGAGCCACGCTGCGGGTCCCGGTGGCCGCGCTGAAGGTCCGGGTGGCCGCGCTGCGGGTCCCGGTGGCCGCGCTGCGGGTCCAGGGAGCCACGCTGCGGGTCCCGGTGGCCGCGCTGAAGGTCCGGGCAGCCGCGCTGCGGGTCCAGGGAGCCACGCTGCGGGTCCCGGTGGCCGCGGCGGTCATGGCCGGATGAGCCCCGAGCATCCCACTGGTCCTGAGCCGCCCCGAGGCCAGGCGGACACCGCGGATCCCAGGGCTCTGGCCGATCCGCGCCGGGTCTCCGATCCGCGTCAGGACGAACCGGTGCCGCAGTGGGCGGACTGGGATGAACCCGAGGCGGACCGCGACGAGGATGTGCCGCCGGCTCAGCCGCGCGAGTCGCGAGGGTCGCCGGGTCCAGGCGGGCGCGCCCTGCGGGCCGCGGCCCGCCGTCGGCGGCGGTGGTTCGTCATGGCGGGCGGCCTGGTGGTCGTGGTGGCGACCGTGCTCACGGTGGTGCTGCTGACGGCCAGCCAGCCGGGGCCGGCGGCGGTCACGCCAGGCGCGCTCATCACCACCTTCCAGCCGGGAGAGCTGCGTCAGGTGCCCGGCGCGTGCAACGTCGTGCCCGGCGTCACCGTGCAGCGCTACCTGCCGGGCAAGGCCAAGGTGGCGTCGCCGCTGCCGGTCAACGGGTCGGCCGAATCGGCCTGCAACTGGACCGTCGACAAGCCACCGGTCTACCGGCTGATGGAACTCAACATGCTCGCGTATGCGCCGAACGGCCTGGCCAGCGGAGACGGCAGCGCCACGTTCGCCGCGATCGACGCCTACGATCTGGCGTTGCAGGACATGCAGGCCCCGCCGAAGCACTCCCCGGCCCCGCGGGCCACGGTGCAGGCCCTACCCGGATTGGGCAACCAGGCGTTCAGCGCCATGCAGGTGTTCCGCGTCGGCGGAGCGGTGACAGACGTGGCCACCGTCATGGTGCGCTTCCACAACGTGGTCGTGACGGTCACGCTGAACGGACTCGAGCACTCCAACCAGGGTTCGTACGGGCCGGTGTCACAGTCCCAGCTCGCGGCGGCCGCCCTGGCGTTCGCCCAGGCGGCCGAGGCCTCGCTGCACTAGCCGTCGGCTGGCTCAGCGACGCCGCGCGGCCCACTAGGCTGGGCGACGTGCTTGTGGTGGGTTTTGATACCGCGACCCCCGCGGTGAGCGTGGCCTTGCACGACGGGGAGCGGGTCGTTTCCGAGGCGTTTGCCGCCGATAGCCGGCGCCATGGTGAGTTGCTGGCGCCCATGATCGCGAAGGTCATGGCCGATGCGGGCGCGTCACGCGCGGATCTGACCGCGGTCGCCGTGGGGGTCGGCCCCGGGCCCTACACCGGACTGCGGGTCGGCGTGGTGACCGCCAGGGTGCTCGGAGCCGTGCTCGGCATTCCCGTGCACGGGGTGTGCTCCCTGGACGTCATCGCCGCCGCGACGTCGATTGCGGCAGTGCCGGGGCGAGAGTTCCTGGTGGCGACCGACGCGCGACGCAAGGAGGTCTACTGGGCCAGGTACGACGCCGTCGGCCGGCGCCTCGAGGGTCCCGGAGTGGGCAGCGCCGGGTCGATCGGGGGGGCGGCGGAACTCCCGGTGGCCGGCACTGGGGGACAGCTTTACCCGGAGGCGTTCGGCGCGGTGATCGGGCCCGCCTATCCGGATGCCCGCACGCTGTGTGCCATCGTCGCCGGGCAGCTCGGCGAGCAGGCCGTCCCCTCGCCTGCCATGCCCTGGCCGGCCGTGCCGTTGCTGGCCGCGGAGCCCCTCTACCTGCGGCGGCCGGACGCCAGGGAGCCCGGGCCGCCCAAACGGGTCACGCCGTCGTGAACGCCCGGCAGGATGATGCCCGCCCAGGAGATGCCCGCCTGGGGGAGGCCCGCCCAGGAGATGCCCGCCTGGGGGAGGCCGGCCAACATCGCGGCGGCCCGAATGCTGCCGGAGGGGTGCGGCTGCGGGAGATGAACAGGTCCGACATGGCCGGGATCCTGACCCTGGAGCGAGAGCTCTTCCCCGAAGACGCGTGGACGCCGGAGATGTTCGCGGCGGAGCTCACGCAGTCGGCCTCGCGTCGGCTGTACCTGGTGGCTGAGCAGGGCACCGCGCTGGTCGGGTACGCGGGGATGATGTTCACCGGCGGGTCGCAGGCCGACGTGGTCACGCTGGCGGTGAATCCGGTCCGGTGGGGTGAGGGTACCGGCACGGCATTGCTCACGGCGCTCGTCGATGAGGCGGAAAAGCGCGGCTACGAGGAGGTCTTGCTCGAGGTGCGGGAGGATAATCCCAGGGCCAGGCAGCTGTACCTGCGTCACGGGTTCGCCGAGATCGGCATCCGGCGCGGCTACTACCAGCCGTCCGGCGTCGACGCCGTGGTCATGCGGAAGGCGCTCGTGTGATGGCGTCGCCGCTGGTGCTTGGTATCGAGACCTCCTGCGATGAGACGGGTATCGGGCTGGTTCGCGGACACGACCTGCTCGCGGATTCCGTCGCTTCGAGCGTGGATGAGCACGCGCGGTTCGGCGGCGTGGTGCCCGAGATAGCCAGCCGGGCGCACCTGGAGGCGATGATCCCGACCTTCGACCGGGCCATCGCGACCGCGGGGGTCCGGCCCGAAGAGATCGACGCGGTGGCTGTCACCGCGGGGCCCGGACTGGCCGGGGCCCTGCTCGTGGGGGTGGCCGCGGCCAAGGCCTACGCCTTCGCGCTGGGCAAGCCGCTGTACGGGGTCAACCACCTGGCCGCCCACATCGCCGTCGACCAACTGGAGCACGGCACGCTACCCTCGCCGGCGGTGGCCCTGCTGGTCTCCGGCGGGCATTCCTCGCTGCTGCTCGTGCCGGACGTGGCGCAGGAGGTCATCCCGCTCGGGGCCACCATCGACGATGCGGCCGGCGAGGCATACGACAAGGTAGCCCGGGTACTCGGCATGCCGTTCCCCGGCGGCCCGCCGATCGACAAGGCGGCCCGCGAGGGTGATCCGGCCGCGATCAGCTTTCCCCGCGGCAAGTACCACGATGGCACGCTTGACTTCTCGTTCGCCGGCCTGAAGACGGCGGTGGCCCGCTGGGTGGAAGCACGGCAGGCCGCCGGGGAGCCGGTCCACGCCCCCGACGTGGCCGCGTCCTTCCAGGAGGCGGTGGCCGACGTGCTCACCCGTAAGGCCGTGCAGGCCTGCCAGCGGAACGACGTCACCGACCTGATCGTCGGCGGCGGCGTGGCGGCGAACTCCCGGCTGCGCTCGCTCGCCGCGGAACGGTGCGCCGCGGCCGGCATCAAGCTGCGCGTGCCGCGGCCGGGACTGTGCACCGACAACGGCGCCATGGTCGCCGCCCTCGGCGCGGAGATCGTGTCCCGCGGCATAGCGCCATCCCCGCTCGACCTGCCCGTGGACTCTTCCCTCCCCGTCACCGAAGTCGTCGTCCGCTAGGCCCGGCCGCGGACTACTTCTTCTGGCCGCGCCCCCGGCGGCTGAACACCTGCCGGAGGCGCCAGCTGAGCAGGGCGAGCACAGTCGCCCCGACGGCGACCGGGATGACGCGCTTGAGGATCGCGGGGCCGACCAGCCGGACCAGGTTGATGGAGTCGTCGTTCTGCTGGGCCGGCGGAGCGGAAGCCGTGCTGGTCACGGGGACGACGGTCGTGGGTTCTGTGCTGCCTGGCGCGGCCTCCGCCGTGACGGCCGGCTGGCCGGCGCTCGCGCCGTCCGTGCTGGCGTCCCCCGCGGCCGCGCCGTCCGCCGCGGCCGCGCCGTCGCCGGATATCAGCTGGGCCAGGTTCTCGGCGAACTTCTCCACCAGCTTGCCGCCCACCTCGACCATCACGCCACGGCCGAACTGGGCGGGCCGCCCGGTCACGTTCATCGTCGTGTGCATGGTGACCTTGGTCGCCTCACCGGACTCCTCAGGCTCCAGTGACGCGCGGACGGTCGCGGAGGCGGTGCCGGCGCCGCGGGTCTCCTTGCCGGACGCCTCCATCACCACCACCTGGGCGGCCGGGTCGCGCTCGATGAATTTCGCGGTCCCGCGGTAGGTCAGTGACACCGGGCCGACCTTGACTTTTATCCGCCCGGTGACGACCTCGCCGTCGAACTCGTCGACGGTCGCGCCGGGCATGCACGGCGCGATCCCTTCCACGTCGAGCAGCACGTCCCAGGCGCGGTCGGGCGGGACGGGAACGGTAAAGGAGTTGTCGAGCTCCATGCTCATGTGGATCACTCTCTCTGGCCGGATTTAATCAGTGAATTATGCCCGGTATCGGCCCGTATCAGCAAAAACACCAGCGGTGCGGGCGAGCCTTCGGCCCTGCCGCGGCCGCGTGCCCGTGGGTCCGGCCGCGGCGGGCGTGCGGCTCAGGCGGTGTCAAGCACCCGGAAGCCCTCGGCCAGGCGGCCCTCGGGAAGACCTGCCTGCCTGGCCGTGAGGGCCAGCCGGGTTCTGAGGCGCTCGGTCAGGTCCTCCATGTGCCCGGTCTGGCTCTCGTGGGCGCGCAGGGCGGCGATCTTGCGCGGGAAGGTCGCGGTCACGTCTACGTAGTGGTTCGGGTCAGGGCCGCCGGCGATCCATACCTCGCGCACGGTCCAGGCGGCCAGCGACTCGCCCTGCAGGAGCTCGGGGAAGGCGAACGGGTTCCGTGCGTCCGGGTAGACGGCGTCCAGGGCCGCCGAGCCCACCGCGCGGTGGTCGGGGTGGCTGAACCCGATCCTGGCGTAGCTCCGTTCCGGGCTGGGGCACACGAGGCGGTCCGGCCGGACCTGCCTGATCACCCGGGCCAGGTCCCGGCGCAGGTCCAGGGTGGCCTCGACCCGGCCGTCCGGATAGCCGAGGAAGCGCACGTCATGGACGCCGACGCACTTCGCGGCGGCCACTTGCTCGGCCCGGCGCACGGCCGGCATCTCGGACCGGGGAAGTCCTCGTCGAAGCCGCCGGCGTCGCCGTCGGTCACCACGCAGTAGACCACCTCGATCCCTGCTTCCGTCCAGTGCGCGATGGTTCCCGCCGCACTGAAGTCCACATCGTCGGGGTGGGCCATGATGGAAAGCACGCGGCCGATCTGGGCGTCATCGAGCACGCCCGCCATCCTAACCGGGGCCGATGTCCACCGCGGCTCAGCACGCCGCCTGGCAGGGTCGGCCGGCCCCTGGCCGGGTCAGCTATTCGTCGGGGACCAAGGTCGGGGTACCCCTGGTGAGGGTCTGCTTCTTGAAGAAGGCGGGCGCGGTCACCCGCATGAGGATGAATCCGAGCACGCCGACCAGCGCGGCCCCGGCGGCGATCAGGAAGATCCCGCCGATCTCCCAGTGCAGGCCCGGCACGGTCCAGCTGGTGAGGCTGTTGGTCGCCACCCAGTCGCTCTGCAGGCTGTAGATGCCCGCCGCCCACATGATCAGCCAGCCCAGCGCCGGCAGGATGCCTTGCATCCACAGGTTCCGGGCGCTGCTGGTCAACGTCTTGCGGTAATACCAGACACAGGACAAGGCGGTCAGCCCGTAGTAGAAGGCGATGTAGAGCCCGATGGCCGTGACCGCGTCGCCGATCGGGTTGCCCCCGGCTATGTAGTTGAACGGGATGTAAAGGGCGATCGAGACGAGGCCCATGACGATGGTGGAGACGGTCGGCGTCAGGTACCGGGGGTGGATCTTGGCGAAGGCCGCGGGGATGGCCTTGTAAGCGGCCATCGACAGGGTGGTGCGGGCGGTCGGCAGGATTGTCGTCTGCGTCGAGGCAGAAGCCGAGGTGAGCACCATCAGGATGAGCAGCCGGGACAGGAACGTGCCGAACCCGCTGCTGCCGAAGATCGCCGAGCCCGTGACCGACAGCACGTCGAACTCGTGCGCGGAGTTGGCCAGCCCGATGCCCTTGGTGCCGACCCCGGCGAACGCCTGTATGCCGAAGATGACGATGGCGTAGGTGATGAGCAGGATCACGGTGGAGATGATCGCGGCCCGGCCCGGCGTCTTGGCCTTGTCCTTCGTCTCCTCGTTGATCGAGACGGCGGTATCCCAGCCCCAGTAGATGAACAGCATGAGGATGAGCCCGGTGATGAAGGCGGACAAGCCCAGGTGGGTCGGCAGCAGCCAGCTGAAGCTCGGCGTGACCGATCCGGCGGGGTGGTGTCCGGTCCACACCCTGACCAGCGCGGTCACCGCAAGCACGAGGAGCATGATGATCTCGATGGTCAGCAGGATGCGCTGGAACCACGCGGAGACCTCAATGCCCCGGTAGCAGATATAGCTCATCGCGACAATCCACAGGATCCCGGTGAGCAGCACCCAGCCGCTGGTGGCGTTCGAGCCGATGCCGTCCGCGCCGACGAGCAGGAACACGTACTGCCCGGCCACCTGGGCCAGGCTGGCCATGACCAGGATGTCGGCGGCCACGATCGCCCAGCCGCCGGCCCAGCCGGTCTTAGGGCCGAACGCCCGCGTCGCCCAGGTGAACGTGGTCCCGCAGTCAGGGTCGGCCTTGTTCATCTCGCTGTAGCCGATCGAGCAGAGCAGCATCGGGATGAAGGCCAGCACGGCGACCGCGGGCGACTTGAGCCCCACCGCGGCCACCACGAAGAACAGGGTCGCCGCCAGGCTGTAGGCGGGAGCCGTCGAGGCGACGCCCATCACGATGCTCGAGAGCAGGCCGAGGGCGCCGCCCTTCAGGCCCTTGTCTTTGTATTCCTCGACTGGCTGCAGCTCTGACGCGGTGGTGCTGGCCATGTCTCACCCTCCTGGCTTTGACCCGGCGTGGCCGGGCCAGGCACGCGGCCCGCCGAATCGGCCGGACCCGATGTCACGAATGGAGCGCCGGGGCGTGACGACGATATCAGCACCCCTAATGCTACGGTTCTAGCATCAGATGATGGTTTCGGGCAACGATATCCGTTGTAAAAGCTAAATTCCACGGCCGGTCTCGTCTGCCGACTCGGGCGGAGGTCTATGATCGGCCTCATGCGCATACTCCTGGTGGGCGCAGGCGGCGTTGGCGCGGCATTCGCCCGGATTGCCGCCCGCCGCCCGTTCGCCGAGCTGGTCATCGCCGACTACGACCTAGGCCGGGCGCAGCGCGCCGCGGCGGCCCGCGACGGGTACGAGGCCGTCCAGCTGGACGCGCGTGACGTGCCGACGACCGTGAGCCTGCTCCGGCAGCACCGGTGCGATGCGCTCATGAACGCCACCGATCCCCGCTTCGTGATGCCGCTATTCCGCGCCGCGCTCCAGGCCGGCACCCACTACCTGGACATGGCGATGTCGCTGTCGTACCCCCATCCGGAGGACCCCTACCACCAGACCGGCGTCAAGCTCGGCGACGAGCAGTTCGCGATGGCGCCGGAGTGGGAGCGGTCAGGAAAGCTCGCGCTGGCGGGGATCGGCGTGGAGCCCGGGCTGTCCGACGTGTTCGCCAGGTACGCCGCCGATGAGCTGTTCAGCGAGATCGCCGAGCTCGGCGTCCGGGACGGAGCGAACCTCGAGGTGGCCGGGTACGACTTCGCTCCCACCTTCTCCATCTGGACCACGATCGAGGAGTGCCTGAACCCGCCGGTGATCTGGGAACGCGGCCGGGGCTGGTTCACCACCGAGCCGTTCAGCGAGCCCGAGATCTTCACCTTCCCGGCTGGCATCGGCCCGGTCGAGTGCGTGAATGTGGAGCACGAAGAGGTGCTGCTGATGCCGCGGTGGATCGGCGCGCAGCGGGTCACCTTCAAGTACGGCCTCGGCTCGGAGTTCATCGGCGTGCTGCGGACCCTGCACAAGCTCGGCCTGGACAAGACCGACCCGGTGCAGGTCGGCGCGGCGAGCGTGTCGCCGCGTGACGTGGTGGCGGCGTGCTTGCCCGACCCTGCTGCCCTGGGAGACAAGATGAGCGGCCTGACCTGCGCGGGCACCTGGGTGACCGGGACCGGCTCCGACGGATCGCCGCGAGAGGTGTACCTCTACCACGTGGTCGACAACGCCTGGACGATGGCCGAGTACGGATCCCAGGCGGTGGTCTGGCAGACCGCGGTGAACCCGGTGGTCGCGCTGGAGCTGATCGACTCAGGCGCCTGGTCCGGAGCCGGGCTCCTCGGCCCCGAGGCGCTGCCGCCGCGCCCGTTCCTCGACCTGCTGAACGACTACGGATCACCGTGGGCATGCGAGGAGCGCACGCCTGCGGCCAGGGCCTAGCCCAGCGGAATCCGGGCGTCCGTCCCTGGCGTCAGCGTGATGGAGATCAGGTGTCGGCGAGGATCTGGCGGAGCACCTTGGTGGTGTGCGCCACCGGCTCGGCCTGGAGGCAGAGCTGCTCCATGACCTCGAGGTAGCTGTCGACCTCGACCGGCTTGTCCAGGTAGAGCGCGCTGGTCAGCTGCTCGATGTAGACGACATCAGCCAGGTCGGGCTCGGCGAACCGCAGGATGGTGAACGGACCGCCCATCGCTGAATGCGCGCCTGCGAGGAACGGCAGGATCTGCAGGGTCACCGCGGGGTGATCCGCCACCTCGATGAGGTACTTCAGCTGCTCACGGACGATGTCCTTGGTGCCCACCGGGCGGCGCAGCGCACCCTCATCGACGACGACCCACAACTGCGGCGCGTCGGGCCTGCGGAGGATCTCCTGACGGCTGGCCCTCAGCTCGCTCCGGCGGGCGATCTCCTCTTCGGAGGCCGCCGAACCCTGCCGGATCAGAGCGCGGGCGTAGCCCTCGGTCTGCAGTAGCCCGGGCACGAGCTGGATCTGGTAGGTCCGGATGACCGAGGCTGCCGCCTCCAGGCCCACGTACGGCTCAAGCCAGGAGGGGAGGATGTCCGAATAAGCGTGCCACCAGCCGGGGGTGTTCGCTTCCCTGGCCAGGTTCAGCAGCGCGGCGCGTTCCTCGCTGTCGGTCACCCCGTAGAGGGTAAGGAGGTCGCCCACATCGCGCTCCTTAAAGCCGACCCGCCCGTGTTCCATCCGGCTGATCTTGGAGTGCGAACCGCGGATAGCCTCGGCCGCCTGCTCGGCGGTGATCCCGCGCGACTCCCGCAGCCGGTGCAACTGGCTGCCGAGCACCAAACGCTGGACGGTTGGCCCGCCCGCGCGCGTGCCAAAAATGCTGGGGGGAACGTCCCAGGCCGAGTCTTCAGACGAGACCATCGGCACTCCTCGCATCGTCGCACTCTAGACCCTGGCGGGGTGTGGACCAGTCTCCCACGTGATCTCACGCTTGCGGAAGAGGGTTGTGTGACAATTCAACAGATGTCCTGATCCCTCCGTGATTCCGCAGGTCATGAGTGACCAGTTCGCCAGGCTGTTACCGTCGTGTCGCCGCGTGCCGGCCGGTAGTATTGCTACTAGCGAGTAAGTTAGCTCGCTTCGCCGAGTAGATGGTCAAAAGCCCCATCTTTGGCTCCTGCCAGGAATGCGGTGATCTCTGCTTGAGTGTAGAGCAGGACGGGGCCTGCCGGGAAACGGGAGTTGCGCATCGCGATCTCGCCGGTGGGCAGCGCGGCTAGTTCGACGCACTCGCCGTTCGGGTTGCTGTGCCAGCTCTTCTGCCAGCAGACGTCTCCGAGCTCTGCGGCGAGCATGCCGTTGTAGGTGATGACCATATTTATCCCCTTCCGACAGGGTAACGCGCGCCAGGCAATAAAACTTCACTCGCTGTAGTCCCCAGTCAGCAACTGGTGAGCAAGTTGTCTGATGCGTCCTGCCTGTCTGCCGGCCCCCCGTGCGCCTATCCGGAGACCTGTGCACGAAGCGAATGAACGTGCATCTGGTCTTGCATTTGCACAATATATCAGGCAACATGTCTCCAAGCACGCAGTTAACCACCGTGATGGGCAAGGCTTTTCGTGCCCTATGACATGCAGGAAGCTGTTGCGTTGGCGCATCTGAGTGTCGCGACCGGTAGCGGGGATGACGATGAGGAAGTCAGCATCGGATGGCCCGCGGTCGATGACGGCATGCCACGGCTGCTTCCTGTGCCTTCGGCCTGGTGGGAGACCCCGGCGGTTACCACCCGTGCGCTGAGCGCCCGGCCGGAAGAGGCCAGGACGGCCCGCCGGTTCGTCCGGGAGCTGCTTACCTGCTGGGGCCTGGAAGCGCTGGCGGACGACGCCGAGATGATCGTCGACGAACTAGTCGTCAACGCCGTCCTGCACGGGACGCGGACCGGCCTGACGCGCGGCAATCCCGGTACTGGCCTGACCGTGCTGCGGCTCTGCATGCTCAGGCGGGCCGGGGAAGTCATGATGGCCGTGGTCGATCCCGGCAACGAAGCGCCCATGCCCAGGCAACCCGACTTGGGCGGGGAGAACGGGCGCGGCCTGCAGATCGTCGGCGCGCTGAGTCACGTGTGGGGCTGGAGCCCCATCGCCGGGCACGGCAAGGCGGTCTGGGCCGTGCTACGCGATCCCTGAGGGCACTGAGGGCCCTGCTGCGCGATCCCTGCTACACGATCCCTGACAGCGGCTCCTCGGCCGCGGTCATCAGGACGTGCTCGACCAAAGCGATCAGCACCTCCTTGGCCGACTCCTTGCTGCGCGCGTCACACAGGACGATCGGCAGCCCTGGCTCGAGGTCCAGGGCCATCCTGACGTCTTCTGTGTCGTACCGGCGGGCGCCGTCGAAGCAGTTCAGCGCGATGATGAACGGTATTTCCCTGCGTTCGAAGTAGTCGATGGCGGGGAAACTGTCGGCCAGCCGCCGGGTATCGGCGAGGACCACCGCCCCCAGCGTCCCGATGGCGAGTTCGTCCCACATGAACCAGAACCGCTGCTGGCCGGGCGTGCCAAAGAGATAGAGCACGAGATCGCTGCGCAGGCTGATCCGGCCGAAGTCCATCGCGACCGTGGTCGTGGTCTTTCCCTCGACGCCCGCCGTGCTGTCCGTGCGCAGGCTGCCCTCGGTGAGGGGCTCCTCGGTGCGCAGCGGCCTGATCTCGCTCACGGCGCCGACAAGCGTGGTCTTGCCCACCCCGAAGCCCCCGGCCAGCAAGATCTTTATGGCGCGGTGCTGGCTTGGGATTCTTGGGTTCCCGCCGACGGGATCAGAGACCCCGTAGTCCATTGAGGACCTCCCTGAGAGTGTGCTTGTCGATCCGTTCGGCCATCACGACCGGGGTGCGGATCGCGACCAGGCCGAGTTCTCGCAGATCGGCAAGGATGATGCGGACGACCCCGAGCGGGAGGTCGACATCCGAAGCGATATCCGCCACGGTGGTCGGCGCACGGGCGAGCTGGAGGACGCTGATGTGCTCGGGGGCCAGCGAGCCCAGGTCGGTGACCGCGGCCTGCGTGGCGATGACGGTCGCGACCAAGTCGAACGATGCCCCGGCGTGCCTGGTCCGGCCCTGAGTCAGGGCATAGGGCCGGACCACCGGACCGGCCTCGGCGTCTAGCCACCGTTCATCGTTAGACGGCATGGTGCCTCTTAAACCCAGCCGCTGAGCGCGGACGCGCGCGTGTTGACCCTGATGTGCTCTCCGGTCCTGCGGACCAGGATGGCCATCTCGTAGGCCACCAGGCCGAGGTCGGCACCTTGCTCGGCGATGACGGCGAGGCACGTGCCGCTGCCCGCGGCCGACACCAGCAGGAATCCCGTTTCCATCTCGATGATCGTCTGCCGGACCCCGCCGCCGCCACCGAAGTGCCGTGCGGCGCCGCGAGCCAGCGACTGGAACCCGGCCGCCAGCGCGGCCAGGTGCTCCGCGTCGTCGCGCTCGAGCGTCTCCGACGCCCCGAGCGCGATGCCGTCCTGGGACAAGATGACGGCCTTGCTCACCTGTCCGACGCGCCGCACAAGATCGTCGAGCAGCCAGTCGAGCTGGCCGCCCCGGCCAGCCGCGCCTGCATCATGATCCATCGGAGTTCCCACGTGCCTCCTCGTCCGTGCTCGAATCGTCGGCCCCGCCGCCGGACGGACCCGGGCCGGAAGGGCCTGATCCCGGGTCGGCCATCCGGTGCGCGCGGCCCTCTTGCCAGCCGCGCTGAAGCGCTGACATGGTCTGGCGGATCTCGGCCGGACTCGGACCCATCGGCCCCGCAGGACCCGTAGACCCGCTAGCCGGGCCTGCGCTGGCCACCGTAGTCCGGCGCTGCGGCGGGTTATCCCGGAGCTGGGGAGCCAGGCTGGCCTGCCTGACCCGGCGCGGAAGCCCGGTGAGCTCGCCGTTCCCGTCCGGCTCGGCCGCATCTGAGCCCGGCGCGGATCCGCCGGGCCCGGGAAGCGGCCCGGTCCCGCCGGGAAGCTCCCAGGGCGGGCCGGAGGCCTGACCCGGCCGGGACGAGGCCACCGGCGTCATCGGAGTGGCCGGCCCGGCCGGGGTGCCCGGGCCGGGCGCGGTCCGGCCGCCGGCTGCTCCGGGCGTGTTGTGCAGGGTCCAGCCGGGGAACGGCGCGGGCTGGTCCGGATACGACGCGGGGCCGGCGCCCGGATACGACGGGGCGCCGCCGCCGGGGAACGGCGCTGAGCCGGTCCCAGGGAAGCGAGCCGCGCCGGTCCCAGGGAAGGGCGCAGTACCGGCGCCAGACGCGGGCCCGGCGCCGGGTACCGGCCCGCTGCCGGGGGCCGGGTAAGGCGATGAGCCGCTCGGCGGGTACGACGGGGATGCGATGTAGGAGCCGTTACCCGGGTACGGCGCGCCTGACCCGGACCCGCCGGGCCCGGCGTCCGCGGGCGTCTCGCCGGTTCCCTGGGCCTGCCGCCGCGGCATGAACACGTCGAAGGCGGACGGCGTGCCGCTGTCAGGCGTCGGGCCGGCGCCGTTCGGCACAAGGTCGGCCTCGGCCGGTGCCCCGGGCCGGTCGTGACGCCGCCCCGGCAGGTCAGCTGGCCCGGTGTCGCCGGTGCCGTTCGCCTGGCCGAGCGCGGGCGCGGCGTGCGCACCGCGGTCGAACCGCTCCGGGATGATCCCCTGCGAACGGCGCAGCGGTCCGGAGATGCGAACCCCGGGCGTCTGAGCCAGCCCGGGCAGGCCGCCGACCTCAGTGAACCCCGGCCCGCCCTGGGCGGCCAGTTCCGCCGGGGCGCCGTGGTTCCCGTTGGCGGTGAGCTGCGCCATGGCGACCGAGGCGGGCTCGCCGGGCAGCCCGGCCCGGAACGCCTCTTCCGTTACGACCAGGTGGCGCGGTATCAGCACGATGGCGGCCGTGCCGCCGTACGGGGAGGCCTTCAAGGTGACCCGGATTCCGTGCCGTTTGGCCAGCTGGCTGACCACGAACAGGCCGAGCTGCTCGCTGTCGGACGGGTTGAACTCCGGCGGGTTGGCCAGCCGGTCGTTGAGCTCGGCCAGCCGCGGCGGGCCCATCCCGAGCCCGCGGTCCTCGACCTCGATGGCGAACCCGTTGGCCACCGTGTCCCCCGACACGCGCACCGACGTATAGGGCGGCGAGAGCGTGGTGGCGTTCTCGATGAGCTCGGCCAGCAGATGGATGACGTCCGCGACGGCAGAGCCGGCCAGCGCGGCCTGGCTCCGGGTCGCGACCGACACCCGCGCGTAGTCCTCGACCTCGGCGATGGCGCCGCGCATCACGTCGACCATCCGGATCGGGCTGCTCCAGCCCCGGCCCGGCGGCGCGCCGGCCAGGATGACCAGGCCTTCCGCGTGGCGGCGCATGCGCGTGGTCAGGTGGTCGAGGCGGAACAGGTCGTCGAGGGCCTCCGGATCGGTGGCCTGCCGTTCCATCTGGTCCAGCAAGGTCAGCTGCCGGTGCAGCAGCGACTGGCTGCGCCGGGCCAGGCTGCGGAACACATCGTTGAGTCCCTGCCGCAGCCGGGCCTCTTCCACGGCCGCCCGGACAGCGGTCTGCCGGACCAGGTCGAACGCCTGCCCGACCCGGCCGATCTCGTCGCCGCCCACCTGCAGCGGCGGCGCCTCGGCGTTCACGTCGACGTTTTCGCCGCGCCTGAGCCTGGCCACGACGTCGGGCAGCTGAACCTCGGCGAGCTGCAGGGCCGTCCGTTCCAGGCCGGCCAGGCGGCGGATGATGCCCCGCCCGACCAGGATGGTCACCGCAATGGTGACGAGCAGCCCGACCAGGCCGATGCCGCCGGTGACCGCGACCCTGGTCCAGGCCGACCGGCTGATCGTGTGGTCGACCGCGAGTTGGGCGTTGGCGAGGTTGACGCCGCCGGTGAAGTATTGGTTGAGCAGCTGTCCGGCCAGCCCCTGCCACTCGGCTAGGTTGACCGGCAGCATGGCGACGGGAGTGCCGGCCGCCACCGCCCCTTCGATATCGGTCAGCTGCGTTTGCTCGGCGTTGTTCACCTGGGCGTTGAATACCGCCCCGCCGGCCGGATCCAGCAGGGAGTCCGCGTCCACCACGTCGCCCTGGCGGGTCGCGGCCATCTCGGAGAAGGCCGCGCGGTCGGCTTGGGTGATCCTGTTCCCGGCCAGCACCCCGGAAAGCAGCGCGTACTCCTGCGAGAGGGCCTCCCGGGCCGACACCGTCCCGATCAGCCCGAGGGCCTGGGCGGCCGCGGTGGCATTGGTCAGGCTGTCGGCTTCGGCCAGGAACAGCCTGGGCTCGTTCAGGATGACCGCGTTGTACCCCCCGAGCGCCTGCAGCGGGGATATGGCCCGGTTCGTCACGCCGACACGGATCGTCGGCAGCTGGCTCAGCCCCGCGATGACGGCCTTGATGCCCTGCGCTTCGGCTGGGGTCTCGCTGCCCGTGGTGCCCGGCGATTCCATCGCCGTCAGGAACGCCGGCTTGTCCGCATCGGTCGCCTTGACGGCTGCGTTGTACGCCGCCAGGTTGGCCGGGGTGGGCTGGAACAGGTAGATCACCGCGGCGGCGCGCTCATTTTGCACCAGCTTGACGAACTCAGCCGTCGGCAGCGAGGTCGCGTTGATCAGGTTGGGTGCCCGGTCCAGGTTGATGGCGTTATCGACCGACGTGCCGGCCACATAGGCCAGCAACCCGACCATGGCGATGAGCGGAATCGCCACGAGAAAGTAAATTCGGAGCCTTATGGATCGACCGCGCGATCCCATGGCACCCCCACTATTTCAGAGGCGAGGATGCGAGCTGCTCCCCGTCCGCATCCAACTAAGGGTCAAGACGGCCAGAATAGCCCATAACAGGCATCGTCCGGAGTCAAAGAACGATATATCCACCATAAGGACCGTGCGTCACCACAGGGTTCATAAGTATCGCGTTATCGCAGATGGAGAACAAGATGACTCCTGGTGCTTGGGGCGCTGCGGATCGCGTTCGCTGCTTTTGTCAGCGCAACCGCCTACCCTATGTGGGTGGCCGCCCTCGCGATAGAAGCACTCCTCGACGGACTCAATCCGGAGCAGCGCGCTGCCGTCGTGCATGAGGGCAGCCCGCTGCTCATCGTGGCCGGCGCGGGTTCGGGGAAGACCCGCGTGCTCACCCACCGGATCGCCTACCTGCTCGCCGCGCGTGACGTGGCGCCGCACGAGATCCTGGCCATCACCTTCACCAACAAGGCGGCCGGGGAGATGGCGGCCCGCGTCGCCGCGCTGGTCGGCCCGCGGTCCCGCGCGATGTGGGTGATGACCTTCCATTCGGCCTGCGTGCGCATCCTGCGCCGGGAGGCCAGGCGGTTCGGCTACCCCTCGTCGTTCTCCATCTACGATCAGGCGGATTCGCAGCGCCTGATGGCGCTGGTCTGCCGGGAGCTCGAGCTCGACGCCAAGCGGTTCCCGCCGAAGGCCATGGCCGCCCAGGTGTCGAACCTGAAGAACGAGCTGATCGACTACGAGACCTTCGCCTCTCGCGCGCAGACCGCGCGGGACAAGGCCCTGGCCGAGGCCTACGGTGAGTACCAGCGCCGCCTGCTGGAGGCCGGCGCGATGGACTTCGACGACCTGATCATGGTCACGGTCAATCTCTTCCAGGCCTTTCCGGAGGCGGCGGAGCAGTACCGGCGCCGGTTCAGGCACGTGCTGGTGGACGAGTACCAGGACACCAACCATGCGCAGTACGTCCTGGTCAGGGAACTTGTATCAGGCGGTGCTCCGCTGTTTTCCGGCCGAACGGAGCGGGTGAACAGCCTCGGCGAACCGCTCACACCCTCCGAGCTGGCCGTCGTGGGCGACGCCGATCAGTCGATCTACGCCTTCCGCGGCGCGACCATCCGGAACATCGTGGAGTTCGAGCAGGACTACCCGGCCGCGAAGGTCATCCTGCTGGAGCAGAACTACCGGTCCACCCAGAACATCCTGGCCGCCGCCAACGCCGTGGTCTCGCAGAACCAGGGACGCAAGCCCAAGAACCTGTGGTCGGACCAGGGGGCGGGCCCGCCGATCGTCGGCTACGTGGCCGACAACGAGCACGACGAGGCCGCGTTCGTGGCCGAGGAGGTGGACCGGCTCACCGACGCGGGCCAGGCGACTCCCGGCCAGGTGGCGGTGTTCTACCGGACCAACGCGCAGTCCCGCGTGTTCGAGGAAGTGTTCATCCGGGTCGGGCTGCCGTACCGGGTGGTGGGCGGGGTGCGGTTCTACGAACGGCGCGAGGTCCGCGACCTGCTCGCTTACCTGCGGCTGATCGCCAATCCGGCGGACGAGGTATCGCTGCGGCGGGTGCTGAACGTGCCGAAGCGCGGCATCGGCGACCGGGCGGAGGAGTACGTGGCCGCGTTCGCGCAGCGAGAGCGGATCACGTTCGCCCAGGCGCTGGCCCGCCCCGCCGACGTGCCGGGCCTCGCGGCGCGGTCGGCCCATGCGATCGAGGGGTTCAACGCGCTCATCGGGGAACTGCGAGACCTCGCCGAGTCCGGTCCGGTGGCCGAGCTCGCCGAGGCGGTGCTCGACCGCACGGGATACCAGGAGTCGCTGGAGACCTCGTCTGACCTGCAGGACGCCAGCCGGGTGGAGAACCTGAAAGAGCTGGTGTCGGTGGCACGCGAGTTCGACGGCTCGCCAGTGAGGGGGGCAGGGGAGGTGGGTGGGACGCTGGCGGATTTCCTTGAGCAGGTGTCCCTGGTCGCCGACGCGGACGAGATCCCCGAGGGGGAAGAGCACGGCGGCCTGGTAACGCTGATGACGCTGCACACGGCCAAGGGCCTGGAGTTCCCTGTGGTGTTCCTCACCGGTATGGAAGAAGAGGTGTTCCCGCACCAGCGCTCGCTGACCAACGCGAAGGAACTCGAGGAGGAACGCCGCCTGGCCTACGTCGGCATCACCCGGGCGGAGCAGCGACTGTACCTGACCCGCGCCGTGGCCAGGAACTGGTGGGGCCGTCCTTCTTTCCACAAGGAGTCGAGGTTCCTGGGCGAGATCCCGTCCGGCCTCATCGAGTGGCGCCGTAACGAGCGGGCGGCGATGTCGTCGGTCATGCCCGCTCAGGAGCGGATGGCGCAGCGGCCGGGGACCCGGTCACCAGGGAACCGGCCGGTGCCGGCGCTGTCACCGGGGGACATGGTGACCCACGACAAGTTCGGGCTGGGCACCGTGGTGTCGACCGACGGCTACGGCGACCAGGCCGAGGCGAAGATCGACTTCGGTGCCGACTACGGCGTCAAGCACCTGGTGCTTCGTTACGCCCCGCTGGAGAAGTTGTAGGGTTCCGCCCCGGGAGGCGGGCTCGGCCGCGGGCCGGTGCCGAGCAAGCCCGGATCGCCCCAGCCCCCAGGACCCCCGGGAACCCTGGGACCTCCAGGAACCACGGGAGCCCCAGGAACCACGGGAGCCCTGGGTCCGGTGGCCTCCCCGCTCCCCCGCCGCCTACCCGGACCCGCGAAGCTCGCGGGATACCCGGATTCCGCGGTCTCCCAGCCCGCCCGCGGCTGCCGCGCCGTGCCATCGCGTCCTGTGCCGCCCGTCCGGATCGTGCCCGCCGGGACCGTGCCGGCCCGCGTGGGGCCAGTCCTGGCGGAGCCGGTCCTGGTGGGGTCGGCTGGGGGGACCGGCCAGCCCGGGTCGCCCGTGGTCGGCCTGCCGCGGCGCCAGAGATACCAGCGGGCGGTGATGATGACGACGGCCAGCACGGTGGCGAGCGCCATCGCGAAGAAGCCGTTAGCGACCCACTGTGCCACGCCGATGGCCAGCACCGTCTTGGACGAATCGGCGGACCGGTCGAATACGACCCCGCTTATCAGGGCGGCTACCAGGTAGGAGAGCACCGGGACGGGGAAGATCGTCCGGCCGGCCCTGGGCCGGACCGCCAGCGAGGCGGCCACCGTGCCGGCCACGATGAAGAGGCCGAGCAGGAAACCGGGCGCGCTCCGGGCCACCATGGTGACGATGGCGCCAACGGCCGCGCTGGCGACGATGATGCAGACCCCGAGGCCGCCCTGCAGCGTGCCCCACCGTCCCAGCCCTCGCGGCCGGGGAGAATTCCTCCGCCTGCGGGAATCGCGCGGTCCGCCCCGGCCCTGCGCCGCGCCGTCAGGTATGCCGCGGGGCTGGGTCATGGCCGCCTGGGTCATGGCCGCCTGTGTCCTGGTCGGCTGTGTTGACTCGGGGGGACGACCCCCCGGAACCCCCTGCTGTTTGTCCCGGGGGGACCCATCCCCCCGGACCTCCCTTGGGAGAGACCCATCCCCCCGGACCCCCCTTGGGGCGGGCATCCGGCGGGTCTGCGCGTCGGCTCCTGGATCGCCGCCGCGCCGGGCGGGGGGTCCGGGATCCCACCCGTTACCGCTCACACGTCGCGGGCCGGAGTCGCGGCCGGTCCAGCCGGGATCACGTCCACGGGGATCTGACCTGCGTGAATCGCCCGGCCCCCCACCCACCTCCCCGGCCATGTCCACACGGCCGGGATCGCGGCGGGGCGTCCGGGCACCGGCCGGCGGCGTCCGCGGCGCGCCCGGCGGGATCCCGGGATCGCGACCGCGCGGCCTGGCTCCAGGCTCGCTGCCGTACGGCCTGCTGGGGCGCGCTTCGCGCCATTGCGGGTCACTCATATGTGCTTTGGATGTTAGTCGTTGTGCATTGATAACGGGAACGTGACGGTAGGCTTCGACGAACGGTATCGATCCAGAGCTGGACTCCTGAGGAAAATGCCATGGTTAGGCCAGGCTCTTCGGCCCCGTTGTGGGGTGCCGCCGGGAAGGCCGGGTATGCCCTGAGCTGCGTGGCCGCGGCCCTTGTCCTCGCGGTGAGCGGCTTTTCCTACTTTGTCGTGCGCGACGTGAGCAGCATCGGCGGCTCGCACGCCATCGCCAGCGGCCCGTCGATCGGCGCGCAGAACATCCTGCTGATGGGACTCGAGAGCCGGACCGACTGGAACGGCAACATCCTGCCTAACAATATTCTTAACGCGCTGCACGCCGGGAGCAGGCAGGGCATCGAGAACGGGGTCGGCGGGAACGCCACCAACACGCTGATCCTGATCCACATCCCGGCGGGCGGCAAGAAGGCGGTCGGCTTCTCCATCCCGCGCGACGACTGGGTCAACTTCGCCGACACGCTCGGAACGCAGCAGGTCGGCAAGATCGACCAGGCCTACGGCGTGTCCCTGGCCGCGAAGGAGTCCCAGCTCCGGACGCAGGATCCGGGCATGAGCCAGAACCAGGTCGCCTTTGCAGGCAACGAGGCCGGCCGCGCCGCCACGGTCGCGACGGTGGAACAGCTCACCGGGGTGCACATCGACCACTTCGCCGAGGTCAACCTGGACGGGTTCTACGAGCTCGCGAGCGTGCTCGGCGGCGTGGAGGTCTGCCTCAACCACCCGGTCCCCTATGACCCCAACTCCGGCTTTTATGCTCATAGGGCTGGCTACCAGCACCTCAGCCCCGCAATGGCGCTGGCCTTCGTCCGCCAGCGTGACGGGTTGACCAACGGCGACCTGGACCGCACCCACCGCCAGCAGGCGTTCCTCGACTCGGTCATGCAGCAGCTGCGGACCGAGGGCGTGCTCAGCGACCTGACCAAGATCAATTCTCTGCTGTCAGTGGCCAAGCAGTACGTGATCACCGACTCCGGCTGGAACCTGCTTGACTTCGCCAGCCAGATGCGCAGCCTGACCAGCGGCAACCTGACCTTCCACACGCTGCCGATCGTGGGCTACGAGACCATCGACGGGCAGGACGCGAACCAGGTCAACCCGGCTTTGATCCAGCAGCTGGTGCAGGAGACGTTCTACCCGGCGCCCCGCACCTCGAGCTCGTCCGCCCCCCAGCCCGCCAGCACGGCCGCCACCGACAAGGCCGCCGCCGCCATGACCACGGTGGATGTCTACAACGGAGGCAACACCCAGGGGCTGGCCGGCCAGGTCTCCGCCGCCCTAGTGAAGGACGGGTACAAGGCCGGCCAGATCGGGAACACCGGCGCGCTGGCCACGACTGAGGTGCTCTACGGCACCGGTTCGGCGGCCAGCGCCAGCAAGATCGCTTCGCTGTTCGGCGTCACCGCGACCGCGAGTTCCACGGTGGCGGCGGGGCACGTCGAGGTCATGCTCGGCGCGGACGCCGCGGTGCCCGGTGCCAGCGCCACGCCGACCGCCTCGAGCTCGGCCGTTCCCATCCCCACCACCGGCGCGCAGGGCGGCGCCGTCACCGCGAAGAACGGTATTCCCTGCGTCGACTAACCGTCGGGACGGCAGCCAGCCTGTGTGATGCGACCGCGATGATGCGGTTAGGCTTGGCGTTATGGGCAAGATCCGGGTGATCGTCGCGAAGGTCGGCCTTGACGGCCATGACCGGGGGGCAAAGGTCGTGGCCCGCGCGCTGCGCGACGCCGGCGTGGAGGTCATCTACACCGGGTTGCACCAGACTCCGGAGCAGATCGTGGCCGCCGCCATCCAGGAGGATGTCGACGCGGTCGGGCTCTCCATTCTCTCCGGCGCACACATGACGCTGTTCCGCCGGGTGATCGAGTTGCTCAACGAGCGGGATGCCTCGGACATCGTGGTGTTCGGTGGCGGCATCATCCCGGACCAGGACATCGAGGAACTCTCCCGGATGGGCGTGGCCAGGATCTTCACCCCGGGAGCGTCCACGACCGAGATCGTTGCCTGGGTCCGCGCCGCTTTCGGCCCCCAGGTGGCCGAGAGCCAGGCGTAGCCCCGGGCACCGCGCCGTGCTGAGAGTCAGCTCACACCGTAACCGTCGTCGGCCAGGGAGCCGGGCGGACGGGGTAACGGCTAGGCGTTCCCATGAACGCCGCACGTGACGCGGCGGTAGGAGACGGAACCTAGAACGGACCCCCTGTGGACCTGTTTGAGTATCAGGCAAGCTCTCGGTGCGGTCTTCATACCGAAGGCGCCGTGGCCGGTCGAGGCGCGGAGCCGGCCTGCTGCGGTGGTCATGACGACGGCCAGCCAGCGGCCGGATAGCCGACGGAACGCAGGTACTCGCGAGCCTGCGCCACGGCGGCATCGACATCCGGCAGGCCGAGGCCGACGATGTAGTCGTCTGGGCTCCCCTTGCCGTCGGTGTCATAGTTGAGCACCCAGCCGGATCGCCAGCCGCGGCCGACCGGGTAGTGCTCGTGCCAGACCAGCATTGGCGTCAGCTTGCCGTCGAATACCAGGTCGCCGGGATCCAGATCATCCTCGAACACCCGGCCGCTACGGTCGGGCGGGACGATCACCCGGACAACGGGCAGTTCTTCATCGCGGAGCTGGCCGATCTCGCCGGTCGGGTTAGCCACAAACAAAGTTCAGCATATTTGCTGCGGGGACATCATGAACTGGACCGCTTGCCCACGGTCGGCCCAGTATTTCAGTACGTGATGCCGGGGAACTGCTCGCGGGCGTGCTCCAGTTGGCCGGCCCACTCGCGGGGCCAGCCGAAAGCGCGGGCGGCCTGGCCGCTCATGTCGGCGGCCGCAGCACCGCTGGTGAAGTGGACGTACTCGCCCCAGTTCATCCGCCGCGTGTAGGTGCCGCCGGAGTCGCGTGGGAAGTGCCGGGCCAGCTCCCGGAAGAACCTGTTCATGACCTCTGCCCGCCCGCAGTCCCGCCATAGCGGGTAGAACCAGTCGCGGAACCAGCGGGTCCGCCGACGAGGGAAATCGTCGGTGTTGCCCGTGAACCGGCGGTAGACGCCCTTGGCCTCGCGATCCATGCCCAGCGCCGTGTAGAGGTCATAGATGTAGAACTCGGCCCACTTGCTGTCGCCCCAGATCTCATACGCCGGTGAGCCGTGGACGCCGTTGTTGGCGCTCTCCACGGAATGCCCGATCTCATGAGCGGGCAGCTCGCGAGCGAGGGTGTTGCCCTCCCGCCAGGTGTCCAGCCCGCAGTCGCTGACGTTGTGGTAGTCGTGGACCGGGCTGACGTAGTAGCCCGCGTGACCGCCGCCGTGCCGCCCGGCGTGGTGGATGGAGTAGATGCGCGGGTCGAACCCGAACGCGTCGCCGTAGGTTGCCTTGGAGTACTGCCAGGTCACATTGATGAACCGGGGCAGCCACCGGACCTCGGCCCGGCGCACGTCGGGGTCCACGTAGATCGCGCAGTGCTCGTCGCTGTGGTATAGCCGGAGCAACTGGCGGTGGTCGAACCAGTGCTCCTGCCAGGTGGCCGGCGGGTCAGCCAACTGACGCTCCGACTCTGCCTCCACCAGGTCCTCCCACCTCTCCGGGCACTGCCCCGCGGGTTTCGTTAAGCCCTCATCAACGCGATCGTATGGCCAGTGAGCTCGCTTGTCGTACCTCGGCATCTGCAACGGCGTAGCGGGCGTTCATGCCACGGCGCGTATCCTGCCGGCCGTACCGGGTGAATCCCGCTCAGCTCGTGAAGCACCGCCTCGCTTGTCATGGTTGCTGGCAGACTGGCGGCGTGGAACCAGTCGCGGAGGTCTCGGCCGCAGAACGCGGTGGTCGCGTCGGCCAGCGGGGCAGGTACGGCATCGACGGCGGGTTCGCCGGGCTGGCGGTGTTCGCCGTGACCGAGGCCGGGCTGGCGGGCACCGTGGCCTGGGCGGTGCGCCATCGCAGGCCGGCCGTTGCCGCGTTGGCTGGCGTGGGCGGCGCGGTGGTGGCGGGGTCAGCGGCGAGTTACCTGTACTCCACCGGGCCGGGCAAGCGGGCGATCTGGGCGCAGCTGCTGGATGAGCTGGGCCTGCGCGGTGACGAGCACGTGCTGGACGTGGGATGCGGCCGCGGCGCGGTGCTGATGCTGGCGGCCCGGCGGCTGCCCGCCGGCCGGGCGGTGGGAGCGGACGTGTGGCGCCGCCGCGACCAGAGCGGCAACAGCCGCGCCGCCGCTGAGCGCAACGCGGCGGCCGAGGGCGTGCGCGACCGGGTGGAGCTTGCCGACGCGGACGCGCGTGACCTCCCGTTCGGGTCCGCGTCGTTCGACCTGGTGGTCAGCAGCCTGGCGCTCAGCAACATCCGGGAAGCCGCCGGGCGGGCACAGGCGCTGCGCGAGGCGGTGCGGGTCCTGCGGCCCGGCGGCCGGCTGCGCATCGTCGATGACGGCGCGGACCGCTACGCCGCCGTGCTGCGGGACGCCGGCTGCGCTGACGTGGCCGTGCGGCAGCTGGACTGGCGGACCTGGTACGGCATACCGGGTCATCACCTCCCCCTGGTCGCAGCCGCCCGGCCGCCCGGCTGACGTCCGCCAGCCATGGCCGGCCAGGGCAAGCGCGCCCCTGCCGCCAGCCGCAGGCGTCTGCGATCGCCGGGGCATCCGCGCCGGCGCGGTCATGACAGGTACAACCCGGGCATATGAACACACAGCCGGCCGATCCGGCGGCCACATTTCAGGCGAACATCTGATCACGCGTTGTCACTGCCGGGAGCAGGATTACTAACTTGGCGAGGCACGTACTCCCGCCGACATACAGCTCTGGGCCGGTGATATGCAAAACTCCGAGGTGCGCTGACCGGACACGGCGATGAATTCCGGATCACCTATACGCGAGACCAGCCAGGAAGAACCAGACCTGCCTGCCGAACGACTGGCTTACTCGGTCGATGAGGCGGCTCAGCTGACCGGGCTGTCCCGGGACCTGCTGTATGACCAGATGCGGCGCGGGAATCTGCCCTACGTGAAGATAGGCAGACGGCGGCGCGCGGAGACGAACGCTTGGCGCGAAACCGTCGGCAGGACCATGAGCAGCTGACATCAGTGAATCGGATTGGCCGCCAACGGTTTTTGGGCGAGCCACCATGAGAGCCTGCGCGGCCGACAAAAGTCCCACAAGTCCAGGTTGCGGTGATGTTCCCCCAGAAGAATCCCACGGACGAAACGGCTCTCTCCGCCACACGGCGGCAGGCTGATATTATGAGTTGATAAGTCCCTGACATGCCTTTTATGCAGATGAAGCGGGGCTAACCATGTTCACCTCTTTGGATGCCGCAGAAGAGACAGGATCTCTGTTAACCGGCAGCTACGTATCAGGTTCGAGACAAACTAGTTGCCTTTTCGGCAGGTAAAGTCGCCGCCAAGCTCAGTGTGACCCGCGACCTGATCAACGGCGCCATGCGGTTACGGCGGTTACCATCACTAAAGCCGGGCGGCAGGCGTCTCATCACGGTAGACGCACTGGAGGAGCTCCTGACCGAGGCGCGCTAGGAGGAGTCATGGCAGAGGCCAAGCGCCGTGCCCGGGGCGAAGATTCGATCTACTACGACCGGAGCCGGGACCGCTGGGCCGGGACGATCACCGTCGGCTGGAAGCCAGACGGGCGCTGGGACCGGATCATCGTTCGCGGCCGGACCAAGACCGAGGTCAAGGACAAGCTGCGCACCAAGCACGCCGAACTTGCCGCAGGCATCCGCACCCCCGCCCATTACACCGTCGAGCAGTGCCTGAAGGACTGGCTGGAGACCCTGAACACGCAGGCAGAAAGCACGCTAACGGGCTACCGGATCATGGTCAGGCACCTGGTCGAGCTTATCGGCACTATCAAGCTCGTCGAGCTCAAGGTGCGGGACGTCGACTTCGCACTTGGCAAGCTGGCTAAGCACCTGTCAACCAGGAGCGTTAGGCTGGCCCGGATGATCCTGATCCAGGCCATCCGGAACGCGGTGGTCAATGACCTCGTGGTGCGGAATGTCGCGGATCTATCTGCCGTGCCCACAGGAATGCCGGGACGGCCGTCCCGGTCACTCAACCTGGAGCAGGCTCTTGCCGTGCTGGACGCAGCCAAGGGAGAGCGCCTATGGCCGTACGTCGCCGTGAGCATGCTCGGCGGCATCCGTACCGAGGAAGCCCGGGCCCTGCGCTGGTCCGAGGTGGACCTTGAGGCTGGCACCGTGGCCGTTTACCGGCCGGTACGGCGCACCGGGGAGACTAAGACTGAGAAGTCGCGGCGCGTGTTTCAGATCCCCGAGATCGCCGTAGCGGCGTTGCGGGACCTGGTGCTGAAGCAGGCGGCCGCCCGGGCGAAGGCCGGGACGGCTCCCAGTTAGGCTACCAAGATCTCTAATGACCAGATACCAAGGCTGATGAGCAGCGGAAATAGTAGGGACTGAGAGTGGACCTGTTCGAGTATCAGGCGAAAGACCTGTTCGCCGAGTACGGCGTCCCGGTGCAGCCGGGCAAGGTCGCGCACACGGCCTCCGAAGCGCGAGATATCGCCGCGGAGTTCGCCGCGGCCGGCCACCCGCTTGTCGTGGTGAAGGCGCAGGTGAAGACCGGCGGGCGGGGCAAGGCCGGCGGCGTGAAGCTAGCGAACGGCCCGGACGAGGCCTACGCCAAGGCCAGCCAGATCCTCGGCATGGACATCAAGGGCCACACCGTGTACACGGTGCTCATCGCCCAGGCGGTCGACATCGCGGCCGAGTACTACCTGTCGTTCCTGCTCGACCGGGCCAACCGGACGTTCCTGTCTATCTGCACGGTGCAGGGCGGCATGGAGATCGAAGAGGTCGCGCACAGCAGCCCCGACGCCGTGGCCAGGATCACGGTGTCGCCGCTGACCGGCGTCGATGCCGCGAAGGCGGCGGAGATCATCGCGGCCGGACGCATCCCGGCGCAGGCCGCCGAGGGCGCCGCCCTGCTGGCCGAGCGGCTGTGGGCCATGTTCTCCGACGAGGACGCCACGCTGGTCGAGGTCAACCCGCTCGCGCTGACCGAGGACGGCGCGGTGCTCGCGGTCGACGGCAAGGTGACGCTGGATGACAACGCCGCGTTCCGGCAGGAGCACGCGCGGTTCGCCGATGTCAGCAGCACCGACCCGATCGAGGCCCGCGCGAAGGAGAAGCACCTCAACTACGTCAAGCTCGACGGCGAGGTCGGCATCATCGGCAACGGCGCGGGCCTGGTCATGTCCACCCTGGACGTGGTGGCGCAGGCGGGCCAGCCGTTCGGCGGGATCAGGCCGGCGAACTTCCTCGACATCGGCGGCGGGGCGTCCGCCGAGGTCATGGCCAACGGCCTGGAGATCGTGCTGTCCGACCCGAGCGTGCGCAGCGTCCTGGTCAACGTCTTCGGCGGGATCACCTCCTGCGACGCGGTAGCCAACGGCATCGTCTCGGCGATCGCCATGCTGGAATCGCGCGGCGAGCAGGTGGACCGCCCGATCGTGGTCCGGCTGGACGGGAACAACGCCGCCGAAGGCAGGCGCATCCTGGACGAGGCGGCCATACCCGCGGTTGAGCAGGTGGCGACGATGGACGGCGCCGCCCGCCGGTCTGCCGAACTGGCCAGCACAGCGAAGGGAGCATGAGATGGCCATCTTCCTGACCGGCCAGAGCCGGGTCATGATCCAGGGCATAACCGGCTCCGAGGGGCGCAGGCACGGCGCGCGGATGCTGGCCGCGGGCACTGCGATCGTCGGCGGCACCAATCCCCGCAAGGCGGGCCAGAGGATCGAGCTGAACGGCACCGAAGTCCCGGTGTTCGGCACGGTCGCCGACACCATGGCCGCCACCGGCGCCGACGTGTCCGTGGTGTTCGTGCCCGCGTCCGGCACCAAGGACGCGGTGATCGAGGCGATCGAGGCGCAGATCGGCCTGTGCATCGTGATCACCGAGGGCGTCCCGGTGCACGACACGGCGGAGTTCTGGGCGCGCGCGGTCGCGGCCGGCAACAAGACCCGCATCATCGGGCCGAACTGCCCGGGCGTCGCCTCTCCCGGCCAGTCCAACGCCGGCATCATCCCGGCCGATATCACCACCGCGGGCCGGATCGGGCTGGTCTCCAAGTCGGGCACGCTGACCTACCAGATGATGTACGAGCTGCGTGACATCGGCTTTTCCACCGCGGTCGGCATCGGCGGCGACCCGGTGATCGGGACCACGCACATCGACTGCCTGCAGGCGTTCGAGGAAGACCCGGAGACCGACGCGATCGTCATGATCGGCGAGATCGGCGGCGACGCCGAGGAGCGGGCCGGGGCCTTCATCGAGCAGCACGTGACCAAGCCGGTGGTGGGGTACGTGGCCGGGTTCACCGCGCCCGAGGGCAAGACGATGGGGCACGCGGGCGCGATCATCTCGGGCTCCTCGGGCACCGCGCAGGCCAAGAAGGAAGCCCTGGAGAAGGCCGGCGTCCGCGTCGGCAAGACCCCGAGCGAGACCGCGGGCCTCGTCCGCGACATCATGCGCGCGCGCTAATCCGCCCGGCGCGCCTCCTGCGGTAGGGAGGCGATCGTTGCCAGGATCGGCTTTGTGAGCGTTTCCACCGAGGCACCGAGCAGGCCGAAGACGCAGCCCGCCCGGCCGCTGGTCGTCACGGGCGGCATCGCCGCCTTGGCGGCGGCCGCCAGCGGGCTGGCCGTGCTCACCACGCTCACCGCGATCGGCTGGATTACCGCGCCGCACGTCGGCATCGGCACCGGTCTCGGCGGGGTGCTGCGCACCGCGGCCATGCTCTGGCTGGTGGCGCACCACGTCGGCTTCACGGTCCGCGGCGCCGGCCAGATCGGCCTGCTGCCGCTCGGCCTGGTGCTGCTGCCGGGCTCGCTGCTGGCCATGGCCGGGCGCTGGGTCGTGCGGGCCGGCGCGGTCACCCGGCTGCGCCACGTCGGCTACGCGGCGGTCGCGCTTGCGCTGCCGTACGCGTTGCTGGCTGGCGCGCTGGCGGTGGCGAGCCGGACGGCTGTCGCAGCGCCCTCGCTGCTGCAGGCGGTGATCGCGTCCTTCCTGCTGGCCCTGGTGGCGGGCGGGCTGGGCGCCGCCCGCGGGCTGGCGCCGTGGTCGCGGCTGGCGAGCCTGATGCCGCCCAGGCCGCGGTCGATCGTCATGGGTATGCTCGGCTCGGCCGCCATCCTCGCCGCAGCGGGCGCGGTACTGACAGGCGCCTCACTCGCGGTGCACCTGCCTGAGGTCAAGGCGGCCACCGACGCGCTCGCGCCCGGCGTGGGCGGTGCGGCGCTGCTGCTGCTGGCCCAGCTCGCCTACGCCCCGAACGCGGTTATCTGGGCGGTCGCCTACACCCTCGGCCCGGGATTCGCGTTCGGCACCGGCACCGTGGTCGCCCCGACCGGCTCAGTCCTCGGCCCGGTCCCGGTGTTCCCCTTGCTTGCGGCTCTGCCGTCGGAAGGCCGCCCTGGCGGTCCGGCCTGGGTGCCGGTCGCGGTGCTCGCCCTGCCGTACCTGGCCGGCCTGTTCGCCGGGATCGTTACCGTGCGGATCGCGCCGACCCCCGTGATGGAGGCGGCCCCGCTCTGGGGATTCGCCGCGGGAACGGCGGCCGGTGCCCTGGCCGGCCTGGGCGCGGCGTTCGCGGGCGGCCCGCTCGGCGACGGCCGCCTGGCCGCGGTGGGCCCGTCCGGGTTCGCCGTCGGACTGGTCGCGATCCTGGAGATCGGCGTCACCGCCGCCCTAGCCGCCGCCGCCACGAACTGGCTCATCCTCCGCCGGGCACGCGGCCCCCGGCCCGCCAGGGTCCCAGGGGGGTCTGGGGGGCCAGGGGGGCATGGGGGGCATGGGGGGATGGAATCCCCCCATGATCGGGGGGTCCGGGGGGTCGCCCCCCCGGGTCAGCACGACGAGACCGACGACGCCGCTGGTCACCGGATCTACATGAATCCGTGGGCAGCCGAAGACCCGGACGACTGGTAACCGGCAGGCCGGCTATCGAGGCCACCTCAGCTGAGGGTCAGCGGCCGACAGCCGCTACCGCTTTCCCGCATGCCCCATACGCCCCACACGCCCCACACGCCCGCCCCGGGACCGAATCCGCCGGTCTGCCCGCGCCGGTAACAGCCACGCTGGAACATCGTTGCTGTCCCAGCGACAACAATGCTCCATCGTAGCCGTAAAGCCCGGAGCCAGGACCGTGCCACGGATGCCCGTGATAGGGGCTTGACGCGCACGCCAGCAGAGATCCACGACAGCCGCAATTGCGCGAAGCGTCTCCCGCGGAAACGTTTTGCCGCGGGACGGCTGGCTACTTGCCGTTCTGCAGCACGCTGATCTCGCCGCTCACCGAGTTGGTGAACTGGGTGTGGCACGCCTGCTGGGCCGCCACCGTGTTCGCGCCGCTCATGCACGTGTAGTACGCGTTCAGCTGAGGCCAGAACGCCGCCAGCACGAGCAGCCACAACGCGCTGAACGCGAGGCCGAGTCCGCCGAGCACGACGCCGCCGGCCGCCCAGCGCGGCCGGGCGGTGCCGCTGCGCCGCGCCTTCTTGCTCGCGGTGACGCCGAGCCAGATCGCGGCCACCGCAAAGAGCAGGGTGAGGACCGCCACGTAGACTCCGCGACGCAGGTTGCCCAGCCCGAGCATCAGGCCGACCAGGCTGAGCGCTCCCATCGTCAGTGCCGCCAGCGCCTGCTGGCGCACGGCGGGATCGGGGGGCGGCAGCTGCCGGCGGGCAGGCGGCATCCCTCTGGGTTGCGGCCCGCGCCCGCCCGGTGGCTGGTATCTGGCCATCGCCACCTATTCTGCCCCCTCCGCTGACCACCCGGCGACGTGCCATAGGGTGGCGCCGTGACCTCTCGGCTGGTGGTGCTCGTCTCCGGGGAGGGGACCAACCTTCAGGCCCTGATCGACGCGTGCCGCGACGAGGCTTACGGCGCGCAGGTGGTCGCGGTCGGCGCGGACCGGGGCGAGATCAACGCGCTCGCGCGGGCCGAACGGGCCGGCCTCCCCACCTTCGTCGTCCGCCTGGCCGACTATCCCGCCCGCGAGGAGTGGGACGCGGCCCTGGCCCGCAGCTGCGCCGGCTACGAGCCCGACCTGGTCATCCTGGCCGGGTTCATGAAGCTCGTCGGCAAGCCGTTCCTCGAGGTGTTCGGCGGCCGCTGCCTGAACACGCACCCGGCGCTGCTACCGTCGTTTCCCGGGACGCACGGCGTGCGGGACGCGCTGGCCCACGGGGTGAAGGTCACCGGCTGCACCGTCTTCATCGTCGACGACGGCGTGGACGCGGGACCGATCGTGGCGCAGGCCAGCGTCCCGGTAGCCGACGATGACGACGAGGCGACGCTGCACGAGCGGATCAAGGTGGCCGAGCGGTCGCTGCTCGTCGGCACGGTGGGCAGGATGGTCCGCGAAGGCTGGTCCGTCCGCGGCAGGAAGGTGAGGACCGGCAGTTGACTCAGATCCCGATCACGCGGGCCCCAATCAGTCGAGCCCCAATCAGTCGAGCACTGATCAGCGTCTACGACAAGACCGGGCTGGAGGACCTGGCGTCCGGGCTGCACGCGGCCGGCGTCGAGATCGTCTCCACCGGCAGCACGGCGGCCAGGATCGCGGCCGCCGGGGTGCCCGTCACGCCGGTGGAGGAGCTGACCGGCTTCCCCGAGTGCCTCGACGGGCGGGTCAAGACGCTGCATCCCAAGGTGCACGCGGGCCTGCTCGCGGACACCGCGAACCCCGCGCACGAGGCGCAGCTGGCCGAGCTCGGCATCGAGCCGTTCCAGCTGGTCGTGGTGAACTTGTACCCGTTCGAGGCCACGGTCGCCTCCGGCGCCACGGCGGAACAGTGCGTGGAGCAGATCGACATCGGCGGCCCCTCGATGGTCCGGGCCGCCGCCAAGAACCATGGGTCGGTGGCCGTCGTCATCGAGCCGTCCAGGTACGCTGACGTGCTCGCCGCGCTGGCCGAGGGTGGTTTCACCCGGGACCAGCGCCGCCATCTGGCCGCCGCGGCGTTCGCGCACACCGCCGCCTACGATCTCGCCGTCGCGTCCTGGTTCGCGTCCGGGTACGCCCCCGACGAGGTCGCGCGGGACAGCGGCTGGCCCGCGGTGGCGGGCGCCCTGTGGCGGCGGGCCGACGTACTCCGCTACGGCGAGAACCCGCACCAGCGCGCCGCCCTGTATGAAGACCTTTCTGCCGAACGGTCTGGGGTGGCCCGCCCCGCCGCCGCCGCGGGCATCGCGGCAGCGGAGCTGCTGCACGGCAAGGCCATGTCCTACAACAACTACGTGGACGCGGACGCGGCCCGGCGCGCCGCGTACGACTTCGCCGAGCCGTGCGTGGCCATCATCAAGCACTCCAACCCGTGCGGCATCGCCACCGGCGCCGACCTCGCCGAGGCGCACGCCAAGGCGAACGCCTGCGATCCGGCCTCGGCGTTCGGCGGGGTGATCGCGGCCAACGGGCCGGTGACCGCCGACCTGGCCCGGCAGATCGCCGAGGTGTTCACCGAGGTGGTGATCGCGCCCGACTTCGACGCCGAGGCGCTGGACATCTTGTCCGCCGCCAAGAACGTCCGCTTGCTCCGCTTGTCCGGGGGGACGACCCCCCGGAACCCCCCGCTCCAGGGGGGATTCCATCCCCCCCGGACCCCCCGCGGGGGGGAACTATCCCCCCCGACCCCCCAGGGGGGGACACGTCCCCCCGGACCCTCAGGGGTGCTCGGCGGGATGGAGCTGCGGCAGGTGAGCGGCGGGATCTTGCTGCAGTCCGTGGACCAGGTCCGCGAGCCGGGCGACGACCCGGCGAACTGGCAGCTCAAGGCGGGCCCGGTGGCTACCCCGGAGCAGCTCGCAGATCTTGCATTCGCGTGGAAGGCATGCCGTTCGGTCAAATCGAACGCCATCTTGCTCGCATCCGGCGGAGC
>Ga0208696_1000193_pt1 | contig 43603 bp, 39 predicted proteins | sample Sb_taG_9_FD_187711 | JGI IMG/M metagenome (GOLD analysis project Ga0208696, IMG submission 187711) | Peat soil microbial communities from Weissenstadt, Germany - Sb_50d_b_LC metaG (SPAdes) (version 2) | ecosystem: Environmental > Terrestrial > Soil > Wetlands > Peat | place: Germany... | reverse complement strand
TACCCCGCTGGCCGCCTCGCCTGCGTCGTTCCAGCCCTCGAACCCGGCGATGGCGACCGGGGATCCGAGTTCGCCGATGTCGTTGAACTCGATGGCTCGCCACCTCCCCAGCAAAATGCAGGCCGTCTCGTAACAGCCTACGTGGTCAGCCTTGCTCATTGGGTGATCGGCCGGCGTGTCAGGCGTGGTCTTGTATCAGCTGCGGCCTGTGATCGATCTGATCTAAGGACGCTTCGCGACGAACGCCTAGGATGAGCATCAATGAGCACTCTGCGGACCGCCCTCGCCGAGCGAGTCGTCGTGGCAGACGGGGCCATGGGCACCATGCTCCAGGCGAGCGACGCCACCATCGACGATTTCGACGGCTACGAGGGCTGTAACGAGGTCTTGAACGTGACCCGGCCCGACATCGTGGCCGGGATCCACGACGCTTACCTCGAAGCGGGCGCGGATTGCGTCACCACCAACTCCTTCGGCGCCAACCTGGGCAACCTCGGCGAGTACGGCATCGCGGAGCGGATCACGGAGCTGTCCGAGGCGTCCGCCAGGATCGCCCGGGCCGCCGCAGAGCGCCATGCTACGGCGTCTCGCCCCCGATGGGTCCTTGGCTCGATCGGCCCGGGCACCAAGCTGCCCACCCTCGGCCACACCACGTTCCGCGAGCTTCGCGACACCTACCAGGCCAACGCCGAGGCCCTGCTGCGCGGCGGTGCCGACGCCCTGATCATCGAGACCTGCCAGGACCTGTTGCAGGCCAAGGCGGCCATCGTCGGTGCCAAGCGGGCGGTGCTGGCCACGGCCTCGGACGCGGTGGTCATCGCGCAGGTCACGATCGAGACCACCGGGGCGATGCTGCTCGGCAGCGAGATCGCCGCGGCGCTGACCGCGCTCGAGCCGCTCGGCATCGACATGATCGGGCTGAACTGCGCCACCGGCCCCGGTGAGATGAGCGAGCACCTGCGCTACCTGGCCGCGCACGCCCGGATCCCCATTTCCTGCGAGCCTAACGCCGGCCTGCCCGTCCTCACCTCGGACGGTGCGCACTACCCGCTAACCCCGGCCCAGCTCGCCGACGCCCACGACAGGTTCACCAGTGAGTTCGGCCTGTCCCTGGTGGGCGGCTGCTGCGGCACGACGCCCGAGCACACGGCCGCGCTGGCCGGCCGGATGGCAGGCAGGCCGGCCACCAGCCGCAAGCCGCGCCCCGAGCCCGGGGTGGCCTCGCTGTACCAGCACGTGCCATTCCGCCAGGACACCGCCTTCCTGTCCATCGGCGAGCGGACCAACGCCAACGGGTCCAAGGCGTTCCGGGATGCGATGCTCGAAGGCAGGTACGAGGACTGCGTTCAGATCGCGCGGTCACAGACCAGGGACGGTGCCCACCTGCTCGACGTGTGCGTGGACTACGTGGGCCGGGACGGCGCCGCCGATATGCGCGAGATCGTCGGCAGGTTTGCCACCGCGGCCACGCTGCCGCTCGTGCTCGACTCGACCGAGCCCGCCGTGATCGAGGCGGGCCTGGAGATGACCGGTGGCCGCTCCGTCATCAACTCGGTCAACTACGAGGACGGCGACGGGCCGGACTCGCGGATCGCCCGGATGATGCCGCTGGTGCGCGAGCACGGTGCCGCCGTGATCGCGCTGACCATCGACGAGCGAGGCCAGGCACGCACCGCCGAGTGGAAGGTCGCCGTCGCCGAGCGGCTGATCGCGGACCTGACCGGGAACTGGGGGATGCAGGTCGAGGACATCATCGTCGACTGCCTGACGTTCCCCATCGCCACCGGCCAGGAGGAGACGCGGCGCGACGCGATCGAGACCATCGAGGCGATCGCCGAGCTCAAGCGCCGTTACCCGGCCGTGCAGACGACGCTGGGCGTATCCAACGTGTCGTTCGGCCTCAAGCCTGCCGCCCGCGCCGTGCTGAACTCCGTTTTCCTGGCCGAGTGCGTTCGGGCGGGCCTGGACTCCGCGATCGTGCACGCGGCGCGGATCATGCCGATCGCCCGGATACCCGACGAGCAGCGGCAGGTGGCGCTGGACCTCGTGTACGACCGGCGGCGGGAGGACTATGACCCGCTGGCGCGGTTGCTCGAGCTGTTCGAGGGAGTAGACGCGGCCGAGCTAAAGGCGAGCAGGGCCGCGGAGCTGGCCGGGCTGCCGCTGTGGGAGCGGCTGAAGCGGCGGATCATCGACGGGGAGCGATCCGGGCTCGAGGCGGACCTGGACTCCGCGCTCGAGCAGCGGCCCGCCCTCGAGATCGTCAACGACGTGCTCCTCGACGGCATGAAGACGGTCGGCGAGCTGTTCGGCTCGGGGCAGATGCAGCTGCCGTTCGTGCTGACTTCCGCCGAGGTGATGAAGGCGTCCGTGGCCTACCTCGAGCCGCACATGGAACGCAGCGGCGAGCAGGGCAAGGGCAAGATCGTCCTGGCCACGGTCAAGGGCGACGTGCACGACATCGGCAAGAACCTGGTCGACATCATCTTGTCCAACAACGGCTACGACGTCGTGAACATCGGGATCAAGCAGCCCATCTCGGCGATCGTGGCGGCGGCCGAGGAGAACGACGCGGACCTCATCGGGATGTCCGGGCTGCTGGTCAAGTCGACCGTGGTGATGCGGGACAACCTGGCCGAGCTGGACTCACGGGGCCTGGCCGGACGCTGGCCGGTGCTGCTCGGCGGCGCCGCGCTCACCCGGGCCTACGTGGAGCAGGACCTGGCCGGGCTGTTCGGCGGGCAGGTCCGGTACGCCAGGGATGCGTTCGAGGGCCTGCGGCTGATGGACGCGGCGATGGCGGTCAAGCGCGGAGTACCGGGCGCTAAGCTCCCTGAGCTGCGGACCCGCAAGGTCAGGGCCACGGCGACCGCCCGCGGACGGCAGGACGAGAGCGAGGCGGAAGACCAGGCCCGTTCGGACATAAGCACCGACGGGCCGGTGCCGGACGCGCCGTTCTTCGGGACTGAGGTGATCAAGGGCGTCCCGCTGGCCGAGTACGCCGCCTACCTGGACGAGCGTGCCCTGTTCATGGGCCAGTGGGGCCTCAAGCCGTCGCGGGGCAGTGCTAGCCACGGGGGGGCGAACCCGTCGTCCCCGCTGGCATCTCCCGCGCGCGGGACGAGTTACGAGGACCTGGTGGAGACCGAGGGCCGGCCGAGGCTGCGGATGTGGCTGGAGCGGATGCAGACCGAAGGGCTGCTCGAGGCGGCCGTCGTCTACGGGTACTTCCGGTGCGTGAGTTCGGGGAATGACCTGATCGTGCTCGGCCCGGACGGGGTGCCGGGAGAGAGCACAGTGCTCGAGAGGTTCAGCTTCCCGCGGCAGCGGCGCGACCGGCGGCTGTGCCTGGCGGACTTCTTCAAGCCACAGGGCAGCGGGCAGACCGACGTGGTCGCGTTCCAGCTCGCCACCATGGGGAATCGGGTCTCCCAGGCGACCGCCGAGCTTTTCGCCAAGAACGCCTACCGCGAGTACCTCGAGCTGCACGGGTTGTCCGTCCAGCTCACCGAGGCACTGGCCGAGTACTGGCACGCACGGGTCAGGCGCGAGCTCGGCCTGGCCGGCTCCGATCCCGAGAGCCTGGATGGCTTCTTCCGGGTTGACTACCGCGGCGCGCGGTACTCGATCGGCTATCCGGCCTGCCCGGACCTGGCCGACCGGGCCAAGATGGTGCGCCTGCTCGAGCCGTCCCGCATCGGCGTCGAGCTGTCCGAGGAGATGCAGCTGCATCCCGAGCAGTCCACCGACGCGATCGTCGTCCATCACCCCGAGGCGAAGTACTTCTCCGTATGACCAACCAACGTGCGGTCGACCTCGCGGTGCTGTTCGACATGGATGGCCTGCTCGTCGACTCCGAGCCGCTCTGGCTCGAGGCCGAGACGGCCGTCATGGCCCGGCTCGGGGCCGACTGGACCACGGCGGACCAGGTGCAGTTGCTCGGCGGCAGCCTGGACCGCACGGTGCGCTACCTGCTGGCCAAGGCGACCAAGCCCGCGCCGCCCGAGACGGTCGCCGAGTGGCTGATGGCCGGCGTCGCCGAGCGGGTTCGCGACCACGGGGTACCGCTTCGGCCGGGCGCGCGCGAACTGCTGGCCGAGGTAGCGGCGGCCGGCCTGCCGTGCGCGCTGGTGACCTCGTCCGAGCGCCGGTTCATGGACGCCGTGCTGGCCCGCACCGGCCTGCGCTTCGACGCGCTGGTGTGCGCGGAGGACGTGAGCGTGACCAAGCCCGACCCCGAGCCGTACCTGCTCGCGGCGAAGCTGCTCGGCGCCGACCCGGCCCGCTGCTTCGCCCTGGAGGACTCGCCCAACGGCGTGGCCTCGGCCGAGGCCGCCGGGTGCCGGGTCATCGCGGCCCCGTCGCTGGTCCCGATCGAGCCGGCGCCGGGCCGGACGGTGGTGCGCTCGCTGGCTGAGCTCCGGGCCGGTCCCGAGGGCGTGTCAGTGCTAGTCCGGGGGGACGACCCCCCGGAACCCCCCGCGTCTGGGGGGACCCATCCCCCCAGACCCCCCTTGGGGGGCTAACCCCAGCGCCCGCACGCCGATCACCGCTTAGACTCAAGTAAGAGCCGCTGGGAGGTGCGCGTGTCCACCTACGACAAGATCGCCTGGCTGCCACTGTGCGGAGGGCTGACCGGGCTGGGCCTGGTGCTGAGCTACATCGCGATGCGGCGGCGCGGTATGGGTACCGGCCTGCGCTGGGCGGCCTGGTCGCTGCTGCCGATGGCTGCCTACCTGACCGGTTCGATCGAGATGTTCTGGAAGATGGGCGTCGCCATCGGGGACTTCGCCAAGGGCTTCGTCTTCTCGCCCAAGGTGTGGTCGGGGATCGCGCTGGCCGGGCTGGCCGTGGTGCTCTTCATAGTGTCGGGCCCGATGCGGCGGCGCGGGGTGAAGCAGGGCCAGGACAAGCGGGCCGCCGAGCCCGGGTCCGGCACGGCCGGGGCAGTGACGGCCAGCTCGCGGACCGCGGGAGGACAGCTGGCCACCCGCCCGGCCAGCCCAGCGCCTGCCAGGCACCGGCCAAGGGGCGCAAGGGCAAGAACGCCGACGACGATGACGATCTCGGGGACGTCGCGGATATCCTGCGCCGCCACGGCATCACCTGACGTCGATCCCGGCGGGGTCACCCTAGGATGCTGAGCGTAACTTTGACGTTTCTTGGGTGACGAACCAGGACGATTTCCATCACAATCGAGCTACGACCGCTGTTTTGGTCTGGATTTCGCTGCCGGAAGCGCACAGTCTCTCCTGGTAGGTAGTGATCAGCAGCGCGGGCCGGCCGGTGGCTGGCTTGTGCTCGTTTGCATTCCTGACCCAAGAGGAACATGCCCATGATTAGTAAGCCCAAGCGTTTCGCTGGGCTGGCGGTGGCGGTACTGGCCGCCGGCGCCCTGGCCGCGTGCAGTTCGTCGTCGACATCGTCGCCGGGGACCAGCAGCTCGTCGTCGGCACCGGTGTCCGGCGGGACGCTGCACATCGTCTCCGCCTCCGGCCCGGACCACATCGACACCGTGCCCGCGTATTACACCGCGGACTACCAGCTCGAGCATGCCTATACCCGGCAGCTCCTGTCGTACCCGACCGTGCCGTATACCGGTACCTCGGGCGCAGGCTGGATAACGACCACCACGCCGACCGCTGACGTAGCGACCGAGGTGCCGACGGTAGCCAACGGCGGGATCACCAACGGCGGGAAGACCTACACGTTCCACATCAAGCCGGGCGTGGACTGGAATACCACCCCGCCGCGCCAGGTCACGTCCCAGGACTTCCTCCGCGAGTTCAAGGCGTTCTTCAACCCGGTCAGCCCGGTCGGCAACCCGGTCTACTACACCAGCACTATCGCCGGGCTCGCCGCGTACGACAACGCGGAGACCGCCTACTTCACGAACAAGGCGAATGCGCCGACCGCGGCCAACATCGCCAACTTCCAGAACACGCACAGCATCTCCGGCATCACGACGCCGAACTCGTCGACGATCCAGTTCACGCTGATGGCGCCGGCCAGCGACTTCCTCTACATGCTGGCGATGCCGTTCACGTCGGCCCGCCCGGTGGAGTACGACAGCTACGTGCCGAACAGCCTGCAACTGGACACGCACACGATCTCGGACGGCCCGTACCAGATCAGCTCGTACATCCCGGGCAAGTCGATCACGCTGGTCAGGGACCCGGCGTGGAAGCAGTCCACGGACCCGCTCCGGCACGACTACGTGTCCACCATCGTGGACACGCTTGGGGTGACCTCCGCCGCGACCCAGCTGTCGGACCTGCAGGCCGGCACCCAGGACCTGATAGACAGCAGCACGTCGCTCAACCCGCCGTCGATCCCGTCCCTGATCGCGTCCAAGGTCCCCAACTTCGTGATCCCGCAGTACTCGACCACCTTCCCGTACATCGTGTTCAACCTGCGCAGCCCGGACGCAAATGGCGCCGCAGGGAAGCTGCTGCTGCGCCAGGCAGTCGAGTACGGCGTGGACAAGTCGGCCGCGGTAAAGGCCGTCGGCGGGCCGGCCGTCGCCCAGATCCTCAATACGGTGATCATGCCGGGCAACGTTGGCTACGTGAACTACAACCTGTACCCGGACAACAGCGGGCAGGGCAACGTGGCCATGTGCAAGTCCGACCTGGCCAAGGCCGGGTACCCGCATGGCGTCACGCTGACCTACATATACCCGAATGACTCGACCCAGACCCGGATCTTCACCGCGATCCAGGCGTCGCTGGCGAGCTGCGGGATCACGCTGTCCGGCAAGCCGGAGCCGCTCTCGACGATGTTCACCGACCTGGGCAACTCGCCGGAGAACAACAAGCCGGGCCAGTGGGACATGGGCCAGCCGGGCTGGATCCCCGACTGGTTCGGCAACAACGGCCGTACCGTCGTCCAGGCCCTGTTCCAGGGCCCGAACTGCGTGATCAACACGGTCAACTACGGCTGCTACGACAACTCGACCGTGAACTCGCTGATTGCCAAAGCCGAGGCCGCGTCCTCACTGTCGGCCGCAGGGAACTACTGGCATCAGGCCGACATGCAGATCATGTCGGACGCGGCCATCGTGCCCATCATCGACCTGGGCTTCCCGATGTACTCCAGCGCGCGGGTCAGAGGTATCGGGTCCAACGGCGCCACGTCCCCGACGGCGCTCTTCGCGCCGAACATCGGCGCTCCCGACATCACTGCCCTCTGGCTGGCCGGCAGCTGATCCAGGCTGCCTTCGAGGGACAACGCAGTGGTCCGGCCGGAAACGCCGTTTCCGGCCGGACCTGCATAGCGGTATTTGCGAACGTGTGCGACGCTTACCCCGTTAGCCGCGTGCGCTTTCACCCCGCTGGCGTGGCCAGCCGGAGGGATGGCAGTGACCCTGCTTGAGGTAACCGACCTAACCGTCAGCTTCTCCACCGCTGACGGCGTGGTCAAGGCAGTTCGTGGCGTGTCGTTCGGCGTCGAGGCCGGACGGACGATCGGCATCGTCGGCGAGTCTGGCAGCGGCAAGACCGTCCTGACGCAGACGCTGCTCGGACTGACCCCGGGCGCCGCCGTATCGGGTCGCGCCCTGTTCGACGGGATCGACCTGCTGAGCATCGGCGAGACCCAGATGCGGGAGATCCGTGGCGCGCGCATCGCGGTGATCTTCCAGGACCCGCTGACCAGCCTGCACCCGCTGTACAAGATCGGGTGGCAGATCGCCGAGATGGTCCGGGCCCATGACAAGTCGGTTTCTAAGAAGCAGGCTCACGAACGGGCCGTGGACCTTCTGGGCCGGGTGGGCATTCCGCGTCCGGCCCAGCGGGTGGACGACTACCCGCACCAGTTCTCCGGCGGCATGCGGCAACGGGCGATGATCGCCATGGCGCTGTCACTATCACCTCAGATGATCATCGCCGACGAGCCGACTACGGCGCTTGACGCCACCGTGCAGGCCCAGATCATCGACCTGCTGCTGAGGCTGCAGCAGGAGTCGAACACCGCGCTGATCATGATCACGCACGACCTCGGCGTGGTGGCGGACATCGCGGATGACGTCATGGTCATGTACGCGGGGCGGGCGGCGGAGAAGGCGTCCAAGCGCGACGTGTTCTACACGCCGCACCACCCCTACACCAAGGGACTGCTTGAGTCGATACCGAGCAGTTCCGCCTCCGGTGCCCGGCTGCGGCCCATCCCGGGCTCGCCGCCCAGCCTGATCAACCTGCCGTCCGGATGCAAGTTCCACCCGAGGTGCGGCTACGTGCTCGACCGGTGCCTGACCGAGGAGCCGGAGCTGCGGCTGGTCAGCCAGGAGGGCTTTCACAGCTCGGCCTGCTGGCTGCCAGTCCAGGCGGCCGGCCTGGGCGAGCGGGCCGAAGAACTCCGCGCCCAGACGGTACGCGAAGGCCGCGGTGAAGCGGCCGCCGAGGTCTTCGAAGCCGAGATCGCTGAGGCTCTGGGGCCCAAGGGGAGCGTGGCCGGGTGAGCGACCCGCGAGTGAGCACCGGACCCATCCCGACGAACCCGACGACTCCAGCCGGAGACGACGTCCTGGTCCGGGTGGAGAATATGGTCAAGTATTTCCCCGTCCGCGCGGGCGGCCTGATCCAGCGGACGGTCGGCCAGGTCCAGGCGGTAGAGGACGTTTCGCTGTCCATCCCGCGCGGCAAGACCCTCGGCCTGGTCGGCGAGACCGGCAGCGGCAAGTCCACGCTCGCCCGCTGCGTCGCGGGGCTGATCCCGGTCACCTCGGGACGGGTGATCTTCGACGGCCGGGACATCACCAACCTGTCCCGCGGCGCGATGCGCCCGGTGCGCCGCGAGATCCAGATGATCTTCCAGGATCCCTACAGCTCGCTGAACCCCCGGCGGCGGGTCGGCGCGATCATCGGTGACCCGTTCATCATTCACAAGACCGCGACCCGCGCCGAGCGCAAGCGCCAGGTTCAGGAGCTGATGGAGCGGGTCGGGCTCAACCCGGAGCACTACAACCGGTTCCCGGCCGAGTTCTCCGGCGGGCAGCGGCAGCGCATCGGCGTCGCTCGCGCGCTGGCGCTGAAGCCGAAGCTGATCATCTGCGACGAGCCGGTATCGGCGCTCGACGTGTCGATCCAGGCTCAGGTGCTGAACCTGCTGGCCGACCTGCAGCGCGACTATGGCCTGACCTACCTGTTCATCGCCCACGACCTCGAGGTCGTGCGGCACGTCAGCGACTCGGTGGCGGTCATGTACCTGGGCCGCATCGGCGAGTCGGGGCCGAGAGAGCCGCTCTACCGCTCGCCCAGGCACCCGTACACCGTCGCGCTGCTGTCCGCCGCGCCGGCCGCCGACCCGGACGCGGCGGCCGCCAGGCAGCGGATCATCCTGACCGGAGACGTGCCCTCCCCGATCGATCCACCCTCAGGATGCCGGTTCCACCCCCGCTGCCCGAAAGCAGAGGCGGTGTGCAGCCAGCAAGAGCCTCAGCTCGAGGCCAAGGCAGGCGACGCGGCCACCCACCTGACCGCCTGCCACTTCCCGGTCCAAGCGGGCGAGAACCTCGCCGCCGCAAGCAGGAGCAAACTGAGATGAGCATAACCGGGCTGGAGGTAGCGGGTCAGGGAGCCGCAGCGGGCGAGGCCGCGCTGGACGCGGACGCCGCCAAGATCCAGGGGCGCAGCCAGTGGCAGCTGACCTGGCGGCGGCTGCGGCAGGACAGGGTCGCGATGGTGTCCCTGGTGGTGATCGGGATCATAATCCTGCTCGCCGTCTTCGCGCCCGCGTTCGTCGCGATCACCCACCATCCGCCGAACATCGCCTACCCAAACCAGGGTGAGACCGCGGCCGGCAACCCGGTTCCTCCCGGCACGGCCGGGTTCTGGCTGGGAACGGACGGCACTGGCCGCGACCTGTTCATCCGGATCCTCTACGGCGCGCGTATCTCGCTGTTCGTGGGCTTCGTCACCACCGCGATCGGCACGGTGGCCGGCGTGTCCATCGGGCTGATGGCCGGGTACTTCGGCGGGATCGTGGACACGGTGCTCGCCCGGCTCACCGACGCGGTGCTCGCCTTCCCGTACGTCGTGCTCGCGCTCGCGCTCGCGGTGGTGCTCGGCCCGAGCCTGAAGGTGATCATCGCCATCATCTCGTTCTTCGCCTGGGCCGCAATCGCCCGGATCGTCCGCGGCCAGACCCTGTCCATCAAGGAGAAGGAGTACATCGAGGCGGCCAGATCACTCGGCGCGGGGCCGTTCCGCATTATGGTCCTCGACATCGTGCCCAACCTGCTGGCCCCGGTGCTGGTGCTGGCCACGCTGTACATCCCGCAGGCCGTGGTCTTCGAGGCCACGCTCTCCTACCTGGGCCTCGGCATCCAGCCGCCGACGGCGAGCTGGGGGAACATCCTGGCCGACGCGGAGAACTTCTACCAGGTGGCCTGGTGGTACGTCGTGTTCCCTGCGGCGGCGCTGCTCATTACCACGCTCGCCTTCAACCTGTTCGGCGACGGGATCAGGGACGCGATGGACCCGCGCACCGAACGGCTCTTCGCCGCCGGGCGGGCCCGGGGACGCCGCGGGCGCCGCGCCAAGCGCCAGGTGCTCGCCGACGGCAGCGAATCTGACATGTCCCACGCGGCGCCCTACGTGCCGCCGGCGGGAGGCAGCTGACATGGCGCTCATCGGCTTCCTCATCCGGCGCATCCTCACCGGCATCGTAGTGATCTGGCTGGTCACGACCGGGGCGTTCTTCCTCTTCTTCGCCCGGCCCGTGGACACGGTCGCGCGCCAGCTGGCCGGCCATGCGGCCACTCCCCAGGTCATCGCCGAGGTCACCAGGAACCTCGGCCTCAACCAGCCGATCCTGGTGCAGTACTGGCACTTCATCGACGGCCTGCTGCACGGGAACCTCGGCTACTCGTACTTCACCGGCGAATCGGTGAATATGATGCTGAAGCAGGATCTGCCGCCAACCATCTCGCTGGTCATCGGCGGTACGATCCTATGGCTGGTCGTGGGGATCTCGGTCGGCATCATCAGCGCCACCAGGTCCCGCAGCCTGTTCGACCGGACCTCCAACGTCCTGGTGCTGATCGGCCTGTCGATGCCGGTCTTCGTGATCGGCGAGCTGCTGATCCTGTTCGTGTTCGTGCCGGCCAACGAGCACGGGTTCCACTGGATCCAGACTGGGTATGCCGGGATTTCGCAGGGCTTTGGCACCTGGGCGGGCCACATGATCCTGCCCTGGATCACCCTCGCGGCCGTCCAGGCCGCCGTCTACACCCGGCTGACCCGCGGCCAGCTGCTCGACACGCTCGGCGAGGACTACATCCGCACGGCCCGGGCCAAGGGCCTGTCCGAGCGCCGGGTGATCTTCAAGCACGGTGTCCGGGCCGCCCTGACGCCGGTCGTCTCGCAGCTGGGCGTCGACGTGGGCCAGCTGCTCGGCGGAGTCGTCGTGGTGGAGGTCGTATTCGGGCTCGGCGGCATCGGCCAGACGTCCGTGGAGGCGATCTTCACCGATAACCTGCCGGTGATCATCGGATTCGTCATCCTCGCGGCCGTATTCGTGGTGGTGGCCAACATCATCGTCGACCTGGTCTACGCGCTGCTCGATCCCCGGGTCCGGATCGCCTGAGAACCATGAGTCCCTGTGAGATCGTCTGAGGTGAACCGCGAGGTCTTCCGGCTCGCCCCGCCGGTGATCCTGTGGTGGGTGTGGGTCGCCTTCGCGGTGGCCAACGTCGCTGACTTCGCGATCCAGGGCGTGTCGGCCAGGTTCTCGATCGTGGTGTCCGCGATCCTGGTGACGATCACCGGGCTGGTCTACGCCCTAGCGCTGCGGCCGCGCGTCATCGCCGAACCGGCCGGCCTGACGATCGTCAACCCGTTCCGCGACCACCACGTGCCCTGGGCGGCTATCACGGCGGTGGACACCGGCGAATGGGTCCGGGTGCACTACATTCCCGGCCATGCCGCGCCCGGCGCCGCCGGCTCGCCGAGCAGCGCCGCCAGCATGACCATCTCCTGCTGGGCGCTCTACCTGTCCGCCCGGACCAAGCGCCGGGCCGCCCGGGCCCGGCCTGCAGTACCAGTCGGCATGCCGGGATTCGCCCGGGCCACCGCGCGGCGGTCGCGGGGGGGCCAGACCCTGTCGGGCATGCTCGCCGACGCGAACCAGCAGCCTGGCTACGCGAAGCTGCCCGAGGAGGCGAAGTACCTCGCTTCGCTGCCGCTGCCCAAGGCCATCGCCATCCGCCTGGACACCCGCGCGGGCCGCGAACGCGCCCGCCTCCGGCAGGCCGACAGCGGGCAAGCTAACCAGGGGTCGGCCGCCCCGGAGTACCTCGTTACGGCCCGGTGGGCCTGGCCGCCGGTCGCCGCGGTGGCCCTGCCCGTAATCGCCCTGCTGGTCGTCATCCTGGCCTAGGCAGCGTCACGGTTCAGGGAGCGACGGCTCGGGGATGGCCTCCTGATGGGATGGCAGCGCCTCCGACGTCGGCGCCGACTCGGGCAGCGGCGGCGGGGTGCCGCCGAACTCGGGGCACAGCGCCTTGTGGTTGCACCAGTCGCAGAGCCTGCTCGGCCGCGGCCGCCAGTCGCCCGCGTCCCTGGCCCGCTCGATGGCCTTCCACAGCGCCGCCACCTTGCGCTCGGTGGCGAGCAGGTCAGACTCGTCGGGGGAGTAGCGCAGCACCTCGCCCTCGGCCAGGTACATGAGCTGGAGCAGCCGGGGGACCTGGCCGCGCAGCCGCCAGATCACCAGCGCGTAGAACTTCATCTGGAACAGCGCGCTGGCCTCGTAGGCCTCCCGCGGCGCGCGGCCGGTCTTGTAGTCCACGATCCTGATGTCGCCGCTCGGCGCCACGTCCAGCCGGTCGATGTAGCCGCGCAGCCGCAGCCCGGACTCCAGCGTCGTCTCCACGTAGGCCTCGCGTTCGGCGGGCTCGAGCCTGCGCGGGTCCTCCAGGGTGAAGTAGCCGTCCACGATCGCCGTCGAGGATTCGAGCCAGCTGGCCCGTTCGGCCTCAGTGTCGAACAGCGCGGCCAGATCGGGCTCTTCGGCGGCCAGCCGGTCCCATTCGGTGGCCAGCAGCGCCCGGGCGGCCGCCGGGGTCCGGTCGGCGGCCGGCAGGTCGAACAGCCGCTCCAGGGCGGCGTGCACCAGTGTCCCGCGCGCGGTCGCCGCGGTGGGCGGCTCGGGCAGCCGGTCGATCACCCGGAACCGGTACAGCAGCGGGCAGGTCATGAAGTCCGCCGCCCGTGACGGCGACAGCGCCGGTCCTCGGGGGGCATCCGCTTCCTGCTCCGCAGGCAATGTACCGGTCGCCGCTGCTGGTTCATCCACAGAGCCACCGTAGGGCAGGGCACCGACATTCTGGGGGATCTCCGCCGGGCCCGGCCCGACGAGCCTCGCGTCGACCCGAACGACCTGTTGTGCACGTAGCATCGGTAATGTGGCAAGCACGACGCCGGAGAAACCGCCCGCGACGGCGGGCAAGCCACCCAAGCGCCGCGAGGCCGGTCATGGGATCGTCATCGGGCGCCCGTTCGGCATCCCGGTGTACATCTCGCCGTACTGGTTCCTGATCGCCGGCGTCTTCATCCTCATCTACGCCAACGATCTCGCCTCGACCCTGCACGGTTCCACCAGGTTCATCGTGGCAGCGGCCTTTGTCGTGCTGCTGTACGTGTCCGTGCTCATCCACGAGCTGAGCCACTCGCTGGTCGCCCGCGGCTACGGGCTGCCGGTGCGCCGCATCCTGCTCTACCCGCTCGGCGGGTTCTCCGAGATCGAACGGGAGCCGCCGACGCCCGGCCGGGAGTTCCTGGTCTCCGCGGCGGGCCCGGCCCTGTCGCTGGCCCTGGCCGCCGCCGGATTCGGCCTGATGCACGTGGTCTCGCCGGACACCATCACCGGCACCCTGGTCCACCAGCTCATGTGGGCCAACCTGGTGGTCGGGATCTTCAACCTGCTGCCCGGCCTTCCGCTGGACGGCGGCCGGATGCTGCGCGCGGCGATCTGGAAGCTGACCGGCCGCCCGGCGGCGTCGACCATCGCGGCCGCCTGGGCGGGCCGGGTGATCGCGGTGAGCCTGTTCGTGGTGCCGTTCGTCGCCGGCGTGGTGAACGGGACCGGCGGGGACATGGTCAGCGTGCTGTGGCTGGCGGTGATCGCGGCCTTCATGTGGACCGGCGCCGGGCAGGCCATCAAGGCGACCAGGTTCCGCGAGCGGCTGCCCGCGCTGCAGGCCAGGCGGCTGGCCCGCAAGGCGGTCTCGGTCGCCGCGGACACCCCGCTGGCCGAGGCGATCAGGCGCGCGGACGAGAACCAGGCCCGCGCGGTGGTGATCGTCGACCACGACGACAAGCCGATCGCGATCGTCAACGAGACCGCGGTGATGGCCACCCCGCCGCAGCGCCGACCGTGGATGGAGGCGGGTGCGCTGGCCCGGACGCTCGAGCCGAGCCTGGTGCTGCCGGCCGACCTGTCGGGGATGGCGCTGCTCGACGCGATCCGTCGTGCGCCCGCCACCGAGTACCTGCTTGTCGAGCCGTCTGGCCAGGTCTACGGCGTGCTGGCCACCCGCGACGTCGACCACGCCTTCGCCGGGGTATAACCAAGGATGACCAAACCGCGGCAGGGACCGCTTACGCCCGGCGAGCCGGTGCAGCTGACCGATCCCAAGGGGCGCAGCCACCTGATCACCCTGCGGGCCGGCGCGTCCTTCCATACCCACCGGGGCACGCTGAGCCACGACGACATCATCGGCGGCCCGGACGGGAACGTGGTCAGGTCCGGGAGCGGCACCCCGTACGTCGTCTTCCGCCCGCTGCTGGCCGACTTCACGCTGGCCGCCAAGCGCGGCGCGGCGGTGGTGTACCCCAAGGACGCGGCGCAGATCGTGGCGTTCGCCGACGTGTTCCCCGGCGCGCGGGTGCTCGAGGCCGGGGCCGGGTCTGGCGCGCTGAGCTGCTGGCTGCTGCGGGCGGTGGGGGAGCAGGGCACCCTGGTCTCGTTCGAGCGCAGGCCCGACTTCGCCGAGATCGCCAGGCGCAACGTGGAGCAGTACTTCGGCGGCCCGCCGCCGGCCTGGCAGCTGGTGATCGGCGAGTTCGGCGGCTCCGGCGACGATCTGGGCCTGGCCGACTTCGACCGGGTCATCCTGGACATGCTCGCCCCGTGGGACTGCGTCGAGGCGGTCGCCTCTGTGCTCGCGCCGGGCGGCCTGGCCTGCTGCTACGTCGCCACCACGACGCAGCTCTCGCGTACCGTGGAGGCGCTGCGCGGGCACGGCGGCTTCGACGAGCCGGCCGCCTGGGAGAGCCTGACCCGCGGCTGGCACGTGGAAGGGCTGGCCGTCCGCCCCGAGCACCGTATGGTGGGCCATACCGGGTTCCTCGTGACGGCGCGGCGGCTCGCGCCCGGGGTGGTCCCCCCGCCGCGGAGGCGGAGGCCCGCGAAAGCGGCACAGGAAGAAGATCACAACGAAGATCATTGATCCGAACGGTCCGATGTGTTACGCACAAGTAACTAGTAACGCCTTGTGATGCGGTTGTGACTGATTGGTATGTTCGCGGGCAGCAAAACAGCGTCGATACGGTGTCAGCAGGTTAGGGAATGCTCGTGAATAGGTAGAGTCCAGTTAACGGTGCAGGAGGAGGTGAGGGCCGTGGCCACCAGAGATGACAGCGGGCGTGCTTCGCGGCACGAGGATGAGGTGAAGAGCCTTACCGCTCAGATCTCCTTCCTTGATGAGGAGATCGCCGTGCTGCGGCGCAGGCTCGCGGATTCGCCCCGGCAGGTCAGGCTCCTTGAGGACAGGCTGCGCGAGACTGAGACGAGCCTGACCGGGGTTTCCGCTCAGAACGAGCGGCTGGCGACGACCCTACGTGAGGCACGCGACCAGATCGTCGCGCTGAAGGAAGAAGTGGACCGGCTGGCCCAGCCGCCGTCCGGGTTCGGCGTCTTCCTCAACGCGAACGAGGACGACACGTGCGACGTGTTCACCGGCGGCCGCAAGATGCGGGTGAACGTATCCCCGAACGTCGAGCTGAGCGAACTGCGCCCAGGCCAGGAAGTCGTGCTCAACGAGGCACTCAACGTCGTCATCGCCCAGTCCTACGAGACGGTGGGCGAGGTCGTCATGCTCAAGGAGGTCCTCGCCGACGCCCAGCGCGCGCTGGTCATCTCCCAGGGCGACGAGGAGCGCGTGGTCCGGCTGGCCGAGCCGCTGCTGAACCAGCCGCTGCGGGCTGGCGACTCGCTGCTGCTGGAGTCCCGGTCGGGGTACGTGTACGAGCGGATCCCCAAGGCCGAGGTGGAGGAGCTCATCCTGGAGGAAGTGCCGGACATCTCCTACCACGACATCGGCGGCCTGGCCGGGCAGATCGAGCAGATCAGGGACGCCATCGAGCTGCCCTACCTGCACGCCGACCTGTTCAAGGAACACAAGCTCAAGCCGCCGAAGGGAGTCCTGCTCTACGGCCCGCCCGGCTGCGGCAAGACGCTGATCGCCAAGGCGGTGGCGAACTCGCTGGCCAAGCAGGTCGCGGCCAAGACGGCGCAGGATGCCGCGCAGGATGCCGGGGCCAAGGAGGGCAAGAGCTTCTTCCTCAACATCAAGGGCCCGGAGCTGCTGAACAAGTACGTGGGCGAGACCGAGCGCCACATCAGGCTCGTGTTCCAGCGGGCCAGGGAGAAGGCCAGCGAGGGCATGCCGGTCATCGTGTTCTTCGACGAGATGGACTCGATCTTCCGCACCCGCGGCTCCGGCGTGTCCAGCGACGTGGAGAACACCATCGTGCCCCAGCTGCTGTCCGAGATCGACGGGGTGGAGGGCCTGGAGAACGTCATCGTCATCGGCGCCTCCAACCGCGAGGACATGATCGACCCGGCGATCCTGCGGCCGGGCCGGCTCGACGTCAAGATCAAGATCGAGCGTCCGGACGCCGAGGCGGCCAAGGACATCTTCTCCAAGTACGTCCTGACCGCGCTCCCGCTGCACCCCGACGACATGTCCGAGCACGAGAACTCGGCCCAGGCGACCGTCGATGCGATGATCCTGCGCACGGTCGAGCGGATGTACACCGAGTCCGAGGAGAACAGGTTCCTCGAGGTCACCTACGCCAACGGTGACAAGGAAGTGCTGTACTTCAAGGACTTCAACTCCGGCGCGATGATCGAGAACATCGTCGCCCGGGCCAAGAAGATGGCCATCAAGGAGTTCCTCGACACCGGGCAGAAGGGCATCCGGGTCAGCCACCTGCTGGCCGCGTGCGTCGACGAGTTCAGCGAGAACGAGGACCTGCCGAACACCACCAACCCGGACGATTGGGCTCGCATCTCCGGCAAGAAGGGCGAGCGCATCGTCTACATCAGGACCCTGGTCTCCGGCAAGACAGGGACCGAGGCAGGCCGGTCGATCGACACCGTGGCCAACACCGGGCAGTACCTTTGATGGCTGTTCGCGCTCAGGCCCCCGCGGGGGGGTCTAGGGGGGTCGCCCCCCCTCGGCAAATAGAGCGTGTCAGCATGTCGCCGTCGCCCGTAGCGGCATTAGGCTGCAAGACATGAGCGTTCTTCGCGTGATGGGCACAGAGACTGAATACGGCATCTCTGTGCCCGGCCAGCCTGGTGCCAACGCGATGGTGACCTCATCCCAGATCGTCAACGCCTACCAGGCGGCCACGGCCGCCCGGGCGCGGCGTGCCCGCTGGGACTTCGAGGAGGAGAACCCGCTGCGGGACGCGCGGGGTTTCGACCTGACCCGCGAGGCGGCAGACTCCTCGCAGCTCACCGACGAGGACCTGGGCCTGGCCAACGTCATCCTCACCAACGGCGGGCGGCTGTACGTCGACCACGCGCATCCGGAGTACTCGTCACCCGAGTGCACGAACCCGCTGTCGGTGGTGATCTGGGACAAGGCCGGCGAGCGGGTCATGGCGGAGGCCGCGGCCAAGGCCGCGACCGTGCCGGGCAGCTCGCCCATCCAGCTGTACAAGAACAACACCGACAACAAGGGCGCCTCCTACGGCTCGCACGAGAACTACCTGATGCGCCGCGGCACCCCGTTCGCCGACATCGTCAAGTTCCTCGTCCCGTTCTTCGTCTCCCGTCAGGTGGTCTGCGGGGCCGGCCGGGTCGGTATCGGCGCCGACGGCCGCGGCTCCGGCTTCCAGATCAGCCAGCGCGCCGACTTCTTCGAGGTCGAGGTCGGGCTGGAGACCACGCTCAAGCGGCCCATCATCAACACCAGGGACGAGCCGCATGCCGACCCGGAGAAGTACCGGCGGCTGCACGTGATCATCGGCGACGCCAACATGAGCGAGGTGAGCACCTACCTCAAGGTCGGCACGACCGCGCTGGTGCTCGCGATGATCGAGGACAAGTTCCTGGGCACCGACCTGTCGATCGAGGCCCCGGTGGCCGAGCTGCGCGCGATCTCCCACGACCCGGCCTGCCGCCGCCTGGTCACGCTCAAGGACGGCAGGAAGATGACCGCCGTCCAGCTGCAGGCCGAGTACCTCGAGCTGGCCCGCAAGTTCACCGAGGACAAGTACGGCAACGACGTCGACGACATCACCGCCAACGTCCTGGACCGGTGGGAGTCGGTGCTGAACCGGCTGGCCGATGACCCGATGCTGCTGTCGAAGGAGCTCGACTGGGTGGCCAAGCTCGAGCTGCTCGAAGGCTACCGGACCAGGGACGGGCTGAGCTGGGACAATCCGCGGCTGCAGCTCGTCGACCTGCAGTATTCCGACGTGCGGCAGGACCGTGGCCTGTACAACCGGCTGGCGGCCCGGGGCCGGATGGTGCGGCTGACCGACGACGCCACCGTCGAGCGGGCCATCGAGAACCCGCCCGAGGACACCAGGGCCTACTTCCGCGGCCGCTGCCTGCGGCAGTATCCCGAATCGGTGGCGGCCGCCTCGTGGGATTCGGTGATCTTCGACATCCCAGGGCGTGAGTCGCTGCAGCGCGTCCCCACGCTCGAGCCGCTGCGCGGCACCCGGGTGCACGTGGGCGAGCTGCTCGACCGCTGCCGCAGCGCCGCCGAGCTGGTCGCCGCCCTCACTGGCCAGGAGTAGGGAACCGGCGCTGGCTGGCTCACCAGGCCCCCGAGCCCCTCTGAGCCCGCAAAACCCCACGAGCCTCTGGATCCCGGCCGGGACTGCGGATCGCGAGTTCGTACCGATTTCAGCCCGGCGGGATTGGGCGGGACTCCCACGGGTGACGATAACGTTGGGACTACGGAGGTAGTGACATGACAACGAAGGACACAGGCGGTCAGCGGCAGACCACAAGGCGCGCCGAGGAGACCGAAGAGGCCGAGGCGGGCAGCACCGAGGAAGTCAGGGAGCGGCACGAAAAGCTCTCCGACGACGTGGACGCGATCCTCGACGAGATCGACGAGGTGCTCGAGGAGAACGCCGAGGAGTTCGTCCGGTCCTACGTGCAAAAGGGCGGCCAGTAGCCAGACCGGTCACAGCACCCGCCGGTTCGCCGTAGGCGGACGCGTCGGCGGCCCTCGCGTCCTGTCGCGCTCTGGGGTGGCAGTAGGGTCTGTTGAGTACGTTCGCTATGACTACGGGAGGAGGTCCGCGTTGGGCTCGTATCTTGACCGCAGCCAGTCTGGCCCGTTCGCCGGGGACCCGAGAATGTCCGGCCGGGTGCCGGGCGCCGCAGGCAGTCCTCCTGCGGGGTTCATGAACCGGCAGACCTCCTCGTTCACCGACTTCCTGGCCTCGCATTCACCCGGCCTGCTGCCCGGCGGCACGGTCCCGGCCGAGGTGGTCCAGGGAACGCCCGGCCAGGCCATCCGCGACCTGCCGCACGCCACCACCATCGTGGCCGCCGCCTGCGACGGCGGGGTGGTCCTGGCCGGCGACCGGCGGGCCACCGCCGGAAGCATGATCGCGAAGCGGGACGTGGAGAAGGTCTTCCGCAGCGACGAGTTCTCCGCCATGGGCTACGCGGGCACCGGCAGCGTGGGGATCGAGTTCGTCCGGCTGTTCCAGGTCGAGCTCGAACACTACGAGAAGATGGAAGGCCGGTCGCTGTCCCTGGAGGGCAAGGCGAACCGCCTGGCCTTCATGGTCAGGGGGAACCTCGGCGCGGCCATGCAGGGGCTCGTGGTGGTGCCGCTGTTCGTCGGCTACGACGAGGACTCCGGGCACGGCCGGATCTTCAGCTACGACGTGGCTGGCGGCCCGTACGAGGAGAGCAGGTTCTACTCCATCGGCTCTGGGTCGTTGTTCGCCCGCGGCGCGCTGAAGAAGCTCTACGTCGACAACATGCCGCCGCGCGACGCCGTGCTGGCCTGCGTGCAGGCGCTGTACGACGCCGCCGACGACGATTCGGCGACCGGCGGCCCGGACCTGACCAGGCGCATCTTCCCCGTCGTCGCCACGGTCACGGCCGAGGGCTTCAGGAAGCTGCCGGAAGCTGAGGCCGAGCAAGTCGCGCAGGAGGTCGTGCAGAGCCGGATGATCAGGCCAGACGGCCCGTCCGCCCCGCTCCTGAACAGCTAGCCAGCCCATCCCGCTCCAGCCCGACCGAATCACCTAGGTAAAGGAAGCATCCGCGGTGTCAATGCCGTTCTACGTGTCACCAGAACAGCAGATGCGGGACAAGGCCGACTATGCGCGGAAGGGCGTCGCGCGCGGCCGCAGCTGTGTCGTGCTGGAGTACGCGGGCGGAATCTTGATGGTGGCGCCCAACTCGTCGAGCGCGCTGCACAAGATCAGCGAGATCTACGACAGGATCGCGTTCGCCGCGGTCGGCAGGTACAACGAATACGAGAACCTGCGCAAGGCCGGGGTCACCTACGCCGACATCACCGGCTACCAGTTTGACCGGCACGATGTGACGGCACGCGGCATCGCCAACTACTACGCCTCGAACCTGGGCACGATCTTCACCGAGAGCCCGAAGCCCTGGGAGGTGGAGATCGTCGTCGCCGAGGTGGGCACGCAGCCGGACGACGACCAGATCTACCGGATCACGTTCGACGGGTCGGTGACCGATGAGCCAGGCTTCGTCGCCTTCGGCGGCCAGGCCGACCAGGTGTCCGCCGCGCTGAAGGAGCACTATTCGGAGGGCATGTCCCTGTCCGAGGCCTTCGCCGCCGCGCTGTCCGCGCTGTCCGCGCCCGGCAACGGCGAACGCACCGAGTTCGTGGCCTCTCAGCTGGAGGTGGCCATCCTGGAGCGCGCCCGCGACCACCGGACCTTCCGCCGCATCCGCGCCGCCCGCCTGGAAGAGCTCATGGCCGAAGCCCGCTCCGCCTCCGACGCCGCAGAGCCCGACTCGGCGCCCGAGGGCTCGCCCCCTTCCAGCCCCTCGGCCCCGTCCGCCCCTCGCGACTCCGGCCCCGCTACCGGCCCTGACCCGTCCAGCTCCGACCGCGGCACCGGCCTAGGCGGCGGCAGTCCCCTCTAGCCCACACATGCCGCTCAGAGCGGGATGTTGGCGTGGTTGCCCTTCAACTGGGGAGCTTCGGCGATGGCCTGGGCCAGTTCGCGGCGGGTCTGGCTGGGCTCGATGATCGCGTCGATGACACCGAGGTCGAGGGCGCGCTGCAGGCCGCCCGCGGTTGCCTCGTGCTCGGCGGCTAGCTGCGTCTCGGCTTCGTGGAGCTGCTCGGGCGGCACCGAGGCCAGTGTGCGCCGGTGCAGGATGCGGACGGCGGCGACCGCGCCCATGACCGCGACCTCGGCGCCCGGCCAGGCGAAGACGCGGGTCGCGCCGAGCGACCGGGAGTTCATCGCGATGTAGGCGCCGCCGTAGGCCTTGCGGGTCACCAGCGTCACCCGGGGAACGGTCGCCTCGGCAAAGGCGTGCAGCAGCTTCGCGCCGCGGCGGACCACGCCGTCCCATTCCTGGCCGACGCCGGGCAGGTAACCAGGCACGTCCACAAGGACCACCAGCGGCACGCCGAACGCGTCGCACATCCGCACGAAACGCGCCGCCTTCTCCGCCGAGGCGGCGTCCAGGCAGCCGCCGAGCCGCATCGGGTTGCTGGCCACGACGCCGACCGTGCGGCCGGCCAGGCGGCCGAGGATGGTTACGACGTTCGGCGCCCAGCGGGGGTGCAGTTCGACACCCGGCGAGTCGAGCAGCCTGCTGGTCAGCAGGTGCACGTCGTAGGCGCGGCGCGCGGATTCAGGCAGCAGGCCGGACAGGTCACGCTCATCAGCGTCCTCGGTGATCTTGCCCTGGTCGCTGAGCAGGGCCGCGAGCAGCCGGGCCCGGCCGAGTGCCTCCGCGTCGGTCTCGGTCACCACGTGCACCACGCCGGACCGGCGGCTGTGCGGCTCGGGACCGCCTAGCCGTTCCATGTCCACGTCCTCACCGGTCACCGACCGCACGACATCCGGGCCGGTGACGAAGATGCGCCCCGGTCCGGACAGGATCACGATGTCGGTCAGGGCCGGGCCGTAGGCGGCGCCGCCTGCCGCGGGCCCGAGCACGACCGAGATCTGCGGGATCCGCCCGGACGCGCGGGTCATCGCCGCGAAGACGGTTCCCACCGCGTGCAGGCTGGCCACGCCCTCGGCCAGCCGGGCCCCGCCGGAATGCCACAGTCCCACGATCGGGACGCCACGTGACAACGCCTCGTCGTAGGCCGCGACGATCGCCGCGCAGCCTGCGCTCCCCATCGCGCCGCCCTGAACCCGCGCGTCGGAGGCGAAGGCCACCGCTCCTGCACCGTGCACCAGGCCGACGCCTGCGACCACCCCGCTGCGCTCATCCTCGTCGGCCGGCAGGAGTTCCAGCGTGCCGGGGTCGAACAGGGCCGCGAGCCGTTCGCGCGGGTCGCGCGGCAGCACCGCCGGCCGTGCCGCCGCCTGTACTGGGCCTTGATCGAGTGCGGTCATCTCAGGTCTCCCCTAGCCGGAACGAAGGACGATGGACGAAGGCTCAGGCGGCGGTGAAGACCAGCGACACGTTGTGGCCGCCGAACCCGAACGCGTTGTTCAGCACCGCCATCGGCTCGGAGCTGCGCTTGCTGAGCGGCCTCGGCTCGGTAGCGACGTCGACCGGCACGTCCTCGTCCAGATCCTCGAGGTTGATGGTGGGCGGGGCCACGTGCTCGCGCAGCGCCAGGATGGCGGCCACCGATTCGATGGCGCCCGCGCCGCCGAGCAAGTGCCCGGTCATCGACTTGGTGGACGTGACGACCACGCCGTCGATGGCGGCCCCGAGTGCCTTCGCGAGCGCCTGCGCCTCGACCGTGTCGCCCTCGGGCGTGGACGTGGCATGCGCGTTCACGTGCACCACCCGGGTCGGGTCGACCTGTGCGTCGGCCAGGGCCCGGGTGATCGCCGCTATCACGCCGGCCCCGTCAGGCGCCGGGTGCGCGATGTGATACGCGTCCGATGAGTAGCCGGCCCCGGCCGCGATGGCGTACACCGTGGCATCGCGCTGCCGCGCGTGCGACAGCGACTCCAGCACCAGTATGCCGGCGCCCTCGCCGAGCACGAAGCCATCCCTGGCCTTGTCGAACGGCCGGGACGCTCGCTCTGGTTCGTCGTTGCGGGTGGACATGGCCCGCATCACCGCGAACGCGGCGATGTTCAGCGGCATGATCGCCGCCTCGGTGCCGCCGGCCAGCACCACGTCCGCTCGGCCGGAGCGGATCATGTCGATGCCGTAGCCGATCGCCTCGGCGCCGGACGCGCATGCGCTGACCAGGGAGTGCGCACCCGCCCGAGCGCCGATCTCCATGCTGATCCAGCCGGCCGAACCGTTCGGCATGAGCATCGGCACCGTGTACGGCGAGATGCGCTGCCAGCCTTTTTCCTTGAGCGTGTCGTACGCGGCCAGCGTCGACCCGATGCCGCCGATCCCGCTGGTGACGGTCACGCCGAGCCGTTCGGGGTCCACGTCGGGGGTGCCCGCGTTGGCCCACGCCTCGCGCGCGGCCACCACTGCCAGCTGCTCGCAGCGGTCCATCCGGCGCGCCTGCACGCGGCCCACGACCTCTGCCGGGTCGGCGGCGGCCTCCGCGGCGATGCGCACCGGCAGGTCCTCCGCCCACGGCTGGGTGAGCCGGCGCACGCCGCTGCGCCCTTCCAGCATCGCCGACCAGGTCGACGCGACATCCCCGCCGAGCGGGGTAGTCGCGCCGAGCCCGGTTACGACGACCGTCTCGCGTCCTGCCGTCACGCCGAGCCTCCGGCGTTCTTGCTGACGAAGTTCACGACGTCCTGCACGGTGCTGAGGTCCTTCAGCTGGTCGTCGGGGATCTCGACGCCGAACTTGTCCTGCGCGGCGACGGCGATCTCCACCATCGACAGTGAGTCGATGTCCAGGTCGTCAACGAAGCTCTTGCTCGGCGTGACCTCGTCCGCGGGCACGCCCGCGATCTCCTCGACGATTTCACCAAGCCCGGCAAGAATCTCCTGGTCGTTCATGTCCTTCTGCTCCTTGTCTGAAGTGTTCGCAGGTGTCTGCCGCCCAGTGGCGGGCTGTCCCGGCCGGCCGGGACAGCCGGCTCGGTAGGGCGCGGCTAGGGTACCGTGATCACCTGCGCCGCATAACACAGCCCCGCGCCGAATCCGAGCAGCAGCGCCGGAGAGCCCGGCTTGAGATCCCCGCGCTCGGTCATCCGCGACAGCGCCAGCGGGATCGAGGCCGAGGACGTGTTGCCCGAGTGCACGATGTCGTCCGCCACGCGCTCGCGTGGCACGCCGAGCTTGCGCGCGATGGCCTCGATGATCCGCAGGTTCGCCTGGTGGGGAACGAACGCCGCCAGGTCGCTCACCGCGACTCCGGCTCGCTCGCAGGCCTGCGCCGCGATCGGGTGCATGGCCGTGGTGGCCCAGCGGAACACCGCCTGGCCTTCCTGGCGCAGCGATGAGTTGCGGTCCGCGATCGTGATGTTCTGGGACAGGTCTCCGGCGCTGCCCCACACCACCGGGCCGATGCCGGGCGGTTCGCCGTCGGCGACCGGGCCGACCACCGCGGCGCCTGCTCCGTCGGCGAAGATGATGGAGGTGGACCGGTCGGTGAAGTCGATCCACGCGCTCATCTTCTCCGCCCCGATCACCAGCACGTGCCGGGCCGTGCCCGCCCGGATCGAGTCCGCGGCGTTCGCCAGCGCGTAGCAGAAGCCGGCGCACGCGGCGTTCAGGTCATACGCGCCTGGCGCGACGATGCCGAGCCGGTGAGCGACCACCGCGGAGGAGTTCGGTATCGACGCCTCGGTGCTGCAGGTGGCCACGATGACCAAATCGATGTCGGCGGGGGACAGGCCGCTGCCGGCCAGCGCCTTGCCGCCGGCCACGGTCGCCATGTCCGTCACGCTCTCGTCGGGTCCGGCGATCCGGCGGCTGACGATGCCGACCCGGCTGCGGATCCACTCGTCGTTCGTGTCGACCTGGGCGGCGAGATCATCGTTGGTGACCACGTGACCCGGCTGGTGGCCGCCGAAGGACAAGATCCGCGCGCCGGCGGCGGGCGGGAACGGGGTGAAGGACCGGACTGGGGCAAAGGGGGATGTCATGCGCCTTCCCTGGGCTGGACACGGACAAGTGGCTGACCCTCGCTGACCGGATCCCCGTCTTCCACCAGCCATTCGATGATCTCCGCCGGCCACGGTGCCGCGACCGCGCGCTGGCCGCCGCGCGCGACGACCGTGCCGAGGTCAGCGGTGAGAGCGACCATGGCCCCGGTCGCGGCTGCGTCGCCGCCCCCCGCCGGCGAGCGGAACGTTCCCGACGTGGGCGCCACGATCAGCCGCCATTCCGGCAGGTGTCCGTGGCTATGGCGGTCGGAGTCGGCGAGGTGCTCCGCGATGAGTTCACGGGCGGCGTCGAGCTGATCGGGGGTCTTGATCGCCAGCTGCGCTACGCCGGGCAGCGCCCGGCGGGCCAGGCCCGTCAGGGTGCCGGCCGGCGGCAGCTCGATGACCGCGGTCACGCCGAGGTCGGCCATGGTCCGCATGCACAGGTCCCAGCGCACCGGCGCGGCGACCTGGGCGATGATGCGTTCCAGCCATTCCTTGCCGGTCGTGACGGCGGCGCCGTCGGCGTCGGACAACAGCGTCATCGCCGGATCCCTGACCGGGACGCTGGCGGCCGCGTCGCGCAGGGCCGCGACGGCCGGCGCCATGTGGCGGGTGTGGAAGGCGCCGGCCACCTGCAGCGGGCGCAGCCGTGCGCCGGCCGGCGGGGCGGCCGCGAAGGCTTCGAGATCCGCCAGCGTCCCGGCGGCCACGATCTGCCCGGCTCCGTTGACGTTGGCCGGCGTCAGGCCGGTGCTCGCGATGGCCGCGAGCACCGCCTCGGCCTCGCCGCCGAGTACGGCCGTCATCCCGGTCGGCTCGGCCGCCGCTGCCGCCGCCATGGCCGTCCCGCGCACCCGGACCAGGCGCATCGCGTCGTCCGCGCTGAGCACGCCGGCGATGACCCCTGCGGCCAGCTCTCCGACGCTGTGCCCGGCGGCCGCGTCGGCGGGTACGTCACCCGGGTCACTGCCGGACAGGGCCGAGGCCGCGATGATCGCGGCCGCCACGAGCAGCGGCTGTGCCACTGCGGTGTCCCTGATCTCGTCGGCGTCCGCCGTGGTGCCGAACCTGATGAGGTCACAACCCGCTAGCTCCGAGGCGGCCCCGAGGCGTTCGGCGACGCCGGGCAGTTCCAGCCAGGGCGCCAGGAATCCCGGCGTCTGCGCGCCCTGCCCGGGCGCGGTCATGATCAGCATCCTCTTACAGTGCCCTGTAGAAGTCCGCCACATGAATGTCGAACAGTACGAAGTTGGCGGTCGGAATTTTGTAGATTCTCTCTAACTAGCGTTCATCCGGATGTCATCATCACGTCACCCGCCGCTGTGCCGTCCGCTCGCGTCGGCTCGCTGGCCCCTCAGCCGTGCTTGCTGGCGAGGCGGCCGAGGACGATGGCCACCCACAGGGTGAAACCGTCCCGTCCGGCCGACGGCGTGTACTCGGTGAGCTCGGCCACGCGGCGCAGCCGGTAGCGGACCGTGTTGGGGTGGACGAACAGCAGCCGGGCCGTGGCCTCCAGGGATGAGCCCTGCTCCAGATAGGTGGTGAGGGTGTCGAGCAGCGCGTGACCGCCGCCGGCCAGCGGCTCGTAGACGTCGCTGATCAGCGCGGCCTTCGCGTCGGGATCGCCGTCCAGGGCACGCTCGGGCAGCAGGTCGTCCGCCCCGCTCGGCCGGGGCGCCTCCGGCCAGGCGGGGGCCGCGCGCAGCGCGGCCAGCGCGGCGCGCGCGGAGACCGACGCGGCGCGCAGGTCGCGGACCAGCGGTCCGGCGATCACCGGGCCCGGCCCGAACCGCCCGGCGAACCGCTCGGCCGCGGCGATCGGGTCGTCGGCGCCGCCCAGGACCAGGATCAGCCGGTTTCCCTGCACGCCGGCCAGCATGTCGAGCCGGGCCCGCCTGGCCTGGGCGCGGATGTCCTCGATGAGCGGCTCCGCCCCGCCCTGGCTGTCCTCGTCGCCGATCGTGCCCACGATCACCGCGACGGGGGAGGACGACCAGTTCAGCGCCGAGGCCCAGGCGTGCAGTGAGTCCTCGGCCTCCCCGCGGACCAGCGAGTCCACCACGAGCGCTTCGAGCCGGGCGTCCCACGCGCCCCGCGCCTCCGCCGTCCGCGCGTACACCTGCGCCGCGCTGAACGCGATCTCCCTGGCGTAGGTCAGCACCGCCTCGCGCAGTTCCCTCTCGTCGCCGGGCGCGGCGAGCTCGTCGACCTGGGATTCCACCGCGTCGATGATCACCCGCACCATCTCCACCGCGTGCTGCAGGCTGACCGCGCGGGCCAGTTCGCGCGGTGCGGTGCCGAACACCTCGGTCAGCGCCGGCCGGTTGCGCTCTGGGTGCCTGATCCAGTCGAGGAACGCGGCGATGCCGGCCTGGGCGACCAGGCCGAGCCAGGACCGGTTCTCGGCCGACATGTTGCGGAACCACGGCAGCCGTTCGTCCATGGCGGCGATGGCAGCCGTGCCGAGCGTGCCGGTCGCGCGCTCCATCCGCCGCACGGTCTCCTCGTGCACGTGCGGCCTGGACCTGCGGGCCTGCTGCTTCGCCGCCATTTCCCCAGACTAAGCGAGCCCGGCTAGGACAGCGCCTCGCTCACCGGCAGGTCCAGCTGGTACTTGGTGATTGCCTGGCCCGGCAGGCTGGCGTCCACCGCGCCGCTGCGCGCCAGTTCCCACAGCACCGCCACCGTGATGGATTCGGCGTCCACGTGGAAGAACCGCCGGGCCGCCGGGCGGGTGTCGGAGAACCCGAACCCGTCGGTGCCGAGCGAGGTGAACGTGCCGGGCACCCAGCGGGCGATCTGGTCGGGCACCGCCTTGATCCAGTCGGACACCGCCACCACGGGACCAGGAGCATCAGCAAGCACTGACGTCACATACGGCACCCGGGCCGGCTTACCCGGGTTCAGCATGTTGAACGACTCGCAGGCCAGCGCATCCCGGCGCAGTTCGGTCCATGACGTAGCCGACCACACGTCGGCGGTCACTCCCCAGTCCGCGGCGAGCTTTTCCTGGGCCGCCAGAGCCTGCTTCAGCGCCACCCCGGAGGCCAGGATCTGGGCGCGCGGCCCGGAACCATCCGAGTCCGGGGCCGAGTCCGGGGCCGAGGCCGGGGCCGAATCCGGGGCCGAGGGCGCGTACAGGTAGAGCCCGCGCAGGATGCCCTCCTCCAGGCCCGCGGTCCCGCCAGGGAAATCCGAAGGCTCCGCGGGCTGCGGGTACGGCTCGTTGTAGACGGTGAGGTAGTAGAAGATATTCTCGCCGTCCGGGTGCTCCGGGGTGGCCTCGTACATCCGGCGCAGGGCGTCCCGCATCACGTAGGCCAGCTCGAACGCCCACCCGCAGTCGTATGACACGCATGCCTCGCTGACCGAAGCCAGCAGCAGCGAGTGCCCGTCGTTGTGCTGCAGGCCCTCGCCGGCCAACGTCGTCCGGCCGGCCGTCGCCCCCAGCAGAAAACCGCGCCCGAGCTGGTCGCCGAGCAGCCACATCTCATCGCCGGTCCGCTGCCAGCCGAACATCGAGTAGAACACGTACACCGGGATCATGTGCGTGCCATGGGTGGCGTACGAGGTGCCCGCCGCGATCACCGAGCCCATCGCGCCGGACTCGCTGATGCCCTCGTGCAGGATCTGGCCCTTCTCGGACTCCTTGTAGGACAGCAGCAGGTTGCGGTCCACCGCCTCGTAGGTCTGCCCGTGCGGGGAGTAGATCTTCGCCGTCGGGAACAGCGAGTCCATCCCGAACGTCCTGGCCTCGTCGGGGATGACCGGCGCGAACCGCTCCCCGATGGCCGGGTCCTTGATCAGCTCCTTGAGCAGCCGGACGAATGCCATCGTGGTGGCGACCGCCTGCTTGCCCGAGCCCTTGCGCAGCTCGTCGTACACCGAGTCGGCGGGCAAGGGCAGCGGCTTGGCCCGTACTACCCGGCGGGGGAGCACCCCGCCGAGCGCGGCCCGCCGCTCGCGCATGTACTGGATCTCGTCAGAGTCCTCGCCCGGGTGGTAGTACGGCGGAAGCTCCGCCTCCAGGGCCGAATCGGGAATCGGCAGGTACAGCCGGTCCCTGAACTCCTTCAGTTCCGCGACGGTGAGCTTCTTCATCTGGTGCGTGGCGTTGCGGGCCTCGAAGTCCTTGCCCAGCGTCCAGCCCTTGATCGTGTGCGCGAGGATGACCGTGGGCTGGCCGGTGTGCTCGCGCGCGGCCTTGAACGCCGCGTACACCTTGCGGTAGTCGTGCCCGCCGCGGGACAGGTTGCGCAGCTCGTCGTCGGACAGGTGCTCCACCATCGCGCGCAGCCGGGGATCGCCGCCGAAGAAGTTCTCCCTGATGTACGCGCCCTGCTCGACGCTGTAGGTCTGGAACTGGCCGTCCGGCGTGGTGTTCATCTTGTTGACTAGCACGCCGTCGGTGTCCCTGGCGAGCAGCGGGTCCCAGTCGCGGCCCCAGATGACCTTGATCACGTTCCAGCCCGCGCCGCGGAAGTACGCCTCGAGTTCCTGGATGATCTTGCCGTTGCCGCGTACCGGGCCGTCCAGGCGCTGCAGGTTGCAGTTGATGACGAAGGTGAGGTTGTCCAGTTCCTCGCGCGCGGCCAGGCCGATCGCGCCGAGCGCCTCGGGCTCGTCCATCTCGCCGTCGCCGAGAAACGCCCATACGTGGGAGCGTGAGGTGTCGTGGATCTCGCGGGCCAGCAGGTACCGGTTGAACCTGGCCTGGTAGATGGAGTTCAGCGCGCCGAGCCCCATGGACACGGTGGGGAATTCCCAGAACTCCGGCATCAGCCGCGGGTGGGGGTAGGACGGCAGCCCGCCGCCCGGGTGCGAGAGCTCCTGCCGGAACCCGTTGAGCTGGTCCTCGGTCAGCCGGCCCTCGAGGAAGGCGCGCGCGTAGATGCCGGGCGCCGCGTGTCCCTGGAAGAACACCTGATCGCCGGACTCGCCGTGGTCCTTGCCGCGGAAGAAGTGGTTGAAGCCGACCTCGTACAGGCTGGCCGCGCTGGCGTAGGTGGCGATGTGCCCGCCCACGCCCATGCCGGGCCGGTTGGCACGGGAGACCATCACGGCCGCGTTCCACCTGATGTAGGCCCTGATCCGGCGCTCGACGTGCTCGTCGCCGGGGAACCACGGCTCGCGCTCCGGCGGGATCGTGTTGATGAAGTCGGTGCTGCGCAGGCCGGGCACGCCGACCTGCTGCTCGCGCGCCCGCTCGAGCAGGCGGAGCATCACGTACCTGGCGCGGGCCCGGCCCCTGGTGCGCACGACCGAATCGAACGACTCGACCCATTCGCGCGTCTCGTCCGGGTCGATGTCGGGCAACTGGGTCGGCAACCCGTCGCTGATGATGGAGAATTGCTGACGTCCGGAAGCCACGGGGTAGCCTCGCCTTCCGCATGTATCGGGCGGCCGGTCAGCCGCATGAACAGATCCCTCGATGTCTTGTCCAGACCAATCGTCGTACGAACTGGCCGATCGCGCATCTCTACTCGACGGTAACCGGAGCTCGGGGGACATCGTGCACCCGTCCGGGGACGCAAACGCTTGGCTGGGGGCTCTTTCGCCGAGGGCGGACCTCCTCGTTACTCTACGTGATAAAAGTTGCGGTGCGTAACCGGGAGACCGAGCGGGCAGGTCAATTTATGGCGGCGGTTTTCCGGGCCGGAGCGATTGCCACTTGCGCACTGGGCCGACCCAGTGTGAACTGTCCCAACAAGAAGTGCTGACGTGTCGTCGCCGTCAGGGGGATGGGCCCGCTGTTCGCGTGGGCCGGAAACCCCTCAGGCGCGACGGCGCGGGGAGGGATTCGAGGAGGACGTCAGTGAGCGCGACCGCGGGCCAGGCGCAGGACGAACGCGGCCAGGCCGAGCGGCTCGGTATCAAACCGGGCCAGGTGGTGCAGGAGATCGGCTACGACGATGATTGCGACGAGCAGCTGCGCGGCGCGATCACCCGGATAGACGGCGTGGAGCTAGTCGACGAGGACTACGACGACGTGGTGGACGTGGTCCTGCTCTGGTGGCGAGACGGGGACGGGGACCTCGTCGACGCGCTGGTCGACGCGCTGACGCCGCTAGCCGACGGGGGGTACATCTGGCTGCTCACGCCGAAGGCGGGCAGGTCAGGTCATGTCGAGCCGAGTGATATCGGCGAGGCCGCGCCCACGGCCGGCCTGTCGCAGACATCGAGCGTGAGCGCGGCCCGTGACTGGTCGGGCACGCGACTCGTCGCGCCGAAGGCGCGAAGATGAGGTCCTGACCGGGCGGCCCCAGGTGCCCGGCTGACCGGCCGTTCGCATAATTTTCATGCCGAACGGCCCGTTGTTCCAGGCCTGCCGACAAGTGGCAGACTTGGTGGGTGACGGCATATTCGCGGATCCGGTGAAGGGACCAGGCATGGCGGTGGAAGTAGGCGACCAGGCGCCCGATTTTGAGCTCAACGACCAGCACGGCACGCCCGTGCGGGTATCGAGCTTCCGCGGCGTCAAGAACGTCGTGCTGGTCTTTTACCCGCTGGCGTTCAGCGGCGTGTGCACCGGTGAGCTGTGCGCCATCCGCGACGAGTTCCCCGAGTTGAACCGGGACGACGTCGAATTGCTCACGATTTCGGTGGACTCCACCTTCACTCACCGTGCCTGGTCCGACGCCGAGCATTTCGAGTTCGGGCTGCTGTCGGACTTCTGGCCGCACGGGGAGGTGGCCAAGCTGTACGGTGTGTTCGACTCCGAGCGCGGCATCGCGACCCGGGGCACGTTCATCATCGACAAGGACGGCGTGGTGCGCTGGAAGGTCGTTAACCCGATCCCGCAGGCGCGCGACCTCGCCGAATACTCAAAGGCGCTCGCCGCGCTCGGCTAGCGCCGGTTTCCTGATGTAAGGGGAGGCCTTGGGGGTTTATTGGGTCGGTGACCCTCATGCCCTGTTACCGCTGCGGTGTACGGCAGACGGACCCGGAGCGCGGTAAGAGCCCCTGGCGCCGTGGCGTGCTGCGCGACCAGTTGGTCCTGGTCTGCCCGGCCTGCCAGGAATCGGGCGACTGGACGGCCGAGCTCGAGTCCTGCTCCAGGTGCGGCAGCGTGCACCTGATCCGCCGGCTTGGCCAGGTCGATTGCCTGGACTGCGGCCTGGTCCGCGAGCCCGAGGCGGCTCTGGTCCCGGCCGGGAGGCCCGCGGCGGCCAGCCCCGACGCCGCGCTGGCCGAGGAGGTCGGGCGCGCGCTCGACCGCCTGCTCGGTCGCGGCTGACCCTGCGATTCGCCCTTGCCGTTTAGGCCGGGTCACCTCTGGTAGCCGGAAGATACGGGAGTGAGAATCCGCGACTACTACAGGAGGCACGACATCAGCACTGTCCGGCGTCTCATCAGCCCCGCCGAACTCCTGACCAGGGGTCTCCGCATGGCGGGAAGGTCAGATCTGATCGTCAGGGAACTGCTCGGCCGGCACGGGCGGCTGTATGCCGAGGACGCGGGCATCCGGCTCGCCGACCGCCCCGGCCCCCTTTACCAGCTGCTCGTGTCGCTGAGCCAGCGGGCCGCCAGCGAGGTTACCGCTTCCGTGCGCGACTGATCCCTCACGCCCGTTACACTACTGAGACCTGCCGTATGCGGCCTGATGTATCGCTCGCCCGTCTCGTTTGCTCTCAGTAAGCACGGGTAAGCGATGGTCTCCGCAGCCGCGATCTTTACGGCGCAGGAGCCGTGGTGGAGGATGTGAGAGTCAGATGAGCCTGCCCGCTTGTCAGCAGCGCGTACTGGACCGTATGGAGGGCGCCCTGCGGGCAAGCGAACCCCAGCTGACGTCCATGTACACGATCTTTTCGCGGCTCAACGCAGATGAGCCCATCGGGACGGAGCAGCTCGCGCGCAAGCGACTGCGCTGGTTCCAGCCAGGGACAGCCCTGTACGCGATCGTGCTGATTCCGGTCATGTTCGCCGCGATCATCGTCGGCGCGCTGCTCGGCGGCGGGGCGCGCAGCACGACCGCCTGCGATGCCAGCTACTCGGTGGGGGGCGTCTCGCCGCTGACCAGCCGGCCCTCGTGCCCGGTGTCAGACAAGCCGAAGACCGGGGTCCGCAAGACGATATCCGCCACGGCGCGCCTGGCCTGCACCGTCGTGGCGTCGCCCGCCCGATTCACCACCATGACCCGGAATGATCAGGCGTTTCTCCCGGCTGCCCGGGTAGCGGCGACGGCAGCTGGCCCGACCCAAGTACCCGGAATGTGCTAAGAAGCGAGCCATGGACGGAGGATCTGGTGCCGATCGAGCAGCTCGGGCACGGGGCGGCGGAACTTCTGAGCCTCACCAACGGCGGAGAGGCCAGGTCGCTGAATAAGCTCGCCGAGCTCGCCGCCTGGCAGGTGCCCTCTTGCTCGGGGGCGCACGCCGCCGTCTGGCGCGATGGCGAGGTGGTCAGCGCCGCGGCAACCCATCCTGACGTGGCCGAGCTCGCGGACTTGCAGCTGAGGGCCGGGTGCGGCCCGCTGGTGGAGGCGGCGGATGGCGGTGCCGCCGTCAGCTGCCCGGACACGCTGGAAGAGGCCCGCTGGCCTGAATTCGCCGAGGCGGCGCTGCGTCGCGGCGTGCGCTGCTCGGTTCACCTCGTGCGGGAACTGCCGCGCGGCGCCCTGGTGCTCTCGCTGTTCGGCGTGCGTCCCGGGGTCCTCGACGCCGCATCCAACCCGATGGCCGACCTGCTGGCCGCGTTCGGCGGCGCGATGCTCACCAACGCGACCGCCTATAACCAGGCTCAGCGCACGGCCAGCCAGCTCAAGGATGCCGTGGTCGCGCGGTCGGTCGTCGATCAGGCCAAGGGCATCTTGATGCACGCGCTGGGCTGCGACGCCGACGAGGCGCTGCAGCGCCTGCGCCGGGAATCCCAGCGCCGCCACGTCAAGGTCACCGAGGTGGCCACCGAGGTGGTGGCCGCCTACGGCAGCGAGGAGCCGAGGGCCACCGGGTCAGGCGATTAACCAGCCGCCGGGGACGTCACCCTGGCGACCAGGATGGTCATGTCGTCACGCAGGTCGTCCTGAGAGAAGCGGGCGAGCAGGTCCTGGACCATCCGGGTGGTCTGAGCCGCGGTCCGGCCGGCCGCGCCGGCCAGCTCGTCGGCCAGCCGGTCTTCGAAGTACTCCATGTCGGGGCTGCGCGCGTCGGTGACCCCGTCGGAGTAGAAGAAGAGCAGGTCGTCCTGGCCGAGTTCGACGGTCTCCCGCTCCGGCTCGGCGTCCGGGAACAGGCCGAGCGGGAGGCCGCCGCCGCTCAGCACGTCAACCCGGCCGTCCGGGCGTACCACCGCAGGGCCCGGGTGTCCGGAGCTGGCCAGCTCCACCCGCACGCAGGCACCATCCCACCGCAGGTAGGCGAGCTTGGCGGTGACGAAGCGGTCCTCGTAGTCGCCGGCCAGGATGACCTCGTTCACCTTGGCCAGGACGTCGACCGGGTCCGGGTTCCAGTGCGCGATCACCCGGATCGCGTGCCGGGCGGCAGCGGTCATCGCGGCGGCCTCCTGGCCTTTGCCGCACACGTCGCCGACGGTGATGGCCCAGCCGCCCTGGACCGGGAAGACGTCATAGAAGTCGCCGCTGACCTCAAGACCCTCGCTGGCCGGCACGTAGGCCGCGGACAGGTCGAGGCCGGGTACCTCGGGCAGGCTGGCGGGCAGCAGGCTGCCCTGCAGCGCCTCGGCCACGGCCGAACGGTGCCGGAACATCCGGTCGACCCGGATCGCGACACCGAGATGCTCGCCGAGGTCTTCGGCCAGGGCCAGGTCGGCGATGGTAAATCGACCCTCCGCCGCCTGCCGGGCCAGGGTCAGGACGCCGTAACCGGTGACGCCGTCGGAAATCGGCACGCTCAGCAGCGACGTCACGCCGAGCATCATCAGCAACGGCGTCCCGTCCGGGGCAGCGCCGAGAAGCCCGGCGTCGTCGGTGTGCGCGAGGACCACGGACCGGCCCGCGGAGTGGACCTGCGCGGGCACCGAGTCGGGCTGGGGGTCGACGGTGCGCACCTTCCTGGCCAGTTCGTCCGGCCGTTCGCCATGCGGGCCGATCACGAACTGGCGCCGGAGCTGGCCCGACCGCTCGACGTCCACGATGACCCAGCTCGCGATGTCACCGGCCAGCAGCCGGGCGCACCGCTGCAGCGTGACCGCCTCGCTGAACGTGCTGTTGTCGAGTAGCAGCTTGGTCACTGCGGTGATCATGTCCATCCGGCGGGTCATGGCCGCAATGCTGTCCCGGGGGGGCGACCCCCCGGAACCCCCCGCTCCTGGGGGGGAGTCACCCCCCCAGACCCCCCCGACGGCCGTGACCACGAGCAGGCGGGAGCCGTCTTGCAGCTGGAGCGCGCTGGCCGTCAGGGTCGCGGCCACCGGGCCGGCCGGACCGAGCAGGGTGCAATCGGCCTGCCTTGTTGTCTCAGTCCGGATGGCGGCGGCGAGCTGGCTCTGCACCGCGGCGCGCGAGGCGAGATCGACGAACGCCGTCAGCGGCTTGCCGGTCGCGTAGCCCGGCGGAGCGCCGATCAGGTCGCCGGCCTCGGCGTTCGCCCGCCGTATCGTGCCGTCGGGCGCGAGCACGAACAAGGGAGCGGGCGCGTGCTGGAATACGGCTCGCAGCAGGCTTCTCTCCGCGCTGAGCGAGGCCGGCGGTGCCTCGCCCGCCGTCCGGTCGGGCTCGCCCGCCTGGACCAGCTTGGTCAGCGCGTCGACGGCGGCGTCGAGTTCGGCGAACGCGGCGTCGAGCAGCGCCCGCGGATCCGCTCCGGGCATCGCCGCGGCCTGACGGAGCCCGTCGCGCCGCCCGGCGAGGTCAGCGTAAGAGCCATTCGGCCAGGTGTCTTGCGACATCTCTCCAGACCATCGTCCTCGGATAAACGCCCACCGGCCCCCTCGGCGGTGAATTGATGGGGTCGTGGGACGAGTCTGGCATGTGCTCCTGGCGTCCCCGGCCAGCCTTAATCTTACCGGCGGCGATGCCGCGCTAAAGCGTGACGATCCGCCGGGGCTTGGTTGTCCCGGCGGATCGGTTGCGCAACTGGCTAGCGGGTGTTTACCAGCGACGCCAGGCCGGCCGGGTCGAGCAGCCGGCTCTTCAGGTGGCCAAGGGCCCGGGCCAGCAGCCTGGACACGTGCATCTGGGATATGCCGAGCCGTTCGCCGATCTCGGTCTGGGTGAGGTTGCCGTAGAAGCGCATGACCAGGATGCGCTGCTCGCGTTCGGGCAGTTCCTCCCAGTGCGTGCTGACGGCTTCCATGTCGATGGTGTGCGCGACACCCGGGTCGTCGTCGCCGAGCACGTCCGCGAGCATGGCCGGGTCGTCCCGGTCGGACAGCGGGGCGTCGAGCGAGTAGGTGCTGAACACGAGGTCCGCCTGGCGAGCCTCCTGCATGTCGTCCTGGCTGACCCCGAGCCGCTCGGCTAGTTCGGCTTCTCCCGGCACCCGGCCCAGTTGCTGGGTGAGTTCCTCAGCGGCCTTGCGCAGTTCGAGCAGCAGTTCCTGAGCGGACCGGCGGACGTGGATCTGCCAGCGCTTGTCCCGGAAGTGGCGCTTGATCTCGCCGCTGACGCAGGGCTGCGCGTAGGCAGAGAGGCTGTCGCCGACCTCGGGATCGTAGTTGTTGATCGCCTTGAGCAGGCCGACGTACCCGACCTGCATGAGATCTTCTGTGGGTTCGGGGCTGCCGCGGTACTGCCGGACGCAGGAGCGGACCAGCTTCTGGTAGCGCTCCACGAGTACCTCGCAGGCGGCGGCGCGCAGTTCGTTATCCCTCGGCAGCGCGCGGACCTTGGCCAGCAGGGCGTTATCGGATAGCTCTTTAAGTTCCGCGCGCGACCCCGCGTGGATGGTGGCGTTAGGGGTAGCGGTGCGGGCCGTGCGGTCAGCGGCGGTGGTCTGTGCCGCTGACTGCCGGAGGGTTCCCTTAGTCAAGGTGGCCTCCTAAGAACCCTGGGAATTACGGACGAGTAGGGTGTGCCCGGCCCTCGGCGAATAAACGTACGGTGTTGTGATGCTCGTCACATGACGGCACGCGTGGTGACCCGCACTGCCTTCGCCGAAGGCGTTCCGCGTCCATCCGGCCTCAGCGCCGCCGGGCAGACGTCCGGACCTGCAGGCACCTGCCGCTGGCCGGCCGGCGGGTGAGCGTGCAGCAGCCGCCCGCCGCGGCCAGCTTCCCCCTGGTCGCTAGCCGAAACGGCCACCGGCAACCGAGAGCCCGGGAAGCTCGCGCCTCCCGGGCCTCAGCTAGGAAGCCTGCGGGGGGGATACAGGCTCCTCCTCCTAGTTTTACGCCGGTTGGGCCGTGACTTCCTAGTAATTACGCCGCTTGGGCAGTGGCGCGATCGTATACAGAGAGGGTTTCTCCGGCGATCCGGTCCCAGGAGTACCGGGACCGCACCCGGTCAACCGCCGCCACCCCGTACGCCTCGATCAGCATGGGGTGTGCGAGCAACTGCCGGATCCGCTGCGCCAGCAGGGCCGGTCGGCCCGGCGGGATGATAATGCCGGTCGTCCCGTCCACCACGGCGTCCACGTGCCCGCCGACTGGGGGCGCGATGACCGGGGTGCCGCACGCCATGGCCTGCAGCGAGGTGATCCCGGAAGGCTCGTACTGGCAGGTGCTGACGACCAGGTCAGCGGAGCGCAGCAGGGCCGGCACGGCGGCGTGCTCCACCTTGCCGGTGAAGATCACGCGGTCCGTGATGCCCAGCGTGGCCGCGAACTTGGCCAGCTTCACGTAACCGTCGTCGCTGCCTAGGGCGGCCTCGTCCGGCCCGCCGACGACCAGGAGTTCGGCACCGGGCACCCGGGTCAGCGCCCGCAGCAGCGTCTCGAGCGGCTGACGCTGGGTCAGGTCCGCCGCGGTGAGCAGCCGCGGCCGGTCGTTCCGCTTGGCCGCCGGGCCCTCCGGGGTGAACAGGCTGGTGTCGACGCCCCACGGCACAATCCGGATCGAGGACCGGTGCACGCCCAGGCTAGCCAGGTCGGCCACCTCGGCGGAGTTGGTCGCGACCACCGCGGTGGCGCTGCGGCCGATGGCCGGCTCGAGCCTGATCCGCACCGCGGACGCGCCGTCCGCCTTCACCCCGCCGGCCCTGCGCTCGGTGACGCTGAGGGAGCGGAACTCCTGCACGACCGGGATGCCGAGGTCTCGCGCGGCGGCCAGCGCAGCGAGGCCGCTGGTCCAGCGCATCGCGTGCACCACGTCCGGGCGCTCGCGCTGCCACTGGCTGCGCAGCGGGCCGCTGAAGGCGGGCACCCGCTCGAGCAGGCCGGCGTCATCCCGTCCACCCGGGCCGTCGCCGGTGGCCTCAGGGACCGGCCCGGCGTTAATGTGCTCGATCCGGACGCCTGCGTGGAGTTCAGCCTGGGCGGGCTGGTCGGGCAGGTTCTTCTGGGCGTATACGGTCACCTGGTGACCCTGCCCGGCGAGCTTGCGGGTGAGCTCGGTGAGCCCGATGTCATCGCGGTCAGGGCCGGAGCCTGCGCGGGGGTGCAGCGGCGTTGCGTTCTGCGCTACTAGAGCGATCTTCATCAGGTTCCTCTCGCTTCGAACCTCGGTCACGGTGTTCGCTAGCGAGAGACAGAAAAGTGGTGCCCGATCTGCGCGCTCCGCGAAACACCATGTCGCGTTGAGCGTGCCTGCGTCGTAGGCACCACTAGGGGAAGAATATCCCATCACGGGAGACCGCAAACCACCGAACGCCGGACCAGGCTCTCCGGCGTGTCGTCCGGACGAGGTTTCCGCTGGTCAGCCTGCGGCGGCTGCTGCCACGCTGTCGAAAACGGGGATCAGCCGGTCGGCGGTGGTCAGCCGCAGGATCTTGGCCACGGCGGCCTGCGGGGACACCAGTGCGAGGACGCCGCCCTGCCGGTCGAGCGAGCGGTTCACCCGCAGCAGCGCGTGCAGCGCGGAAGAGTCCATGAAGCGCAGGCCGGACAGGTCGATGATCAGCGTGTGCGGCTGCTGCGACACCTCCTCGTCGAGCAGCCGATGCAGTTCGTCCGTGTTCGTCACGTCGGCCTCACCGGCGATCTCCACCAGCGTGTAAGGTTCGCCAGCGGACTCCCGGGCCGTTACAGAGACCGTCAGCAGATCCACGCATTTGTTGTACCACAAGGCAGATGACGGCGGGATACGCCTAGGCGGGTGGCAGGGTCATGTGCAACCGGATCGTCGTGCCGGTCGCGTCCGAGAGTATTTCGACCTGGTCGCAGACCTGGTTGACGATCCAGAGCCCATGCCCGCCCGATGCGTCCAGGGATGGCTGGCGGCGCCCCGCCAGCGGGTCGGTGATGATTCCCTCGTCGTGGATCTGGCAGACGATTTCCTTCGCGTCATACCAGATCTTCAGGCTCCCCGGTGACTTGGCATGCTTGACCGTGTTGGCCGCCACCTCGCTGACCGCCAGCGTGAGGTCGATGGCACGGGCTTCGGTCAGCCCGGCCGCCAGCGCGTACCGGCACACGACAGCCCGGATCGCGGCCAGGTCAGTGGTGTACGTATACGACATGGAATCATCCGACGGGGGCAGCTGGCCGTCGCCGTCCGGCCGGGGAACCGGCTGACGGGTGAGCGCTTCTTGTGCCGCAGATGCGCGCGGCGCGGCCTTGCCTTCCCGGGCCATCAGCAGACACGATACACCGGCGCGTGAAACAGGCGGCCCTTGTGTCACCGGATGCCGAACTCGGCGGCCGTAGCATCCTTCGTCCACGTGTATCCGCCGCACACGGGGTAGACGCAGGAGCGTTCCGCATCCGCAGCTCTTCGGAAGAGCAGGAGCTGCCCGTCTTTCGGAGGTAAGAATGCGAGTCGGAGGGCTTGTCTTGCTGATATGGCTGGTAATCGGAGCAATTGCGGCTGGCCAGCGCGGATATTACGGCTCGTCGCCTGACACCTGCGCCCACGGCGGCACCGTCATCGCCACGATCGCGGCCGGGCCGCTTAACTACGTAGGCGTCAACCCGAAGGTTTCGTGCCATTTGCCCTCCCCGAGCAGCTAAGTCCCGGGCGCGTCATTCCCCCCGGGGAAAAAGCAAGGTGAGCACCCGCTGGTGGCGCGAAAGTTCATTTTTACCGAACGGTCCGGAGTGCGAGTCATCGGCAGGTGTCCATTCACGGGGTGCTGTGAATTGGTGTCAGCGGATGGCGGGCAGTGGCGGTAGCCAGGGTTTTCCGGTGAGTGCGTCGCGGATGGCGTCGAGTGCGGTGATGCCGTGGTCGGCGGCTGAGTCGAGGTAGTTTCTGATGCGGCACCAGCGGGCGAGGGTGGCGAGCGAGTGCCAGTAGCCGGAGACGGCCTGGTGGCGCTTGGCGGATTTCGCTCCGCGCTCGGCGACGTTGGTCGTCCAGTCCGCGGCGAAGTCGCGGGTGAACAGGAAGACCTGCTCTTTGTAGTCGCGTAGCCAGCAGCCCAGCGCGTAGCCGGGGTGGTTCCCCTCGTGCCAGTCCCGCAGCCGGTTGTGGGTGATCCCGAACGTGGCGGCCTCGTCGTAGCGCTGGCGGAGTTCGTCCAGCAGGTCCGCGCCGAGGGCGGTGCTGCCGCGGGCGCGGGCGTCCTGGACGGCCTGGTGCGCCTCGCGCAAGATGGCGATGATGTCGCCGGCCCAGGACTGCAGGCCGCCGGGGCCGAGCTTGATGACTGCCCGGCATCGCCTGATGATGTGCTGGCAGCACTGCTGGATGCCGGCCAGCCGGGACAGCAGGTGCTGGTAGCCGGTGTAGCCGTCGGTCATCAGCAGCCCGGTGAACGCGGCCGGGATCCCCGCGGCGACATCGGCCTTGCGCCGCGAGGCCAGGGCCTGCAGCCAGGTCAGCCGCCCGTCCGGGGTCCGGACGATCAGCACGTGCGGCGCGCCCGCCGCCGCCTTGTCCTCTTCGGGGTCCTGTTCCTGTTCTTCCCGCGCGGCGGGTTGCGGGGCGCTGCTGTCCAGGACGTTCACCGGGGTCTCGTCGGCGGCCAGCGCTTTTTCTCCCGCCAGCGCCGCGAGCATCGCCGCGTCGAACCCGGCCTTGCCCAGCTGCGCCGCCAGCCGGCCGCTGGCCTTGTCCGCCCAGCCCGCCGAGACCGGAACCCCCAGCAGCATGCCCATCACCTGCGCAGCCCGCCCGGGCGGCACGTTCCCGTACCCGGTCAGCACCACCGCGGCGGTTATCTCCAGCCTTAATTAGCGTGTCTTTAACGTCCATCACGAGTGCTCTCGCCTGCCCGGATAGCGGTTGATCCGTGGTTATCTCCGGTCTTGTCCATGACGTTGTTCAAGGAGGAGACGATGCTCGTGCATGCGGTGGCGGTCCCCGGTTCGGGGACGCGATCGTGGACGGTGCTGGGGGACGACGACGTGCCAGTCGTCCCGGTCGACCGGTTCCTGGCCTATCTCACTGACATCGGCCGGTCGCCGAACACGGTGAAGGCCTATGCCCACGATCTCAAGGATTACTGGTGCTTCATCGGCTTCCGCGGGCTTGACTGGCGAGAGGCCCGGCTGGAGGATATCGGCGAGTTCGTTGCCTGGCTGCAGTTGCCGCCTGCGGGGCGGTCGGGCGAGGTCGCGGTGCTGCCGTCGGTGACGGCGGAGGTGACGGCTTCGACGGTGAACCGCAAGCTGGCGGCGGTCAGCGCGTTCTACGCCCACCAGGCCCGCAACGGCGGGGTCGGCGACCTGCTGGCCGCGTGGCGGACGGGCGGGCGGGGTGGCTGGAAGCCGTTCCTGCACCATGTGAGCAAGGGCGGGCCGTATCGCGGGCGGGCGATCACGCTGAAGGCGCCCAGGAAGCTGCCGCGGATCCTGACGGTTGCCGAGGAGCAGGCCATCCTGGATGCCTGCACCCGGCTGCGGGACCGCTTCTTCTTCGCTGTCCTTCACGAGACCGGCTGCCGCGCGGGTGAGGTTCTGGGCCTCCGTCATGAGGACATCGCCGCCGCGGAGTGCGAGATCACCGTCGTGCCGCGGGAGAACGCGAACGGGGCGAGAGCGAAGTCCGGCGGGCGGACGGTCCCCGTCGGGCCGGAGCTGATCCGGCTTTATGCCGACTACCTGCACGAAGAGTACGGCACTGCCTGCAGTGACTACGTGTTCATCAACATCTGGGCGGAGCCGAAGGGGCATGCATGGGCTTACCCGGCTGTCTATGACCTCGTCCTGCGGCTCCGGGCCAGGACCGGGATTGCGTTCGATCCCCACTGGTACCGTCACGGCGCCGCAACCAGGTGGCTGCGTGACGGAGTCCCGATCGAGGTCGTGTCCACGCTGCTAGGTCACTCGTCGGTGTCTGTCACGTCCTCCGTCTACGGGCACCTGACGGCCGAGGACGCGCGGGCGGCGCTGGAGAAGGCCGGCTGGTTCACCGGGAAGGAAGTGCCGTGGTGACCGGCGGCTGGATCACGCAGGCCGACCGGTCCCGCTGGCAGCAGCGGGCAGCCGCCGAGCTGGCCGCCATCCTGGCCGCGCACCCGGGCATCCCCGTGATCGCATGGACCGTGACCGCGTCCGGCGGAGCCCTGTCCGGCCATGTCCTTGCTCCCGCTGCGGGCCGGCGCGCGCTGTTCGGGCAATGGCGGCAGGCCCTGGGCCTGGACGAGGTCACCGAGACCCCGTCCGCGGGCGGGACGCCGGCTTACCTGCACGCCCGCGGTGCCCGCGGCGGCGTCGCGGTCAGCGTCACCGCGACCGTCTTCGACGGCGGGGAGGACAGCCGGTGAGCGGCCCGGACGCCGCCTGCGCCGGCCAGCACCGGGCTCCTTCATGCCTGCTGGAAAAGCTGATGGCCGTGGTGCGCCCGGAGTTCCGGGCCGGCGACCTGGTCTTCGACCCGCGCGACCCCGTCTTCGGCGGGCAGCCCTGCTCGGTGAGCGGCTGCGACCGTCCGCACCGCAACCAGGGCCTGTGCCTTTCGCACTGGCAGCGGTGGCGGTCAGCGGGCCGCCCGGACCTGGCCGGGTTCGCCGCGGCAGCAGGGCCCGGCTGGCGCGGTCACCTGCCGCTGAACCCGTGCACCGTCACCGGGTGCAACTACGGGGCGGCGGCCCGCGGACTGTGCAACCGGCACGCCAAGCAGTGGCGCCGCGCGGGTCGCCCGGACCAGGCGGCCTGGCTGGCATGGATCGCTCCGGTGCCGCCGGGCGAGCCGCCGGCGGCC
>Ga0208696_1000189_pt1 | contig 44323 bp, 34 predicted proteins | sample Sb_taG_9_FD_187711 | JGI IMG/M metagenome (GOLD analysis project Ga0208696, IMG submission 187711) | Peat soil microbial communities from Weissenstadt, Germany - Sb_50d_b_LC metaG (SPAdes) (version 2) | ecosystem: Environmental > Terrestrial > Soil > Wetlands > Peat | place: Germany... | reverse complement strand
GCAGGTCACCGCCCGAGGCGAAGTCGCGCGGCGTCATCGCGGCCACGAAGATGTCGTTCTTCGAGCCGTGCGCGTTCAGGATCTCGGCCATCCCGGCCAGCCTATCCGGGCACTGTCCTATCCGGGCACTGTCCTATCCGGGCACTGCCGGTCCTGAGTTTCAGGCGCTGAAGGCGTCCTGCCAGCCGGCGGCGGCCCAGGGGGAGGTACCAGGCAGCGCCGGACCGCCCGTGCCCGCCGGGCCGAACGCCGGATAGGTGGAAAAACGCATCCCGTCGGCGTAATTCCGCAGCGCCACCCGGGACCGGTCGAGCATGTTGGTGGGCAGGTTCCCGACCGGGAACCAGCGCGCGCCGGGCGAGGTGTGCTCGCCCTGCCAGCCGGACACGGTCAGGAAGAAGGCGATGCGCCCGCCGCCGGACACGTCGTGCATGACGTGCGCGAGCGATACGTTCCCCGCGCTGATGGTGATCCCGGCTTCGGCCGAGGCGACCCGGATCGCGGTCTCGACGATCGTCTCCCGGTCGGCCAGCTGGCCCGTCGGCGGCTCGTACGCGCCGTCGCCGTAGCCGGTATTAGCCCGCTCCCGCAACAGGATGCGTCCGTTCCTCATCAGCAAAAGGATGACGTCCACGACGACCCTGCGGCGATGCTGAACCTCCGCAGCGATCGCGGTGCCGCCCGTCCCGCCCATAGTGACACCGCCCATAGTGACACTGTTCATAGTGACCGCCTCGCCGCGCGCCCCTACCCCAACCCCAACCTGAGCCCCTGCCCGGCGCATACCAGTTCCATACGCACTGCCCAGGAAAGAGCACGTTACCTCCGCACGTCTGTGGATCGCCATGTGTACAAGGACGGCCAGCCTGTGGACGAGACGGGGAAAACGATCTACCCGCTGTGGACAGGGCCGCGAACTCGCCTTAGCAGACAGGCAACTACAGCTGTGGAGAACCGGGCGGCCATGTGGATGAGCGGCGGCTGAGAATAGTTGAAACCCACCGACGGTAACGTTCCCTCCCACCGCCGGGAGCCGCTGCTGCGCGATCTATACCTTTGTCACGATGGCCGCTGTCACGATGGCCGCGCCGCTACGAGCCGGTAGGAGCATGATCATGTACACCAAGATCCAGGTGGTCTTCGACGCCGCCGAACCGGGCAAGCTCGCCGAATTCTGGGGACTGGCGCTGGACTATATTGTCGAGCCGCCGCCGGAGGGCTTCGTGAGCTGGGAGGAGTTCGCCCGGTCGGCGAGGATACCGGAAGAGGAGTTCGGTGATGCGGCCTCCCGGATCGACCCAGCCGGCGAAGGTCCCCGGCTGTACTTCCAGCGCGTGCCCGAAGGCAAGACCGCCAAGAACCGCGTCCACCTCGACGTCCGGGTGGCCGGGCGTGAGGTCCGCGGCGAGGAACGCAAGCGGCTGGTCAGCGAGAAGGTGGAGCGACTGGTCCAGGCCGGCGCCAGCATCGCCTGGGCGAACGACACCGTCCGGGGTAACTCCATCGCGATGCGCGACCCGGAGGGCAACGAATTCTGCGTCAGCTGACCGCCGCGGACCGCATTGGTCTTAAATTAGCGCATTGCCGAGCGCAGTTTTGGTGCGGGCCGACACGGAATTGCATGACGGATTTGTCCGGGACAGCGGAGGACTGCGTGGCTCATGCCGGCCTGCCCGCCCCGGGGCCTATCTCGGGTTCATAACAAAGGGACGCCTGAGCAGGTGCGCCCCCTACTACGGGGGTGAGGTCCTGACGAGCCACGACGGCCTCATTTGATGCCCCATTCAGTGCGTTATCCGAACTTTTCGTACATATAGCCACGCCCGGGAATCACCACTAGCATTCCTTATACCGGACTGTCGTGCACGTGCAGCAGCACGGTAACCGGCCGTCACTCTGGGCCCTCGGCGAGGCTGCCGGGGACCGGCGGGCGGGATCGCATTCGTCGTGAGCGGCCATGACTGCGGGTAGTGGCGGCTCGCGTGACAACGGTGGAGCGGCCACGTCAGGACGTCCGGGCTGGCCGCCGAGGCAACGCTTGAGAGGCTGTCAACGTGGTTGCGGAGCAGGCCGGAACGCCGCCGCATTCTCAGGTCAAGCTGTCAGGGATCATCCCGCCGCTCGCTGACTCTTTTCATCAGCGCCCGGAAACCGGGCTTGACCTCAGGGCGGGCCTGTATCCGGGCGACACGGTGGTGCTGACCCACGGTGAGGACACCGACGCGACGCCCGCGGCCCAGGGCGGCACGGGCAAGACGCAGCTCGCGGTGGCGTTCACCCACGCGCTGTGGGGCGCCCGCGCGGTCGACGCCCTGGTCTGGGTCTCGGCGACCAACCGGGAAGCGATCATCACCGGCTTCGCGCAGGCCGCCATGACCGTCGGCGCGGCGGAGGCGGCGCTGTCCGCCGAGACCGCCGCGGACCGCTTCATCGGCTGGCTGGCGCGCACTAGGCGCCCGTGGGCGCTGATCCTGGACGACCTGGTCAGCCTGGACGACCTGGAGAACCTCTGGCCCGCGGGCCCGGCCGGCCAGGTCGTCATCACCACCCGGCTGCCGGATGCCGTCTTCCGGGGCGGGCCTAGCCCGGCACCCAGTGCGGCGGCCGGGCCGCGGATCGCCCCGGTCGGCGGGTTCAGCCGCCGTGAGGTGCTGGCGTACCTGAGCACCCGGCTGACCGACTATCCCGACCAGCGGGGCGACTATCCCGACCAGCGGGGCGACGCGCTCGACCTGGGCGAAGACCTGAGCGGGCTGCCGCTCGGGCTGGCCCAGGCCGCCGCCGTGATGACCGTGGACCGGCTGAGCTGCCGGGAGTACCGCGGCCGGTTCGGCGAGCGGCGCGAGCACATGTCCGCGATGCGGATCGACGGCGTCTCCCCCGCGCTGCTGGCCACCTGGTCGCTGGCCGCCGAGTGCGCGCACCAGCTGCCGCCCGCGGGCGTGGCCTGGCCGGCTCTGGCCCTGGCCGCCATGCTGGATCCGGACGGGATTCCCGGCTCCGTGCTGACCAGCCCGGCCGGGTGTGGCTACATCGCGGGCCGACCGAGTGCCGGGGAGGCGGCCGACCAGACCCTGGTCCACGCGGCCATGACCAACCTGGCCCGGGTCGGCCTGGTCAGCGTCGACCCGGCCAGCCCGATCCGGACGGTGCGGATGCACGCCAGCGTCCAGGCCGCGGTGCGCGCCTACCTGCCGCCCGCGGATTTCGAGCAGGCCGTGCTCGCCGCGGCGGAGGCGCTGACGCAGACCTGGCCGGAAGCCGGCGGCGGGACCCAGGACCCGCTCGAGCAGGCCGAGCTCGAACAGGTCTTGCGGGACTGCACCGGCGCGCTGTGGGCGGCTGACAGCGCCGTCCCCCGCCCGGCCGAGGGCGGCCAGCACGCCCGGCCGGCCCCGCAGAGCACCGCCGGGGCCCAGGCCTATCAGGTGGCCCAGGCCTATCAGGTAGCACAGCCCCACCAGAGCAGGCTGTGGCAGCCGGAAGCCCACCCGGTGCTGTTCCGCAAGGGGATGAGCCTGGAGGCGAGCGGGCTGGCCGGATCCGCCATCACCTACTGGCAGACCATGCTCATCACCAGCACCAGGCTGCTCGGCAACGCGCACGCCAACGCGGTCGCGGCCCGGGACCGGCTGGGCGCCGCCTACGAGTCGGCCGGGCGCTCCGGCGACGCCATCGCGGTGTTCACCAACGCGCTGGCCGACCGGGAGCACAACTCCGGACCCGAACACCCCGATACGATCGCGGCGCGCGGGCGGCTCGCCCACGCCTACTCCAGCGCCGGGCGGCCGGCCGAGGCGATCGCGCTGTACGAGCAGATGGCGGACGGCGCCGATCGCCAGCTCGGTCCCGGGCACCCGGTCACGCTGGCCGCGCGGGCTCACCTGGCGGCCGCGTACCAGGCGGCTGCCCGGGGCAAGGAAGCGCTGACCGCCTACCAGATGCTCATGACCGATTCGGAAAGGCTCCTCGGCGCGCGCCACCCGAATACGCTGGCAACCCGGGAAAGCCTGGCCGCCGCCTTCCTGGCTGCCGGGCAGCCCAAGGATGCCATCGAGCAGTACAAGCGGCTGGTCGCGGACACCGAAGAGGGCGGCTACGATCATCCTGACGCGATCGAGGCACGAGCCAGCCTCGCGTCGGCCTATCTCCGCAGCGGGAAGCCGAAGGACGCGATCGCGCTCTACCAGCGGGTGCTCGCCGACCGGGAGCGGACCGCCGGGGCCGACCATCCGGACACGATCGCGGCCCGGGCCGACCTGGCCGTCGCCTACCGCAGCGCCGGGCAGTTGCGGGAGGCGATCCCGGCCTACGAGCGCGCCCTGGCCGACCGTGAGCGGGTGCAAGGACCCGACCACGCGGACACCCGGTCCGCACGAACTCAGCTGGCCGCGGTGTACCAGCAGGCCGGCCGGCTCAGCGACGCCATCCACCACTACGAGCAGGCGCTGGCCGACAGCGAGCGCATGCTCGGGCCCGGCGACGTGGAGACGCTGACCACCCGGTCCAGCCTGGCCACGACTGTTTTCGCGGACGGGCGGCCGACGGAGGCCCTCCCGCTGCTGCAGCGGACCCTGGCCGACGCCGAGCGCTACCTCGGCCCCGACCACCCGATGACCAGGACCGTGCGGGAGAACCTCGAGGCAGCCACCCAGGCCTGACGAGGGCGAGATCCGGCTAAAACCGGAAGCAGCCGGTTCGTTCGCACTAGAATCGCACTGCGGATATCGATACGGAGAGTGTACGGATAGTTACAATAATCTGCTTAATGATCGCATTATGTGACTCTGGGGTATTCAGTTAACCGGACCAGCCGCAAGATCTTGGTGCGCCTAGCTGCCATGACCACAACATCTAGCGGTCTGTTCTCATCTGGTCCGCTCAAGTGAATAGCCCAAATGTGACTTATCGCGACATATAGCCTTCAAGCGGAGAGCATGATTATCATGCCATCAGCGTCCCGGTTACGCGGCCGGTAAGGGCCTGCGACCTGGATTATTACCGGATTCAACAATGCCGGATTCAACATTGCTCGATTCAGCAGTGCCGGATCAGCAGTGCCAGACATCCGGACGACGAGAAGCGGGGGCGAGAAAGGGCTGTTCACCATGGCCGCGCAGCAAGCGGGAACCGCATCCGGGCCGGGGTCGGGAGTGCTGCTGTCGGGCACCGTGCCGCCGCTCGCCGACGCCTACTACCCGCGCGAGCAGACCGGACCTGACCTGGCCAGCAGCCTGCGCGCCGGGGAGACCGTCGTGCTGGTCCACGGCGGGCAGAGCGAACTGGCGCCGGCCGCCCAGGGCGGCACGGGAAAGACGCAACTCGCGGTGGAGTTCGCCCACGCCATGTGGAACACCCGGGCGGTGGAGGTCCTGGTCTGGGTGACCGGGGCCAGCTTCGAATCGGTCATCGCCGGCTTCGCCCAGGCGGCCAACACGGTCGACGCCAGCCGGCCGGACGAGGGCGCCGAGCTGGCTGCGGACCGCTTCCTGTCGTGGCTGGCCCGCACCCGGCAGCCGTGGGCGCTGATCATCGACGACCTGGCCGAGCTAAGCGACCTGGCGGAACTGTGGCCGGCCGGACCCGCCGGCCGGGTCCTGATCACCACCAGGCTGCCGGCCACGGCGTTCGAGGGCCCCCCGTTCGACGGCACTGCCTTCCACGGCAGGGACCTGCGGATCGTCCCGGTGGCCGGGCTGAGCCGGCGCGAGGCCCTGGACTACGTCGCCTCCCGGCTCACCGACCACCCCGACCAGCGGATCGAGGCCCTGGACCTGGGCGAGGACCTCGATGGCCTGCCGCTCGGGCTGGCTCAGGCCACTGCGGTGATGAGCGCCCGCAGGAAAGGCTGCCGGGAGTACCGCGCGCTGCTGGCCGAGCGGATCGGCCACATGACCGCCGTGGACGGCGTCTCGGCAGCGGTCCTGGCTACCTGGTCCATCGCCGCGGAGTGCGCGCACGAGCTGCCGCCGGCCGGGCTGGCCTGGCCGACGATGGTGCTGGCCGCGATGCTTGATCACCACGGGGTGCCGGGCGCCGTGCTGACCAGCCCGGCCGCCTGCGGTTACATCGCCGGCCGGCCGAGCACCGCGAACGCGGCCGATCAGACCATGGTTCGCGCCGCCATCAACAACCTGGCCCAGGCTGGCCTGGTTACCATCGACCCGGCCAGCCCGGCGCGCACCGTGCAGATGCACGCCAGCGTGCAGACCGCCGTGCGCGCTTACCTGCCGCCCGCCGACCTCGAGCAGGTCGTGACCGCCGCCGCGGACGCGCTGCTCGAGACCTGGCCGGACGGCGAGGGTCACGGGGTCCAAGGCGGGCAGGACCAGTTTGGCCCGGCCCAGTTCGGCCAGGCACAGCTCGAACAGGCGCTGCGGGACTGCGCTTCGGCCCTGCGGGCCACCGACGGCGGGATGCTGTGGAAGCCGGAGGCCCATCCGCTGCTGTTCCGCGCCGGGCTGTCGCTGGAGCACGGCAGGCTGTCCCGCGCGGCCATCACGTACTGGAAGTCCATGGTGGCCACGAGCACCCGGCTGCTCGGCCCCGCCCACGCCAACGCCGTGGCGGCCAGGGACAGCCTCGCCTCGGCGTACGAGTCGGCTGGGAAGTCCGCCGACGCCATCGCGGTGTTCCAGGCCGCGCTCGCGGACCGGGAGCAGCACCAGGGGCCCGAGCACGCCGAGACCATCGCGGCCCGCAGCCACCTGGCCCACGCCTACCAGTCCGCCGGCCGACCCGCCGACGCCATCGCCTTGTACGAGCGCACGGTGGCCGACTCCGAGCGGACGCTCGGCCCGGCCCACCCGGTCACCCTGAACGCCCGGGCCAGCCTGGCCGAGACGTACCAGACCGCGGGAAGCCCCCGGGAGGCGATCGCCGCCTACGAGTTGCTCCTCGCCGACGCCGAACGCCAGCTCGGCGCCGGCCACCCCGCCACGCTGAGCGCGCGCGGCAGCCTGGGCGCCGCCTACGCGGCCAACGGGCAAGCCAAGGAGGCGATCGCGCAGTACGCGCGGGCTCTGGCCGACCAGGAGCGGATGCACGGGCGGGACCATCTGGACACCATCGCGGCGCGGGCCAGCCTCGCCTCGGCGTTCCGCTCCGCCGAGAAGCAGAAGGACGCCATCGCGCAGTACGAGCGGGTGCTCGCCGACCGCGAGCGGATCCAGGGCGAAGACCACCCGGACGCGATCGCGGCCCGCGCCAACCTGGCCTACGCCTACCGCAGCGCGGGACGGCTGCGGGATGCGGTCCCGCTGTATGAGCGCACGCTCGCCGACCGGATGCGAGTCCAGGGGCCGGACCACCGCGATACCCTGACCGCACGTTCCAACCTGGCCGCCTGCTACCAGCAAGCCCGCCGGATGGCCGACGCCATCCCGCAGTACGAGCGCGCGCTGGCCGACAGCGAGCGGATGCTCGGGGCCGGCCACCTGGAGACCCTGACCACCCGGTGCAACCTCGCCACCGCCTACTACACGGCCGGGCGGCTCACCGATGTCGTCGCGGTCTTGCAGCGGGCCCTCACCGACTGCGAGCGTTACCTAGGACCGGACCATCAGATGACCCAGACCGTGCGCGAGAACCTTGACGCCGCCACCCAGGCCTGACGGCCGCCTAAAGCGGGTAAGGGCGAGTAAGAGCGCCCGAAGTACAAGTGCAGAGAGTGAAAGTGCAGAGAGTAAGAGAGTAAAGCGCACAGAACAGCGCGGAGGCACCCATGGCACCCCATACCTATGACTTCGTCATCGTCGGCGGCGGATCCGCAGGCAGCGCCCTGGCCAACAGGCTGTCCGCCGACCCGGGCGCGCGGGTGCTCGTGCTCGAGGCGGGCCGCCCGGACTACATCTGGGACCCGTTCATCCACATGCCCGCGGCGCTCACCATTCCCATCGGCAACCGCTTCTACGACTGGAAGTACGAGAGCGAGCCGGAACCGTACCTGAACGGGCGGCGCGTCTACCACGCCCGGGGCAAGGTCCTGGGCGGGTCGAGCAGCATCAACGGGATGATCTTCCAGCGCGGCAACCCGCTGGATTACGAGCGCTGGGCAGCCGACCCCGGCATGGCCGACTGGGACTACGCGCACTGCCTGCCCTACTTCAAGCGGATGGAGAACTGCCTGGCCGCCGACGAGAAGGACCCGTTCCGCGGGCACACCGGGCCGCTGGTGCTCGAGCGGGGCCCGGCCACCAACCCGCTGTTCGGTGCGTTCTTCGCCGCCGTGCAGCAGGCCGGCTATCAGCTCACCGACGACGTGAACGGCTACCGGCAGGAGGGCTTCGCCCCCTTCGACCGGAACGTCCACCGGGGCCGGCGGCTGTCCGCCGCGCGCGCCTACCTCTATCCGGTGATGAGCCGGCCCAACCTCACCGTGGCCACCCGCGCCTTCGTTACGAAGATCATCTTCAAGGGCACGCGCGCGGTCGGCGTCGAGTTCCGGCACGAAGGCAAGGTCAAGCGGGTGCGGTCCGCCGAGCTCATCCTGTGCGGCGGGGCGATCAACTCCCCGCAGCTGCTGCAGCTGTCCGGCGTCGGCCATGCCGGAGAGCTGTCCGCGCTCGGCATCGACGTGGTGGCCGACCTGCCCGGCGTGGGCGAGAACATGCAGGACCACCTCGAGGTCTACATCCAGTACGGCTCCAAGCTGCCGGTCTCGGTCGCGCCCGCACTCAAGTGGCGCAACCGGCCCATGGTCGGCGCGAAGTGGCTGTTCCTGCGCAGCGGCCCGGGCGCCACCAACCACTTCGAGGGCGGCGGCTTCGCCCGCAGCAACGACGACGTGATCTATCCGAACCTGATGTTCCACTTCCTGCCCATTGCGATCCGCTACGACGGCTCGCAGCCCGCGGGCGGGCACGGGTACCAGGTGCACATCGGCCCGATGTACTCCGACTCCCGCGGCACCTGCAAGATCACCTCGACCGACCCGGAGGTGCACCCCGCGCTGCGGTTCAACTACGTGTCCACGCCGACCGACCGGCGGGAGTGGGTGGAGGCGATCCAGATCGCCAGGAAGATCCTGACCCAGCCGGCCTTCGACGACTACAACGCGGGCGAACTGTCGCCCGGCCCGTCGGTGCAGACCGACGAGGAGATCCTGGCCTGGGTGGCCAAGGACGCCGAGACCGCGCTGCACCCGTCCTGCACGACCAAGATGGGCACCGACCCGATGGCGGTGACCGACCCGGCGAGCCTGCGGGTGCACGGCTTGCAGGGACTGCGGGTCGTCGACGCCTCGGCCATGCCGTACGTCACCAACGGCAACATCTACGCGCCGGTCATGATGATGGCCGAGAAGGCGGCCGACCTGATTCTCGGCAATACGCCGCTGCCGGCGGAGCCGGTGGAGTTCTTCCGCCGAGATCGTGATGTAGCGCAGACGGGCGAAAGCCAGGTCCGTTCGGATGATTAAAGATCATTTGTTTGGCCGAACGGAGTGGGGTGCGTGCCCTCCGCAGCCAGCCCAATCTCTTCGGGGGGGTCGGGGGTCGTCCCCCGGGGGCCAGCAGAGCCCCACAACGTGGGATTATTTACCCGAAAACTAGACAGACCGGCTATCACCTCACCATGATCTAACTGGCACGGGGTAAGACGAGGAGCGACCTGGCATGACCACACCAAACGAGGCTCTCGGCGGCCCCGGGGGAAACGCCGCGAGCGACCCGCTGCCCGAGGCGACCGGGCTGGTGCGCGGCGCGTCGGAGGCGGGCCACCAGCTCAAGATCCTCGGCGGCCTTGGGGTCCGGGTCCTGTGCCCCGATTTCCCGCCCCGGCTGCGCGCCGGGCAGGACATCGACCTGGCCTGCATGGGCAAGAACCGGAAAAAGATCGCTGCGTACCTGGAAAGCGCGGGCTGCGAGCCCGACCGCCGGTTCAACAACCTGAACGGGGATCGGCAGATGTACTTCATCGCCCCGTCCGGGCAGCGGCCCATCGACGTCATGGTGGACCGGCTCTCGATGTGCCACGCGCTGGAGTTCAAACCCTCGTTCGGCTCCCCCTCGATGACCCTTGACCCCGCTGACCTGCTGCTCTCCAAGCTGCAGATCGTCGAGCTCAACGCCAAGGACGCGCACGACATCTTCCACCTGCTGTCCGGGCTGCGGGTGGGCCGGGATTCCGCCCGCCCGTCCATCGACCCCGACCGGTTCGGCGCGGTGCTCGGCGCCGACTGGGGCTGGTGGCGGACGGTGACCGGCAACCTGGCCAAGCTGCCCGACCTGCTCTCCTCCCAGCCCGGCCTCGCACCGCCGTACCCGCGGTACGACGCGCTTACACAGGCGAAGCAACTGCACGAAGTCGCCGAGACGGTACCGAAGGGGCTCAAGTGGAAACTGAGGTCCAATGTGGGCGACCGGGTCCGCTGGTACGAACTACCCGAAGAAGTGGATCACTGACCTGTTTCCTGGAATCAGCGATCAATAAGGAAGGCACGCCGCGATGAAAGTCTTCTTCGCCACGGATATCCATGGCTCCGAGATCTGCTGGCGAAAATTCCTCAACTCTGCCGCCTTCTACAAGGCCGACATGGTCGTGCTCGGCGGGGACGTGACCGGCAAGGTCCTGGTGCCGATCCTGGCCATGCCCGGCCACTGGGAAGTGACCTTCGGTGGCCAGCGGCTGCAGCTGGAAACCAGGGCCGAACTCGACGAGATCCAGCGCAAGATCCGCGATCGCGGGTCCTACCCCGCCGTGATGTCCACGGACGAGCTTGACGCGCTGAACGAGCAGGACGGTTCGATCGACCGCAGGTTCACGCTGGAGATGACCCGCGGCCTGGACCGATGGCTCGACATGGCCGACGGCAAGCTGCGCGGCGGCGACATCCCGTGCATCCTCAACGGCGGGAATGACGACATCTGGGACATCGACGCGATCATCGAGGCGTCCCCTTCCGTCAGTTTCGCCGAGAGCAAGGTGCTCGACATCGGCGGGTTCTATCTCGCCTCGATGGGCTGGACCAACCCGACCCCATGGAACACATTCCGCGAGGCGCCCGAGGACGTCCTGACGTCCAAGATCGACGCCGTGGTCTCGCAGATCCCCGACATGAGCCGGGCGATATTCAACTTCCACGCGCCGCCGTACGGTACCGGGCTCGACGAGGCACCCGCGCTCGACAAGACGATGCGCCCCACCCACGGCGGCGCGGTGATGAAGCCAGTTGGTTCGACCGCGGTCCGCGACGCCATCCTCAAGTACGAGCCGCCGCTGTCGGTGCACGGTCACATCCACGAGAGCCGGGGAGTGAAGAAGCTCGGCCGCCGGACCCTGTCCATTAATCCCGGCAGCTCATACACCGACGGCGTGCTGCAGGGCGCGCTCCTCGAACTGAACGAGAAGAAAGGGAAGGTCAGCAAGTACATACTCGTGAACGGCTGAGGCCACCCGAATCCCCCGAGCCGCGTTGCCCCACTCCCGCAAGCCGGGAGTCCGGCGCGCCATTCAGCGGAGTATAAGTCCTCAACTTCACAAACAGCAGTGCCAGAGGTCCCTAAGGCCTATATTGACGCTAGATAAACACATACACACCAGATGTAGCCTTCTTACCTCGCCTAAATGGATAAAACTGTACAAAACAGGATAACCGGAGGGATACATATGACGGCAGGAGCACTCGGCGAGGAGAGACCGACTCTCTTCCTCCGCAAGGCGACGGGCCTGGTCCGCGGCTGGTCGGTCCGGGACTCGCTGATCTACGCGTGCCTGGCGACCAACTTCGTGACGCTCGGCATCTACGAGTTCACCTTCGCCGGGCCGGCGTTCCCGAAAGGCCAGCTGATAACGGCGGTGATCATCGGGGGAATCTGGGTTTCGTTCCTGGTGATCGCCTATGCCGGGCTCGTCGTCACGATACCGCGGGCCGGCGGCGACTACGTCTGGCAGACCAGGATCCTGGGCAGCGGCATCGGCTTCGTAATGGCCGCGACCGGCTGGTGGTTCATTCTCTGGCTGTGGGCGCCGATCTACGGCAACATCTTGTCGGTTCAGTTGTTCGAGCCGCTGTGGGCGACGCTCAAGTGGACCTGGCCTGGCGGCGGCTACGCGTGGTTCGGCACGCACAACGGGATCTTCGTCGTGACATTGATCACGATCGCGCTGGCCGGCGTCCTGGTCTCCATCGGCATGGCCGGTTACGCGAAGGTCCAGCGCTGGTGCTTCATCGGCGGCCTGATCGGCTTCGCCGTCGTCGTGATCCTGCTGCTTTTCAACTCACACGCCAGCTTCGTCAGCTCGTTCAACCTCGAGGCGCACAAGCTCTTCGGCGTCAACAACGCCTACGCGGCCACCAACGCGGCGGCCGCCAAGGCCGGCTACACCACATCGCCGCTCGGCTTCGGCCCGCTCGGGCCGACGATGCTGCTCGTCCCGGCGTTGATGTTCTTCCTGCTGTGGCCGAACTGGGGCACCACCCTGTACGGAGAGGTCCGCGGCGCGAGCGACTTCAAACGGGTGTTCGCCGGCATGTTCTTCGGTCTGTGGACCACAGTCGCCCTCACGATCATCTTCCTGCTACTGATGGCCAAGACCGTCGGCTGGGGCTTCTACCAGAACCTCAACTCGCTGGACTACAACGCCACCCCGCAGTTCGGCATCTGGCCGTACCCGTTCATGTTCGCGGGCTGGCTGGTGCACAACACCGCCTTCCAGGTGGTGCTGATCCTGGTGCTCAGCCTGTGGTTCTTCGGCTGGGTGGGAACCCTGTTCCTGTCCTCGACCCGGGTCATCTTCGCGGCGGCGTTCGACCGCGTGCTCCCCGACCGGGCGGCTGAGGTCTCGGAGAAGCGCCGGGTGCCGTTCTATTCGCTAATCTTGATGCTGCTGCCTGCGGTAGGGCTGGCGGCGCTGTACGCGTACAGCACGACGTTCGTCACCTACACGCTGGACGCCACGCTGGTCATCGCGGTGACGTACCTGTTCAGCGCGATCGCCGTGGTGATCTTGCCGCTGCGCAAGCCGGACCTGTGGTTCGCCTCGCCGGCCAGCAAGGTGAAGTTGTTTGGCGTGCCCATCGTGCCGGTGGCCGGGGTGGTCACGATCGCGCTGCTCGTGTTCAACCTGTACGAGTGGCTGTCGAACGACCTGTACTTCGTGAACAAGCCGGCCTCCCTCGTCTACATGGGCTCGATGTACGTGCTCGCCATCGTCATCTTCGTGGGCGCCCGCATCATCCGCAACCGCCAGGGCATCGACCTGTCCCTGATCAACAAGGAAATCCCGGTCGAGTAGCGGCTGGTTTCGCGATCGCGAAGACTTTTACCCAGGATTCCGGGGTAAAAGTCTTTGCGATCATGCTGAGGAGACTCGGATGAGCGAGCTGGCGGGGCGGACGTTCCTGGTGACCGGGGGCAACACCGGGATCGGAAGGGCGACGGTGACCGCGCTGGCGCAGCGGGGCGGGCGGGTCTTCCTCACGGCCAGGTCCACGGCGAAGGGCGAGGCGGCGGCGGCCGAGATCAACGCCGCGACCGGGAACGACGCGGTCTTCTTCCTCCCGCTCGACCTGGCTGACCTGGATTCGGTCCGGTCCTGCGGGTCAGCCTTCCTAGCCAGGGGCGAACCCTTGCACGTGCTGGTGAACAACGCCGGGGTGGCGGGGCAGCGCGGGCTGACCAGGCAGGGCTTCGAGCTGATGTTCGGGGTCAATCACCTCGGTCACTTCGCGCTGACGAACGCCCTGCTCGGCTGCCTGACCGCCAGCGCGCCGGCCCGGGTGGTGACGGTGTCCAGCGACGCCCACTACTCGGCCAAGGGCATCGACTTCGAGGCGCTGCGCCGGCGCGCCCGCGGCATTACCGGACTGCCTGAGTACGCGGTCTCCAAGCTGTGCAACGTGCTGTTCACACAGGAACTCGCCCGCCGTGTGGCGGGCACCGGGGTCACCACGTACGCGCTGCACCCAGGGGTAGTGGCCTCCGACATCTGGCGGCGGGTGCCGTGGCCGGTCCGCCCGTTCGTTACCAGGCGCATGCTCTCGGTGACCGAAGGGGCTGCGACGTCTCTGTACTGTGCCACCTCACCGGACGTGGCGCAGGACAGCGGGCTGTTCTACGACAAGTGCGCACAGCGCCCGGCCAGCGCGGTCGCGACGCCCGAACTGGCCGCGGAGTTGTGGAAGCGCAGCGAGACGTGGGCCGGGCCGCTATAAGGGGCCGCTCTAGGGGGGAAGCTGGGGGCATGGATCTTCCTGTCAACCCGCCGGTCGCGCCGATGCTGGCCAAGCCAGTCGGCGCGATCCCGGCCGGGGACTACGTGTTCGAGCCGAAGTGGGACGGCTTCCGGTCGATCGTGTTCCGCGACGGCGACGAGGTCGAGATCGGCAGCCGGAACGAGCGCCCGATGACGCGCTACTTCCCCGAGCTAGTGGCCGCGGTCAGGGCCGAACTGCCGGAGCGTTGCGTGATCGACGGGGAGATCGTGGTCCCCGACGCCGAGGGCAGGCGGCTGGACTTCGAGGCCCTGCAGCTGCGGATCCACCCCGCGGCCAGCCGGGTCGAGCTGCTCTCCACCCAGACGCCGGGGCACTTCATCGCGTTCGACCTGCTGGCGCTGGGAGATTCGGACTACATGGAGCGGCCGTTCGCCGAGCGCCGCGCCGCGCTCGAGGACGTCCTGGCCACGGTGGGCTCCCCCATACACCTGACCCCGACGACCACCGACCGGGAGGTGGCCGCCGGCTGGTTCAGCCAGTTCGAGGGCGCGGGCCTGGACGGGCTGATCGCCAAGCCGACCGACGGGATATACGAGCCGGACAAGCGGGTCATGAAGAAGGTCAAGCACGAGCGCACCGCGGACTGCGTGGTGGCCGGCTACCGGGTCCACAAGAGCGGGGAGGACCGCATCGGGTCCCTGCTGCTCGGCCTGTACAAAGACGACGGGAAACTGGCCAGCGTCGGCGTGGTCGGCGCGCTCCCGATGGACACGCGCATCGAGCTGTTCAGCGAGCTGCAGCCGCTGGTCACCACCTTCGACCAGCACCCGTGGAACTGGGCGCAGCACGAGGCCGGCCAGCGTACCCCGCGGGCGGCCATGGCCAGCCGGTGGAACGCGGACAAGGACCTGTCGTTCATCCCGCTGCGGCCGGAGCGCGTGCTCGAGGTCCGCTACGACCACATGGAGGGGCCGCGCTTCCGGCACACCGCCCAGTTCGTCCGCTGGCGCCCGGACCGTGAGCCGCGCTCGTGCACCTACGCGCAGCTCGAGGAGCCGGTCAGCTACGACCTCGCCGAGATCCTGCGGGGCGGCCCGTCGGAGGGCCAGCGTGGCTAACCAGAAGATGATCCTGGAACTGGCGGGCCACGAGGTCACGGTCAGCAATCCGGGCAAGGTGTACTTCCCCCGCGCCGGGGTCACCAAGCTGGACATGGTGCGCTACTACCTGGTCGTGGCGCCGGGCGCGCTGGGCGGCGTGGCCAATCGGCCGATGGCCCTGAAGCGGTTCGTGAACGGCGCCGAGAGCGAGCCGTTCTTCCAGAAGCGTGCCCCGGAGAAGCGGCCGGACTGGGTCGGCACCGTCGAGCTCCGCTTTCCCTCCGGCCGCACCGCCGACGAGGTCGTGGTCACCGACGAGGCCGCGTTGGCCTGGGTGATCAACCTCGGCTGCATCGACCTGAACCCGCACCCGGTGCGCGCCTTCGACCTGGACCACCCGGACGAGCTCCGGGTCGACCTGGATCCGGTGCCCGGGGTGGAATGGCCGCAGATCAGGGACGTGGCCATGGTGGCCAGGGACGTGCTGGCGGACTTCGGGCTGACCGGCTGGCCGAAGACGTCCGGATCGCGCGGCATGCACATCTACGCGCGGATCCTGCCGCGCTGGGAGTTCGGCGACGTGCGCCGCGCGGCGGTGGCCGTGGCGCGGGAGATCGAGCGGCGGGCACCCGAGTTGGCCACCTCCAAGTGGTGGAAGGAGGAGCGGCACGGCGTGTTCGTGGACTACAACCAGAACGCCAAGGACCGCACGGTCGCCTCCGCCTACTCGATCCGCCCAGTCGCCGACGTCCGCGTATCCACGCCGCTGACCTGGGCGGAGGTGCCGTCGTGCGATCCGGCGGAGTTCACCATCCAAACCGTCCCGGCGCGGTTCGCACGGATCGGCGACCCCTGGGCCGAGATGGATGAGGCGGCCGGATCGCTGGACGGGCTGCTCGAACTGGCGGCCAGGGACGAGGCGGCGGGCCTGCCCGACGCGCCGTGGCCACCGCACTACGACAAGCAGTCCGGCGAGGCCCCCCGGGTCCAGCCGTCGAAGCGGCGGAGTGACGGGTCCTCCGGGACTGGCCGGCGGGAGACTCCGGGGACCGGCCGGCGGCAGAGCACCATGCCGCTGATCGAGGTCGCGCGCGCGGCCAGCAAGGACGAAGCGATGGCGGGCCTGGAACGCTGGAAGGCCCGGCATGCCGCGGTGTGGCCGAAGCTCGAGCCGGCCGACGTCCTGGTCGACTCGATGCGCGGCCGCAGCTCGAGCTGGTACCGGATCCGGCTCAACCTGCAGCACGTCCCCGAGGCCGAACGCCCGCCGCAAGAACCCCTGGAAGTCGACTATGACCCCTGGAAGGGGTTCCAGCCCTAGCCGACATCCACCCAGTCCAGGGTGCGCTGGACGGCCTTGCGCCAGCCGGCGTAGCCGTCCGCGCGGCGGTCCGGCGTCCACGACGGCACCCAGCGCTTCGACTCGTGCCAGTTGGCGCGCAGTTCGGCGGCGTCCCGCCAGAACCCGGTGGCCAGCCCGGCCGCGTAGGCGGCTCCCAGCGCGGTGGTCTCGGCGACCACCGGGCGGCTCACCGGGACGCCGAGGATGTCGGCCTGCAGCTGCATGCACAGGTCGTTGGCGGTCACCCCGCCGTCCACCTTGAGCACCTCCAGGCGCACGCCGGAATCTCGCTCCATCGCCTCGACCACATCCCTGGTCTGGTAGCCGATGGCCTCCAGGGTGGCGCGGGCCAGGTGCGCGCTAGTGTGGAACCTGGACAGCCCGACGATCGCGCCGCGCGCGTCGGCCCGCCAGTACGGCGCGAACAACCCCGAGAAGGCCGGCACGAAGTAGACGCCGCCGGTGTCGTCGACCTGGCCGGCGAGCGCCTCGCTCTGCGCCGCACCGCTGATGATGCCGAGCTGGTCGCGCAGCCACTGCACGGCGGCGCCGGTCACCGCGATCGACCCCTCGAGCGCGAAGGTGGCCGGCTCCGCGCCGAACTTGAAGCACACCGTGGTGAGCAGGCCGCTCGTGGACCGGACGATGTCCGTCCCCGTGTTCAGCAGCAGGAAGTTACCCGTGCCGTAGGTATTCTTCGCCTCGCCGGGAGCCAGGCAGACCTGCCCGAGGGTGGCCGCCTGCTGGTCGCCGAGGGCACCGGTGATCGGCAGCTGGCCGCCGAACGGGCCCTGGGGCGACGTCATCCCGTAAGGTTCGGGCGTCGACGACGGCCGGATCTGCGGCAGCATCTGCCGCGGGACCGTGAAGAAGCCGAGCAGCTCGTCGTCCCAGTCGAGCGTCTGCAGGTTCATCAGCATGGTGCGACTGGCGTTGGTGACGTCGGTCACGTGGACGCCGCCCGAGACGCCGCCGGTGAGGTTCCACAGCAGCCAGGTATCCACCGTGCCGAAGATGGCGTCGCCCCGCTCGGCATCCGCCCGCAGGCCGTCGATGCTGGCGAGCATCCACTGCAGTTTGCCGCCGGAAAAGTAGGTAGCCGGCGGCAGGCCGGCCTTGTGCCTGATCACGTCGCCCCGGCCGTCCCGGTCCAGGGCGGCGGCGATCCGGTCGGTCCTGGTGTCCTGCCAGACGATCGCGTGGCCGTACGGGCGCCCGGTGCGCCGGTTCCACACCAGCGTGGTTTCCCGCTGGTTGGTCAGGCCGAGCGCCACCAGGTCGGCGGGGCGCAGGTTCCTGGCGTTCAGCACGGTCATGATGACGGCGCTGGTGCGTTCCCAGATCTCGACCGGGTTGTGCTCCACCCAGCCGGGCCGGGGCATGATCTGGGTGTGCTCCAGCTGGTGCCTGGCCACTTCGGCACCGGAATGATCGAAGAGCATGAACCTCGTGCTCGTGGTGCCCTGATCGATTGCCCCGACGAAATCGGCCACTGCATCTCCTTTTAAACCGCAGTTCATCACCATGCCATGTCACCGTTTGCGGGCAGGTTGACGATGTACATACTCTAGGGGTGGTGGGAAGAGCCCAGCTGCATGGGGGGAATGTGATGGCGAGTAACGGCGCCCTGGACGCTCGCGACCGTGCCGCGATGCTCAGCCGGCTGGCGACCGAGCGGTTCGACGTGCTGGTCATCGGCGGCGGCATCACGGGCGCGGGGGCCGCCCTGGACGCGGCGTCCCGGGGGCTGCGAGTGGCCCTGGTGGAGGCGCGCGACCTGGCCTCGGGCACCTCCAGCCGGTCCAGCAAGCTCATCCACGGCGGCCTGCGGTACCTGGAGCAGTTCGACTTCAAGCTCGTCTACGAGGCCCTGCGGGAACGCGACCTGCTCGTGTCCAAGCTCGCCCCGCACCTGGTCAAGCCGGTTTCCTTCATGTACCCCCTGTACAAGAAGGTGGTCGAGCGCCCCTACGTCGGGGCGGGCCTGGTCCTGTACGACGCGATGGAGGGACCTCGCAGGCCGGTGCCGCATCACCGGCACCTGACCGCCCGCGGCGCACTGAAACGCGCCCCGGCGCTGTCCCCCGACCGGCTCGCGGGCGCCATGCTCTACTACGACGCGCAGGTCGACGACGCCCGGCATACGCTGACCGTAGCTCGCACCGCGGCCGCGCACAGCGCGGTCGTCGCCACCCGGGTCAGCGCCGTCGGGGTGCTGCGGAGCCCGGACGGGACGCGGGTGACCGGAGCCCGGGTGCGCGACGAGGAGACCGGGCGCGAGGTCACGGTGACGGCCGAGGTCGTGGTGGTCTGCGCCGGCGTGTGGACCGACGTGGTGCACGAGCTGGCGGGGGTCCAGGCCGGCTACCGGGTCCGGATGTCCAAGGGCGTGCACATCGTGGTGCCGCGGGCGGCGGTGGACGCGAACACCGGGATGATCCTGCGGGCCGAGAAGAGCGTGCTGTTCTTCATCCCGTGGGGCGAGCACTGGATCGTCGGCACGACCGACACCGACTGGTCCGGCGACCGGGCCGAGCCGGCCGCGACCGAAGAGGACATCGAGTACATCCTGGCCGCCGCGAACCGGGTGCTGGCTCAGCCGCTGACCCGAGCCGATGTCACCGCGGTCTACGCCGGCCTGCGGCCGCTGGTGGATCCGCGCGAGGGCAACGGCTCCAAGCCCACCACCAAGCTGTCCAGGGAACACGTGGTCGACGTGCCGGTGCCCGGGCTGGCCAGCATCGCGGGCGGCAAGTTCACCACCTACCGGCTGATGGCGCGGGACGTCGTCGACGCCGCCGTGGCCGACTTCGGCCGCGAGGTGCCCGGGTCCGTCACCGACCAGGTGCCGCTGCTCGGCGCCGACGGGCTGGCCGCGGTACAGGCCGCAGCTCGAAGGCTCGCCGAGGATTACGGTGTACCTCGTGCGGCGGTGGAGCACCTGCTCGGCCGGTACGGGACGCTCGCCGAAGAAGTGCTCAACCTGACCAGGGCCGACGCCGGGCTGGCCCGCCCGCTCGCCGAACCTCACCCGTACCTGCGGGCGGAGGTCGCGTACGCGGTCACCCACGAGAACGCCCTGCACGTGGAGGACGTGCTGATGCGGCGGACGCGCCTGTTCATCGAGTCGGCCGACGCGGGCGCCGGGGCGGCGGCCGAGGTGAGCGCGATCATGGGCCGGCTGCTCGGCTGGAGCCGGCGCAGGCGCGCCGCCGAGACGCGCCGGTATCTCGACCTGATCGAGGCGGAGCAGACCGTGATCGCGATGGATCCCGGGCCGCCGCCTGACTCGGCCTCTGACCGAGCCCTGGCCGCGGTGAGATGAACTCGCAGGGCTCCAGGCGGCTGCTGACTTTCCGGCTGGACCAGGAGCAAAGACAGCGGCTCAGGGCTCGCCTGGCCCGCGAGGGCCGGACGATGTCCGAGGTGGTGACGAACGGGTTGCGCCAGTACGTGCAGCACGCGCGCCATCGTGATGACCCGGAGATCACGGGCACGCTGGTGCTGCCCGAGCGGATCGCGGCCCGCCTGCGCGAGCTCCGTTCCTCCGGGCGCAGCGAGCTGCTGTCCGCGACGCTGGCCGCGCTGAACGAGGCCGGCTGGCCGCTGCGCCCGCTCGCCGAAGCCCTCGGCATCAGCCGGCAGGCGGTGCAGGCACGCGTCCGCCGCCGGGCTCCGGCCCAGCTCCGTGAAGCAGAGCTCCGCGACTACGTGGTGAACTGCGAGCCGCCGCCGCCGTTCCCGCAGCGGCGGGTGGCCAGCGCAGCCGGCCTGCGGCCGCACCTGACCATCAAGATCGACCACACGCTGCGCGCGTCCGCGCACCGGGCCGCGGCTGACGAGGGCAGCTCGCTCACCCAGGTAGTGGAGCGCATCCTGGACCGCTACCTCAGGCAGGGCATGGCGGACGGGGATCAGGCCCCCCGGCCGGCCAGCCGCTCACGGTAGAGGCGTTCACGGTAGGCCGCCACGTGCTGCCGGTTACCGCAGTTGCCGGTATCGCAGTAACGACGGGACCGGTTCCTGGACAGGTCGACGAAGACCGCCTCGCAATCCGGCGCCTCGCAGCGGCGGAGCCGGTCCGCCTCGCCCAGCCGGACCAGGTCGGCGAAGGCGAAGCCGGCCTGGGCGGCGATGCGGTGCTGGAGCGCGGCGTCGTGGCCGGTGACGTGCAGGTGCCAGCCCCAGCCGCCGCCGTGATCGACCAGCCGAGGCCGGGCGCCTGAATCGCAGAGCAGCTCGTTGACCAGGTTCGCGAGGCCCTCCGGCTCCTTGGCCTGCCAGACGGCCCGCAGCCGGGGCCGCAGGGCTCGCACCGCGTCCACGTCGGCCGCCGTGGCCCGCAGCCGCGGCTCGACCAGGTGCTTGTCGAGGAACGCCTCCAGGGTCGCGACGTCGGCCACCTCGTCGGAGTTGACCAGATCGGCGGCGAGGACCAGGGCGGCAGTCGTGTCATGAGCAAAAACCACATTGACTCCTGACAGGGATGCTGGCTAGTGTCACTACCATAATCGAGGTTTGGTCATGACACTCTTGAGTCATAACGGGGAGGAGAGCGCCGGTGCCGACGAGGACAATGCGGCCGATGCCGCCGGTGGCGGCGGCCACGGCCGGCGCGGTCTGCATCTCGAGCTCGGCCGTGCTGATGCGGCTGGCCGCGACCTCGGCCAGCATCACGGCGCTCGGCCGGTGCGCGTTCGCCCTGCCGGTACTCGGCGCGCTGGCGCTGCTCGAGCGCAGGCGCGGAGCGCCGCCGATGCCGTCTCGCAGCCGCTGGCTGGCCCGCCTCGCGGGAGTGTTCCTGGCCGCCGACCTCATCTTGTGGAGCCACGCGATCACCGCGATCGGCGCCGGGCTCGGCACGGTGGTGACCAACCTCCAGGTGCTCATCATCTCGCTGCTGGCGTGGCTGATCCTCGGCGAGCGCCCGAGCCGGTCGCTGGTGCTGGCATCCCCGGTCATGCTGGCAGGCCTGGCCCTGGTAGCCGGGCTGGCCGAGGTGGGCGGGACGCATGCCTACGGCACCGATCCCGGCCTGGGCGTGGTGTACGGCGTCGGCGTCGCCATCTTGTACGCCATCTATATCCTGATGCTGCGCCAGGCCACCTCGTCTCCCGGCGCGCGCACGGCCGTGGCCGCCTCGCTCTTCGAGGCGACGGTCGGCGCGACCGTCGGGTCGGCAGTGCTCGGCTTCGCCCTGCACGACTTCAAGCTCGGGCCGGCGTGGCCGACGCTCGGCTGGCTGGCGCTGCTCGCCTTGACCTCACAGGTCGTCGGCTGGCTGCTGATCACCGTGTCCATGCCGCAGCTGCCCGCGGCGATGCTCGGCGCGCTGCTGCTGGTCCAGCCCGCCGGATCGGTCGCGCTCAGCTACCTGATCCTGAACGAGCGGCCCTCGGTGCTCCAGCTGGCCGGTGTGGCGCTCGTCCTGACAGGCGTGCTCGTCGCCGTCGGCGGAAGGGCCGCGAAGACGCCGGGGCCCGAGCCCGCCTACGTGCGGCGCAGTACGAGGATCATGCGCCACGCGTCGGCCGCGTCGACGGGCAAGTCGGAGTCGAAATCGCCATAGCGAGCCACGACGTCGAACCCGCCGGCCAGCCTGACGGCGGCGGTGAGCTCGGTCGCGGTCCAGAACCGGTTCGGCACGACATCGGTGACCGTCCGCACCGGGCCGCCGCGCTTGTGGTAGGTGACGCTGACGTGCTCCCTGGTGATCTGCGTGACCGGATCGATCTGGTCTTGCGCGCCCCAGCGCACGCTGACCGTGCCGCCGCCGACTTCGGTGCTCCATTCACTGCTGGTCCGGCGCTGGGCGGCGAAGAAGTCCGCTGGATGCGCGAGCTCCATGATGTACAGGCCACCTTGGTCGAGGTGACGCCCCACCGAGGCCAGATGGCGCAGCATGTCATCGAGCGACATCAGGTGGCATAGCGAGTTGAGCATCGTGACCGCGAGGTCGAAACGGCCTGGGAGGCTGAAGTCCCGCATGTCGGCCTGCACCACGGTCAGCCGGGTCCCGGCCGCCTCCGCCAGCTCGCGGGCCCGCGCGCACATCGCCGGGCTGAGGTCGAGTGCGGTCGCCTCGAGCCCGCGGCGCGCCAGGTTACGAGCGTGCTCCGCCGGTCCGGCGGCGAGCTCGAGAACCGACCGGGGCAGGCCGGAATCCGGTGCCCGGTGCTTACCGGACCACCGCAGCACTGCGTCCACTTCGGCAGGAACGTCACGATAGGCACATGCGGCCTCATAGAACTCGGGCTCGTCATATATTCTGGGCACCCGACTATGATGCCCGACGCAATTGCCTGGACAGCACCGCGTGAGCGTTACCTATCGGATATGGCCAAACAGACAGTGCAAACTAACGTGCACTAGCCTCATGCATCGGCCTGCGGCAGACTGTCCGCATGATGACAGAGAGCCAGGCGCTGGAGACCCTGACCCGGGAGGACCCGGAAGCGGCCGGCGACGCCAAGGCCGCCCTGGCCTGGCTGACCGGCGACGAGGGCCTGGAGACGATCTCGCTGCTGCGCCTGCAGGAGTTTCTCTGGTACGCGCTCCCGGTGAAGTGGCCGATGTCAACGTCGGGCCGGGTCGGCGTGGCGAAGGCCCTGGGCCGCCTGTTCCTGCTCGCGGGCCTAGACCGGTACGCCGGGGTGTGTTCCTCGCCGGGCACCGAGAAGATCATCACCGCGTACGCGGACGGGCACGAAGAGGGGATCGCCGCCTACACCGAGGCCATCGAGGAGTCGAACGCGGCGCCACCGGACACCGAGTTGCTCGCCTGGGGTTCGGTCATGGGATCACAGGAGCGCGCTGCCTACGACGCTTGCGCGGCCGCCCTGGAACTTGCCTTCGCCTCCGGCGAGCTGAGCGTAGGCGCCCGTGGCTGGCGCACCAAGCGCGTAGACATCGTCAACCGCTGGCTGACCGACCGTCCCGAGATGACGGCGTCCCCGCCCGCCGACGGCGGCGCGCCCGGTAACGACACCTGGCTGAGCCGCATCAGCGCGGAACGCATCGACGCCTGGGCGCACGGCCGGCCGGGTGAGCGGTCACGGCTGGCCCGCGGCCTGATCCCGCGGCTGCTCGAGCCGCCCGCGGTCCCCGATGACCCGCTGCCCACGCTGGGCTGGCTGCTCAGTCACGCCGACGAGGGCCTGCGGCTCACCGCCCGGCACTACATCGCGCCCGCCCTGGTCACCGAGGCGGTCGACACGTTCGGCTGGCGCAATCAGCTCGTCGGCACGCTTCGCCAGGAACTCGACGTGTTCCCGCTGCATACGCTGCGCGGCATGGCGCAGACCGAGATGGGGGCCATCCGTCGCAGCCGCACCACCCTGGTGCTCACCAAGACGGGCAAGCTCATGACGGCGGACCCCGCCGCCAGGTGGCATATCGGCACGGCCGCGCTGATCGGCCCCGACGACGGCCCGCAGCCGGACTTCTCCGTCGCGGTGCGCGAGGCTGCACTACTGGTCATCTTGACCAGCGGGCCGACCGGGTACGACGAGCTGACCAGGGTGCTGACCGACATCCACGGCGTGGAAGGCTGGGCGGCCAGCACAGGACAGCACAGCACCGGACAGCACACCACCGGACAGCACAGCACCCGGCAGCCCACCGCGGGACAGCCCAGCACCGGGCTGGCCAGCGCCGTGCGCACCGAGCTTTTCACCCTGCGTCACCGGCTGTGGGCGCTCCACCTGCTCGGCGACGAACGCAGCTTCAGCGCGCCGCTATCGCTGACCGAGACCGGAGTCGCGGCCGCGCTGTCCGCCCTGCTCGCCCGGGCCTTGCGCCCGCGCCACCACCTGGGCCTTGGGTAACGTCGCCCAGGTAAGGGGGAAATAGCCGGTGTAGTTCTCGGCTAGCGTGGTGGCGGCCGCGCGGGACGAGATGAGGTAGCGCAGCTGGGCGAGCTGCAGGGCGGCCCCGAACTGGTCCGAGTACGGGTCCACGTGCAGCATGGACGTCATCCACCAGGAAAAATGAGTAGCTCGCCAGACCCGTTTGAGACAGGTGTCCGAGTACGCGTCGGCCAGCCCGGCCTGCCCGTCCCCGAGCAGGCTCGTCAGGGCCGCGGCCAGGGCGGTCACGTCGGCAAGGGCCAGGTTGAGGCCCTTGGCCCCGGTGGGCGGCACGATGTGCGCGGCGTCACCCGCCAGGAACAGCCGCCGGTAGCGCATGGGCGAGGCGACGAAGCTGCGCATCGGCGAGATGGCCTTCTCCGTGATCGGGCCTTCCTTCAGGTCCCATCCCGGCACGCCCAGCCGGTGCCGCAGCTCGGCCCAGATCCTGTCATCGGACCACCGTTCGATCGTCTCGTCGGCCGGCACCTGCAGGTACAGCCGGCTGACCTGCGGGGTACGCATGGTGTGCAGCGCGAAGCCATCCTCGTGACGGGCATAGATGAGCTCGTCGGTGGACGGCGGCACCGTAGCCAGGATGCCGAGCCAGGAGTACGGGTATCCGCGTTCGGCCACCGTCACCAGGCCGGGGGGCATCGAATCGCGGCAGATGCCGTGGAACCCGTCGCAGCCGGCGATCACGTCGCAGGTGACCTCGTGCCGGGCCCCTGACGAATCGGTGTACCGGAGCACCGGCCGGTCGGTATCGAGCTCGCCGACCTCGGTGTCCGAGACCTCGAACTCGATCATGGCCCCGGCCGAGAGCCTGGCCTGGATCAGGTCCTTGACGATCTCGGTCTGAGCGTAGATCGTCACCCAGCGGCCGCCGGTCAGGTCACGGAAATCGAGGTGGTGCCGCTCACCGTCGAACTGCAGGTAGATCCCGCCGTGTTCGAGGCCCTCGGCGTCCATCCTCCCGCCGACGCCAACGGCGCGGAGCAGCTCGACCGTGCCGGCCTCGAGCAGGCCGGCACGCTGCCGTGCCTCACAGTAGGCCCAGCTGCGGTTCTCTACCACGATCGAGTCGATGCCCCGCAGGGCCAGCAGGTGGGAGAGCAGCAGGCCGGCCGGGCCGGCCCCGACGATGCCGACCTGGGTACGAGAGCTGAGTGTCATCGCTTTCCAAGGTTAGCCGCACCATCGCTTGTACGTAAGACGAACGATAGTTCATAAAGCGAACGCAGGATGCCCGGTCTATGATGTCATCGACCGAGCCAGGAGGCCCGCATTGACTGACAACCAGGACCAAGGTCATGACGGGGATTTCGTCCAGTCGCTTGAGCGCGGCCTGTCCGTGATCCGGGCCTTCGATGCGGAGCACCCGAAGCTGACCCTGAGCGAGGTGGCGGCGAGCACCGGCCTGAGCCGGGCCGCCGCCCGCAGGTTCCTGCGCACGCTGGTCCAGCTCGGTTACATGCGCAGCGACGGGAGCAGGTTCGCGCTCCGGCCCAAGATCCTCGAACTCGGCTACGCCTACCTGTCCAGCCTGACCCTGCCCGAGGTGGCCATGCCGCACCTGGAGCAGCTGGTGGAACAGGTACGCGAGTCCTCGTCGGTATCCGAGCTCGACGGGGACGACGTGATCTACATCGCCCGCGTTCCGACCAAGCGGATCATGACCGTGACGATCAGCGTCGGGACCAGGTTCCCGGCCTACGCGACCTCGATGGGCCGGGTGCTGCTGGCCGCACAGCCCGACGAACGTCTCGACGAATACCTGGAATCGGCCAGCTTGCGCGGCCTTACCGGGCACACCATCACCAGCGCGACCGCGCTCCGGCGCGAGCTGCGGAAGATCCGGACTCAGGGCTGGGCCCTGGTCGACCAAGAGCTCGAGGAGGGGCTGCGGGCAATTGCGGCGCCGATCCGCGACGCCGACGGCCAGGTCATCGCGGCCGTCAATGTCTCCGCCCACGCCGGCCGGCGGACCCTGAACAGCATCGTGGAGGAACTGCTGCAGCCGCTGCTCGCCACCGCGCGCCGCATAGAGCTCGACCTAGCCCGCTCCCGCGCGTCGGTCCGCGCCCGCCCCGACGCCTGACCACTCCCCGCCGCGATCCCCGGGCTACGTCACGCCTGGGGAGGTGGTGCCGCTGACCGAGATCCAGGCGACCGATGGTCACGCGAAACGTGTCATTGAGCGGATGACGGTGCCGCATTAGGAAAGACGGTGCCACACTAGCTTCCTATGCGTACGCTCGTCATCGACCATCCCCTGGTCACCCACAAGCTCACCGCCCTGCGCGACGCGGCGAGCGACACCGCGACCTTCCGCAGCCTGACGGCCGAACTGGTGACGTTGCTTGCCTACGAGGCGACCCGTGAGATGCGAGTACAGCCCGTGTCCGTCACCACGCCGGTCGGCATCGCCGGCGGCGTCAAGCTGGCCCGGCCGGTGCCGCTCATCGTGCCCGTGCTGCGGGCCGGCATCGGCATGCTCGACGGCATGACCCGGCTGCTGCCGATGGCCGACGTCGGCTTCGTCGGGCTGCGCCGAGACGAGGAGTCGCTGGTCGCATCGACCTACGCGGACCGGCTGCCCGCCGACCTGACCGGACGGGACACGTTTGTGCTCGACCCGATGCTGGCCACCGGCGGAACGCTCGCCACCGTGATCAGCATGCTCACCAACCGCGGCGCCGCGTCCGTGACCGCGATCTGCCTGCTCGCCGCACCCGAGGGCCTGCGGCATGTCGAGGAGGCCTTCGCCGGAGAGAGCACCGCCGAGCCCTCGGTGCGGGTGGTGACCGCCGCCGTTGACGAACGGCTGAACGACCGGGGATACATCGTGCCCGGGCTCGGTGACGCGGGCGACCGCCTGTTCGGCAAGATCTAGCTGTTCGGGTTCAGCTTCTCGGGCTCTGCTGTTCGGGTTCAGCTGTTCGGGCTCAGCTGTTCGGGCAGGGCACCAGGCTCTGACGCGGCAATAACGCAGCATCGCCGGACTTCCGGGACTGGCCCCCCCACATCCACGGTGGGCGATGCCCTACCGCCGAGCCCAGCACCCTGCCACTTGCAGCTAATCAGGATTTACCGACCCGCAGGTATCCCCGAGTCCGGGGTTACACCGGGTCCGCCACGTGAAGAGAATCCGGCCTAGACTAACCAGATCACGCTCCGTCAGGGCTTATCGCAGGCAGGACACGATGCCACTGAGTACCCACGTCAGCACTCCGTCGGGCCAGAAGAGGCTGCTCGCCGAGGGCAGCCGTCTGATCTTCGGCCGGGGTCCCGACGTGGACCTGATCGTCGCGGCCGGCCGGGGGCTTTCCCGGCGGGCCGGCGTGGTGACCGTACTGGCGGCCGGCGCCTGGGTCGCCAACATCAGCCGCACCCACGCGCTGTACGTCGAGGGCAACGGATACCAGGTCCGGCTGCCGCGGATGGAAGACGACGGCGAGCCCGCCAACGGCTGGTTCGTGCGCACCGGAACGGCCTTGGTCGGCTCGCGCGCGATGCTCGACGAAGGGCAGCCCCTGGTCGTGACGGTCACGCTTCAGCCGGAGGAGGCAGCAGCGCCCCGCGGGGCCGGGCGGACGGACGGAGCTGTGCTGGCGGGAACTGGGCTCGCGGGAACTGGGCCAGCGGGAACTGGGCTCGCGGGAAGAGGACCAGCCGACGAAGCTGAGCGGACCAATGCGGTCGATCTGGTCAACGGGTCCGGTCAGGCCGAGACGGAGGACACCGAACTGGCCGGGGCTGGCACGCTGCTGCCGTTCTACCTGGACCCGATGACCAAGCTTTTCCTGGTCGCGCTGATCTGGTGCCGCCCCTGGCTCGTCGATCCGAGCGCCGCCCGGCCGCTGCCGCGCACGCCGGAGATCGCGCGCGGGGCCCTGGAGGTCACCGGCGCCTATCACGAGCTGGAACGGTTCGATGCCGACCCGGAGTACCGCGACCTGCTGGCGGCCCGCGTCGCCGAGCACATCAAGGTGCTGCGGCGGAAGATCGCCGACCGCGGGCTGGCCGCCGCTAACGTCCGGCTCTCGGACGAGGTAGCCGTCCGGATCCTGATCGAGCACGGCATCATCACCTCCGGCGACCTGAGACGGCTGGACGACCCGGCCTGGCGCTCCCGCCAGGAAGACCTGTGGTGGACCCAGGGTTAGCCTCCCACCGGTATCACGATGAACGTCGTGAAGGCCGTCCTGCCGCCTGATCCGGTCACGTCAACGATGAACTGTCCCAGCCGCAACGAGCCGGGGAAGAGCCGGTTGATGTTCAGGCGCACGGTCCCGTCCGCGGCGACCGTCGGCTTGACCCGCGCCGTGTGCTCGAACGTCTGATTGGGCGCCAGCTGCGGCGGGCTATTCCAGGTCAGCGAGACCGTGACCGAGGTCCCCGGAGCGAAGCCCCGACCCTGGACGACCCACGCGGCATCGGCGGTCCCCTCGCTTTGGTTCAGCATGCACAGGAACGGGCTGCGGGTGTTCGCGGCCGACGTGCCGCACACCGTGTTCGGCGCCACCGGCCGCGGCGGGAGCTGCCCCGAGCCCGACGGGTTCTGCGCCTTCGGAGTCGGGGAACTCGAACTGCTGAGCGCGGCGCCCAGGATGACGCCGACCACGACCAGGGCCGCTCCGACGGAGGCCCATCCGGCCCAGCCCATGTGCGACCTGAGCCAGCGCCGCCAGCCGGACTCGCCCGGTCCCGGCGACCCGGTCCCGGGCTTGCGCCGGGGGATGGGCTTGTAGGAGGCGGGAAGTTCGGTGTACGAGGCGGAGGTGGCGTCGTCGCTGCGATCCTCGCCGAGTCCCTCCCCTAGCTGGCCGAAGGCGGTCAGCTGAGGGCTGCGCTGATACTCGGCGATCATGGCCATGGCGGCCTCGGGCAGGTAGGCGTGCTCTTCGTCCGGGCCGGCCTGGGCCTCGGTGAAGTCCCCGAGCTGGGCCAGCATCGCCGTGGAGGTCGGGCGCTGCCGGGGCACGCGGTGCATGCAGGAGGTGATGAGCTCGGTCAGTTCACCGGGCAAGCCGGACAGGTCGGGTTCCTCGGTGGCCAGCCGGGCCAGCACGTCCATGACCGTGGCGCCCTGGTAGGGCGGGTGCCCGGTGGCCGCGAACAGCAGCGTCGCGCCGAGTGAGTACACGTCGCTCGCCACCGACGCCTCGTGGGTGTCCCTGGCCTGCTCCGGCGCCATGTACGCGGGCGTGCCGACCGCTCCGCGCGAGGTGGTGCGCCCCATCCGCTCGGCCGCCCGGGCCACGCCGAAGTCGATCACCCGGGGTCCGTCGGGCGCGACCAGGACGTTGGACGGCTTCAGGTCCCGGTGCACCAGTCCGGCCCCGTGGATCGACGCCAGCGCCTCCGCGCACCCGGCGGCCAGCCACCGCACGGTGGTCACCGGCAGCGGGCCGCAGGCCGTCACCAGCCGGGCCAGCGAGGGCGCCGGGACGTACGCCGTGGCCAGCCAGGGCAGGTCCGCCTCGGGGTCGGCCTCGACGACCGCCGCGGTGAAGACACCGCTCACCTTCCGCGCGGCCGCCACCTCCTGCGCGAACCGGGTGCGGAAGCCGGCTTCCTCGGCCAGCTCGACCTTGATCGTCTTGACCGCGACCAGCCGTCCCGCCGCCGAGCGACCCAGGTACACCTGGCCCATCGAGCCCGAGCCGAGGCGGCCGAGTACCACATACGGCCCGATCCGCTCCGGGTCCCATCTGCGCAGTGTTTCCCTGGTAGGCGGTGTTTCCCTGTTGGGCGGGGTTTCCCGGATAGGTGGTTCCCGTCCCGACTGCGGCATTATTTTCGGCCCTCCCCTAACCCAGGCCGCTCAGAACCAGTGGCCAGCTTCCATCATGCCGAATCGTTCTACCAATATGCAGCGCCTTCGTCCGGATTGTTACAGCTGTGGATGGAGAGGAACCAGGCCCGTTCGGGATAATTTTTGGTTTTATCCGGGGTGGCGGGCCTCGAGCATGCTGACCGGGACCACCGCATCGCTCATCGCCCGTGCGGTGGCGAACCCCGGCTTGATGACGGTGTTGATCAGGTGCAGCCGTTCGTCAAAACCCGCGAACGCGCTTTTCATCGCGTTTACCGTGAGCCATTCGATGTCGGACCAGCCGTAACCGAATTCTGCTGCCAGCCGGTGAAACTCCGAACTCAGCGTGACCTGGCTCATCAGCCGGTTGTCGGTGTTAACCGTCACCCGAAACGACAGCTGGCGGAGCAGCCGGATCGGGTGCTGCGCGATCGACGGCGCCGCGCCGGTCTGGACGTTGGAGGTCGGGCACATTTCCAGCGGAATCCGGCGGTCGCGGACGTAAGCGGCCAGCCGCCCGAGCCGGACGCTGCCTTCGCCGCTGATCTGGATGTCGTCCACGATGCGGACGCCGTGGCCGAGCCGTTCGGTTCCGCACCACTGCACCGCCTCCCAGATCGACGGCAGGCCGAACGCCTCGCCCGCGTGGATGGTGATGTGGAAGTTCTCCCGCTTGATGTACTGGAACGCGTCCAGGTGCCTGCTCGGCGGCCAGCCCGCCTCGGCGCCCGCGATGTCGAACCCGACCACGCCCTGGTCCCGGTAGCGGACCGCGAGCTCGGCTATCTCCCGCGACATGGCCGCCGTCCGCATCGCGGTGAGCAGGGCATAGACCGTGATCCCGCGCCCGGCCCCGGCCTGGTCGGCCCCGGCCTGGTTGGCTCCGCCCTGGACTGCCCCGCCCTGGACTGCCCCGCCCCGGACTGCACTGCCCTGGCGGAAGCCGTCGAGCACCGCCTCGACCACCTCGTCCAGGCTCAGCCCGCGCTCGGTGTGCAGCTCCGGCGCGAACCGCACCTCGGCGTACACCACCCCGTCGGCGGCCAGGTCCTCGGCGCATTCGGCGGCCACCCGCCGCAGCGCGTCGGCGGTCTGCATGACCGCGACCGTATGCCGGAACGCGTCCAGGTAGATCTCGAGGTGACCGCGGTGCGCGCCCTCGGTCAGCCGCCGGGTCAGCTCTTCTGTGTTGTCACCGGGCAGGTCGCGGTAGCCCGTCTCGCGGGCCAGCTCGAGGACGGTCTGCGGGCGCAGGCCGCCGTCCAGGTGATCGTGCAGCAGCACCTTGGGGACCGCCCGGATCTCGGCAAGTGTCGGCATCCCCCCATTGTGCTACCCGGCTGAGACGTATTCGATGACCGGGGAGACGCGCGGCGGGGGGCCGTCCTGGCTGACGGTGATCGCGCTCTCCAGGGCGGCCAGGGCAGGGCCGAAGCGCTCCTCCTGGTCGGCGCGGAGCTCCAGCAGCGGCTGGCCGGCCTGCACGCGGTCACCCGGCTTGGCCAGGCAGATGATCCCCGCGGCCGCGCTGACCGTATCCTCCTTGCGGGCCCGGCCCGCGCCGAGCCGCCAGGCCGCCGTGCCCACTGCCAGGGCATCGAGGCCGGTCAGCCAGCCGTCCGCGGGAGCGGGCAGAACCTGGGTGAAGGCCGCCCGGGGCAGCGGCGCATCTGGGTCGCCGCCCTGCGCGCGGACCATCGCCCGGTAGGTGGCCAGCGCCCGGCCGTCCGCGATGGCCGCGGCGGGATCGGCGTCCAGACCGGCCAGCGCGAGCATCTGCCCGGCCAGGGCGAGGGTAACCGCCATCAGGTCAGCTGGCCCGTCTCCGTGCAGCGCCGCAACGGCCTCCGCCACCTCGACGGCGTTGCCGACCGCGCGGCCCAGCGGGACGTCCATCGCCGTCAGCAGCGCCCTGGTGCGCACGTGGTGCTCCTCGCCCAGGGCGACCATCGTCTCGGCGAGCTCGCGGGCCGCCTCCTGGCTCTTCATGAAGGCGCCGGTCCCGACCTTGACGTCCAGGACGAGCGCGCTGGTTCCCTCGGCGATCTTCTTCGACATGATCGAGCTGGCGATGAGCGGGATGGACTCGACCGTCCCGGTGACGTCCCGGAGCGCGTAGAGCCTACGGTCCGCGGGGGCCAGCCCGGAGCCGGCGGCGCAGATGACGCACCCGGCGCTGGCCAGGACGGCGAGCGTCTCGTCCGGAGTCAGCCCGGCGCGGAAACCGGGGATCGACTCGAGCTTGTCCAGGGTGCCGCCGGTATGCCCGAGGCCGCGGCCGGACAGCTGGGGCACGGCGGCGCCGCAGCTCGCGACCAGGGGCGCGAGGATCAGGCTGACCTTGTCGCCGACCCCGCCGGTCGAGTGCTTGTCCACGGTCGGCTTGGCGATGGAGCTGAGGTCAAGCCGGTCCCCTGAGGCGATCATGGCCGCGGTCCACGTCCTCAGCTCCGCGCCGTCCAGGCCCCGGAAGTAGATCGCCATCAGCAGCGCGGACATCTGCTCGTCCGCGACCTCGTGCCGGGCGTACGCCTCGAACAGCCACCTGATGTCGTCGTCGGCCAGCCGGCGGCCGTCCCGCTTGGCCCGGATCACGGTGGCCGCGTCGGTCACCGGTTCTCCCGGCGGGCGGCGAGATCGGTATCGGTGAAGGCGGCGGGGAGCAGGACCTTGAGCTCGACCGGGCCTTCGGCGGTGTCGACGAGCAGGTCGCCGCCGCCGGCCTCGAGCAGCAGCTGGCGGCAGCGGCCGCAGGGCAGCAGGGGCTCACCGTCTCCCGCGACGACGGCCACGGCCAGCAGCGGGCCGGCCGCGCCCGACGCGTGCCGGGCCGCGGCGCCGGACGCGTGCAGGGCGCTGACCAGGCCGCACTCGGCGCACAGGGTCAGGCCGTACGAGGCGTTCTCCACGTTGCAGCCGGTGATGACCTGGCCGTCGCTGGCCTGGGCGGCCGCGCCGACGCGGAGCCCGGAATAAGGAGCGTAGGCCCGCTCGGCCGCGCCCACGGCGGCAGCGCGAAGCGCTGGCCAGTCGATGATCACTTGACGACTCTAAAGGACTAAGGGTCCGTATGGATAAGGCTGCAGGGTTGCCTTATCCATACGGACCCTCTCATGTCCTGCGCGGCCGCGGCAGGGAGGCGGCTCGCGTTAAGAGCTATGCCCCTTTGACGGGGAACTCTGATAGAAATCATGCCCGGCCACTTGCTAAGGACCTGCCCTGGAAGAAGTTCAGATCTGGTTAAGATCTGCGTCTGGTAGGGAGCAGGCCGGTTTGGTGCCTAACGTGGAGGCCGTGAACGCACGTCTTGGCCGGGTTCTCGTCGTGGAAGACGACCCCGGCATCGCCACCCAGCTGGTCCGCGGGCTGACCCGGGCCGGCTACGAAACCGGCAGCGTCACCACCGGCAAGGCGGCGCTCGACTGGCCGGTGCCCGACGTCGTGCTGCTCGACCTCGGCCTGCCCGACATCGACGGCGTCGAGGTCTGCCGGCGGCTCCGCCAGGCCTGCGACGCGGCCATCATCATCGTGACGGCGCGGGGCGAGGAATCCGACCGCGTGCTGGCCCTCGACGAGGGAGCCGATGACTACCTGATCAAGCCGTTCGGGCTGCAGGAACTGCTGGCCAGGATCAGGGCGGTGCTGCGCCGCAGCCGCCAGCCGGCCGGCCAGGTGCTGCAGCACGGCCCGCTGACCGTCGACCTGCGCACGCACAAGGTCACCGTGGGCGCAAACCACATCGCCGTGACGCCCAAGGAGTTCGCCATCCTGGAGTGCCTGGCCAGCGACCCGGGACGGGTGGTCAGCCGCCAGGAGATGCTCGAGCGCGCCTGGGACGAGCACTGGTACGGCCCGACCAAGGTGCTCGACGTGCACATGGCGGCGCTGCGGAAGAAGCTCGGCGAACCCGGCCTCATCGAGACCGTTTACGGGCACGGCTTCCGGCTCGCCGACCAGGGCAGCGCACCGTGACCAGGCGGATACTCCTGGTCCTGCTGGCCTTTACCGCCGTCATCATCGCCGGGGCCATGGTGCCGCTCGCGCTGAACGCGATCGCGCACGACCGGAGCTCGTTCGGCCAGGCCACGGCGGGGACGGCGCGGACCGACGCGGCGATCGCCCAGGCCCGCCTTGACAATATTTACCAGACCCAGCACGGCGCTGGCGCCACCCAGGCCGATGCCCCCCTGCTCACCCTCCTCACCGAGGTGGAACAGGCCGGTGACGGGCTGCTCATCCTGGAAAGCGACGGCCACGTACTAGCCGACAAGCGGATGCCGGTCGGCGACTGGGGTGACCTCGCCCAGCAAACCGATCAGCAATCCCAGCTCGCGAACAAGCTGGACGAGCCGATCGAGCCGACCATCGTGACCATGGGCTCACAGGTGGTAGCCGCCATCGCCGTCTACCAGAACGGCGCGGCACGCGGCCCGCTGGTCGGCACGGTACTGCTGGCCCGGTCGACGGGTCCGCTGAACCACGACATCCTCGAGCTGTGGGTCATCCTCGGCACGATCGCGGTCGTCGCCATGCTCGCCGCGGCGCTGCTGGCGTTCGCGCTGGCCCGTTGGGTCAGCAGGCCACTGGCCGGGCTGGACAGCGCGGCACGCAGGCTGGCCGACGGAGACCTGGCCAGCAGGGCCGTGGTCGATTCGGGACCGGCGGAGCTGCGCCGCCTGGGGACGACGTTCAACACCATGGCCGGGCGGCTGGAGGCCCTGGTGCACGGGAACCGGGCCGTGATCGCGGACGTGTCGCATCAGCTGCGCACCCCGCTGGCCGCCCTGCGGCTGCGGCTCGACCTGCTCGCCGCGGACACCGACCCCGCCACCGGGCACGAGCTGGTCGGCGCGCTCGACGAGCTGGCCAGGCTGTCCCGGCTGGTGGACGGCCTGCTCGCGGTGGCGCGCGCGGAGAACATCGTGCCCGTGCCCACCGCGGTGGACGTGGCCGAGGTAGCCAGGGAGCGGGTCGTGGCGTGGCACCCGGTGGCCGACGACCGGGGCATCACGCTCGAGGCCCGGGGAGTGGGCAGCGCAGTGGGCAGCGCCAGGGTGCGCGCATCGGTGCTGGCCTGGATCGGCGAGGGCCACCTGGAGCAGGTCCTGGACAACCTGATCGCCAACGCGCTCGACGCACTGGGCGCGGGCGGCCACATCACGGTGACCGCTGCGGTCACCACGGCCGGCGCGCGGATCACCGTGGCCGACGACGGCCCCGGCATGAACGCCGAGGACCGGGAGCGCGCCTTCTTGCGGTTCAGCACCTCGAACCCGAACGGGACCGGGCTCGGCCTGGCCATCGTGCACCGCCTGGTCACCTCGAACGGCGGCATGGCCCGGCTGACCGAGACGCCAGGCCGCGGGCTGACCGTCATCCTTGACTTCCCGGGCGTGCCGGCGCCCAGTGGCAACGTCCCCGCGTCCGACAGCACTTCCCCGCAGGCTGCGCTCAGGCTGTAAGCCCTGCTGCCTTGTAGGAAGGCACCAAATACCCCGGGCAGGAACCCCGGATGTCTGTCCGGCAAGCCAGGAATTCCATCATGATCGGGTTCCGATTCGGCAACGAGCAGGCTAGATAGCCGTGTGTCCCTTTCCCAGCGGCGACCACCAGGCATAACCTGCGGGTCAACCCAGGACGAATGCGAGGCCAGGCGCTGCGGCGTGCTGGCCCAGTGGAGGTAAGCGTGAAACACAGCGCATGGGCCACGGCGGCGCTGGCCGTGTCGGCGACGCTGGTCATCGCCGCGTGCGGCAGCAGCACTAGCTCGGCCCCGTCCGGCACCAGCTCCAGCACATCGAGTTCGGCGACCAGCTCGGCGGCGACGTCAGCCAAGATTCTCGGCTGCATGGTCACCGATACTGGCGGGATCAACGACAGGTCGTTCAACGCCTCGTCGTGGGCGGGCATGCAGGCGGCCGCGGCCGCTAACAGCAACATCACCGTCAAGTACCTGCAGTCGACGACGCAAAGCGACTACGTACCGAACATCAACACATTCATCGGCGAGAAGTGCAACATCATCGTCACCGTCGGCTTCCTGATGGGCTCCGCGACCGAGGCCGCGGCCAAGGCCCACCCGACCCAGAAGTTCGCCATCGTCGACTGCTCGTACGCGTCGGGGTGCCTCACCGGCACCAAGGAAAGCAACATCGACCAGCTGACGTTCAACACCGTGCAGGACGGCTTCCTCGGCGGGTACCTGGCCGCGGGCATGACGAAGACCGGCAAGGTCGCCACGTTCGGCGGGGAGGACTTCGGGACCGTCACCATCTACATGGACGGTTTCTGGGACGGCGTGCAGTACTACAACTCCAAGCACGGCACGCACGTGCAGGTGCTCGGCTGGAACGAGCAGACCCAGAAGGGTTCCTTCACCGGTGACTTCACCAACCAGACCAAGGGCCAGACGCTGACCCAGACGTTCATCAGCGAGGGTGCCGACATCATCTTCCCGGTGGCCGGCAACGTCGGCCTCGGCGCCGCGAAGGCGGTCCAGGACGCCGACGCCGCGGCTGGCAGCCAGAAGGTGAACATGTTCTGGGTGGACGTCGACGGCTGCGTCAGCGCAGCGCAGTACTGCAAGTACTTCATCACCAGCGTGGAGAAGGGCATCGTGCCCGCGGTGAAGACCACAGTACTGAGCACGGCAAGCGGCACGTTCCAGGGCGGCACGTACGTCGGTACGCTGGCCAACGGCGGGGCCGTGCTCGCTCCGTTCCACGACTTCGCCAGCAAGGTCCCGGCGGCGCTGCAGACGGAGCTCCAGCAGGTGGGAGCCGGCATCGCAAGCGGCTCGATCCAGACGCCGACCAAGAGCCCGGTGTAAGAGCCTGGCCGTAAGGGACGAGGATGTGGCAGCGGTGCGGCGTGATGCGCATCGCTGCCACATCGGCGTACGGGCTGACGGGTTCCACGCGGGGAGGCGCCGCGCCAAAATGGAGGCCACGGGCATGATGGTGCGGACGCGGGACTGAAGGACGGACGTGGAACTTGAGCTGAAGGGCATCACCAAGCGTTTCGGTTCCCTGGTGGCCAACGACCGGATCGACCTGTCGGTAGGCCCGGGTCAGGTGCACGCCCTGCTCGGGGAGAACGGTGCCGGCAAGACGACCCTGATGAACGTCCTGTACGGGCTGCTGCAGCCCGACGAGGGCGAGATCTTGCTCGACAACAAGGCGGTCCGGTTCGGATCCCCGAAGGACGCCATCGCGGCCGGCATCGGGATGGTGCACCAGCACTTCATGCTCGTGCCCGTGTTCACCGTCGCGGAGAACGTGACCCTCGGCATTGAGGAGACCCGCCGTTCCGGCCTGCTCGACCGGCGCAGAACGCGGAAGGATGTGCGTGAGCTCTCCCGCAGGTACGGCCTGGAGGTCGATCCGGACGCACTGGTGGAGAACCTGCCGGTCGGCATCCAGCAGCGGGTGGAGATCGTCAAGGCACTGGTCAGGGAGGCGACCGTGCTGATCCTCGACGAGCCCACCGCGGTGCTCACCCCAGCCGAGACCGAGGACCTGTTCCGGATCATCAGGCAGCTGAAGGAGGGTGGCAGGTCCATCGTTTTCATCTCGCACAAGCTCAAGGAAGTCCAGGCGATCGCGGACACGATCACCGTGCTGCGCCGGGGGAAGGTCGTCGGCCAGCGGCCTCCCGGCACGACAGAGGACGAGCTCGCCTCACTCATGGTCGGCCGGGACGTGCAGCTGCGGGTCAGCAAGGAGGCCGCCAAGCCTGGCGACGTGGTACTGGACGTGGCCGACTTGACCGTCGCCGACGAGACGGGCCGGATCTGGGTGAACGGGGCCTCATTCCAGGTCCGGGCGGGCGAGATCCTCGGCATGGCCGGGGTTCAGGGCAACGGGCAGACCGAGCTGTGTGAGGCACTGATGGGGCTGCGGCCGACAGCGTCAGGGCAGGTGACGCTGAACGGCCGCGACCTCACCCACGCCACGCCACGGCAGCGGCTGCACGCGGGCGTCGCCTACGTCCCCGAGGACCGGCAGGAAGACGGGCTGGTCGGTGAGTTCTCGGTGGCTGACAACATGGTCCTTGACACGTATGACAGGCCGCCGTACGCGTCCGGCATCAAGCTCAACCTGGACGCCATCGCCAGCAACGCGGCCGAGCGCGTACAGGAATTCGACGTCCGCACAACCTCGGCGCAGGCCCCGGTCGGCACGCTGTCCGGCGGCAACCAGCAGAAGGTCATCCTGGCCAGGGAAGTCGGGCGCGAGCACAAGGTACTCGTGGCCAGCCAGCCCACTCGCGGGCTGGACGTGGGCTCGATCGAGTTCGTGCATCGCCGCATCGTCGAACAGCGCGACAAGGGCGTGGCCGTGCTCATCGTCTCCGCCGAACTCGACGAGATCTACGCCCTCGCGGACCGGATCGCGGTCATGTACGAGGGCAAGATCACCGGTTTCCGGTCGCCGACGGTGCCTGCCGAAGAACTGGGGCTGCTGATGGCAGGGGCAACTGACCAAGACCCGGGACCGGAACCCACCCCTAGCGCCCCCACGGCTATACCAGGGGCGGGACAATGAGCGATCAGGCGAGTTCGTCGGGTCCAGCCGCGGCGGCGAAGAAGGAAGACGAGCAGGAGCCGCACGCCTCGTTCGGCCAAAGCCTGAGGGATTCGATCCTTGAAGGTCATACGGTCACCATCATTATCCTGGCCATCTTCACCGGGTTCGTGGTAGGCGGGCTGCTGAACGCGTTCACCAACACGACCGTGCTGCATGCCTGGGGCAACTTTTTCTCGGCTCCCGGCCATGCGATCGCGGCGGCCTGGGATACCGCGGTGGGCGCCTACGTGGCGATGTTCGAGGGATCGATCTTCAACCCGCACACGGTCGCCGCGCTGTTCCAGCAGGCGTCGTTCGCTACCGCGGTGCACGACGGCTACCTGTCCGCCGTGTTCAACCCGCTGTCGGAGACCTGCGTCCAGGCTACGCCGCTGATCCTGGCCGGGCTGGCGGTCGCGCTGCCCTACCAGGCCGGCCTGTTCAACATCGGCGCTGAGGGACAGCTCATCGGCGGCATGATCCTGGCTACCTACCTCGGGTACGGGGTCAGCCTGCCGTTCTTCGTGCACGTCGTGGTCTGCGTGATCGGCGGTTTCGTCGGCGGCGCGGCGATCGGCTGGCTGGTCGGCGAGCTCAAGGCGCGCACGGGCGCGCACGAGGTCGTCGTCACGATCATGATGAACTACATCATGATCTACTTTCTGGCCTACCTGCTATCCTTCGGCTACCTGATGCAGGCACCCCACACCAGCAACGAGATCACCTCGCCCATCGCCGGTGACGCGCACCTGCCGCTGCTGTTCGGCTCGCACCTGCGGATCAACGCGGGCTTCCTCATCGCACTGGCCTGCGCGGCGGGCATCTGGTGGCTGCTGAACCGGACCACCACGGGCTTCGAGTTCCGCAGCATCGGCAAGAATCCCAGCGCCGCGCGCGTGGCGGGCATGAACGTCGAACGGAACTGGGTGCTCGTGATGCTGATCGCCGGCGGGCTGGCCGGGCTGAGCGGGGCCACGGTCATCCAGGGCACCGACTTCACCCTTAACTTCCAGAGCTACGGAACCTACGGCATCACCGCCATCACGGTCGCGCTGCTCGGCCTGGGCAGGCCGCTCGGGGTCGTGCTCGCGGGGCTGCTCTTCGGCGCACTGGACGCCGGGGCGCCGCTCATGCAGGCCGCCACCGGCACTCCGGTGAGCATGGTGCAGGTGCTGCAGGCGGTGATCGTCCTGTTCGTCGCGGCGCCGCCGCTGATCCGGACCATGTACCGGTTGCGGGCCACCCGAGCCGGCGGCGTGGGCGAGGTTATGTCCAAGGGGTGGAACGGATGACGATAGCGGACCGCGTGCCGCCCGTGGACCTGGACTTGGCGGCCCGCCCCCCGAGCAGCGCCTTCCGGCGGTGGCTCGCGCCGGTCACCTTCGCCGTGTTCGGGCTGGTGGAGATCTTCGTTCTGGGGCTGAACGCGCACCACGGGGACGCGACCTTCGCGTTCTCCCAGCCGTTCGCCAAGGTGACCGTGCCGAACCTCAGCCTGCCTGCCGCCGTCACCTGCTACGTTTGCGGCGCGCTGACGCTGTTGGTGGCCGCGGTGCGGGCTTTCCTGCCACTCGGCCCGGCGCTGCGGCGAGTAGCCATCGCGGTGGTCATCTTCCTGTTCATCGTTGCCTTGCTGTGCTGGGCCGACGCGGGCCTGACCACGGCGGTCAACGTGGTGAACCTGCTGCAGGGCACGCTGAACGATTCGATCCCGATCATGCTCGGCGCGCTGACCGGCGTCGTGTGCTCCCGCTCCGGAGTCATCAACATCGCCATCGAGGGCCAGCTGCTGCTCGGCGCCTTCACCGCCGCCATGGTGTGCAGCGTCACCGGCTCGCTGTGGCTGGGCCTGGTATGCGGAGCGTTGGCCGGCTCGCTGGTCGCGGTGCTGCTCGCCATTTTCGCCATCGGCTACCGGGTGGACCAGGTCATCCTCGGCGTGGTGCTCAACATTCTGATCCTGGGCCTTACCACATACCTCTACGACGACCTCATGGTGCCCTACCAGAACACGCTGAACTCGCCGAACACATTCTCCGTGTTCAAGATCCCGCTGCTGGGCGACATCCCGATCCTTGGCCCGGTCTTCTTCGACGCCACCATCTTCCTGTACCTCACCTACATCGCGCTGGCCGGCATCCAGGTCGGCCTGTTCTCGACCCGGTGGGGGCTGCGCACCCGGGCCATCGGCGAGCACCCCATCGCGGCCGACACGGTGGGCATCCCGGTGATCGCGATGAGGTACCGCAACGTCATCGCGGCCGGGCTGATCGCAGGCATCGGCGGCGCCTACTTCACGATCGGCTCGGTCGGCGCGTTCGGCCCGAACATGACCTCCGGCGAGGGCTACATCGCGCTGGCCGCGATGATCTTCGGGCGGTATACCCCCTTCGGCGCGATCGGGGCGGCCCTTCTGTTCGGGTTCACGACGCAGCTGCAGTCGATCATGTCCACCCTCAACACGCCGATCCAGTCGAACCTGCTGCTGATGACCCCGTACATCGTCACGATCATCGTGCTCGCCGGGCTCGTCGGCAAGGTCCGCGGTCCCAGGGCCGAGGGCATCCCCTACGTCAAGGCCTAAGAGATTTCTGCCGAACGGGCATGGGTGCGCGCTTCGCCTGAAACCTTCAAGCCAACCTTCGGGGACGCACCAGCTCGATTTGGGGGGAGGAAATGGGCTCCCGGGGGGATTTGGGGGTCTATGGTGCACCAAACTCTCCCAGAAGCCCCAATCCACCCGGGTATTTGGGGGCGGGGTGGGGTGGTTGTGGGTGAGGGCGTGCTGAAATGAGTGGTGCAGGTGACGGCTGAGGCCGGGCTGCGGGCTGCGGCGGAGGCCTGGATCGCGGACGACCCGGACGCGGGTGACCGGGCCGAGCTGCGGGCGCTGCTCGACCGCGCGTTTCCCGGCGCGGGTGCTGGCGTGGCGGGTGCTGGCGTGGCGGGTGCTGGTGCGATCGGCGAATTGCGGGACCGGTTCGCGGACCGGCTCCACTTCGGGACGGCCGGCCTGCGCGGCGTGGTCGCCGCGGGACCGAACCGGATGAACCGCGCCGTGGTCAGGGCCGCGACCGCCGCCGTGGCCAGCTGGCTGCTCGGGCCGGGTTCCGGCGCCCGGGGCAACGGGGCTCAGCGGGGCCAGCGGGCTCAGCAGGGCCAGCAGGGCCAGCGGGCTCAGCGGGGCGAGCGGGTCAGCGTGGTGGTGGGCTGCGACGCGCGGCACCGGTCGGCGGAGTTCGCCGAAGAGGTGGCCGGGGTGCTGGCCGGAGCGGGCATCGCGGTGCACGTGCTCCCGCTGCCTTGCCCCACTCCCCTGCTCGCGTTCGCGGTCCGCCACTTGGGCGCGGCGGCCGGGGTAATGGTCACGGCGAGCCACAACCCGGCCGCGGACAACGGGTACAAGCTCTACCTGGGTGACGGCGCCCAGGTCATCCCGCCCGCCGACGCCGAGATCGAGCAGCTGATCGCCGGCCTCGGGCCGCTGTCGCAGGTCCCGGTGGCCGGGGCCGGCAGCCCGCTGATCACCCGGCACGGCGACGAGGTGGCGCGGGCGTACCTGGACGCGGTGGTAGCGGCCGCCGCCGGGCCGACGCCCCCAGGCCCGGGTCGGACGGAGCTGGACGTCGTTTACACGCCGATGCACGGAGTGGCCGGGCCGCTCATGCTGCGGGCCCTCCGGCAGGCGGGCTTCGCGGTGCCGCACGTGGTGGCCGCGCAGGCGGAGCCCGACCCGGACTTCCCGACCGTCGCGTTTCCCAACCCGGAGGAGCCCGGCGCCCTCGACCTGGCGCTGGCCGACGCGCGGCGGCTCGGCGCCGACCTGGTCCTGGCCAGCGACCCGGACGGGGACCGGCTGGCCGTGGCCGTTCCCGATCCCGCGGGCACCGCCGAGGGCGGCTGGCGGATGCTGACCGGGGATCAGGTGGGTGCCCTGATCGGTGCTAGCTTGCTGGAGCGGACCGCCGGTGAGGCCGAGGGCGGGGCCGCGCCGCAGGCGCGGCTGGTGGCGTCCACCGTCGTCTCCTCGACGTTGCTGTCCAAGATCGCGGCGGAGGCCGGCGTCCGCTACGCCGAGACCCTGACCGGGTTCAAGTGGATCGCCCGTGCGGCCGACGGCGTGCCGGGCGCGCGGTTCGTCTTCGGCTACGAGGAGGCCCTCGGCTACGCCGTCGGGGACGTGGTGCGCGACAAGGACGGCATCGGCGCCGCGCTGGCCATGCTCCGGCTGGCGGAAGCGGCGAAATCACAGGGACGTTCGGTCCTTGCGGTTTACGACGACCTGGAGCGGGCGCACGGCGTGCACCTGACCTCCCAGCTGACCCTGCGGACGGCCGACCAGGCCCACGTGATGAGCCAGCTCAGGTCGGTGCCGCCGGCCGCCTTCGGCGACCAGCCCGTGACCGGCCTCACGGACCTCGCCCGCAGCGGCGCGGCCGACGGCACGCCGGGGGCGACCGGGGTTACTGGGATGGCGGCGCCGCGGGCCGACGTGCTGATCTTCCTGCTCGGCGCCGGCGCCCGCGTGGTGCTGCGGCCGAGCGGCACCGAGCCGAAGATCAAGTGCTACATCGAGATCACCGAGCCGCTCGCGGGCCGCCCGCTCGGGGCCGCCCGCTCGGCCGCGGCCAGGCGCCTGGCTCCGCTGCGGTCCGCGCTCGAGGCGATGCTGGCAGGCGCCTGACGAGGGCCCTCAGCGCTGGCTGATCAGCTCCACAGCATCAGCTCCACAGCATCAGCTCCACAGCATCAGCTCCACAGGCCGACCTGGTTGCCGTCCGGGTCGGTGAAGACGGCGAACCGGCCGAAGTCGCCGGGTAGATCGGTGGGTGGTACCAGCCGCTTGCCACCTAGCTGCTCGGCCCGGTCCAGGTGGGCGTCCAGGTCGTCGACGCGCATGTAGATCTTCACGCTCTTCTCCCCTGGCGCCTCGCCCGGGCCGATGCCGCCCCCGATCGCGCCTTCCCCGGCGCCGGTATCGACCAGGCCGTACCCGCCCATGGCCGGGTCGGCGGCTACCGCCCAGCCGAACAGCTCGCGGTAGAACTTCTGCGCCCGCTCGTGGTCCGGGCTGATGATCTCGAAGAACGCCACTGGCTGACCCATGCTGCTTCTCCTTCCATGACTTCCGACAACAAGAACTAACGTTAGTTATTACTAACGTTAGTGTCAACTGACTCATTGGGTTGGCGGTGGTGGCACCTCAGAATGAGACAGGCGACCTAGCCCTGGTGTGGTAGTCCGGGTGAGAATGCCACCACGGCGTGAACAGAGCTGTTCGACTCCAGGAGGTCACGGATGAGCGCATCCATCGACGGGACGGCCATCGACAAGGTCTTGCAGGACGCGGTGGAATCCGGCCGGGTCCCGCACGTGGCCGCGATCGCGGCCGACCGGGACGGCGTCATCTACCAGGGCGCGGCGGGTCCGCGGGAAGCCGGCCAGAGCGACCCGGTCACGGTGGACACGCTGTTCCGGATCATGTCGA
>Ga0208696_1000174_pt1 | contig 46989 bp, 39 predicted proteins | sample Sb_taG_9_FD_187711 | JGI IMG/M metagenome (GOLD analysis project Ga0208696, IMG submission 187711) | Peat soil microbial communities from Weissenstadt, Germany - Sb_50d_b_LC metaG (SPAdes) (version 2) | ecosystem: Environmental > Terrestrial > Soil > Wetlands > Peat | place: Germany... | reverse complement strand
ATCTCCTGGAGTGTCCCGACAGACGGGTCAACGAGGTCGTTAAGGATACGGTGCATCGTGGATGCGGACACGCCAGCCCGCCGGGCCGCCGCTGCGGGACTCAGCCCGGAGGACTCAAGCCAGCCATGGACCATGGCCGCTAGCGCTTCCACATAAGGAATTCTACTACGGAGTTTCCATATATGGAACTAGTCTAATTTCGTTCCAGATATGGAAACGGCCGGGTTCGATGATGGCCGTGTCCCACAGGAGCAGCTTATTCAACTCGTACGAGGCGGACAGCGGAGAAGTCATCGACCGCGATACCCGCCTCCAGGCTGAGTGAGATCTGCACCTGCAGCCGGGTTCGGCTGGTTCCCGCTGGCGCGGACGGGTTCGGTTAAGGCGATGAGCGGGGGACGCAGCAGCGGCTCCCTGGCCCGAGGCCTCGCCGGGGCCCGCAGTGATGACATGCCCGGCCGGGACGGGAGCGAACTGGCCCGGATGTCGGCTTCCGCTCTGAGCGGGATTCTCGTCCCGTCGGGGATGGTGTCGTTCGCGCTTGAGCCGCCGCGCCTCCGTGTCGCGTGCCGCCCGGAGTTCGGCGACGAACTCCGGTTGCAGTATTCGCTACGAAAGCGTAGCGTCGGATGCATGCAGGAGCTGACCGTGCGGCAGGCGCGCGAGCTGCTCACCGGGTGGGCGGCGGAGCGGCGTGCCGTGGCGGGCAGGCGTGATGATGTGGTGCGGGTCGCGGTGGGGGCGGGCCTGACCAAGGCGGAGGTTCACCGGCTGACGGGGATCGCCCGGACGACGATTGACCGGATCGTCGGCGCCACCCCCGCGGCGGCAGGGGGGGCGCGATGACCGGTTCTGCGCGTCCGTGCGTGGCCATTGCGCGTCCGTACGCGGAGCGCGTTTCCGGCATTTCCGGACAAGCCCGGCGTAATGTTAGCTTTTCCGGACCGCCTGGCCTGCGATTTCGCGCAATCGCGGTCATGGCGGGACCGGACCGGCAGGCGCGGCAAGGCACTGCTCATGCGGTTGGGTCTAACGACCCTCCGGGGTTCAAATCCCCGATCCTCCGCTGCGAAGCTAGTCCTGTCCGGCCGCCGCTTGAGCGATATTGCTCTTTGCTAGTGCATTTCCCTAGACTTGACGCTCAGCGGCCGGACTAGGAGGACGCATGCCAGTCGACTGGGTTGTCGTTGGCCTGGATAACGGCGGGACCACGAACAACGGGACTGTCCTCGACTCCGGCGGACGGTTCCTCCTCGACCGGCTGGCGGAGGTTCCCAGCGACGTCCGGGAGGGCCCGGACAAGGCCATCGAGTCCCTGGTCGTCTCCGTGGAGCAGGTGCTCAAGCTCACCGGCGTACCGGTCACCGCGGTCAAGGCGGTGGGCCTGGACACGCCGGGTCCGGCCAGCGGGGACGGTGTCATCTCGTCCAAGGGCGCCACGAACTTCGGTCACGTCGGCTGGCGCGGCTTCGATATCCGCGGCGCGCTAGCCGAACGGCTCGGCCTCCCGGTGATCTACAACAACGACGGGAACTCGGCCGCGCTGTACGCGCATCACGTGCGGTTCGGCGCGGAGTCCAGGCAGCGGAGTTCGGTGGCCGCGATCGTCGGCACCGGGCTCGGCGGCGGGATTGTCCAGGCCGGACATGTCGTCAAGGGCGCGGCGGGGATGGCCGGGGAACTCGGTCACGTCCCCATCCCCCTCGATGACCTGCTCGACGCCGGCCAGCCGATGCCCTCGTGCAACTGCGGTCAGGCGGGCGACGCGGAGAGCGTGGCCTCGCTCACCGGGATCCAGAACAACCTGCTGCCGTACTGGCTCACCAGGTACCAGGGCCATGAGCTCAGCGGGCTGCCGATCGGCAAGGCTGCCAAGCTCGTCCGCAAGTACGGCGAAGACGGCGACGAGATGGCGCTGGCGATCTTCAGGCAGCAGGCGATCGCGATCGGCAGGCTGTTCACCATCGCCGCGAACTTCCTCGATCCCGACGCCTACTTCCTCGGCGGCGGCGTGGTAGAGGCCGCATCGCATTTCCGTGACTGGTTCTTCGCTGAGGTGCGCGCACACACCGTGCTGCGGGAGGAGCAGGCCAGGGCCGCCGAGATCTCCCTGGTGCCCGACCTCGACATGGCCGGGGCCCGCGGGTCGGCCTATGCCGCCCGCGACTGGCTCGTCGGTCAGGGGTAAGTGGCCACGCCAGGCGCGTCTTTATCCGCGGGACGGCGGGATGACCACCACCATGGTGAGGCGGGCGGGCTGATCGCCCTCGTTGTCGTACCGATGCGGGCGGCTGGCCGGGAAGCGCGCACACTGACCGGCTCTGACCGCATGGCGCTCGCCCGCCACCGTCAGCGCCAGCGTGCCTGACTCGACCCAGACCATCTCCCGGGTGGCCGGCGCGTGCGCGTCACCGCCGAACGACTCACCGGGCATCACCTCCCAGCGCCACAACTCGACCGCCCACGGCGGGTCGGTGGCGCCGACGATCGTCCCGGTCCCCCCGGAAGGACCGTGCCAGAGCACGCGGGAGGCGTCCGGGCTGCTGATCCGGACGGCCGGCTCCCCGCCCACGTCGACCAGCTGCGTCACCGGGACCCCGAAGGCGTCACCGATGCGGGCCAGCGTGGCCAGGTTGGGGTTCGACCGTCCCTGCTCGAGCGCGACGAGCACGCCCTTGCTCACGCCGGAACGCGCGGCGAGCTGGTCCAGTGACCAGCCGCGGTCGGCGCGCAGGGCCTGCAGGGTCCGCGCGACCGCGATCGTTATGTCGGGCACATCCGGCATATCTCTCCCTCTCAGGACGCACCGGCGATATCCGGTAACACCGGATATCCGGCGACGCCGGTCGGTCGGTATAATGAACTATATAGATCAATATTCCGACCGATGGCGCCCGTTACTGACGCTTGCTACAAAGGAACGCTGACCGTGGTGACAATCCTGGCCCTGGCCGCCGCCATGCTCTACGGCACCGCCGATTTTCTCGGCGGGGTGGCGTCACGGCGGGCGAGCGTATTCGCCGTGCTGGCGATGACCGTCCCGGCGGGCGCGGTGGTCGTGGTGGCGGTCGCCTTGCTCGGCGAAGCCCCGTGGCTGGGTGGCCTTCTGGGGTACGGCCTGGGCTCGCCCACCTCGTTCGGGGGGTGGGGCGCGGTCGGCTGGGCGGTGGCGTCCGGCGTCTGCGGCTCGTCCGGCCTGATCGCGTTCTACGCCGGTTTCGCCGCCGCCCCGATCACCGTGGTGGCCCCAGTCGCCGCGCTCGTCTCCACGGTGCTGCCGGTCGGCGTGGCCATCGCCGACGGCGAGCGGCTCACCGCCATCATGGTCGCCGGCGGGTTGATCTGCCTGGCCGCCATCGTCATGGTCAGCATGCCGCCAGGCCGCCGGGAGCGGCCCGGTAAGGGCCGCCCGCGCGGGAACCAGGCCGGGGACGACCGGCACGACGCCGCCAGCCGGCTGCGCGGCCTGGGCTATGGCGTCGCCGCGGGCGCCGGATTCGGCCTGTTCTTCCTGTGCCTCAAGAACGCCGGGCAGTCCGGTGTGCTCTGGCCGGTGGCGGTCTCGCGGACGGCGGGAACCCTGATCGCCTTCGGTATCGCGCTGGCGACCCGGACACGCCCGTGGCGGCACGCGGGTGGCACCGGTGTAATCGCGCTGGCCTCCGGGGCGATCGATGCGGCCGCCAACGTCTGCTACGTGCTTGCCACCCGGGCCGGGCTTTTCGGGCTGGCCGTCGTGATCACGTCGCTGTACCCCGGTATGACCGTACTGCTGGCCCGGTGGCTGCTCGGCGAGCGGATGCGCTGGCTGCAACGAGCCGGCCTGCTGCTGGCCGCGATCGGCGTCGTATTGCTGACCGCCTAGCGAGCCGAAGGGGGCGCGGCGTTGCCTGGACTGAGGAGCGAGGCACGAGCGACAAGGGAAGGCGACGCTGAAGGCGCCCCCGGAGGCGAGCGGCAAGCACAGCCCTAGTCGGAGCTCTCGTCCTTGTCCTTGAAGATCAGGCCGCAGACCTCGAGATAGAGCTGCTCTGGGTAGGGGAGGAACCTGACATTGCGCAGCGCCTGGTCCTGCCCGGCGGACTCTACGATGAACTCGCCGTAGCCGAGGATCCGGCCCGTCGCGCTCCGCTGGAAGCTCATGTCGGTCACCTTGCTGAGCGGCATCATGTTCACCTTGTGGGTGACAATGCCGGTCGAGAGCAGCATCCGCTGAGACGTGACGACAAAATAGTTAACTGACCATTCGAAAACCTTCACCACCAGCCGCAGCAACACCAGCCCCCACAGGACCCAGATGATGAGGATGGCCGTGCCGTTACCATGCGCGAGGGAGTTGCTCAGCCAGCCGGCAATCGCCAGCCCGACGAGAGTCTCCAAGATGGGCATGATCAGCACGGCCGGGTGCTGGTGGACGGTGATGACCTGGCGTTCGTGGGGCAGGAGGTACCTATTTACCGAGGCAGGCACCGTGTCAGTGTTCGGGACCAGCCTCATGGCAGCACCGGATCCTAGATCGAGGCGAAGAAGTTGGAAAGCCCGTGGGCAGCCGAGGTCAGGAAGGTGCCGAGGTTGTGCACGATGTGAGCGGCGGCTGTCGGCTGCTCGATGATAAACCACACGACGAACGCGACAGCGGCCCATCCGAGGATGGATTTCAGATTCACGTCGCCTCCCGTGGGCGCCCAGACTTGCCCTAGTTGCCAGAGAACCTATGCTAGCTCGTACCGATTTCGCGGCCAATGCTAACGGGGTGAAGCTGCCGTGTCGGCATGAGTATGCCCCATGTCGCCCTCAGTATGCCCGATCGGCGGAAGCAGTGCGTGACCGGACATGCCAGACGCGCCGGCCTCGTGTCCAGAATCTCTCGGCGGCCACCCTGATCGGCGATTTTGCCGCCGCGACCGGCGGCCATCTGACAGCATTCCTCCGTGCAGAGCATGCTGGTGAAATGACGGTGGACGACGTGGGTGAGACTGACTTCGCGGTTATCGTTTACCGCGAAGAGGACCAGTGGGAGGCTGACGTCCTGCCGACGGCGGTGACCGCCGACCTGGACGGCTTCGTCCAGGCGCTGCGCCGGCAGCCGAGCATGGGCGGCACCATCGGCTTCGCGGGCGTGGGCGACGACTTCTGGGTCGCGGTCCGGGTCATCGGTGAAGACGAGTCGTTGTTCCTCTCCGACCTCACCGCGGCGGTGGACTATCCGCTGGCCCGCCAGATGCTCGAGGCCCTGGACATCCCGGTGCCCGCAGATGACGAACTCGACCAGGTACTCCCGGCTGGTGACCTGTCGATCTTCGCGGACCTCGGGCTCGACGAGATGGAACTTGGCGCGGTCGCGGCCGACCTCGACCTCTACCCGGAAGACGCCGTGGCCCACATCGCCGAACGGCTCAGGTTCGGCGAGGCGGTGGAGCGCGCGCTCGATATCGCGCTCGGTCCGTGACCGGGTATACCGATTCTTTCGAGCCTGCGATGCGGCTCGCGCTCGCGGAAGCGGCCGAGGCCCGGGCCGGGATGGCCGGGGCGGGGATGGCCGGGGCCGGACAGGAGGATGTCCCGGTCGGGGCTGTCATCCTCGACGAGGCGGGCACGGTCATCGCGCGAGCCCGCAACCGCAGGGAAATTGACCACGATCCCACCGCGCACGCGGAGATCGTCGCGATCCGGCAGGCGGCCCGCGCCCTCGGCAGTTGGCGGCTGACCGGCCTGACGCTCGTCGTCACCCTCGAGCCGTGCACGATGTGCGCCGGTGCGGTGACCGCCGCCAGGCTGGCGCGAGTGGTCTACGGGGCCGAGGACCCCAAGGCCGGGGCCGTGGGGTCTCTCTGGGACGTGCTGAGGGACGTTCGGCTGAACCACCGTCCTGAAGTCATCGGCGGTGTCCTCGCCGACGAGTGCGGTGCCTTGCTCCGCGACTTCTTCGCCGCGCGAAGGCCGCACGCCAGGTAGGTCATGCCGCCGCGCACGCGCGGATTCGGGTAAGCTCGCCTGCGGTGGAGTCGCCTAGTGGCCGAGGGCGCACGCCTCGAAAGCGTGTGAGGGGGCAACCCCTCCGTGGGTTCAAATCCCACCTCCACCGCTGATCGGAGCCACGTGCACGTTTGGTGTGCTCACTGGGGGAACTTAATGTCACGCCTCGGACGTTCGCTGTTGTGATCACGTGGTTGTGCTGTGGGACCTGACCTCGGTGAGGGGACCACTAGTAAGACCAGATTCCGGCGAGGAGAACCGAGTGTTTGAACCGCAAGGTACCGGTTTCTTCCTGCTGCTCATGGTGGTCTTCGGGGGACTGCTCGTCTGGGTGTCCCTGGCCAAGCAGGTCGTGTTCCGCGTGCTCGCCGCGTGCCTGGCGTTCGTTCCCGCCATGGTCTTCGGAATTGCCGCCGTCAATAAGTTCTACGACTACTACCAGACCTGGGGCGGGATGATCAATGATCTCACCGGCCAGGGCGTGAGCAGCATCCCCAAGTACGCAGCCGCGGGTGCCGGCACTAACAAGCAATTCGACAAGAACATCGGCCGGGTCACCAGCCTCGCGGAAGACGCCCAGGTCGGATACCTGTTCCAGACCTCAGTCACCGGTGTGCGGAGTCACCTCACCCGTGACGTATACGTCTACCTCCCGCCGCAGTACTTCCAGAAGGCGTACGCGCACTACAAGTTTCCCGTCATCGAACTGCTGCACGGCTCGCCGGGCAACCCGCAGGCGTGGGTCGACGTCATGGGCGTGATTCCCACCTTCCTTAACCTGCTTGAGGCCCATCCCACGGACGCCGCGGTGCTTGTGATGCCTGATACCGACGGCGGCCAGCAATATGAGCTGCAGTGCCTCAACGACCCGGGCGGCATCCAGGACATGACCTTCGTTGCCCTGGACGTGCCGCAGGCGATAGCGCGGATTGCCCGCGTCCAGCCGCCGGGCCGGGCCTGGGGACTGGCCGGTTACTCGGAGGGCGGCTACTGCGCGACCAACATCGCGCTGCAGGACCCGGCAGGCTACGGTGCTGCGGGCGTGATGTCGGGGTACTTCGCCCCGATCCTGAGCCAGGTGCCCGTGGGCAACAAGCCGGGGGCCAAGCCGCACCTGGTCAATGTGTTCCTCGGCCGTCCTGGCCTGCAGCTCGTGAACACGCCGAGGGCATATGTCACGCGGGTGCCCATCAACGATGTGCTCCCGGCCTTCTGGCTCGCGGCCGGCGCCCAGGATAGGCAGGATGTCGTCGCCGCGGCGAACTTCAAGCAACTGCTGCAAACCAGGGTGGCGAACGTGCCGTTCGTGATCATTCAAGGTGGCGGGCACCAGGGCAGCGTGTGGCGTGCGGCCCTCGGCCCGATGCTCACCTGGATGACGCCGCAACTGGCCCAGACCGCCGCCAATGCCGATGCCAGGGCAGCCGCGGCCGCCAAGGCCGCCGCCGCGCGCAAGGCGCACGACGCCAAACCCCGCACGCCGCATACTCCTCCCGTGCCCAAGAAGCCGTAGGCCGCTGGCTCGAGGGCCGCGGAGGTCAAGGCCGCAGCGCGTCCGAGATGACCTCGAGACCCTTCTCCAGCTGGCCGCCCGTCTCATAGGCCAGGCCGATCCTCATCACGTGGGCGCTGTCACCGAACCACGGACCGGGTGTGACAACCGTCCGCCGCTCAGCCAGCCGGTCGTAAAACCCGCGAACGCCAAGTGGCCCGAACGTGTCCGGGTTGAGCCGCGCGCAGCAGAACGCGCCCGCCTCGGGCCGCAGCCATTGCAGCCGCCCGTCCTGCTCGCTGACCCAGTGCCCGACCGTCGCGCGGGCGTCAGCCATCAGCGCGCCCCGCGATCTGAGCAGCTGATCCGCCCGCGATAGCAGCCTGGCGGCGAGGAACTGTCGCATGGCGTGCCCTTAGCTGGACGGCAGGGTGCTTACCCAGCCATGTTCGGTCGCGCCGGGTGGTGAGCCCAGAGCCAATCGCGCAGGATTGGCTGGCGATCGGGTCCAGGCGAACGGCTGGCCGCTTCCATGACCGCGTAACCGTGGCGCGGCCCCGGCTCGAGCACCGCGAGCAGGATGCCGTCCAGGGCCCTTTAGCGCTTCCGTCCTCATGGGTAGTATTGCTACCCTTCCCATATAGGTAGCGACGCTACATATAACGGTCCTACTCTTGAGAACGGGGCAGCAGCGTGAACACCTTGACCGAACCACTGACCATTAGTCGCCGTACGCACTCGCCGCGGCGGGAGCTCTGAGCGAAGATGCCCCGCACGCTCAGCCTCATCATCCGTAATCTCTTGTTCACCATCGTGGTGCCGGGGCTGGGAGGAGCCTGGGTTCCCTGGTGGATCCTGATGCGCCAAGGGCGCGCCGCCACTCCGGCCGCGTGGGAGGCGGCCCCCGTCATCGTGGCCGGGGCGGTCCTGTACGGGTGGTGTGTCTGGAACTTTGCCGCAGTGGGACGGGGCACTCCTGGTGTGTGGGACGCGCCGTCGCGCCTTGTCGCGGCGGGGCCCTACCGTTGGGTGCGCAACCCGATCTACGTTGCCGCGCTCCTGGTTGTGCTGGGGGAGGCGTGGCTGTTCATGTCGCTATGGCTGCTGGCGTACGCGGGGGCCATGGCGGTCTTCTTCCACCTGTTCGTCACCGGCTACGAAGAACGGACGCTGCGCCGCCGCTTCGGCCGCAGCTACCTGGAGTACCGGCAGCTGGTCCCGCGCTGGATTCCCCGGCCGCCGCGCCGCGGCTTAGCGCCAGCATCCAACGGAGGCCTCGCCTCGCGCCAGCCGTCAACACGGCTTCCTTGGCCGCCTTCAAGACTTTTGCGTGATCGCTCTGCTACTTTCAGTTTCCACCTCGTGAGGCCAGAAGTTCACACGGATGGTGCAGGTGCGAAACGGTTCCGTGGGGAATGAGACTACGGACCTTGCCGATTAGGGCCGAGTACCAGGGACCTTCTGCCCTGGTAGCCGTCCGTGCCGCGGGCCATGGTGGGTCGTTAGCGTGGGCGGGCTAGGGCGTTGTGCTCGCGCGGGGAGCATGGCGCGGCGCTCATAGCAGGGAGGAAACGATGGAGACCATGACGGAACTGCTGGGCAGCCACCCGTTCTTCGCCGGGCTCAGCCCCAGTGCGCTGGACTTCATCGCGGGGTGCGCGTCCAGCGTGCACTTCGCTGAAGGCGACCGCATCTTCGACGAGGGAGAACCTGCCAGCCTCTTTTACGCGATCCGCGATGGAGGGGTCGCGCTGGTGGTGCATTCGCGTGCGAAGGGGCCTGTGGTCATCGACACCATGAACGAGGGAGAGGTATTCGGGTGGTCGTGGCTCGTCCCGCCCTACCGCTACTTCTCTGCCGCCCGGGCGGTGACGCCCGTCAGCGCGACCGCGCTGGACGGCGCCTGCCTGCGCGGCAAGTGCGAGGCGGACACGGAGCTGGGTTATCAGCTGCTGAAGCGGGTCGCGACGGTGATGCACCACCACATGCAGGCCGCGCGCCTCCGGCTGCTCGACCTGTACGAGTAAGAATCCGCGCGAAAAAGCGCGAAGACCGCAAAACACCAATGCTTGATGCCGCTCGGTCGCGGTGATGAGCCGACATCGACTTCCTCCTTGAAGCCCAGATGAGACTAGATACCATGCCCATGCCAGGCAGCAGGTAGAAACTGGTGGCATCGCACCAGCTCAGCGCGGCGGAGGATAAGAGATTCGAACTCTTGAGGGGTTGCCCCCAACACGCTTTCCAAGTCTGTGGGTACCCGTTCGTACTAGGTCGGTACAGTCTGTAACCTGCGCATGGCGGCTGGTCCGGCTCCCCGCGAACGTCCTTGAACGCTCGCGAATGAGACCAGAACTGAGACCACGGACCCTATTTCCTCGAAGCCCCTAGAGACTCACCGGCCCCTGGGAGTCGGCTGCTGGCCTGCCGCTTTTCAGGGAACCGAGCTACCCTGCCCTGAGCAGGAAAGGCACCACGCGGTGGGCTGACCTGGGCACGTATCGGGCACGATCAAGCGCTCCGAGCCCATCTGACGGCCCGTCTCTGTATGCCAGTTTGTTGAGCAGGACGGTCCCGGGTACACATAGGTATAGGTGTTGGTTGGAGGTAAACCGTGCGGATGGAGCGAGGGGACGGGGGTTCACAAGAGCATTGGTTGGGGCATGCGCGGGGAGCCTCTGAAGCATCATTCAGGGACGCCTCTGAGCAGCGCCGCCCAGAGCATGGGCCTTTCTGGGACGCCTCTGAGCAGCGCCGCCCGGAGCATGGGCAGTTGGACGAGCCTGATAGCAGCCCGCGGCGTCCGGGGCTTCCGGGGGTGGGCGAGGGTTCGGGGATCAAGGCCCACACTCCGACCCCTAGCCGCGATTCCGGCAAAGTCTCGCATATATCAGAATTTATCGATAATCACATCTGTCTAGGGTCTTTCCGCTTCGAAAATGACACCGTCTTCTATCACTCGCCCCAACGTTTCTTCCCCGATCCTGAGAAAGTCGTGGATGCGATCCAGGATAAAGGCGAGGACGCTTTCGCAGGGTTTGTTGCGGGCAAGATAGAGTCGGCCATACTGGACAGGATATTGGAGTCTTGGCCCGCTAACGGAGAGGCTGCCCTTGCGAACGATGCTCAGTACCCAATCGTGTGGGACGCCGGTCTTCACGAGGAAATTGGTCGGCTAACCACGGAACTGCTTTCCGATGCCAACATTCCTGGTTCGGTCCTTGGCGGGTCAATTGCCCAGCTAATACCTATTGATTGCCTTGATAAAAGCCTGGGCGATGTCGGGCTCATCATCGAGATCGCTGGAGTCGTGGTCTGCATTCTGTCAGGGAATCCGGTCCTGGGATGCGCATGCTTTAAAGCACTCACTCATGACCTGGCTCATCGCGCGCTGGGCGCCGCGATCAAGTACGAGATCAAGTACTTGATCGCCGACGATCATCCACGAAACTCTGCCAGCGACAAGTCTCCGGCTCTAGCAGAGACCATAGCGCCCAGCACGTACCGCTCAACTGAGCATCCGACGGGAATACAACCCGTCAAGACTGCCGGAGCACCCCCGACAATCCATGTTGCCTGGCATGTCCAAACAACTGACAGACCGAGCCAGAGCAAGTTCGCGCGGACAAATCCACCGACCGGTACGTCGGTTCCCGCCGAGAGCGCCATTAGGGCCGACTCACGCGGGGCCGCTCCGGCAGCTTTGACAGGTGCACCAGGGCCTATCAAGAGTACGGTCCGGACCGACACGCCTTCCGAGAGTAGATCTGGCGTTCAGGAAGGGTACAACACCTCGGCCGTGGACAGCTGTGAATCAGATAATACTAAGCTTGCCCAACCCGCAGCAGCCGGACAAGCAGCAGTTGGACAAACTGAGAAACTCACATTCGTCCGCCTATGCGTCCATTATGAACTGCTGGACCCGACTCTCCCAGTAGCTGATAGTACCCGGCCCGGCCGTCTCATAAGGCTGATTGTCGTGCGCGAATCAACTCCTGTCTTCCTACCTGAGTCATCGAACATCATGGACGACACCGGCAAACAGAATGCGAACAGACAGGCGGACTATGTTGCCCGGCAACTGGAGAAGGCTGGTCAGTTCGATGTACTCCAGCTTTGGCGTACCGCAGATGAGGACGCGCTAACTTTGGATCCGGTAGCCGTGGCTGCCCTCGAAGCTAACTTGGGCTGCATCTTTGTCGGTCTTCCAGCCAATCTGGATGGCACAGGCCTCACTGGTCAAGAACTATCAGGCGACGATGTCTTGCATCTTCTTGGACCGGGCACTCGATGCATCCAGGTTATGGGCTTCATTGCTGAAAAATCCGGTCGCTCGATAGTTCAATGCGTAGGCTCTAAGGCAGCAGTTCATGACGAATTTTGCGATATCGTCTTTGCTGCAATGAAAATTGATCACCGGCGGTGGTCTTGAGTCCGTCCATCCGATGCTGCTACTGTAGCGTCGCCTAAAGACAGGCCCCTGGCCTTGGGCCAGCGTTCGGTCCTGGCCATCCTTCTGATTGGTGCCCCTGAATCCTTGTCAAGGGCGCCGTCAAGCCCGGCTTCGCGTGTACGTGCGCCCGGCACCTCTACCATCCGCAGTTGTCCTGCGGTCACAGACGGGCTTGACGGCGAACTTGCAAGGCTTCAGGATCAGGGCACCGGAAGGATGGACCCTCTTGCAACCCGCGCGCCAGCGCTGGACCCTCTGGTGCTGCGTCCGTCTGGGCGGTCACCTCGGGTCCGACGCGAGCCGGGCGCCGCCGTGGCCCGGCAGGGCCTTAAGAGCGGCAGGCCCGGCTACCCGGAAGCACGTCAGGGGCCCCTGAAGGTGGGCCAGCCAGCCACGAACCGTCCGTGCGCCGCGTGCGGGAGAGTGCTCTCGTGCGTGGCGCTCTTCCATGTCTGGGCGCCAGCCCGCGCGGCGCGCTCGGCGCCCTTGAAAAGGTAAAGAGAGTTATCAGAGGCAACGGGAGCTAACAGGGAGCCAAGGGTGAGCCGACGGGGCCAACGGGGCCAACGAGGCCATTAGGTAAGCGGGGCCCAATCGGGCGGATGGTTCACGAGCAGGCGACTGATCAGCGGTGCCCTGAACAGGCACGACACAGCGCAACGCGCAGATCTGGGCGCGTATCGGGCATGATCAAGCGCTCGGAATCAACCTGCGGACCTCGGCCGCGCCTCAATCAGCGGCGAAGCCGGTCAGCCGACTTGAATGTCCCGGCGGTCGATGAGGCCCGCGTTCGTGCTGGTCAGCGCCCATATTGCCGCCAGTGTCTGGACCAGAATTGAGACCAGCCTGTTACCGCCGCTGAAGACAGTGTGGACGTTTTACCTGATCAGCGTGGCGGAGGATGCGAGATTCGAACTCGCGAGGGCTTGCACCCAACACGCTTTCCAAGTCTGCGGGTATGCGTCCGCCCCGGCCCGCCGCAGTCCGCCACCAGGGACGGCGGCGCCTCACGGCCGCCCGCGTACCGCGCCGAACGCGGGCGAATGAGACCAGAACTGAGACCACCGGCGGGGCAACCTGAGGTATCCCAAGACAAGTGGCTCAAGCCTAGGGTTCGCCCGGCGTCCTGAGGATGTGCCGCAGCTGACCCGCTGTGGCACTGTCGGCCGGGATGGTGGCCAGCGCGGTATTGAACTGGGCTAGCGCCGTGTCCTTTTCGGCTGGGTCCGCCTGGTCGGCCAGGGCGCGCAGCTCGCTGGCCCAGCCACCTGGGAGCTGCCCGGCAGGCCCGTCAAGCACCCAGGCCAGGATCATACGTAGCGCTCCGGCGAACGCGCGGCCGTGGACGAATGTCTCAATTTCCGCGCATGCCCGGAGCCGACCGGTGTCCCGGGCCGTGATGGCCGCGCTGGCCATGTCCTGGAGCGACTGCGTATCCTCCAGGCTCTCGTAGGCCCCGTCGACGCCTGCGGGGGTTCTGGCCAGGGTCAGCAGGGCCTGGTGGACGATGAGGGCAGGCTCAGGGTCCTTGGTGAGGTTAGCGAGCAGGCCGGGGATCTCCTCGTCCAGGAGTTCGGGATGGTCGTGGAGGAAGGCGCGGGAGGCCTCCCAGCTGGGTGCCGTGATCCATTCGCGGAGCGTCTCGCTCGCCAGCAGCGGCCGGTAGGCGGCATCCAGCCCGTGCTCACGGACCGCCTCCAATAGGTCACGATGCTGGCGGATCAGGTCCTCTGATGCCGTAAGGGCCAGCTCGCCGAGGACGGTAGGTGCCGCATCGGCCAGCAGTTGGCTGGAATGGTCTCGGAAGTATCGTTGAGATTCGGCCCACGTGCCGGTGTTGATCCAGCCGATCACCGTGTTGATGTGGTCGTCGGTGAGGTGGATCCAGCCGGGCATGGGGACGGTACTAAGACACTGCCACGCTTCTTGCGCGGTATCGGGGCGCTGCCGCCAGTGCCCGCGCAGCAGCCGCCGGGCATCTGCCTCCACCGGGCCGGGCACCCCTGGCGTTATCAGGACTCTCACCAGCAGTTTCACGCCTGCGTCCGCGTCCGGCCCGCCGAGCAGGTAGCCCGCGGAGGCGACGGTGAGGGCCAGCCGCGCGGAGTCCTCAGGTAGACCTGCGATCGCTGATTCCCACACCGTGGTGACCTCAGCGTCCCGGCCGGTTTCCGTCAGTCGTGCGCCCAGGTTGTTCAGTGCCATGGCCAGGTTGGGGAGGTAGGCGTCGGGGTTGGCTTCGGCGAGCTGGCGGTAGGTGTCGGCGGCTTCCTGGGCGGGGGCCAGGGCGGCTTGCCGCTGCCCGGTCTCGGCCAGCCGGTTGCCGAGGTTGTTCAGTGCCATGGCCAGGTCGGGGAGGTAGGCGTCGGGGTTGGCTTCGGCGAGCTGGCGGCGGATGGTGAAGGCTTCCTGGGCGGGGGCCAGGGCGGCTTGCCGCTGCCCGGTCTCGGCTAGCCGGTTGCCGAGGTTGTTCAGTGCCATGGCCAGGTTGGGGAGGTAGGCGTCGGGGTTGGTGTCGGCGAGCTGGCGGTAGGTGTCGGCGGCTTCCTGGGCGGGGGCCAGGGCGGCCTGCCGCTGCCCGGCGTCGGCCAGCCGGTTGCCGAGGTTGTTCAGCGCGCTGGCCAGGTTGGGGAGGTAGGCGTCGGGGTTGGTGTCGGCGAGCTGGCGGTAGGTGTCGGCGGCTTCCTGGGCGGGGGCCAGGGCGGCCTGCTGCTGCCCGGTCTCGGCTAGCCGGTTGCCGAGGTTGTTCAGCGCGCTGGCCAGGTTGGGGAGGTAGGCGTCGGGGTTGGTGTCGGCGAGCTGGCGGCGGATGGTGACGGCTTCTTGGGCGGGGGCCAGGGCGGCTTGCCGCTGCCCGGTGTCGGCTAGCCGGTTGCCGAGGTTGTTCAGCGAGGCGGCCAGGTCGGGGAGGTAGGCGTCGGGGTTGGTGTCGGCGAGCTGGCGGCGGATGGTGACGGCTTCCTGGGCGGGGGCCAGGGCGGCTTGCCGCTGCCCGGTCTCGGCGAGCTGGTTGCCGAGGTTGTTCAGCGCGCTGGCCAGGTTGGGGAGGTAGGCGTCGGGGTTGGTGTCGGCGAGCTGGCGGCGGATGGTGACGGCTTCCTGGGCGGGGGCCAGGGCGGCCTGCCGCTGCCCGGTCTCGGCCAGCCGGATGCCGAGGTTGTTCAGCGCGCTGGCCAGGTTGGGGAGGTAGGCGTCGGGGTTGGCTTCGGCGAGCTGGCGGTAGGTGTCGGCGGCTTCCCGGGCGGGGGCCAGGGCGGCCTGCCGCTGCCCGGTCTCGGCCAGCCCGACGCCGAGGTTGTTCAGTGCCATGGCCAGGTCGGGGAGGTAGGCGTCGGGGTTGGCTTCGGCGAGCTGGCGGTAGGTGTCGGCGGCTTCCCGGGCGGGGGCCAGGACGGCCTGCCGCTGCCCGGCGTCGGCCAGCCGGATGCCGAGGTTGTTCAGTGCCATGGCCAGGTCGGGGAGGTAGGCGTCGGGGTTGGCTTCGGCGAGCTGGCGGTAGGTGTCGGCGGCTTCCCGGGCGGGGGCCAGGGCGGCCTGCCGCTGCCCGGTCTCGGCCAGCCGGATGCCGAGGTTGTTCAGCGAGGCGGCCAGGTCGGGGAGGTAGGCGTCGGGGTTGGCGGCGGTGAGCTGGCGGTAGGTGTCGGCGGCTTCCCGGGCGGGGGCCAGGGCGGCTTGCCGCTGTCCGGCGTCGGCCAGCCGGATGCCGAGGTTGTTCAGCGAGGCGGCCAGGTCGGGGAGGTAGGCGTCGGGGTTGGCGGCGGTGAGCTGGCGGAGAATGCCGGTTATCGCCGTAGTGAGGGCGGCACCGAACAGGGCTCCGCTGATGGAGATCTCGGGCAGCTGGTCGATTGCCGTGTATGCGGTCTGCCGGAATTCTTGCGGGTCTTGCCGTCCGAGGCGGAGCAGCCCGTCCTGCAGCGGGGCGGGCTGCGGGAGGGTTGCGGCCAGGACCGGCGCGGCCACCGCGAAGGGGACGGGCTGGCTGGCGATCAGGTCGACGGCCTGTTCACCGACCTGGCTGAGGCCCGGGTGGGCAGCCGTGCGCAGGAGGGTGAACAGAACCCCGTAGGCGTCATCGACCGCCTCGGCCATGGCACCGATCTGGCCGAGCAGGCCTGGCTGCCGGGTGAGGATGGGGCCCAGGAGCAGCTCGGCGAGCCGGTCCGGCTGGACCGTTCCCAGGCCGAATCCGCCGCTGGGGAGCGGGTAGAGCGCGGCCAGCCAGTTCACGACATCACCGGCCCTGGTATCTGAGGCGAGCCCGCCGATGGCCTGCGCCTGGCTGGCATCGCAGGGTCCGAGCAGGATGATCCCGGCCAGGGCCCGTTCCAGCGCCGCCCACGCTTCGGCTGCGCGCTCGTCGTTATCGGCGCGATCGGACAACACGCCGGTATTGAACAGCCTGCGTTTGGCCGCGGCCCGGCGCAGGTAGCTGCGCTCGTGGCCGACGAGTTCGCGTTCCCCGAACGCCCCGGCCGATGCCTGCCCGGCTGCTGCGGCCAGCAGGCTGGTCAGGGCGGTGATCTGCAGGGTCAGGGCGTTCCCCAGCCGGGGATCATCCAGCCCGGGCGGCTGGGCTGCCAGCTGCTCAGCCAGGGCACTCCACGGCTGGCCGGGCACCCGCTCAGCCGGAGAATCTGGCAGCGCGGCCAGGTGACGGGCCAGGCCGGTCACGGCCGCGGCATAAGCCAGCTGTCGCGTCTGGCCAGCCTCGGTGAGCGGTGTCAGGCTGATCCGGGATGTGAGGTGCGGGCCGAGAGCGTCGGTCAGGTTATCCCACCAGGCCCCGGCCGTCCGGGACAGCAGCAAGATCCGCACCGGGTGAGCGGGCGGGCTGCTGGCCAGGGCATCGGCCAGGACGGTGATCTCCTCGGGCCGGGTCTCGGCGTAGTCCGCGACCAGCAGCACCGGCCGGGTAGCCTCCCGGACCCGCCGGGCCAGCTCCACAGTGGACTGCAACTGATCACGGCCATCCCCTGCCGCCGTGGCGGCTGCGCGGGCGACCAGGAAGCCCGCCGCCCACCCGGCCTGCCGAGCCCGGGCCGCGGACTGCCGGGCCAGCCGGGTCTTGCCCTGGCCGCCTTCCCCGGCGACCAGCAACACCGAAAAAACCTCGCCGCTGTCCCGCCAGGCCGCCAGCTGCGCCAGCTCCTCGGCTCGGCCGGTGAACTCCACCGCCTCCACCCCTGCGGCCAGCAGCGACCCGGGAGTACGAGCAAGAACCTGGGACACAGACGGCTGAAGGAAGTCGGCGAACTCTACCGCTTCGAGCGCCGGAGCCGTCCCGGTGTCCTCCGTGATCAGCCGGGCAAACCCTGGCTCGACAGCCAGCACGCTTGCGGGGACGGCATGCAACCGCCGATTCCCGAACTCCCGGTCATCCCGGGTCACCACCGCGGCCAGCAGGCCCTGGCAGAACACCGCCGCCCCCGACACCCCCGGCCACGCCCGGCCCGCTGCGGCTTCCGGCGCCGCCCTCTGGTCCAGCATGAACCCGCCGTCGGCCCCCACGCCCAGAGGAGGCAGCATCCCGCCGAGTTGCTCCACCCCCCGCCCGGACTCGTAATCAGCGAACTCCGGGTACCCCAGCCCTGCGTATGGCACTGGCCTGGATCCGGCGAACCAGCCCCATCGCACCAGACCTCCGCCAGTGAACAACTCTCCCTCGATACGCAACAGCGCGGCATCCCGATCCGGGTGCGCCCACACCACCACCGCGGCCACTCGCCGCCGCGGGCCGTCACCGGGATGGCCCAGCCAGACCTCCAGCCGCGGCCATGGACGGCCCTGCTCATCGGCGACCACGTGGCGGCAGGTCAGCACCAGCCGGGACCCCACCAGGTACCCGCTGCCGCCTCTGCGCTGCTGACCGGCTGTCCCGGCGCGGACGTCGGCTAGCCGCCGCCGGTCCACTACTGGTCCCAGCCGCGATTCTCGTCGCGGTGCACTTCGAGATTGCGGCCGCCGGTGGCCGCGTCCTTGATGTGCATCTTGAGCGTCAGCCTGTGAGTGTCGGCCCGGGACACCTTCCCGCCCGCCTTCAGCGTGACCACCCCGATGCTGCCCCCGGCTTCGGCGCCGCCCTCCGTGTCGAACTCGATCAGGAACTCGGCCTCGGCCTCGGTGATCTCGAACCGGAACTGATGGCCCTCGCCCTCGTCCTGTGCCTGCGCCAGTTCCTTGCGCAGCATCGCCAGCGCCTTGGCCAGCCCGATCGTCCCCATTCGCGCCGCCCCCCAACAAAAGAATGTCCTGGCTCATTGTGACAGCAACAGCACAAAGCCGTACCACTATCAGGGCAAAGCAGGCCCAGCCAGGCATGGCTGCCTGGCGGCCGGTGAAGCCCGCGTTTGTGCTTGTCAGCGCCTATATTGCCGACGGTATCTGGACCAGAATTGAGACCAGGCTGTTATGGCCGCTGACGGCAGCGTGGACGTTTTAGCAGCTCAGCGCGGCGGAGGATAAGAGATTCGAACTCTTGAGGGGTTGCCCCCAACACGCTTTCCAAGCGTGCGCCCTAGGCCACTAGGCGAATCCTCCGCCGGGTAGCTTACCCGAATCCGCCGGTGACCGGGTTGCGGAACATCTGGGTCCCAAGGCTGGCTACACTGGCCCCTGACCCCCCGCACGGCGTTTATCCCGCCAACCCCCCCAGGGCCGGAAGGCAGCAAGGGTACGCGGGCTCTGATGGGTGTGCGGGGGGTCCCCGATTACCGGTGAGGATGAGCTGATGGCAGCAGCCGCGTCGGAACGCGAGGACACGACCCCGGCGAGCCTGGCCCTATACCGTAAGTACCGTCCGGCGACGTTCGCCGAGGTGAAGGGGCAGGAGCACGTCACCGGACCGCTACAGCAAGCGCTGCGCACCGGGCGGATCAACCACGCTTACCTGTTCAGCGGGCCGCGCGGATGCGGCAAGACGTCCAGCGCGCGGATCCTCGCCCGCTCGCTGAACTGCGTCAAGGGCCCGACGCCCGAACCGTGCGGGGTCTGCGACTCCTGCGTCGCGCTCGCCCCTTCCGGGCCGGGCAGCATCGACGTGATCGAGATCGACGCGGCCTCGCACGGCGGCGTGGACGACGCCAGGGAGCTGCGCGAGCGGGCCTTCTACACGCCGGTGTCCGGGCGCTTCAAGATCTACATCATCGACGAGGCGCACATGGTCACCCAGCAGGGCTTCAACGCGCTGCTGAAGCTGGTCGAGGAGCCCCCGCCGCACCTGAAGTTCATTTTCGCCACCACCGAGCCGGAGAAGGTCATCCCGACCATCCGGTCGCGCACGCACCACTATCCGTTCCGCCTGGTCCCGCCCTCCGTGCTGCGGGAGCTGATGCAGGACATCCTGCGCAAAGAAGGCGTCGCGGTCGAAGACACCGTGCTGCCCCTGGTGGTGCGGGCCGGCGCCGGTTCGGTCCGGGACTCGCTATCCATCCTGGACCAGCTGCTGGCCGGCAGCGACGAGTCCGGGCTCAGCTACGAGCGCGCGGTGGCACTGCTCGGCTTCACCGACGCCAGCCTGCTCGATGAGATCGCGGACGCGTTCGCCGCCGCCGACGGCGCGGCGGTGTTCCGTGTGGTGAACCGGGTCATCGAGGGCGGGCACGAGCCGCGCCGGTTCGCGGCCGACCTGCTGGACCGGTTCCGGGACCTGATCGTGCTGGCCGCCGTGCCCGACGCGGCCGAGATCGGGCTTCTCGACCTGCCGCCGGACCGGGCCGAGCTCATGGCCGCGCAGGCCGGCAGGTTCGGACAGGCCGGGCTGACCCGGGCCGCCGAAATCGTCAGCACCGGCCTGGATCAGATGCGCGGCGCCACCTCGCCCCGGCTGCTGCTCGAGCTGACGTGCGCGCAGGTGCTGCTGCCGGCCGCCGCCACCGACGAGAAATCCCTGCTCGCCCGTTTGGAACGGCTGGAGTCGGCGAGCCGGGGAGGGTCGGCGCCGGTGCCGCAGGCCCCCCCGCGCGCGCCGCACTCCGGTCAAGACGATGATGCCGAACGGTCCCGAGGTGCGAGCCCCGCCCAAAGGCAACCACCCGAGCCCACCCGGTCGCCGGCCTCCGGGCCGTCGGCTCCGAAGCAAGCAGCCCCAGGCCAGCCGGCCCCAGGCCAGCCGGCCCCAGGCCAGCCGGCCCCAGGCCAGCCGGCCCCAGGCCAGTCGGCCCCGGCCCGGCCTGCCCCAGTGCGGCCAAGCCCGGCCCAGGCAACCCCGGCCCCAGTGACCCCGGCCCCCGCAGCCTCGGCTCCGGCGGGCGCAGAGCGGCGGACGCCGGAGCCGGCGGCCCCGCAGGAGCGAGCCGCTGGATCGCCGGGCCTGTCCGCGACCGACTCACTGCGGCAGAACTGGGACGCGGTCCTGGAGGCGGTCAAGCAGGAGCGGCGGGTCGCCTGGATGCTGCTCAGCAACGCGAGCGTGCTTTCCCTGGCGGACGGGATCCTCACCTTGCGGTTCCCCAGGGACGGGGACCTGAAGGGCTTCAGCGTGAGCGGCCACGACGCTGTCCTCAAGCGGGTGCTGAGCGCCAGTTTCGGCCTGAACGTGACGGTTAAGGGGGTGGCAGGCGGGGACGCCCCTGCTGGCGCGCCGGGCGTGCGACCAGGCAGCGCCGTCCCGGCCCGGAGTCCCAGCCGTCAGCCCCCGGCCGCGACACCGGAATTCGCCCCGCCGGAGCCCGCCGGGTACGACGACGAGCCGCCGGACGACATGCCGCCCGATGAGATGTCGCCCGATCAGATGCCGGCGGACGAGCCGTCACCGGATGACCGGCCGGTCCGGACAGCCGAACTGACCGGGATGGACCTCATCCAGCGCGAGCTGGGCGGCCAGGTGATCGGCGAGATCGAAGGTTGATCAGGTCTGAGCGGGTAGGAGCCGGCATGCCTGATTGGCTTAACCGGACCCGGCTAGTCGTAGGCTCTGCGTAGGAGGGCGATGTGGAACCCCAGATGGACATGCAGCAGCTGTTCGCCGCGGCGCAGCAGATGCAGGAACAACTCATGACTGCCCAGCAGGCGCTCGCGGACGCCGAAGTGACCGGGACGGCGGGCGGTGGCCTGGTCAAGGCCACGGTCAACGGCCAGGGCGAGCTGATGGACCTGACCATCTCGGCGGCTGCGGTGGATACCGACGACCCGGAGGAGACGGCGCGGACGATCGCCGACCTCGTGCTCGCGGCGGTCCGGGACGCTTACCGGTCGGCCGAGGACCTTCAGCAGCAGCAGATGGGACCGTTCGCCGCGGCCATGCAGGGCGGCGGCCTGCCCGGCGGCCTCAACCTGCCGAGCGGGCTGGACCTGTCCGGCCTCGGAATCGGCGCTCCGGGCGGGTACGACGAGGATTCCGACGACGACACCGATGAGCCGGAGACCGGACCTAGGGCCTGACGTGTACGAAGGGGTTATCCAGAACCTCATCGACGAACTCGGGCGGCTGCCCGGGGTCGGTCCTAAGGGTGCCCAGCGGATCGCCTTTCACCTGCTGGCCGTGGACCATGCTGACGTGAGGCGGCTGGCCGACGCGCTGATCGAGGTGACCGAACGGGTGCGGTTCTGCCGGACCTGCGGGAACGTGGCGGAAGCCGACGAATGCCGGATCTGCCTCGATCCCCGCCGTGATTTCTCGGTGATCTGCGTGGTGGAAGAGCCCAAGGACGTCGCGGCGGTCGAGAAGATCCGCGAGTTCCGCGGCCGCTATCACGTGCTCGGGGGAGCGATAAGCCCCATCGACGGGGTCGGCCCGGACGAGCTGCGGATCAGGGAGCTGCTGGCGCGGCTATCTGACGGAACGGTGACAGAACTAATACTTGCCACTGATCCCAACCTCGAAGGCGAGGCGACGGCCGCCTTTCTCGCTAGGCTGGTTAAGCCAATGGGCTTGCGGGTGACAAGGCCCGCGAGCGGACTGCCGGTGGGGGGCGACCTGGAGTACGCCGATGAGGTGACACTGGGCCGCGCTTTCGAGGGACGGAGACTGCTTGATGTCTGAACCGCCAGCTCAGCATCATCTTAAGGGGGGCGAGTGGCGGCCGCTAGCGGACCAGATCGCGGCGAACGTGAAGAACTTCGTCGACGGCGTGGAGGCGCTATCCCGGGGCGGCGGTGACGAGACGGTGCCGCTGCTGCTGCTCGAGGTGTCCCAGATACTGCTCGCCGGAGCCCAGCTCGGCGCCAGCCGCGATGTGGTCCCGCGCGGTAACTGGGAGCCCGAGGTAGGCGACGACCCCGACCTGGACGCGCTGCGCGCCGGCCTGGCTATCCGGCTATCCGCGGTCGACGAGTACGCCGAGGTGTTCGACCCGTACGCGGACACCTCCTGCCTGCCGTTCCGGATCTCGGACGACATCGCGGCCGTGACCGCCGACCTCATCCATGGCCTCAAGCACTACCAGGCGGGCCGGTCGCTCGAGGCGCTGTGGTGGTGGCAGTACTCCTACTTCAACCACTGGGGCACCCACGGCGGGGCCGCCCTGCGGGCGCTGCACGCCGTGGTCGCGCACGCCAGCCTCGACGTAGCCGAGGAGAGCACTCTATTAGCCGGGGGGACGACCCCCCAGACCCCCCCGCTCCTGGGGGGACCCATCCCCCCAGACCCCCCTTGGGGGGACCGGCCCCCCCGGACCCCACTTGGCATAAACTCAAGCGTTCATCCACGACCCGGGGAGGTGCGGCGCGGCCGTGGCGCTCGTGGTGCAGAAATACGGTGGTTCGTCGGTCGCTGACGCGAACGGCATCAAGCGGGTCGCGCAGCGGATCGTGGCCACCCGCAAGGCCGGCGACCAGGTCGTGGTGGTCGTCTCCGCGATGGGTGACTCGACCGACGAGCTGATGGACCTGGCCAGCCAGGTGAGCCCGCTGCCGCCCGCGCGTGAGCTCGACATGCTGCTGACCGCCGGCGAGCGGATCTCGATGGCGCTGCTGGCCATGGCCATCGCCACCCTCGGCCTGGAGGCGCGCTCCTTCACCGGATCCCAGGCCGGCGTGATCACCGACGCCGCGCACGGCCGGGCGCGCATCATCGACATCAAGCCGGGGCGGATCGCCGACGCGCTGGCCGACGGCGCCATCCCCATCGTGGCCGGCTTCCAGGGTGTATCGCAGACGACCAAGGACGTCACCACGATGGGCCGCGGCGCGTCGGACACCACCGCGGTCGCGCTCGCCGCCGCCCTGGCCGCGGACGCGTGCGAGATCTACACCGACGTGGACGGGGTCTTCACCGCTGATCCCCGGATCGTACGGTCCGCCCGGCGGATCCCGCGGATCAGCTACGAGGAAATGCTCGAGATGGCGGCCTGCGGGGCGAAGGTGCTGATGCCGCGCTGCGTCGAATACGCGCGGCGCTACGGGGTGTCCATCCACGTGCGGTCGTCCTTCACCAACCGGAACGGAACGTGGGTCATGGGGCATGCGAACGACAGGTCGGAGGAAGCCGGCATGGAGCAGGCCATCATCTCCGGGGTGGCGCACGACCGGGGTGAGGCGAAGATCACCGTGGTGGGCGTGCCCGACCGGGTGGGCGAGGCGGCGAAGATCTTCAAGGCTGTCGCCGAGGCCGGCATCAACATCGACATGATCGTGCAGAACGTCTCCGCCGTGGCCACCGGGCGGACCGACATCTCCTTCACCCTGCCCCGGGACGACGGTCAGAGCGCGATGACCACTCTGCAGCGCCTGCAGGAGCCGGTGGGCTTCGAGTCCCTGCTCTACCACGACCGCATCGGGAAAGTGTCCCTGATCGGCGCGGGCATGCGGTCTCACCCGGGCGTGACCGCGAGGTTCTTCAGTGCGCTGGCCGACGCGGGCGTGAACATCGAGATGATCTCCACCTCGGAAATCAGGATCTCGGTGGTGGTGGACCAGGACGAGGTGGACGTGGCGGTGACCGCGACGCACCGGGCCTTCGAGCTCGACTCCGATCAGGTCGAGGCGGTCGTCTACGGGGGGACCGGCCGGTGAGCGGGAACGCGGCTCCCGGCGTCCGGCCGGCCCTGGCCGTGGTCGGCGCCACCGGCGCGGTCGGCACGGTGATGCTCGACCTGCTCTCCACCCGGGAGGACGTCTGGGGCGAGATCAGGCTGATCGCCTCGCCGCGTTCGGCCGGGCGGCGGCTGACGGTCAGGGGTCGCGAGACCGAGGTGATAGCACTATCGCAGGACGCGTTCGACGGCATCGACGTGGCCATGTTCGACGTTCCCGACGAGGTCTCGGCCACCTGGGCGCCGATCGCGGCCGGCCACGGCGCGGTCGCCGTGGACAATTCGGGCGCGTTCCGGATGGACCCCGAGGTCCCGCTGGTGGTGCCGGAGATCAACCCGGAACAGCTGGCGAACCGGCCGAAGGGGATCGTCGCCAACGCGAACTGCACCACGCTGTCGATGATCGTGGCCGTGGGCGCGCTGCACCGGGCGTTCGGGCTCACCGAGATGGTCGTCGCCTCCTACCAGGCGGCCTCGGGCGCGGGCCAGGCCGGCATCGACGCGCTCTACGCGCAGCTCGACAAGGTGGCAGGGACCCGGTCGCTGGGGCAGCGGGCCGGCGACGTGCGTTCGGCCGTCGGCGACCTAGGGCCCTTCCCCGCGCCGCTGGCGATGAACGTGGTGCCGTGGGCGGGCTCGCTGAAGGCGGATGGCTGGTCGTCGGAGGAGCTGAAGATCCGCAACGAGTCGCGCAAGATCCTCGGCCTGCCGGCGCTGAGGGTCTCCGCGACCTGTGTCCGGGTGCCCGTCGTCACCACCCATTCGGTGGCGGTGCACGCCACCTTCTCGCGGCCGGTCAGCCGCGAGGAGGCCTGGGACGTGCTGCGGATGGCTCCCGGCGTCGTGCTGGCTGACAATCCGGCCGCGGGTGAGTTCCCGACCCCGGTCGACGTCGTGGGCACCGATCCGTCCTGGGTCGGCCGGGTGCGCCAGTCTCTGGACGACCCGCGGACGATCGAGTTGTTCGTCTGCGGCGACAACCTGCGCAAGGGCGCGGCACTGAACACCGCGCAGATCGCGGAACTGGTGGCGGCAGAGCTTGGGTCGCGCCCGTTACCTTAACCCGGCCTCCTTCGGCGCCCGGGTGGCGTATTCCGCCGTCGCCACGGCGCTGCTCGTGCTCGCGATCCGCGGCTCGCAGGGGCCCGCCCGGCTGGAGGCTCGCGGCGCGCCGCCGTGGCCCGCTCCAGTGTCCGCGCGGGTCCCCGCCGGCGTGCACGCCGCCGGGCTCTCGCTGACCGCCACCCCGGGATACGTCGTCCGGTTCGCGGTCCACCTCGACGTGATCGTCAACGGTAGGCAGGTCACCGTGCCCGCGGGCATCGGCATCGACGCCCGCCGGCGCCTCATCGCTGCCCTGTACACCTCGGACACCTCGGGGATCATCCACGTCGACTCGGATAACGACGGCAGCGTGTTCACGCTCGGCCAGTTCTTCGACGAATGGCAGGTGGCACTGACCCCCGAGCACCTCGGCGGGCTGCGGACCTCGCGGGACGACTCGGTGGCGGTCTACCTCAACGGTTCGCGGTTCGCGGGCCGGCCGGCATCGGTGCTGCTGATGCCGCACCTGGCGATCGCCGTCACCTACCGGCCGGGGGCGGCCGCCGTCCCGGCCAGTTACCCTTTCCCCGCCGGGACGTAGCGGCTAGCTGGAGGCGACTATGCAGCGGACATCGCCGGCTTCCGTGCTGTTCACCTCGTACAACCTGCTCAACCTGTTCGGCGGCGACACGGCGGAGGACCGAGAGCACTACGAGATGATCACCGGGGTGATCCGGTCGCTTGGCACCGACGTGCTCGCCGTCCAGGAGATCCTGGCCTCCGACGCCGACACGGCCGCGCACCGGCTGCGCCAGCTCGCGGACGACGCGGGCCTGCACTGCGAGGTGCCCGGCGCAGGCGGGGGCCGGGCCGCCGCGCTCGCGTTCGGCGGCCACGGCTATCACGTGGGGCTGATGTGGCGGGACGGAATCGAGCCGGTCCCGGGTTCGCTGCGCTGCTACGGAGGCAGGGACTTCTGGCACGGCCTCGCGCTGGTCACCCTGGACGTGGGCGGCACCCTGATCCGGCACGGCGCCTTCCACGCGACCCCCTTCAGCCGGGGGGTGCGGGCGGACCAGAACGCGCGCCTGGTGGCCGCGATCACCCGGCCCGAGGGCGAGCCGCCCGCGCTGGTCGGCGCCGACTGGAACACCGAATCCGCGGACCGGATCCTGGCCGGCCAGAGGTGGGACCTTTACGAGCCCGCCGACCCCTATGCGGGCGTCGACTGGTTCGCCGATCTGATCTACCAGTGCCAGTGGAACTACGACGAGCAGGGACGGCGCAGGCACTGGGCCGACCGGCGGCCGGGTGACGTGCTCTGGGCCGGCGGCCTGCACGATGTCGCCGCGATTACCGGCGCAGACTGGCAGCCCACGACCGGCCACCACCCGCACGACGTCTACGGCGCGCACGGGGTCCGCCGCCGCATCGACGGTATCCGCGTGACCGGGTCGCTGGCCGCCGCGATGCGCGCGCACCAGGTGCTCGTCACCGCGCAGACCCAGGCGGCCTCCGATCACCTGCCGGTGACGGTCGAGTACCTGCCGAGGGCCGTGCACGCCTAGGACGGTGCGCGCCTTGGGGCGGTGCGCGCTCCTAGGACGCGGTGCACGCCTAGGGCGTTCCGCGGCTGGACCGCCCGGCTGGAGCGGGTTCGGACATCCGCACCTTCTGTCAGTTCTCTTAACGCGGTTTCCATCTCTGGTGCCGCCTATCTCGGGGTGGTAATGGAGGTCTCGGGCCGCCCTCTCGGTGACCTCTCAAGCCTCCCTGTTCTATGCGTCGTTACTGCCCATATAGAGGCGAATGTCTAGTTTCCTGTGAACAGTGTGACAGGTGGCAATAGACGTTTATATGCAGCCAGGCACGTGTGGACGGAAGAGTTCCGTAAGCAGGGACCTTGCCGGTTTGGCAGATCTGCCGTGGTTGAGGGCTGTATAAAAGGTGTGGAGCCGGGGTAGCGAGAAGGAGGGACGTGCTGGGATATCGCAATACTCCTGCTGGCCCAAGGATGCTCCAGCCCTGGATGACTTGCCCCGCGCGGTCGTGGCCGCAGCAAGTTGGCGGTTACGGCTGCTCTGCAGCGCCTCGGATCGTGGGCCCCGTTGGGCCCGCCGGTTCCGTGGCGGCTACCGGTCCTCGGCGTTGCGGACCCGTAGCGTGGTCGATCCAGGCTAGTGTCCCGTTCGTCCCATCCGACCGAAATTTTTTGTATACCATTTCGCCGCCGAAGCGTTATAGGCGCTGATATAGTCACTAGTCCACGAGCTACCGGACTAGGGATAACAGCCAGCGTTCTGGGCGTCGCAATTGGTCTTCTCTCGTCAATCACGATCCTGAGGAGGTTACGCGTGCCAACGACCGTAGGCCGTTCACGCGGTCGTCAGGGTGTGCATTCGGGGGCACAGGGAGCGGTTGGCGACCACATGCGGAAGATCATGGCAACCATGATCGCCGCCACCATCGTAATCGTATTCGTGCTGGCCGCGACCAAGCCGGGCCATGTCATAGATGCGGCTACACAGCATTTTATGCTCTATTACGCAGGGGTGCTCGCGCTCATCGGCCTCACCGGCGCTGTGCTTATGAGCCTCCTGGCCACCGACCGTATTGTCATGACACCCGGACACCGGGTGATGGCGCAGGCTGTCCATCGTGCCTTCGCGTTCGGCACGCTGGCGTTCCTGATCATCCATATAACGACCGAGATCCTGGCCCAGCGGTCGCACGTCATCGACGCCGTTATTCCCTTCTTGTCGCCATACCGGACCTTTTACATCGGGCTCGGCACGATCGCCTCTGACCTGATCGTGCTGCTCGTAGTGACTGGCATCCTCCGCAAGCGGTTCACCGCGCACGGCCGGGCCTGGCGCTGGCGGGCCATTCACTACAGCTCTTACGTGGCGTTCGTGTTCGGGGTCCTGCACGGGCTCCTCGGCGGACGGGCGGCCAAGCCGTACGTCGACTGGAGCTACGGCTTCGCGATCGCGGTAACCGCCCTCGGCCTCGCCCTCAGGTTCCTGGCCATCTCGCTGCGGCCGAAGGAGAGCCTTAACTCATCCCCCATGGTCGACCGAGCCAGTTCATCGGGCTCGTCGCCGCTGCGCGCCGCGGCCATGGGCATGGCACAGGCACAGCTCGGCGGGACGGTCCAGGTGCTGCCCGCCGGCCTGGGCACCCGGGGCGCCGCGATCGGCGCGCCGGGCACATGGACCGCCACCGCGCTTCCGGCGCCGGGCCGATCCCCAGCCTCGGGCCCGCTGCCGGCCCTGGACCCGGCTCCGGCCTACGCCGGGCCGGCCTACGCCGGGCCGTCCTCGCCGTCCGACGCCTATCGCGACCTCGGGTTCACGCCGCTGGGCGCCCCGCCGTACGGCGACGATGCTCCCACCGGGGTGCGCGGCCGCCCCTACCTGGGCGCGGACCAGTCGCAGTCGGCGCTGGCCGGGCCTGCGCCGGCGGGCCCCGTGCGACAGCCGCTCTACGAGCCCGGGTACGACGGGCCGCCCCGGTTCCAGGGGGCGCCGAGGGGACACGGCGACGTGCCTCAGGACGAACTGTCTTCCTACCCGTACGGACCGCAGGGCCGTCGGCCGCAATCCGCGGCGCCGTACGTCGACGACTACGCGGACCGTACCGGATCCGACGGGCGGACCGGCTCACGGCCCGGCTGGCCGGAGTCCAGGCCTCCCCGGGCGGCCATAACCGCAGCGCCCCGCCAGGAGGACCGGAGTTCAGGGCCGATGCCAACGCTCCGGACCGGCCCCATGCCCCAGCTCGGGACCGGGCCGATGCCCCGGCCTGACGCGGCGGCGATGCCTCAGCCCGGAATGGCGATGCCTCAGCACGGAACGAGGCCGATGCCGCGGCCTGACGGGGCGGCCATGCCCCGGCCTGATACCGGCCCGATTCCGCGGGTCGGCAACGGCCAGCCGCCGCGCAACGGCACGGGCTCGATGCCCCGCAATGGCACCGGCCCGATGCCGCGCCCGGGTACCGGACCCATGCCGCGCGCCGACACGGGGTCCATGCCGCGCGCCGACACGGGGTCCATGCCGCGGCTGGGCACGGGGCCGATGCCCCGGCCCGACACCGGCCCGGTTCCTCAGCCTGGCACGGGGCCGATGCCGCGGCCTGACGGGGCGTTGATGCCCCGGCCTGATACCGGCCCGATTCCGCGGGTCGGCAACGGCCAGCCGCCGCGCAACGGCACGGGCTCGATGCCCCGCAATGGCACCGGCCCGATGCCGCGCCCGGGTACCGGACCCATGCCGCGTAGCGACTCGGGGCCGATGCCGCGCGCCGACACGGGGTCCGCGCCACGGCCCGGGACAGGACCGATGCCCCGGCCTGACATGGGCCCGATGCCCCGGCCAGACACCAGGGCGATGCCGCGTCCCGAAACTGGGCCGATTCCGCAGGTCGGGACCGGGCCGTTGCCGTGGGGTGGCGGTGGGTCGGCCTCTCGTCCCGGTCCGGGTGCCATGCCACAGCCCGGGACTGACTCGGCTTCCCGAGCCCAGACCGGACCGCTGCCGCGTCTGGGCACCGGTCCGATGTCCCGCACGGACACCGGCTCGCCACCACGGCCGGGAAGTGGTCCGATGGCTCGGCCCGGTCAGCCGGCACCGTCGGCCGATCCCGCTGCCGGACCGCGTACCGGCCCGCTGCCCAGCGCGGCGGCCCGCCCGTCACGCAGGGCCAAGTCCACTGACCCGAGGTATCGCGACATACCCGGGCCGACCGGAGGTGACGAGTGGGAATGAGCCCGATCAAGGCCCTTGACGCGCCCGCGATCATGAGGATCGGGGCGGCCAGGCTGACGGCCGGACTCGACCGGATGCCTCGGCTTGACCTAGAAGCCCACCGTGACATCTTCGGTCCGCTGCCCCGGCTCTCCGCCGAGGAACTGATCTCGATGACCGAGCAGGTCGACCTGCGCGGTCAGGGCGGTGCGGCGTTCCCGTTCTCGCGCAAGCTCAGCGCGGTGGTGAAGAACACGGAGGCGAACGACTGCGCGCCGATCGTGGTCGTCAACGCCACCGAGGGCGAGCCAGGCAGCGTCAAGGACAAGATGCTCATGATCCGCTCGCCGTACCTCATCCTGAGCGGCGCCGCGCTGGTGGCCGAGGCCATCGGCGCCGAGGAGATCGTGATCGGAGTCTCGGGCAACGAGCTGGCGAACCGGTCGATGGAGGCCGCTATCGCGGCCGAACCGGGCCTGCGCAAGATAGCCCGCGTGTTCCAGATGCCCGACCGGTTCATCTCTGGCGAGTCGGGTGCGCTGGTCCGCGGTATCAACGGCAAGCGGCCCATACCTCCGGGCCGCAAGACCCTGGCCAGCGACTTCGGCGTGGGAGACCTGCCGACGCTGCTGTCTAACGCGTCCACGTACGCCCAGCTCGCGGTGCTCGCCCTGCTCGGGCCGGAGCGTTTCGCCGCGGTCGGAACACCGGAGGAACCCGGTACCGTCCTGCTGAGCGTCGGCGGTTCCGCCGGGAATCCAGCCGTGGTCGAAGTGCCTACCGGTGTTCCGCTGGCGGCGGTCCTTGACATCTGCCAGGCTCCGGCCGGCGACGGCGTCCTGGTCGGCGGGTACCACGGCATGTGGCTGCCGGCCGGTACGGCGTATGTGGTGCCGGTATCTCGTGAAGGCCTGGCCGCCGTCGGCGGCACGCTCGGCTCGGGGATCGTGCTCCCGCTCGGAGACGGGACCTGCCCGCTCGGCGAAGTGTCACGGATTGCGAGTTACCTGGCTGGCGAGTCGGCGGGCCAGTGCGGCCCGTGCAAGCTCGGCCTGCCTTCCATCGCACGGGCTTTGGCCGCGCTGATCGACGGATCGGGCGGCATCGAGGCGCTCGACGTGGCCAGGCGGTCCGCCGCGGCCGTAGCCGGGCGTGGTGCCTGCTCGCACCCCGACGGCATGACCAGGTTCGTGCTCTCGGCCCTGGACGTGTTCACCGAGGACCTCGCGGCGCATGTCTTCCACTCCTCCTGCGGTCGTCCCGTCCGCGGTGTGCTGCCGCTACCAACGGGTCCCGAGCAGGAAGAGCAGCAGCGGCTCGTGGTGGACTGGACGCGTTGCCGTGGGCACGGGCTCTGTGCGCACCTGATGCCGGAGATCATCCACCTGGACGCCCAGGGCTATCCGGTCATTCTCAACATCCCGGTGCCTACCTGGCTGGAAAAGGATGCCCAGCAGGCGGTGGACATGTGCCCGGCGCTGGCTCTGCGTCTCACCAGCGCGACGCCGACGCCGACCCGCACCGCCCCGGTGGCCATTCCCGCACCTAGCCTGCGTACCGGCCTGGTCGGCGGCGCCAGCAACGGTCGCAAGCAGATCACTGCCGGATAGCCTCGTGCACTTATCCGCTTATACAGCTAAATGGCTAACGTGTGCTCCGGGCTGCCATTGCGTGTGCTCCGGGCTGCCATTGCGTGTGCTCCGGGCTGCCATTGCGTGTGCTCCGGGCTGCCATTGCGTGTGCTCCGGGGCTGCCATTGCATGAATGTGACATTCTACCCGATAGAGTGGGTACGGTGTCACATTCATGTGTATTGGGGTCGGCGGGTCAGTAGATCTGCGTAACCTTGCCGCGCTGGCGGACCTTGCCATTCTGGTATCCGGACAGCGCCTCGACGACGAGGTGGCTTGTATACTGTGTGGTCATGGCATGGCACTGAGTGTGGTCATAGCCGATCGTCACCGCGCTCACGTTATCGTGATGGCGGTAGCTGGAGTCGAACGCCACCCCGACGGCCGCCGCGCCGTAAACGCTCGGAGCGGTGTCCTCGACGCACACAGAAACCCGGACTCTTATCCCAGTCTGGTAGTAAGTGCCCCAGGCGCGGACACCGTAGACGCCCGGAATGCTGAATGCGTGGATACTGCTGGTCGCCGCGGACGCTGGCAGGGCGCTGAGGGCAAGCACAACGACGCAGGAAGCGACGACGGAAATGCGGCGCAACATGGATGCATCTCCTACGGTGAGCTGATTTCGCCGAAAACCCAGGTGAGTGCCGACAAGACACAACCTATGCCATCTGCCGGTCATTTGCGGGCAATTCCACCGTCATCCGATCGGAGCCGGTGAGCCGGTCGTGAGGTCATTGCGCGGGGTCGTAGGTGTCCAGGACCTTCTGCATATCGTCGATGTACACGGCCCGCCACCGGCCTGCTGACTCCAGGGCAGTGAAGATCTTGCGGGCAATCTCCCGCTGGCGCTGGTGGTCGCCACTGGTTTCGCGAATCTCGATCATGGCAGGGTACTCGCTACGGAGTGCGATTTCTGAGCCCTCCGTCCAGGTGATGTCGTCGTCGTCGAACTCGTGTCCGCCTACGTAGACCGCTACGGTCCCGACTCGGACGTAGGGGTCGCTGGGCCCAGGAGATCGTTCCCGCGGTTCGGGAGGCCTCGCCCCAGCCTGACATAGGAGCGGTCTGGGCAAGCCCAGCGGTATGGCCCCGGGAAACAACTGACATGGCCATGTCGTCCGCCGCGGCGCGGCCGGCATCACCTGTCCCCGCGCCACCGGGCGACGTAGCGGCGCTGCCTGAGTGTCTCGACAGCGTGCCGGTTGTAATGCTCACGTACGAACGCGACCGCCTTAGACGCGGGAACACCGTCGAGGATGGCCAGGCAGGCAAGCACGGTGCCGGTGCGCCCGCGACCGCCAGCGCAGGCGATCTCCACCCGTTCAGTCGCCGCGCGCTGCCAGGCTTCGGTCAACGTGGGCAGGACGTCGGCCCGATCCGCGGGCAGGCGGAAATCTGGCCAGCGAAGCCATCGTGATTCCCAGGGGACGTCAGGGGGTGGCTGGCCAAGCAGATACACACCGAAGGCCGGATGGGGACCATCGGGAAGCGGACGACTGAGGCCGCGGCCTCGCACCAGCCTGCCCGAGGGCAGCCGCATCACCCCTGGCGCCGAAGAGTCCCAGAATTCGCCCACAGCAGGATGGTACATATCCTGTCCAGGGCCTCAGATAGCCGTTGGTCGACTGGAATAGCCAAAGGGAACCCGGCGCAGTCCACGCCGCGCTATCGGTTACCGCTCGTCTTCGTCCGTCGCATAAGGGCCCAGCCGCCGCCGCCGCGCCCACCGCTTATAACCCCGGATGGGATGGGCCAGGGAACGGAGCCCGTCGAGGTTCACGCTATCGAAGACATCGACAGGGAACCCCATCACACGCTGCTGCTCTTCGCCCCGCCTATGGTGCGGACCCGTTCCTATCGGCATGCCAAGAACCCGGTTTCTTTCTTCTCGGTCGTTGCTCATTGCTCCACCCCGAGATATCTAGCGTTACCGGTTTCGCGGCTCTCCCCTACAGCATGAGGTGGCGGCGCCGATCAGGCAAACGCCGGACGGCACGGCGCAGCTCGCCGACTTGCAGTATTTGCTGCGCTACGGCCTGTGAAGACCACGCCTAGGCAGTGCCCGCCGTACATACTCGGCGGCAGGCCGGCAACGCTGGTCGTATCCATCGCATGAGGCTTCGGAGGCAGTCGGTCACCTAGGGTTGCGGCAGGCCAGTGCAGACCAAGATCATCGGGGCCAAGGTACCGCGCCTTCTGATGTACCGATCTGGCGCTTAAGTGTCACGGCGGCATGGTCCGTAGCCCTGGGGTGGTACTGCCCGGTGTCAGCTCGGTCTACTGTCTAGGGGGTCCTGACTTTGTGTTTGATCATCTGGGCCACGGTAGGTGGTGTGGCCAGCGCTCTTGAAGATCGGGCTGGCTTCCGACAATCTTGATCCATGAGGTGGCTAAGAAGCGATGACACTCGCGATGAGATTGATTCAGAAAAGGGCTTCCTGTTTGTAGCTGGCGAAGCCGCGGACATGCCCTTGCGAGACATATTTCTAAAATTCAGAAAAACTGTATCTGGAGACATGGAGTGGGCGGACTCCAGAAAGCATGTTTTCCGAAGACGCGCTTCATATGTAAGGGTCGCCACGCTCTTGCTGACCGCTGCGTCGACAGTCGTGCTAGGCATCGAAGCTATACCGTCAAGAGCTGCGATCGCACTGCCGATGGTGGCCTTGGTCACCGTTCTCGGTCAACTTGATTCATTCTATAATTGGCGGTCAAGATGGGTACTTATGGAGGAAGCACAATATCGGCTGAATCGACTACGGGACGATATAGACTACTATGTAATAACGACTCCTCCGCCCGAACTGGAGGAAGAGCGTCTTAAGAAATTCTTCCTGGAACAGCAAGCTACCTGGAACGACGTGAGCAGGCGTTGGATTGGATTCCGTAAGGTCGGAAATCCACCTCAGGGTGAGCAAGCCTCGCCTAACATCGTGGTGACCTGAACGCGACCATCGGAACTAGCGGCATAGTATCGTCCATTCAAGCCCACTGGTGATATTCCATGTTGACAAGATCGTGCATGCTTGACGTTAGGCTTCGCAAAGACCGTATACCGTCAGGACTCACGGCTCCGGAGCCGGTAGGTCGGCAATGCGTCTAGCAGCGAAGGTTACGAGCCGATCTAGCGGTTGGTCCGCGTCTGGTCCGCGTGATCGCGTCGGCAAGCTCGGCGGGACGCGGACCCCCAGACTATGCGGCCCCGTCCTGCGGGTCGATGCCGTGCTGGCGGAGAAGGTCACGGAGCCGCTCGATCTCATCGCTCAAGGATGGAAGGTTTGCCCGCTCCCGCCCCAGACGGCGGGAACGCGGGCCGTGACGGGCGGCCCCCGGCGCTGCCGCCGGTCCCCGGTGACCGGCCGGACGGCGACGATGACGACGGCGGCGATGACGCCGTGGACCGTGAGTCGGTCCTGGTCGGCCGCGTCCTGCCCGGCCGCCCGGTCGACCCGCAGGACGAGCCGCGCCCGTTCGCCCCGCGCGGCACCGGGGTCCGGCCGCCGGTCGTGCCGCCGTGGCTGGCGTCCCGCGCCGCGCTGGCCGCCTCGCTGAGATGGGCGGCGAGGGAGGCCCGGTATCACGCGGGCTTCCACGCGGTCCGCGCGCCGAAGTACGCCATCAAGACCGCGGTGTACGCGGTGCCCGGCGCAGCCCGCGCCGCGGCCCGGCTGGTCCGGTGGGCCTCGGCCGAGGAAGGGAACTGGCACCTGCGCCAGGCCGCCGCCGACCGGGGCGACGCCGCGCAGTGGCTGGCCCTGGATGCCCGCCGCCAGCGCCAAGCCCGCTGGCGGTGGCCCGTCCTGATCGGCGGCACCATCGTGCTGGCCGCGGGCGCGGCCCTGCTGGCCATCCTGCCGGGGCTGGCACTGTGGCGGCTGGCCGCGCTGGCCGTGGCGGTGGCCGTGGCGGCGCGGGCGGGCCGCCCGGCGGACAAGCCGATCACCGACCGGGTGTCCCAGGGCAAGGCCTACCGCAAGCTCACCGCGGAACTGGTCCGCCGCGCCCTGCTGTCGGTGCAGCTGGCCGGGATCAACTCCGCCGTGGCGAAAGACCCGAACGCGATCACGTTCCCGCAGGAGATCCACCGGGACGGCCCCGGGCACCTGGCCGTGGTGGACCTGCCGTACGGGGTGGAGGCCGCCGACGTGATTGCCCGCCGCGGGCGGCTGGCGTCGGGGCTGCGGCTGCCGCTGGATCAGGTCTGGCCCGAGCCCGCGCCAGGGCATACCGGCCGCCTGGCGCTGTGGGTCGGGCACGAGCCCGCCTCGCAGATGCGTCAGCCCGCCTGGCCGCTGCTGCGGTCCGGGACGGTGGACGTGTTCAAGCCGTTCGCGTTCGCCACCACCCCGCGGATGGAGCTCACGGACGTGTCGCTGGCGTTCCGGAACTGGCTGTTCGGCGGCCAGCCCGGGTCGGGCAAGTCGTGGGCCATGCGGCTGCTGGTCCTGGCCGCCGCGCTCGACGTGCGCGTCGAGCTGCGCGGGTACGAGCTGAAGGGCGTGGGCGACTTCGCGACGGTCGCGCCCGTGTGCGCCGAGTACGGCAACGGCAACGACGATGACACCATCCGCGCGTGCGCCGACATGTTCGGCTGGCTGTACGGCGAGGGGCAGAAGCGGGCCAGGCGCATCGCCCACTATGCCGCGATCGGCAAGGCCCCGGAGAACAAGGTGACGCCGGAGCTGGCCGCGCTGCCCGGTTCGGGGCTGCATCCGCTGGTGGTGTTCGCGGATGAGGTCCAGGAGCTGTTCTTGTTCGGCAAGCTCGGCAAGGCCGCGGGGGAGACGGCCGAGAAGTGCATCAAGCTGTTCCGCGCGCTGGGCATCTGGCTCATCCTGGGCACCCAGATCCCCGACAAGGACAGCCTGCCGCCGGGGATCACCCGCAATATCAACACCCGGTTCTGCCTGTCGGTCGCCGACCAGATCGCCAACGACATGATCCTCGGCACGTCCATGTACAAGCTCGGCTACCGGGCGACAGTGTTCGAGCCGGTCACCGAGGCCGGGTGGGGCATCCTGGCCGGGATCGGCAAGCCCGGCGCCCGCCGCTCGTTCGCCATCGACAACGACCAGGCCGCCAAGGTCATGGCCCGCGCCATCAAGGCCCGCGCCGCCGCCGGGGTCCTGCCCGAACCGGCCGACACCCCGGCCCGGCCCGCCGCCGACGTGCTGGCCGACGTGGCCGCCGTCTGGCCTGCCGGGGAGGACGCCGCCTGGAACGAGACCCTGCTGGAACGGCTGGCCAGCCTGCGCCCGGAGGTCTACGCCCGGTGGGAGCCGGCCCAGCTCACCACCGCCCTGTCAGGCTACGGCATCGCTACCGGGCAGATCGGCCGCCGCATCGACGGCAAGACCGTCAACCGGCGCGGCCCCGCCCGCGCCGACATCCTCAACGCCGTCACCGAACGTAACCGAAACCGGGGTGACGGCTAGCCGCCCGGCGGGTGCTAGCGCTAGCGCCTTCCCCCGCTAGCGCTAGCACCCCCGCTAGCACCCCCAAACCAGACCTGGCCTGCCCCGGCACCCGCTAGCAGGTCCTGGCTCCGCACACCCTAAAACCGCCCCTGGAGGCCGTTTTGCACCCCCATCACCTGGCCGCTAGCGCCCTCATCCTGCCCCTCATAGTCGTCACGCTCGGTTACGTCACGGCGTTCCTGGTCTGGCCGTTCGCCGCCTGCCGCAAGTGCGGCGGGGCGGGCCGCCACCGCTCCCCGTCCGGCCGCGCCTGGCGGTACTGCCACCGCTGCCACGGCACCGGAGCCCGCCTGCGGACCGGCCGCCGCATCTGGAACTACCTCCGCAACCTGCACAAGGAAGGCCACCGATGACACGCCCCGGCTACCCGGCCCCCGCAAGCACCCTTACCGCTGGCCCCGCCACCGGCCCCGGCCAGCCGGTCCCGTTCGCCCTCACCGCGAAAGCGCACGCCGCGCTGGACCAGGACGGCACCATTCCCGGCGCCGCCGCCCCGGCCGCGGACCTGCGCCAGATCGCCCGCCGCCTGGACGCCCAGCTGCGCGCCAGCCGGCGGCCCGCCATCACCGACGCCAACGCCCTGGACGTGCAAGCGCTGTGCGTGGCCGAGGAAGCCGGGGAACTGGTCGGCGCATACCGCCGCTGGGCAGGCAAGGCCCGCCGCACCGGCACCCGCCGCGAGCTGGAAGACGAGGTAGCCGACGTGCTCATCGTCACCGCCTGCTTTGCCGAGCGCGCCGGGATCGACCTCAGCGCCGCCATCACGGCCAAGCTCGCCGTCATCTACAGCCGCGGCTGGCGCGAGGAAGACACCCCCGCCGGGACCGGCACGGACGAATGGGGCTGCCAGCGGTGCGGGGCCGCTTACCTCGGCACCCCGCCCGAGGACGGGCTGTGCCCATCCTGCCGCGCCGCGGAGGACGGCCGGTGACCGCCGGGCACCCGCAGGGCCGGCCGTGCACCGGGCACGGCCCGGACGGCCCGTGCGGGGCCACCCCGGCCCGGCTGTACCCGGCCGGGTGGCGGTGCGCCGGTCACACCCCCGCCGCGCTGGCCGGGCGGCCCGAGCCCGGCGCGGGCCGGTACTGCCCGCCCGCCCTGTGCTGGTGCGGGCACTGCCCCCGGCCCGGCCAGGCCCGCCGGGTGCTGGTCACCGGGTCCCGCACCTGGACCGATGAGGCCGTGATCGCCGCCGCGCTAAGCGAGCACTGCCCGCCCGGCACGGTCCTGGTCACCGGGGCGTGCCCGCGCGGCGCCGACGCCATCGCAGAGCGGCTGTGGCAGGCCCGCGGCGGCCAGGCCGAACGGCACCCCGCCGACTGGATGACCGGGCGCGGCGCCGGGTTCGCCCGCAACGCCGCCATGGTCGCGCTCGGCGCGGACGCCTGCCTGGCGTTCATCCGCGACAGCAGCCCCGGCGCCGGCCACGCCGCCCGGCTGGCCGGCCTGGCAGGCATCCCCGTGCACCGCTACGACCACCCTGGCCCGGAAAGTCAAGACCACCAGAAGGCCCCTTCGGGGCTCACCTTCGAAGCTGCCGCGCTCGGCTACATCCGCCGCGGCTGGCCGGTATTCGTGCTCGGCCGGTCCAAGCGCCCGGTCGCCAACTGCGGCGCCTGCCGCGCCGCCGGGCGGGGGCATGACCCGGCCGGGTGCGGGTGCCTGACCTGCCACGGATTCCACGCCGCCACGCTCGACCCGGCCCGGCTGGCCGCCATGCTCGCCAAGGTGCCCGGCGGGCTGCTGGCCATCCGCACCGGCACCGCGGCCGGGCTGGCCGTGGTCGACATCGACCCGCGCAACGGCGGCCAGGTCGACCCGGCGCTGATGACCCCCACCGCCACCGTGGCCACGGGCGGGGGCGGCTGGCACCTGTACTACCGGCACCCCGGCGGCCCGCTGCTGGCCGCCCTCCCAGACCGGCCGGGGGTCGACGTCAAGGCAGACGGCGGGTACGTCGTCGCGCCGCCCTCGGCCCACCCGGGCACCGGCCGCCCGTACCGGTGGGCGGGGGGGCGGCCCGTAACCGAGATGCCCCCCCGCGCTGCGCGCGGCCCTGGCCCCGCCCGCCGCCGACCGGCCCGCGCCGCCCAGCGGCCCGCCCGTGACCCGCCGCGCGGGGGGCATCTCATCACCCCCGGCGCTGCTGGCCGCGCACCTGCGCGCCGTACAGCAGGCCCCGGAGGGCCGCCGCCGGGTCACGCTGTACGGCGCGGCCCGCGGCATCGCCCGCATGGTCACCGCCGGGGCCCTCACCGAAGCCGACGCCCGCGCCGCGCTCACCGCGGCCGGGCTAGCCGCCCAGCAGACCGAACGCGACATCCGCGCCGCCATCGACGGCGCGTTCCGCGACGAAGGAGCCGCCGCATGATGACCGACCAGGAAGGCATCCTGCACGACCGCCTAGCCCGCGGCGAGGCGGTACCCGGCGGGCCGGGCGCGTGCGCCCGGGACGGCTGCGCCCACCTGACCCTGTGGCACGGGGAGCACGGCCGGTACCGCAAGCGGCCCTGCCGCCAGTGCGGCTGCCCGTCCTACGTGCCGCAACCGGAAGGCGCGGCCATCCTCGGCCAGCTGCACGCCATCCTCACCCGGTACGTCATCCTCCCATCCGCCGAAGCCACCACGGCGGTGGCGCTGTGGACCGCCGCCACCCACGCCCAGCCCGCCTGGCAGCACGCCCCGCGGCTGGTCATCCGCGCCCCGGAGAAGCGGTGCGGCAAGTCCCGCCTGCTGGACATCGTGGAGGGCACCTGCCACGCGCCGCTGATCACCGTGAACGCCTCACCCGCCGCGGTCTACCGGGCCATCGGGGGCGAGGTGACGCCGACGCTGCTGGTCGATGAGGCCGACACCATCTTCGGTGGGAAGAACGCCGATGCCAACGAGGACTTGCGCGGGCTGCTGAACGCCGGGCACCAGCGCAACCGGCCCGCCATCCGGTGGGACGCGGGCACCCGCAGCCTGGAGACCATCCCGACGTTCGCCATGGCCGCGCTGGCCGGGATCGGCGCGATGCCCGACACGATCGAGGACCGCGCCGTCGTGATCCGCATGCGCCGCCGTGCCCCCGGTGAGACGGTCGCGCCGTTCCGGCACCGCCGGGACCGGCCCGCCCTCACTGCCCTGGCCGCGCAGCTGGCGCGCTGGCTCGGCGCGCACCTGGCCGAGCTGGAACGAGCCGAGCCCGCCATGCCGCTTGAAGACCGCGCCGCTGACACCTGGGAACCCCTGGTCGCGGTGGCCGACCTGGCGGGCGGCCCCTGGCCCGGGCTGGCCCGGCACGCCGCCGTCGTGCTCACCACCGATCGGGACGCCGCGGCGAGCGTGTCGGACCGCATCCGCCTGCTGGCCGACTGCCGTACCGCGTTCGGGGACGCTGAGGCCCTGCCCACCATCACACTGATTGCCCGGCTGCGGTCCGACCCCGAAGCGCCCTGGTCTGACCACGGGCCGGACGGGATCAGCGCCCGGCGGCTGGCCGTCCTGCTGGCCGACTACGACATCAGGTCCGAAATCATCCGCTTCGGTGAGCCGATCGGCCGGGTTCGCGGGTACCGCCGCGGCGACTTCTCCGACGCCTGGGCGCGGTACTGCCCGCGCCCCAGCGGGGGTATCCGTGACAACCGTGACACCCATGACAATCCCAGCTCAGCGGCGTCACGGCACCCGGCGCGTCACGGATCGATCCGTGACGCGCGCCAATCCGTGCCGGGGGTGACCTGCGAAAACACGGATGTCACGGATGTCACGGATACCCCCCGTCTGGGCGTCATCAACGGCGGTGCCGCATGACCGCCGGGGGAGCGTCGATAGCCGTTCACACGCTCAACGAGGCCGCCGCGATTCTGCGCGTAAAACCGGGCTGGCTCCAACGTCGGGCCGCGGCCCGCAAAATCCCGTTCACCATGCTTGGCGGTGCGTATCACTTCACAGCGGAACACATTGCCGAAATCGTCCGGATAAACGAGAAGCTGCCCGCCGCCACCAGGGAACCGAGAGCGGCCCGGCGCAAGGCGCAGGAACAGCAGGGCGACGAAACCGTGACACTGCTGTGTCCGCGGCCCCGGCCGGATGGACCCCGCCGCAAGCGCACGGCAGCCTGATCCGACAGTAAGGAAAGAAGGTCAGGAAAATGGCATGGGCAGAAAAGCGCGGAAATCTCTGGCGGGCACGCTGGCACGCGCCGGACGGCAGCGTTCCGTCAAAACCAGGCTTCAAGACACGCAAGGCCGCCGAGAAGTACGGGCAGGCACAGGAAGCCGCCGCCGACAACGGAACGTACGTTGACCCGCGCGCCGGACGGATAACGCTAATCGAGTGGGTCAACGAGTGGTGCCCAGCTCAAGACCTGGAGCCGACCACGCTTGTCAACTACAAATACGCCATCGAAGTTCACATACTCCCGAAGTTCGGCAGCTGGGCACTGTCTGACATCACGGCCGAGGAAGTAGGCAAGTGGGAACGGGAAATAATGGCGCAAGGGTTCGCGCGGCGTACGGCACGAGACGCGCGTACGACCCTTACCACCATCCTCAACGACGCGATACCGCGCCATATCAAGGTGAATCCGGCCGCCCGGAAGCGAGGAAAAGGCCGGAAAGGGCAACGGCGCATTGAGCACCACGAGCAAGCCGAAAAGGTCTGGGCGACGCCGCTTCAAGTATTGCTGACCTCCGAACGACTCGCCGCACTCACAGGACGAGATGAAGACTTCCTGATGGGTATCACGGACGGCTATACCGGTATGCGGTGGAGCGAGGTTAGCGGGCTTTCGCCCGACTACGTGCTGCCTGACTACATGCAAGGCGATGCGCTCGATATCCAGTGGAAACTGTACGAGCTAGGCGGGCACTTCTACCGGGGGCGACCCAAGGACGGATCAATCCGGCCCGCCGATCTGCCGCCCTTCCTGGCGGAACTTCTCGCATGGCACAAGACGCAGATCAAGGGCCGCCGTTGCACGTGCCGCAAATTCGACAAGAGCACCGGCCCGGCGTCCGGTACGACATGGTGCACGGGCGCTGAATACGTCTTCCTTAGCCCCGGCGGTGGCCACTACCGGCGTTCAACGTACGGCGAACGCTACTTTCACCCGGCCGCGGACGGCTGGTACCCCGAACGGTCACACCGGTCAGCGCGGCCCGTCCTGATCGACACGAGCGCGCCGTTTCCCGGGCAGCCTCTCGCAGCGTGGCCCGCTGCTGTCCGCGGGGAAGAGTTCGTGCCGCCGACCGGCCGCGGAGTGGCCCGATTCGTCAGCGACCCCGAAACCGCCCGGTGCGCTGCCTGCCGCCGCGCGCTTCCGCGCCGCCTCGACGGCCTGGTGATCTCTCACAAGAGCAACGGTGACCGTTGTCCAGGTTCCGGGCAAGTACCGGGCGAAGACCTGGCCGTGGCGTCGTGGGCACCGATTATCAAGGGACTAACCCCGCATGGCCTACGGCATGGCCTCAAGGTGTGGATGGACGAAGACCAGATAGCCGACGTGCTCAAGTCCGAACGGCTAGGCCACGACGAACCCGGCATGCGCGGCGTGTACGGCCACGTCAGCCCGGCCATGCGAGAAGAACTGAAAACCGCGCTTCAAGCCCGCTGGGAGGAGTCGCTACGTCAGCGCGCCGCACTCTCGCCAGTGTCCGCGGTGCCGCTACTTAACCGACTGCTGGCCGGTATCCGGCCCGCCAGCAACCCCGCTCGCTCCCGTTTGGCTCCCAAAATCGGACATCGGCAGAGGCGGAACGCGAACCGCAGGTCACCAGATACCCTATGACCTGCCGTTTTGTGGTCGGGGTGGCCGGATTTGAACCGGCCGCCTCTTCGTCCGGAGCCAAGTACCGATGCCGACTGCCAGCCATACGGCATGCCTGACCTGGGGGACCTTCGCCCATCGGCGTCCGCTAGCGTCCGCCGTTGGCGATGGCGATAGTTATTCAGGTGGTTACTCGGCTCCTCGGTTCTGCCCGGGCGGCTCGGTCGGTCACTTGACCTTCTGATCCGTAGAGATCTACGGGTACGTCCACTACTTGCCCATTCACTTGCTGGCCTGCTGAAACGCTGCTCACTGATGCGCAGTAGGTGGCGGTGTTTAACGATCTTCAATAGCGGGGGTTACTGGGTCTAGCCATCCGGCGCCTGGTGAGCTATGCCGGAGGCATGAGGTACCCCGATGGCGGCGGGCTGGACGCGGCGGAGCGGGCCCGCCGGGAGCAGCTGCGGCTGGTCGCGGCGGAGATGATCGAGGCCGGGGCCAGCGACCGGGAGGTCGCGAAGCGGTTCCGGGTCTCGCGGATGTCGGTGAACCGGTGGCGGCGGGCCCTGGCCGCGGGCGGCCGGGAGGCGCTGGCATCCAAGGGCGCGGGCGGAGCGAAGTGCAAGCTCACCGAGGCGCAGGTCGCCGAGCTGGAAGAAGTCCTGGATGCCGGGCCGGCGGCGTGCGGCTATGCCGATCAGTGCTGGACGCTGGCCCGGGTCGCCGAGCAGGCCTGGCAGCGGTTCGGGGTGGAGTACACGCTGGCCGGGATGGATGTCCTGCTGCACCGGCTCGGCTGGTCCGTGCAGGTCCCGGCCCGCCGGGCCGCCGAGCGGGATGAGGACAAGATCGCCAGGTGGCGGGAGGACACCTGGCCGGTCATAAAAGGACGGCGGCGGACCTGGGCGCCTGGCTCTGCTTCGAAGACGAGTCCGGCCAGGGCCTGAGGCCGCCGAAGGGACGCACCTGGGGCCGCCGCGGCCGTACCCCCGTAGTCAAGGTGACTGGCGGCCATGACACGCGGGTGTCGCTGGCCGCGCTGATCGCCACCCGGCCCGGCTGCCAGCCCCGGCTGATCTACCGCACGCACCGCGCACGGCGGGGAGACAAGCGCAAGGGGTTCACCGAGACGGACTACGCCCGCTTCCTGGACGCCGCGCACCAGCAGCTGGACGGCCCCGTCGTCCTGGTCTGGGACGGCCTGAATACCCACGTCAGCCGCGCGATGCGCGAGCTGATCGCCGCCCGCACGTGGCTGACGGTCTTCCAGCTGCCGGCTTACGCGCCGGAGCTGAACCCGGTCGAGATGTCGTTGCCTCAGTGCGAGCTGCGTAGGTCTTCTCTTCCATGGTTATCAGGCTCCTTGTCCTTTGAGGTGTCGATCGGGATGCCATCGTCGGTCCAGCGGCGCCGGTTGTGGTAGCCGGCGGGTAGCTGGTGCAGTGCGCGGAGGCGCTCGACTTCGGCGTGGTCTGCGGTGATGATCCACCGGTAGGGTGCCCGGGTGTCTTGCCGGCCGGTGACCCAGCCGCGTTTGAGCCATCCGAACAGGGTCGCTGCCGGCATGCCGATCTCGCGGGCCAGGGCGGCCAGCCACCATTGGCCGGGTGCGAGGCTGCCTTGATCGGTGCGGTGGTCGTGGTCCAGGCCGGGACGCAGGCCCAGCCGGCGGATCAGGTGCTGGATCTCGCCGTCGTGGAAGCGTTCGTGCTGGCGGGGCGTGCAGAAGCCCTCGGCTGCCAGCCGGCCGGCGATCGCGGCGTTGCCTAGGCCTTCACCGGCCAGTGCCCTGATCCGCCCGGTCAGCGCCGGGTAGTACGACAGCTGGTCGATCCGGGCCACCGGGCGGAGCAAGGCGGCATGGGTCTGATGGCCGCCGGCCCAGGTCACGGTGGCCTGGACGCGCTCGGTGGCGCCGTCGGCGGTGACCTGGACGGACTCGATGACGGCACGCAGCAGCCTCTTGCGGTCGGCCATGGTGGTCGTCGGCGCGGCCCACAGGGCCGGGATGTCGCCGGCCAGGGCGCGGATCGCGGCCAGCTCGGCGGGCGATAGCCGGGCCGGGCGCTGCCGCTGGTACCGCTCGTAGTCCTCGCCCAAGTTCGCCCGCTCGGCCAGCGCGGCTTCCCACTCGCGCTCGAGCTGGCGGGCCACCAGGCGGTTCTCGGGCTCGGCCAGCTGATACTGGCGCCGCGCCCGGTCGCAGGCGAAGTCCGCGCGTTCCAGGCGCTGCCGCCAGATCCGGTCCACCTCGGCCCGGCGGGTCTCGACCTGCCGGGTGGCGGTGACTGACAGCTCCAGCGCGGCCGGGGCCAGCGCCGACAGGACCTGGGCGACGACATGGTCATCCAGGAACCGTGCGGCCATCTGCTGGCAGCGCGGCTCGCCGTAGGTGTGGTGGCGGCGCTGGCAGCAGTACCGCCCGGTCAGCCCCTGCCGGCTGGTCTCGTAGCTCACCTGCATGCGATGACCGCAGATCCCGCAGGCCACCAGCCCGCCCAGCAGCGCGGGGCCTTCGCGCGGCGCGCCCAGGCTCTCAGCACGGGCCCGGTTGGCGGCCAGCCGCGCCTGGTTGCGCTCGTACTGCTCCACGCTGATGTAGGCCGGCAGTGCGCCCTCGATGCGGACCAGCCACTGCCCGGCGTCCAGCCGGCGCACCCGGCCGGAGTGCTCGTGCCCGGGCAGCCGCCGGGACCGGTCCGTGCGGCTGCGCCCGTAGGCGTAGATCCCCGCATACACCGGGTTGCGCAGCATGTTGACCAGGCCCTGCTGATGCGGTGCCCGCCAGGCGACTTCCCCCTTGCCGGGGCCGGACCGCTCCCGCATCCCGATCCGGACCTGGTGTTCCACCAGGAACCGCAGCACCGCGTGCACGGTGCCCAGCTGCTCGAACAGGCCGAACACCAGGCGGATGACCGCCTGGACCTGCTCATCGGGATCCAGGGCAACCTCGCCGGAGGGCCGGCGGACATACCCGGCCGGCAGCGGGACCGCCAGCTCCCCGCGGCCGGCCTTGGCCAGCCGGCCCGAAGCCATCCGCTGCCTGATCAGATGCAGCTCGAGTTCCGTCATCGTGCCCTTCAACCCGAGCAGGAGGCGGTCGTTATACCAATTCGGATCGTAGACCCCGTCCGCGTCGGCCAGCAGTGCCCCGGCCAGTGAGCACAGCTCGATCAGCTGATGCCAGTCCCGGCCCGCGCGGGCCAGCCGCGACATCTCCAGGCCCAGCACCAGCCCCACATGCCCCATCGTGATCTCCGCGACCAGGCGCGCGAACCCGGGCCGCTCGGCCGCGTTCGCCGCCGACCGGCCCAGGTCCTCATCGATCACCATCACCCGGGAGGCGGGCCAGCCCAGCGCGGCCGCCCGTCCGGTCAGCCCGTACTGCAGCCGCGTCGACTCGCCATGGTCCAGGACCTGCTGGCGCGAAGATTGCCGGACGTAGATGACCGCCAGCCGGTCACGATGCCAGCCCTGGATCTTGCCATCACCGCGCTCATACGGAAGCACCGTGCTCACCCCCGGTCCCCTCCGCCGCCGGCCCGGGCGAGACCGCCAGCCGCTCCAGGAGCATGCTCAGCAATCCCAGAATGTCGTTCCGGTTCGCCTCCGGAAACGACCTCCACAGCTCCCCGTCCGGAACACTCGTCAGCGCCACCATCTGAAGAAGATGCCCGCGCCCGCACCGTCCCCGACGGCCCGGCTCCCCCCGGCCCGCATGCCCGCAGCTGCTCGGCCCACTCCACCAGCCGGAGCAGGCCCTCCCTGCCGATAACCGGCGTGCTCACACACGCCTGTCCAACGATCCATGCACTATGGCAAACCGACTGAACCGGTCTGGTCCAACCTGAAACGATCGCTGGCCAACCTGGTCAAGCACGACATCGGCCAGCTGACCGCGCTGGTGAAAACCCGGCTCCGGCAGATGCAGTACAGGCCAGGCCTCCTCGACGGCTTCCTGGCCAAGACCAGACTCGACCTCACGCTCCTTCAGTAACTTCCACAATTGAAGATCGTTAGGCGAACCGCACCCGCCACTTGCCGACCATCCTCCCGCGAGACGTCCGGCCTGTCCGCGACTGCCGTCAGCGGCATCCTCCCGCCGTCCTCCGCTCAGGCCAGCACGATCCGCGGCCGAAGCGCCAGCGACTGCGACGCGGTCCGCTTGCGGACCAACGCCTCCAACGAATCGCATTCGGCATCGATCAGGATCAGCCGAGACAAGCTTCGGGCCTAGCATGCGCCAAGCCCGCAACCTGCAGCGATATTCCTGACTCTCGACATTAGGTTTGAGCCCCAGAGTAGTAGCCAATCATCTCTTGGGGAGAAATCGACCTAATGCTTGAGTGCCCGTAAAAGAATACGCCGCTGGCCCCATCCACAGTAGCCTTGGGATCTAGCAGATGGTCCAGCATGGACAGCCAAGAGAATCCAATCCAAAGGA
>Ga0208696_1000172_pt1 | contig 47557 bp, 47 predicted proteins | sample Sb_taG_9_FD_187711 | JGI IMG/M metagenome (GOLD analysis project Ga0208696, IMG submission 187711) | Peat soil microbial communities from Weissenstadt, Germany - Sb_50d_b_LC metaG (SPAdes) (version 2) | ecosystem: Environmental > Terrestrial > Soil > Wetlands > Peat | place: Germany... | reverse complement strand
GAGGGTGCTGTGCTGGCCCGGGGGGGCGCCCCCCCGGAACCCCCCGATCCTGGGGGGAAACCTTTCCCCCCAAGACCCCCTCGGCCCCCCTTCGGGGGGAACCGGACCCGCTCGGCCCCCCGGACCCGCTCGGCCCCCCGGACCCGCTCGGCCCCCCGGACCCGCTCGGCCCCCCGGACCCGCTCGGCGCCTCCGGCGCTGCGGAGGTGGCGCGGCTAGCCTCGATCACGCGCACTACTGTGTGGCCGGCCTTGGCGGCCAGTTCGGCGCCGGGCGCACGGGGGCCCGAGACGTCGACCAGGAGGTGCCGGCCGGACGGCAGCCATTCCGTCAGCTGGGCTCGCGTCACCGCCTCGTGGAACTGCCAGTAGACCGGGAGTTGATCAGTGTCAGGCGCGGTGATCGCGCTGGCCGCATGCTGCACGGGCGCTGGACTCCTGACTGGCGCCCCCTGAATGCGGCGCCTAACACCTTTATCCTTCCCGGCTTTGCGGGCCTTATGCCAGCCAGTGGCCGTGCTGCGGAATGACCGGATGCGCCACCGTGTTGAACGCGGCATGGCAGTCGCTTCGCCACCACGTGGCATGCTGACGGAAGCTCTCGACTCCGGCGCGGTATCCTCCCGCACATACGGTCTGCATGCCCGCAGCCCGGCCTCGTACTACCTAGAGGGGGTGGGTCCCGTTCCGGAGACTCTCGAACAGCGCGGTGAGCGCTTCGAGCAGGAGGTGCTGCCCTACCTGGATCAGCTGTACTCCGCAGGGCTTCGGATGACCCGCAACCCGGCGGATGCGGAAGACTTGGTGCAGGAGACCTTCGCCAAGGCTTACGCGTCCTTCCATCAGTTCCAGCAGGGTACGAACCTGAAGGCATGGCTGTTCCGGATCCTCACCAACACCTTCATCAACACCTACCGCAAGCGGCAGCGCGAGCCGCAGCGGTCGGGCGCTGAGGAGGTCGAGGACTGGCAGCTGGCGCGGGCCGCGTCGCATACCTCGGGGGGACTGAAGTCAGCCGAGGCGGAGGCGCTGGAGCGCCTGCCGGATTCTGACATCAAGGAGGCGCTGCAAGCGCTGCCTGAAGAGTTCAGGATCGCGGTCTACCTGGCTGACGTGGAAGGGTTCGCGTACAAGGAGATCGCCGACATCATGGAGACGCCGATCGGCACCGTGATGTCACGCCTGCACCGCGGTCGCCGCCAGCTACGGGACCTCCTCCAGGATTACGCGGCGGAGCGCGGACTGGCCCGGACTGCTTCTTCCGACGCCTCCGCAACCGGGGAGGAAGGGCGATGAGCTGCGGAAACCCCCATGAGACTCCGTGTACCGAGGTGCTGGACCGGGTCTACGGCTACCTGGACGGCGAGCTGGACGACCTGGACTGCGCCAAGATCCGCCAGCACCTGGACGAGTGCGGGCCCTGCCTGCGCGAGTACGGCCTGGAGGAGGCGGTTAAGCGGGTGGTCCAAAAGCACTGCGGCTGCGATCCGGCGCCCGCAGAGCTGCGCGCCAAGATTCTCGTCCGCATCAGGGAAGTCCGCGCGACTATCGAGTTCGCTGAGTAGCGGCTCCCGGGTAGTCGGCGTTCCGATTTGCCAGGACTGTGGCAATTGCGCCACATGTGCCGCCCTTGATTGCTCGTTGTGACGACAGTGCTCACGGTTTGTTCACGGTGAGATTTAGGTCTGCGCGAACGCCGGCGCTCGCGTTATCCTGTGGTTGAACGATTACAGGACGGGTACGGCTAAGGGTAATTTCGCCCTAGGGAGGTCCGCCTCATGCATACAGGCGGTGATGTCGAAGCCGGCCGGCGCGCGCTCCTTGCGGGCGGGCACGGCGCGCTGCGCGCCCGCGGCGTGGCTTGGGGCTGACATTACCGGTCCAAGTTCGCGGCGTACATACTCCTGACTGCGAGGGGGAGGTTTGGGCAAGCTCTCGCGGGTCGCACTGCTCTACATCGGTGCGGTGGTGGTCCTCGCCGCCGTCCTCGTGGCCAGAGGCCCGTTCACGGGCCTGAGCTGGAAGTACGTCGTATTTCTGGGAATCCTGGTAATCATCTCTGAATCAAGGGCCACGCAACTCCGCAAAGGGCAACTCTCGTGGTCCTCGAGTTCGGCCGCCATGCTTGCCTCGGTTGTCCTGGTTGGCCCGGTCGGCGCCGCCATTGTCGGGGCTTGTACCGCATTGGGCCTGCGCCGCGGCCCGCACATCCTGCAGCGCGTATTCAATACGTCGATGTATGCGCTCAGTGCCTACCTAGCGGGCCGCGCTTTTCTTGCCCTAGGCGGCCATGTCGGCCTGCCGGATGAAAATTCTTTTCCGGCGATCATCTGGCCGTTCGCCTTCGCGGCATTGATCCATGTCGCGGCCAATCACGGGTTGCTCAGCGGCGTGCTCTGGCTGACCAGGGGCCGCGACCGGACGTCCTCCGGGGCGGTGGAGAGCCAAGGGGTCAGCGTCGGGCTGACGGGGCCGCTGCTGCTCTCCGACCTCGGCTACGCGGCCTACGGGCTGCTGATAGCCGCGCTGTGGAGCGTGGTCGGTCCGTTCGCGCCGCTGCTGGTGCTGATCCCGCTGTTCGTCGCCCGCTGGGCGATCGCCCAGTTCGCCGAGCAGCAGAAGGCCTACGAGGCCACGGTGGGCGCGCTGTGCCAGGCGGTCGAGACCAAGGACTTCTATACCCGCGGCCACAGCGACCGGGTGTCCCGCGGCTCGGTCATGATCGCCCGCGAGATCGGCATGCGGGGGGAGCGCGTCGAGGCGATCAGGTACGCGGGGATGCTGCATGACGTGGGCAAGCTCGGCGTGCCAACGAAGGTCCTGCAGAAAACGGGGAAGCTGACCGAGGAGGAGTACGCGGCCATCCAATTGCACCCGATGCGCGGGCTCGACATCGTCCGGGAGATCGGCTTCCTCGACGAGGCGCTGGCCGGGATCATGCACCATCACGAGCGGATCGACGGCCGCGGCTACCCGATGGGGCTGGCCGGCGACGAGATCCCCGAGTTCGCCAGGGTGCTGGCGGTCGCCGACGCCTTCGACTCCATGACCTCGACCCGGTCCTACCGCGGCGCCCGCCCGGTCGACGAGGCGATCGAGGAACTGCGGAAATGGTCGGGCACGCAGTTCGACCCGGCCTTCGTGGACGCCTTCGTGGCCGCGATCAAGCGCGAAGGCTGGCTGCGGCCCGAGCCGCCCGTGCTCGCGGCCGATGACCTGGCCACCGTCACGGCGCAGGATCATGACGACCCGGGCGCGCCACTCCGCGTCAGCGACAGCCTGTAGACATCGCGATGAGCGTAAGACGACATGAACTCCGCCGGTATCCCTGGCAGGTGAAGGATTCCGGCCAGCTGCTGCTCGTGGTGGCCGCCGGGGTGTGGCTGGTGGCCTCGGTGGCGCAGACCGCGGCGGATGGCCTGCAGGACCCCCGGATCGCGATCGCGTTCGGCGCGCTGATCGCGTTCGGTGAGGTGCTCCGGCTCAACCTGCCGGGCGACCGCGAGACCGCCCCGATCGGGTTCGCCGGAGCGCTCGCCTACGCCCTGCTCATCCGGGTCGGGACCCACGTCGTCCACTACAGCGCCCAGCAGGTGGTGACGGTGGCCACCATCGGCATGATCATCGGCGCGCTGCCGCACCTGGCCGTTGGCCGGCCCGCCCGGGTGAGCGGCATGGCGACGCGCCTGCTCTGCGTCGCGTGCGTCGCCTACATTTTCCGCCCGCTGGCGGGAAACTATGCCGTGCAACACCACTGGGGCCTGGCCCTCTCGCTGATGACCTCTCTGGCCGTGGTCGCCCTCCTGCTCGAGGCGGTGCTCACCGCCCTGCTGCGGGTCGACGAGCAGCGGGCCAGGTTCCGGGTGGCGCTGGTGGACGAGATGCGTGTCCAGTTGCCGCTGGGCGTGGCGGTGGGCGCTTCGGCGCTGCTCATCGCGTTCGCGGCGGAGGTGATGGGGCTGGCCGCGCTGGCCGTGTTCACGGCGCCGTTGCTCGTCACCCAGGTGGCGTTCCGCCGGTACGCCGGGATCCGGGCCACCTACCTGCAGACCGTGCGCGCACTGGCCAAGGTGACCGAGATCGGCGGGTACGTGGAAGCCGGTCACTCCGAACGGGTCAGCAGGCTGGCCGTGGCGATCGGCCGGGAGCTCGGCATCCACGAGCCTCAGCTGCTCGAGCTCGAGTACGCCGCGCTCATGCACGACATCGGCCAGCTGTCGCTGCACGACCCGATTCCCGGCGGGGCCACTGTCCTGGTCTCCCGCCAGGACCAGCAGCGCATCGCCGAGCTCGGCGCCGACGTGATCCAGCAGGCGCAGGTGCTCGGCTCGGTCGCCGAGATCGTGCGCAGGCAGAACGAGCCCTACCGCACCGTCGACGGCGGGCCCGGTGCTTCCGGCGTTCGCCGTGGCCCGGCGGAGCCGTCCGGGCCGCCGCTGAGCAGCCGCATCATCAAGGCGGCCAACGCCTTCGACGACCTGGTGGGCAGCTCGCTGGACCCGGGCCGGGCCGCGGCGGCGGTGCAGCGGCTCCGGCTGGACACCGCCAGCGAATATGACCCGAGCGCGGTCGAGGCCCTCAGCCGGGTGGTGAACCGCCGGTCGGTCATGCTGTAATTTCCCGCTCGCTCTGCTTTCCCACTCGCCTCCGGGCCGCCTTTAAGACGGCTCCTTCCCTCGTCGCTCCTTCGTCGCTCCTCAGTCCAGTCGCCGTCGGCGGCCCTTTGGCTCGCGGGGGGGTGTCCCCTAGGCTGGCCTGATGCTCGATTCGGTACTGGTCGCCAACCGTGGCGAGATCGCCAGGCGGGTGATACGGACGGCCCGGCGGACCGGGATCAAGGCGGTTGCCGTCTACTCCGATGCCGACGCTGACCTGCCCTACGTCCGCGAGGCGGACCAGGCCGTTCATATCGGCCCTTCGCCAAATCCCCAGCCCGCCCGCAGTTACCTGGACGCCGCGGCGATCATCGACGCGGCCCGCCAGACCGGGGTGGCAGCGGTGCATCCGGGCTACGGCTTCCTCGCCGAGAACGCGGACTTCGCCCGCCAGGTGATCGCGGCGGGCCTGACCTGGGTGGGCCCCGATCCGGACGCCATCGAGCAGATGGGTGACAAGATCCGGGCCAGGAACCTGATGGAGCGGGCCGGAGTGCCGGTCTCGCCGGGCAGCCGCGAGCCCGTCTGCGACGTAGCCGCGGCCGCCGCCGAGGCGGACCGGATCGGCTATCCCGTCATGGTCAAGGCGGCGGCCGGCGGCGGCGGAATCGGCATGGGCATGGCCGCCGACGAGGCCGGCCTGCGGTCGGCGTTCGAGACGGCCCGCTCGCGCGCGGAACGGTTCTTCGGCTCGCCGGAGATCTTGATCGAGCGATTCGTGGAACGCGCCAGGCACGTCGAGGTGCAGATCCTCGGCCTGGCCGACGGGCGGGTGCTCGCGCTCGGCGAGCGAGACTGCTCGGTGCAGCGGCGGCACCAGAAAGTGGCCGAGGAGACCCCGTCGCCTGGCGTCTCCGCCGGGCTGCGCGAGCGGATGCTGGCCGCCGCCGTCCGGGCGGGCCAGGCCGTGGCGTACCGGGGTGCCGGAACCGTCGAGTGCCTGGTGGACGCCGACGCGGGCACGTTCGTCTTCCTCGAGATGAACACCCGGCTGCAGGTCGAGCACCCCGTGACCGAACTCGTCACCGGTGTCGACCTGGTGGAACAGCAGTTCCTCATCGCTGCGGGCGAGCCGCCGTCCTTCGACCCGGCCACCCTCAGGCCGTCCGGGCACGCGCTCGAACTGCGCATCTACGCCGAGGACCCGGTCCGCTTCCTGCCCGGCCCCGGCACGATCACCGAGTGGGCCGAGCCCGCGGGCGACGGCGTGCGGGTGGACGCCGGCTACCAGGCGGGTAACACGGTGACGCCGTTCTACGACCCGCTGCTGGCCAAGCTCTGCGTCCACGGTGCCGATCGCGAGCAGGCCCTGGACCGCGCGAGGGACGCGGTGGCGGCCTTCCGCATCGCGGGCCCGAAGACCAACCTGCCGTTCCACGCGGACCTGCTCGCCAGCCCGGAGTTCAGTACCGGGGACTACGATACGTCCCTGGTAAGCAAGCTGCGTCCCGCCTAGCGGGACAGAGGAGGAGTCACCGGTGGCTGAGGTCCGCGCGGAGATGGTCGCGAACGTGTGGAAGGTCGTCGTGGCGGAAGGCGATCACGTCGACGACGGCGACACGCTGGTGATCCTCGAGTCGATGAAGATGGAGATCCCGGTCCTGGCCGAAGGCCCCGGCGTGGTCACCAAAATGCACGTCGCGGAGGGCGACGTGATCCAGGAAGGCGACCTGATCGCCAGCATCAGCTAGCAGAGCATCAGCTAGCAGAGCATCAGCTAGCAGAGCATCAGCTAGCAGAGCATCAGCTGACCTGCTAGACGCCGGTGGTCGACCGCGGGTAGGCGACCTCGGGGTCGGTGATCACGTTGACCAGGTAGGGGACGCCGGAGGCGAAGGCGCGGCGCAGCGCGGGAGCGATGTCCGCCGCCGTCGTGACGAGTTCGCCCGCGCCGCCGAGGGCCCGGACCACCTCGTCGTAACGGCACTCCGGCTGCAGGTCGGCGGCGACGTCGTAGCCGTAGATGGCTCGCATGGGATGCCTCTCCAGGCCCCAGCCGGCATTGTTCCCGCAGATGATGACCACGGGCAGCCCATGCCGGACCAGCGTGTCGGCGTCCATCAGCGAGAAGCCGGCCGCGCCGTCGCCGAGCAGCAGGACGACCTGCGCGGATGGTCGCGCGAGCCGGGCCGCGATCGCGTAGCCGAGCCCGGTGCCCAGGCAGCCGAACGGCCCAGGGTCAAGCCACCCGCCGGGACGGCTCGGCTCGATGTACTTCCCGGCGAAGGAGACGAAGTCGCCGCCGTCCCCGATGACGACCGCGTCGTCGTCGAGCACCTTGAGCAATTCGCCGTAGATCCGGGCCGGATGCACCGGGTCGGCGTCGCTGGCCAGCAGCGGGCCGTCGAGCGCCAGCCCGGCGTGGACCGCCTCGGTCAGTTCCGGCACCCAGTCGGGGTCCGCCTCGGTAGCCGACGCGGCCAGGTGAGTGAAGAACGCGGACAGGTCGCCGGCGGCCGACCCGGCGAGCGGGACATGTGTCGCGATCCCGCCCGGCGCGTCGGCCACGTGCACCACCCGGGCCGGCGCGTCCTGCGGCCCGAACGAGCCGTACCCGAGCCGGAAGTCGAGCGGCGTTCCGGCCACGATGACCAGGTCGGCCTGGCGCAGCGCCACCGACCTGGCCCGGGTGACCAGCAGTTCGTGACCGCCGGGCAGCACCCCGCGGGCCTGCCCGTTGGCGATCACGGGCAGCCGGAGTGCCTCAGCGGCATCCCGGGCGGCGTTCTCGGCGCCGCCCAGCCACACGTCAGACCCCAGCACCAGGACCGGTCGCCTGGCCGCCCGCAGCAAGGCGGCGATCTGGTCGACGTCCGCGGCGTCGGGAGCCGGGGCGGCCTGCGACGCATGAACCGGAAGGTCCGCCTCGGCCTGGCCGTAGAGCGCCTCGAGCGAGATGTCGAGGAACACCGGGCCGCGGTGCGGGCGCATTGCCAGCCGGAAGGCCTCGTCGACGGAAAGCCCCACCTTCGCCGTGTCGTGCTCGGTCCAGGCGCGCTTGGTGACCGGGGCGAGCAGCGGCGGATGGTCCATCTCCTGCAGGCTGCCCGCGCCCCAGCGGTAGTCGGGCGCGCGCCCGGCCAGCACCACCACCGGCGCGCCGTTGAACCACGCGGTCGTCACCGCGCTGACCGAGTTGGTCACGCCGGGCCCGGCGGTGACCACGGCCAGTCCCGGCGTCCGGGTCAGCCGCGCGGTCGCCTCGGCGGCGAAGACGGCGGTCTGCTCGTGCCGCACGTCCACAAGCCGCAGCGAAGGTTCGGACCCGGTACCCTTGACCGCCGCGTCGTAGAGCGGGAAGACGTGGCCGCCGGACAACGTGAACAGGACCGACACGCCATGCCGCCGGGCCGCCGCCACCGCGTGCGCACCGCCATGACCAGATAGACGTTCCACGGAAGCGACGTTACCAGTGAGTAGCCGTCAGGTCTGCCGCCAGTCCCGCCCTGTTACCGGCCGCCACAGCCCGGACGCCACGGACAGGCGCATCAGGGGTTGCAGCTGGAATCCGTGCGTGCGGCTCGCCGACGGCAGGGTGTCCCGGCCATGCGGGCTGGCCAGGATCATGAGCACCATGGCCGAATCCGCGGCGAACAGGTACATCGGGTAGATCACCCCGACCAGGATCCGGTAATCCGCGACCATGAGGACCAGAGCCGCAGCGGCACCGAACAGCGCGTAGGGAAGCCAGGGCTCCTCGTCGGGCCTCAGCCACGCATGCCGGAACGTCGGCAGGTACGCCAGGAAGTCCGTGGCCACCGACACCGCGACGGCCCACGACAGGGGAACGAGCCGGGGCAGCGCCGCAGCCACCGCGAGCAGCACCACGCCTTCCGTGGCCAGCGCCACGCAGACCGCGTCGAGCGGCCCGAAATCCCGGCTGCCGTACCGCCACCCCAGCAAGACCACGGCGGCGCAGCCCAGGGCGCAGAACAGGGTGTAACACGCGCCGGGCAGCTGCCGGGCCGTGAACGCGGACACGGTGCCCACCGCCTGTACGACCGTCCAGATGCCCCAGGACGCGATCCGGGGCCGGGCCCGGCCCCGGATGATATCGAGGATGTACGGCAGCGCGGCGACGGCGGTGAGCGCGCTGGAGGCGACGGTGAGCGCTGCCGTCACGGCGCGGCCGCCGTCATGGCGAGGTCACTGTCGCCGGCGGTGAAAGCGGGCTGCCGGTCACAGGCGGCGGTGACGGCCCATCGCGGTTCGGCCCAGGTGCTGGCGACCAGCTTTTCCGGGGCGACGCTGCTCATCCAGTCGAGCACCCGGAAGTGCCTGCGGCGAGCATGGTCCACGACCGCCGCTTCCAGCCGCCGCCCCGGGGAGTACAGCCGCCACAGTGGCGCGAACCGTCCGTCGAATACCCGGTACGCGGGCGGGTCGATGAGTGCGACGACATACGCGGCCAGGTGCCCGTCCAGGCGCAGCGTGGCGACTTCAAGCTCGCCGTTCGCGGCGTGCAGGTCGTACACCGAGCGCCAGAACGCGGCGCCGGCCACCTCGTCGAGATCGCTCACCCGCCCGGCGTCATGGTCACGAGCCCGGTGCACGGCCTCGACCTCTTCGCGTAGCGTCGCCAGCCGGGCTGGCTCGCGTTCGAAACTGATCTCCTCGGTCAGCTCATGCTGCCTGATCCGGTGCCCGGACCGGTCGAGGCCGCGACGGATACCAGGCGCGAACGTCACCTCATCGTGGGTGAAGCCGATACCCGGGACCGGTGGCGCGGGTACCGCACGGCCGGCCGGCAGCTGCCCGGCGAGCCAGGTGGCATCGTCACCATGGCGCAGCCCGGTCAGCACCAGCTGCCACGGGCGGCTCAGCCCTCGGGCGAAGCTGGCCAGTTCGGCCAGCACCGCCCGGCGGGCGCCGGCCGATACGGCGGCGGCCTCCCACACGTCGTCGCTGTGCGGGCGTCCCGAGGTCAGCTGCCAGCTCCCGTTCTGATCGCGCAGCGCGACCAGCGCGGCGGCTCTTAATGTGCCGCCCGGGCCGCGCCGCGTCGCCAGCACGGGAACCACGCCGGGGTCACCCGTGACCGCCGAGCGCCACCAGGCGAGCCGTGCCGTTACCGGGGTTCCGGCGGCGTGGTGAAGCGCCTCTATGGCGGGTTCATGCGGGCGCAGGGCCCGCCAGTCGCTCAGGATCGTGACCTGTGCGGGGGCGGCCGCAGCCGGTTCATGCCGCGTCCCAGGCATTCCCGGACCCCTCTCGCTGGGACCGCCCGCAATCATGGTCATTACGGGGCATCTAGTACTTAGAGTAATCTTTCACATGCGTATTGTGAATAGCTCCTGACGTGCAATTTTTCCCTCTGTGTCGTCGAGCCAGTACACTAAGTCACTAGTCTGAGCCCGCGCCCGCCGCCCATGATCCGTTTCCGGCGCGGCTAGGGGATCAGCCCGAACACCGTCGCCGGGGAGCCTGAGCCGGCCCGGATCCGGATTCCCCCGACGATGATCCAGCCGCCGGCCGGCGGCATCTCGCCGAGTCCGGCGAGGTTTTCCAGATGGATGCGGTGCTGGCCAAGGAGCAGCCGGTTGGCGCGGAATGAGGTGTCGGTGCCCGGGTCGATTCCCATCGTGTCGATCCCGAGAGCGCCGATGGAGCGGTGCTCGATCAGCCAGCGGGTGACCTGGACGCCGAAACCCGGGTAATGCAACCCCCCGGCGCGGTCCGCGTTCAGGTACGCCGGCGGGTCATCCCACCGGTCCTGCCAGCCCGTCCACATGATGACGGCACCGTGTGGCGGGATCGGGCCGAAGTTCGCCTCCCATTTCTCGATCTCCGGGATGCCGAGGGTGAAATCCGGGTTCTCGGCCGCCTGCGCCCGCACGTCGAGGACCGCCGCGGGGTAGAAGAAGTCCGCCGGGTCCAGTTCGTCCGCGGCCGCGCGGCCGGAATGGAAATGCGCGGGTGCCGCCCAGTGCGTTCCTGCCTGCTCGCCTGTGACGAGTTCCTGCAGGTAGTAACCGTCTCGCTCGATCGTGGCGGCCGGGCGAATCTCGACCGGCGGGTCGCCGGGGAACACCGGCCCGTGGGTCCCGACGACGTGGCTGAGGAAGACGACCTTATTGAAGCCGAACGGGGCGGCGCGTGTCATGGTGCGGTGTCCGTGTGGTCGACTGGGGTATTGGCCGCCATGGCCGGCTCAGTGGCCGACTCCCGGCGCGTGGTGCCGCCCAGAAGGTAGAAGGCCAGGCCGATCACCACGATGACGGCCAGCGGCACGATCTGGCTGAGCTCGTACTGTAGCCGCTGATGGGAGAAGCTGAGTGCGGCCAGGCTGTCGTTCGGGTTTCCCCCGGCACCGAACCAGTTGACCCCGAGGCCCGGCCAGATCAGGAAAACCGTCGCCACCAGCGCCCAGAACGTCGGGATGGCCGAGCAGATCCACGCTCCCGCCATCCCGCCCGGCACGCGGTAGGGACGCTCGACGTCAGGATGCGAGTACCTGAGCTTGACCAGCGCCGGGAAGATGAACAGGTACGAGATCGTGGTAGTCGAGATCGTCAGCCCGAGGACGGCGGCGAAGTACCTGCTCGAATCGGCCCCGGTGATCTGGAAAGCGGCGACCATGAGCACGGTCGCCACCATCCCGGAGAGCAGGTTCATCGCCACCGGGGTGCCGAATCGCGCCGAGAACCTGCCCAGGGTCCGGGGACCGCCGCCGTCGAAGGAGGCCACCGCCTCGGCCCGGTCTGCTCCCATGATCCACGTCGTCCCGGCGCTGGCCAGGGCGAAGATGAACACGACGGCCCCGAGCCGGCCCAGGATCAGCCCGGCCCCGGTGAGCGTCGCGGTCCCGTCGGCGGCGACGTGGCCGCCGTAGACGGTGAAGACGGCCTTGATGGCGTCCAGGAACCCGGTCAGCCCGGATACCTGGCTCACCGGGAGGACGATCAGGACCGCCAGGATCGGGATGCCGTACGCGAACATCGTCGCGGTGCCCGACCACAGGACAGAAAACGGCACGTCACGCCGGGGATTGGTCATCTCCTCGCCCGCGGCCGAGGGCACTTCCAAGCCGGCGTAATTGAAGATCAGCACCGGCACCACCGCGATGAATATCGCGTAGGTGGGCAGGAAGGCGTGACCGCCGAGGCCGTGCACCCCGTGCCTGGCCGCGTACACGATGACCGAGGACACGAAAAATGTGAGCACCGCCCCGCGCGCCCAGGCGCCGAGCGTCGGCACCCACTTGCCGTACCGCAGGGACACGATAGCCGCCCCGATGGTGAACCAGATGAAGGCCGCCGCGTACACATACTTCCAGGCGCCGCCCACGGTCCCGAAGAACTCCTCGATCGCGGCGAACGAGACGATCGTGAGCGATCCGCCGACCCAGATCGGGTTGGAGATCCAGTAGATGACCGCGTTGACGGCCGCCAGCGGGCGGCCGAACGCCAGCCGGGTCCAGACATAGGGCCCGCCTTCCTGCGGGAACGCCGAGCCAAGCTCGGCGATCGACAGCGCGTAAGGCAGGAAGAAGAAGACCCCGAGAAACACCAGCCAGGTGAAGCCCTGTGCTCCGTTGCTCGCGACCGCACCGATGGTGTCGAGGGTCACCACCGTGCAGATCAGGTAGAAGAATATGTCGAAGCGCCGGAAGTGCCGCCGTAGCTTGCTCTTCTCCCGCTGGGCGCTGGCGGTTGTGTCGAAGACCGGCTGAGCCGCTTTGATCTGAGTCACGTCGTATCTCCGGGTATTACGGTGTCATTCCAGTCGGGGGTCTTCGTCAGCGTTCCTTGGCCGCGCTCTCGCGCGGGATCTGGAAGAACGGCGAGCGAAGGACGAAGCGCGCGACGAACATCAGGATCACTCCGGCGCCCACGATGGCGATCAGCGACCACTTCTGCGATGCGGCCGCGCTCTGCGTCGACTTGACCACGATCCAGGTCAGGAACCCGGCGGCGGCCACCGGAAGGATGCCGACGAGCACCGCGTCCCAGGCATTGCTGAAGACGCGACGCCGGTAGTACACGATGGCGGAGAGCGCGGTGAGGATGTAGAAGCTGGCGTAAAGCACGCCGGTCAGGTCGATCAACTGGGTGAAGGCGTTCGCGATCGAACTGGAAAGCAGGTACACCCAGGTGACCGCGATAAGGATCAGGCCGACGACGACGCTGGCGACCGCCGGCGTGGCGAAGCGGGGACTCACCAGACCCAGGACCGGCGGCAGCACCCGGTGACTCGCCATCCCGTAGATCATCCGGGCGAGGATGACGATGCTGACGCCCGTGGACGCGATCACCGAAAGCGCCAGGGCGAGTGCCATCACCTTGGCCCCCCCGCCGCCGCCCAGTGCCTGTGCGATGTAGACGAGTACCGAGGATGAGTTGGCCTTCAGCTTGGCGGGAGATACCACTCCCTGCAAGCCCACCTGGGAGAAGGTGTAGATGATGATGAGCAATGCTACCGCGATAACGGCGGCCCGGCCCGGGTTGTGCCGCCGGTGCTTTACTTCCTCGTTAACGTAGATGGTGGCGTCCCAGCCGGCCAGCATGAATACCGCGATGAGGAGTCCCGACGCCAGGCTTCCCTTGCCGCCTATTCCGGACAGGTTCAGCCACTGCCTGGTAATCGGGAACGTTCCGTGGCGGTGGCCGAGCACCACGACCAGCCCCGCTACGGAAAATCCGATGAGGATCAGGTACTCGACCAGGCCCATGCCGACCTGGGTGCGTGCGGTGAGGCGGATGCCGACGACCGCGATCACCAGCAGGACCACGATGACGGCGCTGCTGATGAAGATATTCGGCCAGGTGGACAGGGCGCTGTCGCCGAAGATGGCCAGGACCGACGGGGCGAGAACCACCACGCCGGCGATTGCCCCGAATAGGCTGCCGGCGATCATCAGCCACCCGGTGATGAACCCGAGGTACGGGTTGATCGCACGGCCGACCCACTCGAAGGAAGCGCCGCAGTTAGCGTTCCATAGATTCAGCCGGCGGTAGGCGTTGGCGATGATGAGCATCGGGATCCCGCATAGGACGATGACCGGCCCGCTGCCGTAGGCCGCCGCCGCGGCGAGCCCGGCCAGCGACAGTCCGATCGCTACCGTCGGCGCGGAGTTGGCCATGCCGATGATCGTGTCCTGGGCGGCCCCGATCGCGTCCGGCTCCAGTCGGGCCGGGAGGACTTGGCTGGATTCCGCCGGGATGGCAGCCACGAGTCGTTCCGTCATCTGTTCTCCTGTCCTGTCGGGCTCGCGCCAGGTCCCGGCTCCCGGCTTAGCCCTGCTCACGCTCGTTCTGCTCGCGTGTGGCATAGCGCCGCAGAACATAGCGTTTGGTTGGTTTCAAACCTTACGGTCAAATTTGGCGGCGGGTGATATGGATGGCGAATTCGCCGTTGCCTTCTGCGCGGCTAAGCGGCGGTCAGCCGTAAAGGCGCTCGCCGATCGCGGTCCCTGGAAAAATGAGGCTGGCGTTACTGCTGTGAACAGTGCGGCAAATCAGAACTTAGGATGTATTACCGCGCGCGCCTGGCCGCTGTGAATAGTGCGGCAAATCAGGTCGTGGGATGCATAACCAGGCGCGACGGTACCCGGTCGCGCTGACGAACCGTCATGACCAATTTTATTAAAATATCGGATTTATCCGACAAAATGGGAATCGGCATGCGTCGGCCGATTACGGACTACAGTGGTTCTCGGCATGCCGGGTGCCTCGCGCGCAAGATAGCTTGCAGGAAGGGACACCCATGCCGATTCTGCCGCGGAGTCAGTGCCATTGGCATCAGGGCCATTGGCATCAGGTGATACGCGGAATCGCGTGCCTGCCTCCGGCCATTGACCAGGTGTGAGTAGCGATGCCGGCGGAATTCTTCCTGGCCGTCGTGGTGCTCGCGGTGGTCATCCTCGTGGCCGCGGACTTCTTCAGGACGTCCAGCGATAGCCCGCATGAGCACGCCGGGGAACCGGCGCTTGACGCCGGGCGGGAGACCTTCCCTGAGCCCCGCGCCGTAGATACAGCCTCTCTGCCTAAGCCCCGCGCCGTAACCGCGGCGTTTCTGCCCCCGTCCGGCGGAGCCGGTCATGCCTTCGACGCTGGCCTGCTGGGGCAGGCCACCAGGATCGGCTCGCCGGCCGGCGGCCAGTACCTCGAGGGCGGCGCGGCGACATCGCGACGGGGCTCCCATGGCGCCCAGAAGAGCTGGCTTGTCCGGACCCGCCTGTCCCTGCTGGCGATGGTCCCGGCGATCGCCGCCGTCCTCGTCACGGTCGGTGTCATCCGCGCGGCCGGCGCCTTCCGCAGCGCTTCGCCCCATTCGGGTGTCAGCGACGGGGCCGTGGCGTCGGCCCTCGTGGCCTGCATTTTCTCGGCCGCCGTCCTGGCGGTGGGGGTGACGTCCGCGGTCATCTTGATCAGGTCGGTGCTGCGGCCGCTGCGCAAGCTGCAAGCCGGTGCCGTCGAGCTGGCCGAGGTGCGGCTGCCCGATGCGCTCCGCCGCATCACCGGCGGCGGCGGCCACAGCGCGGGCGACGTCGAAGGCATCGCCACCTCGTCCTCGGACGAGATAGGGGAGGTCGCGCGCGCCTTCGACCAGATACAAGGGGAAGTGCTGCGGCTGGCGGCCAACGAGGCCGGGCTCCGCGGGAAGCTCAACGAGATGTTCGTGGACCTGTCCTGCCGCAGCCAGTCCCTGGTGGAACGCCAGATCCGGCTGATAGACGAGCTGGAACAGGGAGAACAGGACACCGAGCGCCTGGCGAACCTGTTCAAGATGGACCACATCGCGACCCGCATGCGTCGCTACTCCCAGAACCTGCTCGTCCTGGCGGGGCACGAGCTGCCCGGGCGCTGGAACGAGCCGGTGACCCTGGTGAATGTGATCAGGGCTGCGGTGTCCGAGATCGAGGAGTACGAGCGCGTCTCGGTCAGGACGCAGCCGGACATCGCGGTATCCGGGCCTGCCGTCAACGACGTGGTCCACCTGATCGCCGAGCTGGCCGAGAACGCGACGTCGTTGTCCGCTGCTGATACGCCTGTCGACATCTCAGGCCGCCCGCTGGCCAGCGGCGGCGTCCTGGTCGAGGTCACCGACGAGGGCGTCGGCATGAACCCGGACGTGATGGCGCAGGCCAACTGGAGGCTGGACAACCCGTCGGCGACGGACATCACGGCCTACCGGAAGATGGGCTTGTTCGTGGTGGGCAGGCTCGCCGCACGTCATGACATCAAGGTCCGGCTGCAGCCGACCAGCTCCGGCGGCCTTACCGCGCTCGTCTGGCTTCCGGATGCCATCGTCGTCCGGGCGACCATGGCGTCTGCACGGCAGGCCATGGCGCCCGAACGGCCGGCCACAGCGCCCGAACGGCCCGCCGGAACCGGTCCCGACCGTGTGCCCGCGGAGCCGGCGGCCAGCGCGAGGTCGCTGCGGCCCGCGCCGACCGCGCGGGACACCAGGCCGACCGCGCGGGACACCAGGCCGACCGCGCGGGACACCAGGGCGACCGCGCAGGACACCAGGCCGACCGCGCAGGACACCAGGGTGCGTCAGCGACCGGACATACGGCCCCGTCCGCCCGCGCAGGACCAGGCGCCAGCCCCCGGGCCGCAGGCGAGTCCCGCGGACGAGCGCCGCCTGCCCATCTACGAGGCGGTCGAGTCGGACTGGTTCAGTCGCCGCGAGCAGTTCGGCGGCACCGCGGCGGCCGAGGATGGCTGGGAGCCGCGCGTCGACGAAGGCTGGCGCGCAGCGGAGGCGGTCATCGCGCCGTCCTCGAGCGGCGTGACGACGGCAGGCCTGCCGGTGCGAATGCCGCGGGCGAACCTCGTGCCCGGCGCGATCAGCGGCCCGCAGCCGACCGCGCCCAGGTCGGCTAGGTCCGCTACCGCGGCCCGCGACCGGCTCGCCGGGTTCCAGCGGGGTGCCAGCGAAGGACGTGCGGCCGCGAGTGCCGCCCCTGGTCCCGGCGGCGAGGGCACGACCTCCTGACGCCAGTCCGCGAGTACTGAGGCCACCCGGGCGGGCCCGGCTGGTCTCAGTACTCACACCTTCGAGGTCAGGGTAAGTCCCCGGCCGCTCCCGCGGCGCCGAGGCCGATGCCCGCGGGCGCGGGAGCCGGGAGGTCGGCGGGGTCGGCGGTGTACTGGTGCGGCAGGGTCTCGTCGGCGCCCTGCGGCACCTTCGCGGCCCGGAAGATCACCGTCAGGATCACCGCGATGACCAGGTTGAGGATCACCGCGGACAGGCCGATGTAGACCGTGTGCCCCAACTCGGTGTCCGAGGACGAGGCCCAGTGCGACACCGTCGGAGACGCCGACTTGTACGCCGCGATGGTGCCGAAGGCCATGCCGGCCAGCCACCCGGTCAGCAGGGCGTACCGGTCGAACCAGCGGGTGAACAGGCCGCCGATGAGCATCGGACCCAGCTGCAGGATCCACACGCCGCCGAGCAGCTGCAGGTTGATGGCGAACGTGTGCGGCAGCTCGACCGCGAAGATCAGGGCGCCGAGCTTGACCGCCAGCGAGGCCCACTGCGAGACCCTGGTCTGCAGTCGAGAGCTGGCGTCGGGCTTGAAGAACTCGGTGAAGATGTTGCGGGTGAACAGGTTGGCGGCGGCGATGGCCATGATCGCGGCGGGCACCAGTGCGCCGATGACGATCGCGGCGAAGGCGACCCCGGCGAACCAGCTCGAGAACATGTGCTGGAACAGGTACGGCACCGCGAGCTGGGCGTTGTCCGCCTTCTTGACGTTCGCCACGGTGGTCTTGTCGGCGAGCGCCATGTAGCCGAGCAGCGCGATCAGGCCGAGCAGGATCGAGTAGACGGGCAGCAGCGAGATGTTGCGCTTGACCACGGATCGCCGCTTGGCCGCCAGCGTCCCGGTGATCGTGTGCGGGTAGAGGAACAGGGCCACCGCGGAACCGAGCGCGAGCGTGGCGAAGTCGAGCTGGGTGCTGCCGGTGACCTTCGGGGTCGGGATGAACGTGCCGTTGGGTTTCTTGGTCACCGGGTTGATCGCGGTGAAATGGGCCTCCGCATTCCCGAAGATGTGGCCCCAGCCGCCGAGCCTGGTCGGGATGTAGAGCACCGCCACCAGCACCATGACGTAGACCAGGCCGTCCTTGATGAAGGAGATCAGCGCGGGCGCGCGCAGCCCGGAGGTGTAGGTGAAGATCGCGAGCACGAGGAACGCGATGAACAGCGGCAGGTCCTTGACGAACGTGTTGTTCGAGGAGGTGCCGACCCCCATCACGGTGATTACCGCCTGGATGCCGACCAGCTGCAGCGCGATGTACGGCATCAGCGACAAGATGCCGGTGAAGGCCGCCGCCAGCGACAGGCCGCGCGAGCCGTACCGGCCGCGGATGAAGTCGGCGGGCGTGATGTAGTTGTGCACCCGGGAGACCGACCACAGCCGGGGCAGGAAGATGATGATGATCGGGTAGACCATGATCGTGTAGGAGACCGCGAAGAACCCGATCGAGCCGGAGCCGAATATCAGGGCGGGCACGGCGATGTAGGTGTAGGCGGTGTACACGTCCCCGCCGAGCATGAACCAGGTGACGAACGTGCCGAAGCCGCGGCCGCCGAGGCCCCACTCGTTCAGGTGCAGCCTGTCCTCGGCGCGCCGCCAGCGGACCGCGGCGAAGCCGACGCCGGTGACGACCAGGAACAGGACGACGACGATGGTGAACGTGACGGCGTTGACGTGGCTCATTTCGCCACCTCGCCCGGGTTGGCCGGCTGGCCGCCGGGTGGCTCCAGCCTCTTCTGCAGCTGGATGACGATCCACAGCACGATGGCGACCACCGGCATGTAGGCCAGCAGGTAGAAGTAGAAGAACGGGAAGTCGCCGATCTTCGGGGTGGTCCTGGCGTAGATAGGCACGATGAGCGTGCCGGCGATGCAGGCGGTGACCAGGACGGCAATGACCGCGGAGGTCACCGGGTGGGCGGCTACGGGGCTTTTCGAGCCGCTAGAACTCCTAGGCTGGACGGGCGGCTGGGTCATCGTTTCCCTCTCGTCGGGGGACAGCCTTTCCCGGTGTGACCAGCGTCACACGCGATTGTATACATGGTGCCCCCCGAGCCAGGGATCATCAATGCCCTAACGACATGAAAAGAAAATTGTTACCAAGTCAGCAGGTCGTCGGATGGTACTCATTGCCGGCTCGTATCTGTCCTGATCGCAGCCTTGCGGATGCATTCTCATCTAATGAGGATTGCTATTAGTTTGATCATGAAAAGTACCTGCGGTACCGGCGCCGACGCCGGCGGAGCAGGGACAGGATGCCGGTAAACGCGGCGGCCAGAGCCAGGCCGCGCGAGCCGTGACGGCCGCGGATGAAGCCGGCGGGCGTGACGTAGATGTGGTTGTGCACCCGGGACGCCCTCTCGTCCTCCGGCGGCGGCTCGCAGTAACTACTCGCCCTTCCCGCGGAAGAGGATGTTATTCAGCGGTCGCGCCGAAGCTCCCGCCGAACGCGGGGCTCAAGCCCGCCCGCGCCGCGGCGAGGAAGCCGGCTCTGCTCAGCCGCGCCGCCCCGGCCGGCAAGGCGCCCGCCAGCGGCCGTCCGGCGGCGACGGCCAGGTCGGTGAGGTTGGCGTGTTAGGTCTGGGTGACGCCGGACAGGCGGCGGACGGTCTGCAGATCCCCGGTGGGCCCGGGCGGCTCGCCGGTCTGCGCGGGCTTGACCACCGCGACCTGGATGGCGCGGTCGGCTGCCAGCGCGGCGATGGCCGCGGTGACCACGGTCTTGCCGACCTCGGTGCCGGTGCCGCTGACGATCAGGACCGGCGCCAGGGCCGGGCCGGTCACCGCCGGAGCCTGGTCACGAACTTGTACCGGTCGCCCCGGTACCACGATTGCGCCCACTCCACCGGCTCCCCGGTGACGTCGTAGGCGTGCCGCGACAGCAGCAGCAGCGGCAGGCCGGCGTCGACCTCGAGGAGCTGGGCGTCGTGCGGGTCGGCCAGCACCGTCTCGATCGTCTCCTCCGCCTCGGCCAGCTGGATGCCGTATACCGACCGCAGCGTCTCGTACAGCGACATGTGCCGCTCCAGCTGCTTGCGCAGGCCGGGGAACCGCCGGGCGGGCAGGTGCGAGGTGTCGATCGACATCGGCTCGCCGTCGGCGAGCCGCAGCCGGTGGATGCGCAGCGCGCGGCCGCCCGGACGGATGCCGAGCAGCTCCGCGAGCGGCTCGTCGGCGGTGACGTACCCGATGTCGAGGATCTTGGTCTGCGGGTGCAGGCCGTGCGCGCGCATGCCTTCGGTGTAGCTGGCCAGCTCGAGCGGCTGGGCCACCTTGGGCTTGGCCACGAAGGTGCCCTTGCCCTGCATGCGCAGCAGCCGGCCCTCGATGACGAGCTCGGCGAGCGCCTGCCTGACGGTGGTCCGCGAGGTTCCGTACGAGCGCGCGAGCTCTCGCTCCGGCGGTACTGGGCTTCCGGCGTCCAGGGTCGCGGTGAGCTCGAGCAGCTGGCGCTTTACCTGGTAGTACTTGGGCAACCTCGGGCCCGCGCCCGCGCCGGGTACCCCGGGCGTGTCGTCGGCCGGAAGCAGAGAAGCGGTCATCCGGAATCATTGCCTTAAGAAAGGGTTAACGTCAACTCTCACCATGGTCGCGCACGGCGGCCCGCGCGCGGGCCGCGACCGCGAAGTCGCCGTCGACCAGGCTGGCCCGACCGGTGCGCCGCAGGCTGGCAGGCCTGGCCGCCGCCGGGAATGATCTGCGCTCCGGATGCGATGATGATCCTGTGCCCACGCTGAATGACCTGGCTAGGAGCCACACCAGCCTCGGTGAAGCCGACGTCGAGTGGCTTCACTCGCTGGTGTCGGACTGGCAGCTTCTCGCCGACCTGTCCTTCGCCGACCTGATCCTGTGGGCGCCGGCCAAGGACGGCACCGGCTGGCTGGCGATCGCCCAGATGCGCCCGACCACCGGGCCCACCTCGCTCCAGGACGACGTGGTCGGCACCTTCGCCGGGCCGGAGGACCAGCGCCTGCTCGACGTGGCCAGAGACGAGCGGCGCATCTGGCGGGAGAGCGACCCGGACTGGACGAACGGCGTCCCGGTGCGCACCGAGGGCATTCCGGTGACCCGGGCGAACCGGGTGATCGCCGTCATCGAGCGGTGCACCAACCTGAACTCGGCCCGTACTCCGAGCCGGCTCGAACTCACCTACCTGCAAGGCGCCGACGACCTGGCCAGGATGGTGGCCGAGGGGACGTTCCCGTTCCCCGGCGCCGACGCGATGCTGATCCGGTCGCCGCGAGTCGGCGACGGGCTGGTCCGGCTGGGCAAGTCAGGGCGTGTCATCTACGCCAGCCCGAACGCGCAGTCGGCCTACCGCCGCCTCGGCCTGGCCGCCGACCTGATCGGAGCTGAACTCGGCGTGGTCACGGCCGGGCTGTGCGCGTCCGACGAGCCGCTTGACGAGTCGCTGATGGTGGTGGCCGCGGGCCGCGCGCCGCGCGAGGCCGAGGTGGACGGAAACGGCTCGGTGGTCCAGCTGCGTTCGATTCCGCTGATCGTGGGCGGGAGCAGGACCGGCGCCCTGGTGCTGGTACGGGACGTCACCGAACTGCGCCGCCGCGAGCGTGAGCTGATGACCAAGGACGCCACGATCAGGGAGATCCATCACCGGGTAAAGAACAACCTGCAGACGGTGGCCGCGCTGCTCCGCCTGCAGGCCAGGCGGCTGAGCGCACCCGAGGCACGCGCCGCGCTTGACGAGGCGGTCCGCCGGGTCGGGTCGATCGCGGTCGTGCACGAGACCCTGTCCCACGCGCCGGAGGAGGTCGTCGATTTCGACGAGGTCGCCGACCGGGTGGCCATGATGGCGGGGGAGGTATCAGCCGCCGAGGTCCGGGTGATCCCGAAGATAACCGGGTCGTTCGGCCAGCTGTCCGCGGCGGTGGCGACCCCGCTGGCCATGGTCCTGACCGAGCTGCTGCAGAACGCGCTGCAGCACGGCTTCTCCCATCCGCAGGCAGGCCGGGACGTGGACCACAGCCTGCTCGAGGTCGTGGTGGTGCGCGAGCCGGAACGGCTGACGGTGACCGTGGCCGACAGCGGCGTGGGCCTGCCCGAGGGGTTCGACCTGGAATCGGCCACCAGCCTCGGCCTGCAGATCGTCCGCACGCTGGTGGTAGGGGAACTCGGCGGACGGCTGCGGATCACGCCCAGGCCGGGCGGCGGCACCGAAGCGTTGGTGGATCTTCCGGTCCGGCCTGAGCCGGACCGGTGAGCGGTCAGTGGAAGCCGGTGGCGCCCCAGCCGGTCATACGTGGGCGCGGGCGCGCAGCCTGATCGTCCGGCGCTTGAGCGCGCGCCGCTCGTCCTCGCTCATCCCGCCCCACACGCCGGCGTCCTGGCCCGAGTCGATCGCCCAGCGCAGGCACTCTTCCATCACTGAGCAGCGGCGGCACACCTGTTTCGCTTCGTCGATCTGGAGCAGTGCCGGTCCGCTGTTCCCGATGGGAAAGAACAGCTCCGGGTCCACTTCACGGCAGGCGGCTTCGTGGCGCCAGTCCATGATTGTCCACTCCTTCTCGGCGGCCGGCCGCCAGCTGATGCGTCCGGTATGCGCGTCTATTGATAGCTTGTGAAGGATTTCACGAGCTGTGCCATCTTTCACCGTCGTCCCAAGTTTCCCGGGACAACTATGATACCGAGCAATAGCCCGACCAAGCCGCCAGGCGGCCCAGACGTGCCCCCGAAGGCGACACAGGAGTCATCTGAGCTGATGACACGCCCGAGGCGCCCCCGCACCAGGCATCACGTAAAGCCTCTCAACGTCGGTTGACAAGCGCAAGGGGCCACGGCGACCCTTCAGCTGAATTTAATGTCAGATCGATCACATTTTGCTCGCGCCGCAGCCGTTGGGCCTGGGCAGATCACGCCACGACACGAAGCGCGTGCGGCACGAACTGAAATTTAACCGCCTTGGTTTCACCAAGATATTCGCCGTCGACCTGAAGCGCGATCGGGCGGGCTGACCGCACCGAGAGCGATTCCGAGCCGGGTATGGACAACAAGTCCCGCCCGCGCGGCGGCCGGCTCCTGATGTACAGCATCTGGCCGACCGCGCTGAAGATCGTGGTCAGCCGGATCCGGCGCAGCGCCAGCAGGTCCAAGCCCGAGTTGAAATCCGGATTAGGAACGGGCAGCAGCGGGCGGTCGCGGAAATAGGTCCACGGCGAGCGGTTCGTGATGATGGTCATGAACAAGTCGCTAACCGGCGGCTGGCCGTCGCGTTCCAGCGTCAGGGCCGGCTGGCGCCGGTCGGTGCGGTAATACTGGCGCATCATCGTCCGCAGGAAAAGCGGCGTGCTCTCGCGGCGGCCCGCGGCGCGCAATCGCTCCACTTCCCGGACCGTCTCGGCGTCCATGCCCAGGCCCGCGCTGAAAGTGAAGTACCGGTCCCCGGCCAGCCCGAGCCCGATCGTCCGGTAGCGGCCCGCCGTGATGACCTCCCGCACCCGGCGTATCGCCGCGGCGGCATCGACCGGAAGCCCGAGGGCTCGGGCGAGCACGTTGGCGCCTCCGCCGGGTATGACCGCGATCAGCGGCCTGCCGGTTGACCCGCCCCTGCGAGGACCAGCGCCGTCCCGATCCATGACGCCGTTGACGACCTCGTTGATCGAGCCGTCGCCGCCGAGCACGATGATGAGTTCCCCCCGCGCCGCCGCGGCTAGCTCACGCGCGTGGCCGCGGTACTGGGTCCGTTCGACGTCCAACTCCACCAGCCCGGCGAGCGAGCGGACCGCCAGGTCAATGAGGGTCCCCGTCATCGAGGTCGCATGCCGGTTAACGATCAGTAGGCCGTGCACGCGCCTAGGCTAACGGCCGCCTAAGCTGGAAACCTGCGCGACCCCCGGATCACGGATTGGTGTGAGGACATGGCGACGCGACCGAGTGAGGCGGCCGGGACCCAGAGCGCCCGGGAGCCCGCCCGGTCCGCCGCGGTCCCGCCCCCGCGCGCGCTCCGCCTGGCCGCGGCGGCACAGGCCATCGAGGCCGTCGGCTTGTGCGTGGCGGCCGCCTTCGCCGCGGTCGCGACCGCGGACGGACAGTCCTACCAGCGGGCCAGCGGCGTCGCCCTGACGCTGATCGCCATCGGCACGGCCGCCGTGTTCGCGGCTTTCGCCATCGGCCTGGCCAGGGCAAAACCGTGGACCCGGACCCCGGTGGTGATGACTCAGCTGTTCGTCGCCGGGGCGGGAATCTACCTGCTGAACGGGCACCGGCTCGACTGGGGCGTGCCCACGCTGCTGCTCGCGGCCTGCTGCCTGGCTGCCCTGTTCACCCCGGCCAGCCTGCGCGCCCTCAACCGGTCCGACAAGCCGCTTCCCTAGCCCGGCGTCAGTCTTCTGTGGTCAGGCCGTCCCTGAGCTGGGCGAGGGTGCGGGCGAGCAGGCGGGATACGTGCATCTGGGAGATGCCGAGCTCGGCGGCGATCTGGGACTGGGTCATGTTGCCGAAGAACCGCAGCAGCAGGATCTTCTTCTCGCGCGGCGGCAGCTGCTCCAGCAAGGGCTTGAGTGATTCGCGGTACTCCACGCCTTCCAGCGCGTCATCGACCATGCCCAGGGAGTCGGCGACGGCGGGCGCATCCTCATCGCCGGAGTCCGGGGCGTCCAGGGAGACGGTGGAGTAGGCGTTGGCCGACTCCAGGCCCTCCAGCACCTCTTCCTCGCTCATCTGCAAGTGCGCGGCGAGCTCGCTGACGGTCGGCGCGCGGCCCTCGCGCTGGGCCAGGTCGCCGATGGCCTTGGTCAGCGAGAGCTTGAGCTCTTGCAGCCGACGCGGGACGCGGACCGCCCAGCCCTTGTCCCGGAAGTGCCGCTTGATCTCGCCCACGATGGTGGGCGTGGCGTAGGTGGAAAACTCCACGCCGCGCTCGAGGTCGAACCGGTCGATGGACTTGATCAGCCCGATCGTGGCGACCTGGGTGAGGTCATCGAGCCACTCGCCGCGGTTGCGGAACCGGCGCGCCAGGTACTCCACCAGCGGGAGGTGCAGCTCCACCAGGTAGCCCCTGATCCGCGCCCGCTCGGGATCATCGGCAGGCAGCTCCGCCAGCCGTTCGAACAGCTCCCGGGCCCGCGCCCGGTCAGGCGATCCGTGCTCGACTCGCACCGTCTCCGCGGTCGCCTGGGCAACCTCGAAATCCTCGGTCACCTGGACCTCGAACTCGCTGCTCACCCGGACCTCGTCCCAGATGGCCCGCTGATCCCAGATGGCCCGCCAATCCCGGATGAGCCGCTGATCCCGGACGACCCAGAAACCCCGGACCCTGAGGTTTCTCTGCGCTTGCGGAGCACGATGGAAACCTGGTCGTCGGCCCCGAGCCGGGAATCGACCGTCCCGGCCAGGGCGGAGAGCACGGTCCAGGCGAAGGTGTCCCTGGCGGGTATCTGCGGCTCGGCCGCGGTCACCGACACGGTGATCGTCATATCCTCCGCGCCGAGGTCGAAGGCGCACTCCAGGTTCGTGCCCGGTACCGCCTGGGAGAGCAGCATCGCGCAGGCCTCGTCCACGGCGATGCGCAGGTCCTCGATCTCGTCCAGCGTGAAGTCGAGCCTGGCGGCCAGGCCTGCGGTTGCCGTCCGCAGCACGGACAGGTATGCGCCCTCGGCGGGCATGCACACCGTCACGTGGTCTTGCGTCGTCTCGCGATTCGCCTGCGCGGTGCCAGAATCCAGGGGGCCAGAATCCAGGGGGCCAGGGTCCCGCTGGCCCGGCACGGCTGTCGTCGCGGCGGTGTCTTCGGTCACGTCACTCCTCCGGGCAGGTATCCGGTCGCCGCCCACTGCATGCAACCTACCGCCCGCGGCCCACGACGAGAAACGCGCCGCGCCGCCCCGCTTGCCGCCCCGGACCTCTCACGACGTGAAACCCGGGTCCCACGGCGGCTGAACAGCCTGGAACCCGGGTTTCATCGCGTGGGACGGGGTCAGCCCTGCTTGGTCTCCCAGAAGATCTTGTTGATCTCCTCGATCTTGGCCAGCAGTTCGTCCGCCTTGGACGCGTCCGTGCTGCCCTTGGTGCCCGCGGCCCCGGCGAGCTTGGTGGCCTCGTTGAACAGCTGGTGCAGCTGCGGGTACTTCTCGAAGTGCGGCGGCTTGAAGTAGTCGGTCCACAGCACCCAGAGGTGGTGCTTGACCAGCTCGGAGCGCTGTTCCTTGATGATCAAGCAGCGGGCCCGGAACTCGGGGTCCGTGTTCTGCTGGTACTTTTCGTCGATGGCCTTGACGGATTCCGCCTCGATCCGGGCCTGCGCCGGGTCATAGACTCCGCACGGCAGGTCGCAGTGGGCATGGGCGATGGCCTTCGGCTCGAGCAGGCGGGTAAGCAGCCTCATCGATTCCCTTTCTCCGGCTTATTAACTTGCAGACCCGACACTACCCCCGCCGCCAGTGCCAATACTTGGAGGGCCGACACCTGGAGGGACGCGTGCACTGGCCCATCATCAGGGTCAAGGTGGCCGAACGGTCCATGGAGCCCGCCCTGCGCCCCGGAGACTGGCTGCTGGTGCGCCGTACCCGCCGGATCCGCCCCGGCCAGATCGTGCTCGCCCGGCATCCAGGTCGCCCGGAGATGCTCATCGTCAAGCGCGCTGCCCGGCGGGCCGACGGCGGCTGGTGGCTCGAGTCGGACAACCTGGGCGCGGGCGCGGTGGACAGCCGCCGCTTCGGGGTGGTGCCGGGGCCGCTCATCGAGGGCCACGTGCTGGCCCGCTACTGGCGGCCCCGGACCGGTGCTGCTCCCCAGGGCTAAGTGATGGCCCGGCTCAGTGGTGGACGTCCGCCATCGGGTCATCCCCGGCCCCTGCTTGCTTGTTCACCAGCGCGAGCATCTCCTCGCGCGGCAGCTTGGTGCGCATCGCCCAGTAGTAGATGGCCAGGCTGAACACGGCGGTGACCAGCATGTCATACCAGAAGTGGATATGCCCGGTGTTCACCGGCGGCAACGGCGTCTTGGAGGACTGACCGCTGTACACGCCCTGCCAGGAGATGATGCCCAGGCCGATCAGCCATACCGGCAGCCAGACCGCCGACTTCCAGTCCAGCGGCGGCCGCTGCGGGTCGACTGCCATGGAGATGCCGATCAGCACGTACCCGATCACCAGGACGACGCCGAGCTTCCAGACCACCTCGAAGCCCGACCAGTAGATGAGCAGGTCGGCGACGATGAACGCGGCCGGGGCGAGGACGGCAGCGGCCGGCATCCGGTACGGTCGGCTGGCGTCAGGAACCTGGCCGCGGAACGCGCCCAGGGACAGCGACGAGCCAGGATTTCTTCGTGACTGCCCAGCTCAGGGCGCCTCTGCCGGGCTCGGCGCCATAGCCATCGCCGCCACGTCCCCTCATGGGGCAGGCTGAAACCCGGCAGGGCCGGCTGAGATAAGCCGCGCTTACACCGCGGCGGTTGGCGCTTGTGCCTCACCGGCGCGGTTCATGCACCGGTCGGAACAGTAGCGCTGGGTGTTACCGGCGCTGGTGTCGATGAACACGCCCTGGCAGCCGGGCGCCTGGCAGACGCCGAACCTGTCGATGCCCACGTCGGTGAGCCGGACGGCAAGGCCCATCACCGCGCCGGCCGCGTACTTGTCCGCGACCGAACCGCTCTCCGTGTAGTGCACGTGCCAGGGCTGGCCGTCGTGCCCGGATAGCTGCGGATGGACCGGATGCTGGATCAGCAGGGCGTTCAGCCGGGCAGCGGCGTCCTCGCCGTCGCCTTCGGCGCAGGCGACGAAGAACGCGCGGAACTCCGCGCGAAGAGCCCGCAGTGAATCCAGGTCGTTGCGGGTCACGCCGGTGTTGAGGTGCTCGCGGTCGACGACCAGGACGCGCAACCCGTCCAGGTTGGCGAGCCTGTCGCCGTCCTCGCCCCCGGCACCGGCCGTGTTCACGAGCCGTACCGCGAGCTCAGCGTAGGAGTTGAGATCCACTCCCGTTCCCTAGCTGCCGTCCCTAGTTACGGGGAGAATTGGTCATGTAATGGCCTGTCGCCGGTATCGAGTATTACACCATCCGAGTGACAGATGCCAGCAGCACGCCGGCTCACTGTGTGCGGGGGGCTCCGGGGGGTCGTCCCCCGGGGGTAGCACTGTGGCACAATGGCTACACGGGACACCCCCGTCTCCATCGCGCGGCTCCGCGCGGTACAGCCGGTAATCCTCGGGCTGACGCGCCCTCGCCGCGCCCATCCGTCATTGTGAGCCTGGGGGTAAACCCATGTCTGTTCAGCCAACCCTTCCCGACACCGGTGATCCTGGCCGCCACGCCGATCCGGTGTTCACCATGCATCGCGGCGGAAAGATCAGCGTGCGCCCGGTCGTCGACGTGGCCGACCACCGGGCCCTGGCGATGGCCTACACGCCGGGGGTCGCCCGGGTGTGCACCGCGATCGCCGATCAGCCCGAGCTGGCCGCCGACTACACCTGGGTGTCGAACACGGTCGCCGTCGTCACCGACGGCACGGCCGTGCTCGGCCTGGGTGACATCGGCCCCGCCGCCGCGATGCCGGTGATGGAAGGCAAATCACTGCTGTTCAAGCGGTTCGCCGACGTCGACGCGGTGCCGATCTGCCTGGCCTGCACCAGCGCCGACGAGATCGTCGCGACGGTCGCCGCGCTCGCGCCGAGTTTCGGCGGCATCAACCTGGAGGACATTTCCGCGCCACGCTGCTTCGAGATCGAAGACCGGCTCAGGCACCTGCTCGACATCCCGGTCTTCCACGACGACCAGCATGGCACGGCGATCGTGACGCTGGCCGCGCTGCGCAGCGCGGCCCGGGTGGCGGGAAAGGAACTCGGCCAGCTCCGCGCCGTCGTGGCCGGTGCGGGCGCGTCCGGCGTGGCGGTGACGAAAATGCTGCTCCGGGCCGGGATCGGTGACATCGCCACCTCGGACAGCAAGGGCCTGATCTACCGGGGGAGGGAAGGGCTGAACCCGGTCAAGGCGGCGCTGGCCGCCCAGACCAACAAGGCCGGCCTGACCGGCTCCACCGAGTCGGCGCTGCGCGGCGCGGACGTGTTCATCGGCCTGTCCAGCGGCACGGTGGCCGAGTCGGCCATCGCCTCGATGGCCCCAGGCGCGATCGTCTTCGCCCTGTCCAACCCCGACCCCGAGGTCCACCCGGAGGTGGCGGGCCGGCACGCCATGGTCGTCGCCACCGGCCGCAGCGACTTCCCGAACCAGATCAACAACTCGCTGGCCTTCCCCGGCGTCTTCCGCGGCGCCCTGGACACCCGCGCCACCGACATCACCGAGGCCATGAAGCTGGCCGCCGCCGATGCCATCGCCGCCCTGGTCGGAACCGACGCGGCGGTCGGCTACATCATCCCCAGCCAGTTCGACGAGCGCGTCGCCCCTGCAGTCGCCGCCGCGGTGGCCGCCCAGGCCCGCGCCGAAGGCGTGGCCCGCCGCTAGCCCCCGACCACAACCTCAGCCACGTAAACCCCACATCCCACCCCAGCCCCATGCCGACCAGAGGTAGGAACCCCCGGCCTGGGGCGATAAGGCATGGTTGTGACATTCTGCCTGCTCTTTGGGGTACGGTGCCGCAGCCATGCCCTAGCGGGGCGGCGCGGCGGGGCCGGGGACGCTAGCGGGGCGGCGCGGCGGGGCCGGGGACGCTAGCGGGGCGCGGCGGCCGGGTCTGTAGGGTGTGGGTCATGTTTGCTGCCACCGCTGCGCGTATCGACGCTGATGACCCGCTGTCCGGACTCGAGCTCGGCGAACGTCCGGAGCCAGCTGCCCCGGACGGGTGGACGACGGTGACGGTGAAGGCGGCGGCGCTCAACCATCACGACGTCTGGACGCTGCGCGGGGTAGGCATCTCGGCGGACCGGCTGCCGATCGTGCTCGGCTGCGACGCGGCGGGCATCGACGCGGACGGTAACGAGGTCGTGGTGCACGCGGTCATCGGCGACCCCGATGCGGGGGGCGGCGACGAGACCCTCGATCCGCGCCGCTCGCTGCTCTCCGAGCGCTACGACGGCGTCTTCGCCGAGCGGGTCTGCGTGCCGCGGCGCAACCTGGTGCCGAAGCCGTCGGCGCTGTCGTTCGAGGAGGCGGCGTGCCTGCCGACGGCCTACCTGACCGCGTACAAGATGCTGTTCGAGAAGTCTGGCGTCCAGCCCGGGGCAACCCTGCTCGTGCAGGGCGCGGGCGGCGGGGTAGCCACCGCGCTCATCGTGCTCGGCCGCGCGGCTGGCTACCGGGTGTGGGCGACCAGTCGTAGCGAGGCCAAGCGCGACCGGGCCCTCAAGCTCGGCGCCGATCAGGTTTTCCCGGTCGGGGCCAGGCTGCCGGAACGGGTCGACGTGGTCCTGGAGACCGTCGGGCAGGCCACCTGGGCGCATTCCGTCCGGTCGCTCAAGCCCGGTGGCCGGATCGTGATTTCCGGCGCGACCAGCGGCGATGCCCCGCCGGCCGAACTGACCCGGGTCTTCTTCACCCAGCTGACGGTGACCGGCTCGACGATGGGCTCCCGCGATCAGCTCGGTCGGCTGGCCAGGTTCTGCGAGCAGACCGGGGCCCGCCCGGTGATCGACCGCGTCCTGCCGCTGGCGCAGGCTCGCGACGGCTTCGAGGCCATGATCACGGGCGACCTGTTCGGCAAGATCGTCTTCAACCCGTAGGGCCTCAGTCCTGCCTGGTCTCTTCCTCGGTGCCGCCGGCCGGCGGCTCATGGCCGACGCCGAAGATCTCGGACTTGATGCGCTCCAGCGCGTCTTCCAGGATCGTGCGCAGGTCGCTGATCACGTTCTCGCCGACGGCCGAGGACTGCGTGGCCAGTTTCCTCAGGTCGGAGGTGAACTGGACGGCCAGCCGCTCCAGGTCGCGCAGGGTGGAGAAGTCCAGCGGTCCGGTCCAGCCGGGCCCGTGGCTCCGGGTCCGCGTACGCGCCCAGTCCTCCCAGCCGCGCCGCCCGGGCCAGTCCGTCCAGCCAGGTCCCTGGCTCCAGCCGGTCCCGCCCGGGGTGTCCCAGTCCTGCTCACCGGAGTGGAACCGGGCACCGGCGGGCTCGCCGAGCCGGCCGGCGGCGCCCAGGGCCTCGTCGCGGGCCCGCTGGGCTTCCTCGCGGAGCCGCCGGGCCTGCTCGTGCACGCGCCGGGCGGCCTCCGGGCCACGCTGCGCGGCCTCCGGGCCACGCTGCGCGGCCTCCGGGCCACGCTGCGCGGCCTCCGGGCCACGCTGCGCGGTTTCGGGACCGTGCTGCGCGGTTTCGGGACCGTGCTGCACGCGGGCGTCCTCTCGTGCCTGCCTGGCCTGCTCGCGGACGTCAGTGGCCACGTCCCGGCCCACCCGGCGTGACTCACGAGCGGCCCAGGTCAGCTCCTCGCGGAGGCTGCGCACGGTCTGCCTGACGTCTTCCCGCACCTCGCGGACGATGTCGCTGACCGACGCGGACAGTTCCTCCTCGAGCTCGTCAAGCTCGTCGCTCCGGCTGCGCAGCTCCTCGCGGCCCGCGTCAGTGATCCGGTAGACCTTGCGGCCGTCCACCTCGTCGTGGGTGACCAGGCCCTCTTCCTCCAGCCGGGCCAGCCGGGGATAGATCGTGCCTGGCGAGGGCGAGTACACGCCCATGAACCGGTCGCGCAGCAGCCGGATGACCTCATAGCCGTGCCTGGGCTCCTCGTCCAGGAGCCTGAGCAGGTACAGCCGGAGGCTGCCATGGCGGAATACCGGACTCAACTGGCCTCGCCTTCCATTTCATTCTCATTATCATGCTGTTCACGCCCGGCGCGGCGCAGCAGTATGACCCGCCCTGACATCGTGGTCACGGACACGTGCCCCGAGCCGGCGCCAAGGCTACCGCTAACGCTACGAGACGCCGGCGCTGACGTTCGTTTAAGCTCGGGAAATTCGCTCCGGACGTCACCCGAAAGGGAGTGCATATTCACCTGGGCGTCGGCTTCGGCCGGGAGCCTGAGCGTCACCTCGCCGGACACCGTGGTGACGTGCATCCCGCCCAGCGGGTCGAGGTCGATGTCCGCGGTCACGTCGCCGCTCACCCCGTTCGCGTCGAGGCGTTCCAGCCAGCCGTCGGCCAGCGTCAGGTCACCGGACACGGTGTTGAAGTTGAGCTTGCCGTTGATCCCCTGCGCCTCGAGCGCCCCGGACACGGTGTTGGCGTCCACGTCGCCGGTGACGCCGTCCAGCGTGATGCCGCCGGAGACGCTCTTGACCGAGGCCCGCGAGCTGATGCCGGACATGACGGCGGTCGCGCTGACCACGCCGACCTGCGTCGGGCACTTCCGGGGCACGGTCACCGTCACCGTGGCCGAGTGGCGCTGCGGCCGCAGCCACTTCAGCAGGCCCTCCCAGCTGAGGTTCTCGTGCGCGATGGTCAGGACCCCGCCCTCGTAGGTCACGGTGAGCGGGTCGCCCTCGACGCTGGACACGTCGAGCGACGGCTTCCCGTCGGTGGCGAGCACCGCCACCGACCCGGCGATGAGCCTGACTCGGAGGCCGGTCACGTCGTCGAACTCCAGGCTCGTCGGAGCCTCGATGGTCCACCGTGCCATCTCACCCGTTGGCATTCCGCCCGTCCTTCCCGTCAGCCCGGCCAGTACAGCTAACGATATATCTCATTTTATCAAAGTCAAGATGTATCGCGATACGTCTGCCGGGAGGCGTGACGAGGGGGCGCCGGGGCGGTCACCCGGCTCGTTCGGGAAAAAGGTCCTTACGTTCAGTCCTCGTCGTCGTCGAGCCGGGCGAGCCAGCTGGCCAGCCGGTCCACGGCGACGTCGAAGCCGGGGTTGAGGTCGACGAAGTCGCGCAGCCGCTCGGCGAGCCAGGCCACCGAGACCTGCTCGTCGCCCCGCCGCTCTGTGAGTTCCTCGATACCGCGGTCGGTGAAGTACATCAAGCCCCCGAAGGGATCGCCGTCTCGATGATCTCCCGGTGGGTGGTGGCGTGCTTGGCCGCCGAACCGGCCGCGGGCGCGGAGCTGGCCGGCAGCGACACCACGCCGACCTCACGGTTCAGCACCCGCGGGAGCTTCAGCGCCATGGTCGGCCAGGCGCCCATGTTGGCCGGCTCCTCCTGCACCCAGGTCACCGACTCGGCGTGCGGGTAGCGGGCCAGCTCGGCGCAGAGCTCGGAGACCGGCAGCGGGTACAGCCGCTCGATCCGGACGATGGCCGTATCCGTGGCGTTTGCGGCCTGACGCCGGGCGGCCAGGTCGTAGTACACCTTGCCCGCGCACAGCACCACCCGGCGGACAGCGCCGTCGTCCCCGCCGGCCGGGGCCCCGATCAGCGGCCTGAACGACCCGGTGGTGAAGTCGCTGACCGCCGAGGCGGCCGCCTTCAGCCGCAGCATGGACTTCGGGGTGAACACGATCAGTGGCTTGTGCCGGCCGGACAGGCCCTGCCAGCGCAGCAGGTGGAAGTAGTTGCCCGGGCTGGTCGGCATGGCCACGGTCATGTTGTCCTGCGCGCACAGCGACAAGAACCGCTCCACCCGGGCGGAGGAGTGGTCGGGCCCCTGGCCGTCGTAGCCGTGCGGCAGCAGCAGGACCACGCCGGAGCGCTGGCCCCACTTCTGCTCAGCGGAGCTGATGAACTCGTCCAGGATCGTCTGCGCGCCGTTGACGAAGTCGCCGAACTGGGCTTCCCAGCAGACCAGCGCCTCCGGGCGGGCGAGGGAGTAGCCGTACTCGAAGCCCACCGCCGCGAACTCCGACAGCAGGGAGTCGTGCACGAAGAACCTCGCCGCGCCGGAGTCGAGCTGCTTGAGCGGCGTGTACTCCGCGCCGGTGTGCCGGTCCACCAGCACCGCGTGCCGCTGCCCGAACGTGCCGCGCCTGCTGTCCTGGCCGACCAGCCGCACCGGGCGGCCGTCAAGGAGCAGCGAGCCGAACGCCAGCAGTTCACCGGTCGCCCAGTCGATGGCGTCCTCGGTGACCATGGCCGCGCGCTTGTCGAGCAGGGGCTTGAGCCGCGGGTGCGGGGTGAAGGAAGCGGGCAGGTTGACCTGGGTGTCGATGATCCGCTTGACCACCTCGGGGGTCACCGCGGTCGGCACGGCCTCGTGGTTGACGGGGCGGTCTTCCGGCTCGGGCTTGCGCACCGTGCCGGGCTCGGCCGGGCGGTCCGCCGCGTCCCTGGTCTCGGTGAAGGCGCGTTCGAGATGCTGCTGGTAGTCGCGCAGCGCCGCCTCGGCCTCCTCCATGGTGATGTCGCCGCGGGCGATCAGCGACTCGGTGTACACCTTCCTGGTGGAGCGCTTGGCCTCGACCAGGTCGTACATGAGCGGCTGGGTGAACGACGGGTTGTCGGTCTCGTTGTGCCCCCGCTTGCGGTAGCACACCATGTCGATGACCACGTCCTTCTTGAACGCCTGCCGGTAGGCGAAGGCCAGCCGGGCGATCCGCACGACGGCCTCGGGGTCGTCGCCGTTGACGTGGAAGATCGGCGCCTGGATCATCCGGGCGACGTCGGTCGCGTACACGCTGGACCGCGAGTACTGCGGGGCGGTGGTGAAGCCGACCTGGTTGTTCACGATGACGTGCACGGTGCCGCCGGTCCGGTACCCGCGCAGCAGCGACAGGTTCAGCGTCTCGGCGACCACGCCCTGCCCGGCGAACGCGGCGTCGCCGTGGATGAGCACGGGCAGCACGGTGAAGCCGGGCTCGCCCTTGTCGATGACGTCCTGCCTGGCCCGGACCACGCCCTCGAGCACCGGGTCGACCGCTTCCAGGTGGCTCGGGTTGGCCACCAGCGAGGTCGGGATCTGGGTGCCGTCGGGGGCGCGGAAGGTCCCCTCCGCGCCGAGGTGGTACTTGACGTCGCCGGAACCCTGGGTGCTGCTCGGGTCCAGGTTGCCCTCGAACTCCTTGAAGATCTGCGCGTAGGACTTGCCGACGATGTTGGCCAGCACGTTCAGGCGGCCGCGGTGGGCCATGCCGATGACGGCCTCGTCCAGGTGCGCCTGGGCGGCCTCGGCGAGCACCGCGTCGACCAGCGGGATGAGGGATTCGGCGCCCTCCAGGGAGAAGCGGCGCTGGCCGACGAACTTGGTCTGCAGGAACATCTCGAACGCCTCGGCCACGTTGAGCCGGGACAGGATGCGGATCTGCTCGTCGTGTTCGGCGCGCGCGTGCGGGACCTCCATCCGGTCCTGCAGCCAGCGGCGCTCCTCGGGGTCCTGCATGTGCATGTACTCGATGCCGACGGTGCGGCAGTACGAGTCGCGCAGGACGCCCAGGATCTCGCGCAGCTTCATCCGCGGGTGGCCGCCGAAGCCGCCGGTGGGGAATTCGCGCTCCAGGTCCCACAGGGTGAGGCCGTGCAGGTTGATGTCCAGGTCGGGATGCTTGCGCTGGGTGACCTCGAGCGGGTTGGTGTCGGCCATCAGGTGGCCGCGCACCCGGTAGGCGTGGATCAGCTCCTGGACCCGCGCGGACCTGGCCACGTCGTCCTCGTGGCCGGCCGGGAAGTCCCTGACCCAGCGGACCGGCTCGTACGGGATGCGCAGCGCGGCGAAGATCTCGTCGTAGAAGCCGTCCTCGCCGAGCAGCAGCTGGTGGATCTTCTGCAGGAACTCGCCCGACTGGGCGCCCTGGATGATCCGGTGGTCATAGGTCGAGGTGAGCGTGACCGACTTGCTGATCGCCAGCCGGGCCAGGGTTTCCTCGGACGCCCCGGCGTAGGCGGCCGGGTACTCCATCGCCCCGACGCCCACGATGCAGCCCTGGCCTGCCATCAGCCGCGGCACCGAATGCTCGGTGCCGATGGTGCCGGGGTTGGTGATCGTCGCGGTGGTGCCCTGGAAATCGATGACCGCGAGCTTGCCGGCCCGCGCCCGGCGCACCACGTCCTCGTAGGTCGTCCAGAACTGGCGGAAATCCATCTCTTCCGCGGCCTTGATGTTCGGCACGAGCAGCTGCCTGCCGCCGTCGGCGGTGTGCACGTCGATGGCCAGCCCCAGGTTGACGTGGTCCGGCTTGGCGATGGCGGGCTTACCGTTCTCCTCGGCGTAGGCGTCGTTCATCTCCGGCAGCGCCTTGAGCGCCGCGACCACCGCGTACCCGATGAGGTGCGTGAACGACACCTTGCCGCCCCGGCCGCGCCGCAGGTGGTTGTTGATGACGATCCGGTTGTCCGCGAGCAGCTTGGCCGGGACCGCGCGCACGCTGGTCGCGGTCGGCACGGCCAGGCTGGCCGTCATGTTGGTGACGGTGCGGGCCGCGGCGCCGCGCAGCCTGCTGACCTCGGTACCTTCGGGCGGGGTAGGGGGAGAGAGCAGAGCCGGGGCCGGGGGAGAGAGCGGAGCTACAGGAGGCGCAGCTGGGCTTGGGGGAGCGGGGACCGCCGGGGCTGGGGGAGCAGGCGCAGCGGCTGGGGGAGCGGAGACCTGGGCCGGGGCCTGCGGGGCGGGCGTGCCCGGCGGGGCCGTGGCGGCTGGCGGTGCCTCCGCACCCGGGACCGCCTGGGGTACCGGGGCCGGCCGGGCGCCCTGGAGCCCGAGGACCGGCTGCGGCCCGGTTCCGTTGGGGAGGGTGGGCTGATAGTCGGCGAAGAAGCTCCACCAGGCCCGGTCCACCGAACCAGGGTCAGCCAGATAACGCTGGTAGAGCTCCTCGACCAGCCATTCGTTGGCGCCGAAGTCGGCCTGGCTCGCGTGATCCGGTGCGGCTCCCGGGCTCACTCCCGGGCCGGCTCCCGGCCGGTTCGGCGCGCTGGCTGGCTGGCGTGATGGCCCAGGCTCTTGTGAAGCTTCGGGCTCGCGGACCTCCGCGTTACCCTGCGGTGACCCAGAAGACACGGCGGACATCGACCCGTAAAACCCTCTTCCAATATGCGTAATCGTAGATTGCCTCTGCCTATCAAGGCTACCTGTCGCCATCCGGGCCAGGGCATGAAGAACTTCAGGTACCCCCAGGTGCCGGTGTGGCCTGAGTCACTCGCGGCACCTTCGTGGCCGCTCCCGGCCACGGCGTGCGCCAAAGTCCCTGTCCCGCCCGAGCCCGGCCGGTACGATCGGCGGGGAAATGGCATATGGGCTTTCCAGGTTTATCCCCCCGTTTTCTGCGCTTTTCTCCGGGGGTGTCCCGAAGACGGCAAGGCACAGGTGACAAGGGAACCGACCGGCCATTCCGAGGCTGACGGCGCCCGGGACCCCTCGCGGCCCCCGCGCCCCCAGCCTCCGCGTGCCGCCACCGGCCCCTTCCCGCGTGCCAGCACCGGCCCCATGCCGCGCGCCGCCACCGGCCCCATCCCGCGTGCCAGCACCGGCCCCATGCCGCGCGCCGCCACCGGGCCCATCCCGCGAGTTCCGGCCGCCCCCGATCCAGCAGGCGGTGATCCCTGGAGCGGGACCGCCCCCGGGTTCGAGTTCGAGGGGCGGCGCTCCCGGCCACGCCGGGGACCCCAGCGGACCCAGCCGGGCCAGCCAGGCCGCGACCAGGACCCGCGAGGCCGCGACCCCGCGGGCGGCGAGCCGCGGCGTTTCCGGTACACCCCGACGGTGAGCCAGCCGCTGTCCGCGCCGACGCAGGCGTGGCCCGATGACGACCAGCTCGCCATGCCCGGATTCGAATTCGATGACCTGGCGCAGAACGCCCCGGGCGGTGCCCTCACCCGCGAGCCTGGCCCGCGCCAGGCTGGCCCGCGCGAGCCCGCCCCGCGCGAGCCCGCCCCGCGCCAGGCCGGCCCGCGTCCGGCGCCGAGGGCGCGGCCGTATCTGAGGACGGCCAGCGCCGAGTGGGCCGGGCTGCTGCGCTCGCTGCTGCCTCAGCCGGCCAAACGCCGCTGGTCCCAGGAGTTCCGCGCCGGGCTCGAGTTCCGCGGCTGGTGGGCCAGGGTCGCGATCCCGATCCTGGCCATGGTCGTCTTCGGTGTCGCCGTCGTGGTGATTGTGGGCGCGAACAGCGGCAACTCGGGTCCCGCGCCGTCCGCGACCGCGCTCGGCTTCCCGCCCGCCACGCTGGCGGGCAACGACTTCATGGCGGCGGACAGCGGCCGCGGCATCAGAGCGACGCTGGGCCGGGTGGCGAGCGTCGGCGACGAGATCGTGGCGGTGGGGTCGCAGGCCGGCGCGCGTATCGCGCGGGCGCAGTTCTTCGTGTCGCTGAACGACGGGCGTTCCTGGACGATGGGGACGGTCCGGTCGGCGGGCGGCGGGGTGCCGCCGCCCGGGCACGGCGCCATCTTCGTGGCCGGCGGGCCGGGCGCCTGGGTCGCGCTCGGCCCCGGCTCGATCTGGACCAGCGCGGACGGCCGGACATGGACGCTGGCGCCCGGCACCGGGCTGCCGCTGCTCCCGGGCGACCAGATCAGCGGCGTGGCGCGGACGGCGGCCGGCTTCATCGCCGTCGGCGCGAACGTGCCCGGTGGCGATCAGGCCAGGTCCACGCCGCTGATCTTCCTGTCGGCCAACGGGATCACCTGGGAGCGGCTCGGCTCGGCGCGGCTTGGCCTGGCCGCGGGCGGCGGCCGCGTCCTGAACGTGAGGTACGTCGCGGTGGCCGGGAAGCTGATCCTGATCGCGGGGGATGTCGTCACCACCGAGGTCACCGGCAAGCCCAAGCGGACGGTGACGGTCCGGGTCGGCGCCGCCTGGCTGAGCGGCGACGGCGGCTCGACCTGGGTGCCGACCGCGGGCACGGCCGCCGGGCCGGCCCTGGCGCCGCCCGGGCCGGGCGCGCAGCCGCAGGTGGCCGGGGTGGCAGGAGCCGGCAACGGGTTCGTCCTGCTGCGGCCGGCCACCGTAGCCAGGCGACCGGCCGTCGACGTTTTTTATTCGCCGAACGGCGCGGCCTGGACGTTCACCGCCACCCTCGGCGCGGCCGGCGGGTTTGCCGCCAACCTGGCCAGCGGCGGCCCGGATGGTGCTGTGGTCACCGGTGTCGCGGGCCGGACGCTGACCGCGTTCGCCTCCGCGAACGGCCGGGCCTGGCAGCAGCGGAGTCCCCTGGGCAGCTCCGCGTCGCAAGCGCTCTCGGGCGTGGCGCTGACCCCGGACGGCACCGTGGTCACGGCGGGCATCAGCGCTGGCCAGGATAGCCGCCGGCCGGTGATTACCCTGGCCGGCCCCAACGCCGCTGATCGCGTGGATATCGCGAAGATCCCGGGCGCCGTGGCGGAGGAACTGGCCGTCAACGGCCTGGCCGCGCAGGCCAGCATGCAGGTCGCGGTGGGCAGCGCCAATGGCTTTCCCGCCGCGTGGACCTCGGTCGACGGCGGCAGCTCGTGGACCCGCGCCACCGGCGGCACCCCGGCGGTGTTCAACCGGCCAGGGTCGCAGCAGCTGACCAGCGTGACGCACGGCACCATGGGATGGCTCGCGGTCGGCGGCGTCATCGCGAGCGCAGCCGAACATCCGGTCGTCGTCGTCTCGGCTGACGGCACCAGCTGGCAAGCGGCGGACGGTGAGGCCGTCTTCGGCGTGTCCGGCTTGTTCACCGAGCAGGCGGCCGCGGACGGCCAGGGCTACGTCATCGTCGGCTATCAGAACATCAGGTCGGCGCAGAACGGCCAGGCCGGCGCCGACCGTACCGTCGCCGCGGTCTGGTGGTCGGCTAGCCTGACGGGCTGGCAGCGCGCTGGGGACGCGACCGCGGGCGCGCTGGACGGACCCGGCGCCCGGCAGATGATGGCCGTGGCGGCCAGCTCGGCCGGCTTCGTCGCGGTGGGCTCGCACGGCGACCAGCCGTCGGCCTGGACCTCGGCGGACGGCCGCAGCTGGCGCCAGACCGACCTGCCCCTGCCGGCCGGTTCCACCCGGGCCGTGCTGCAGCACGTCGCGAGCACCGGCCGCACCGTGGCCGCCGTGGGCACCGCGCTCACCACGACGGGCGTTTCCGTGCCCTTCGCGGCCCGCTCGTCCGACGGCGGTGCCACCTGGACCGAGTTGGCGCTCCCGCTTCCCGCGGGCCTGACGTCGGTCACGGCCCTGGCCGCGGCCGGCGGCGCCTTCACCGCCACCGGGACCTACGGCAGCACCCCCGGCCACCAGAACGTGGTGGTGTGGACGTCGCCGAACGGGTCGGCGTGGAGCGCGGCCAAGCCGTCGGGGCAGGGCCTGACCGGGGCGGGCATCCAGGCCATCACCAGCCTGACCGTGTCCGGCAGCACGCTGACCGGCGTCGGCTTCACCGCCTCGCCGGCCGGCGAGGAGCCTGTCTTCTGGCAGTCTCCGATCAGGTGAGGGCTATCGGCGGGCCGAACACGTCGTCCCGGCGGTTAGCGAGGCTGGGCAGGCTGGCCCGGACGGTCCCGATCAGGTCGGCGTCGACCTCGGCGACGGTTACTCCCGGCGCGGGCCCGAGGTCAGCCCGGACCACGCCCAGCGGGTCGACGAGCATGCTGCGGCCGATTCCGGTCGCGGCCCGGGTGGGCGGCTCGTCCGGGTCGGGGACCTGCCCGACGGCGGCGACCCACATGGTGTTCTCGATGGCGCGCGCTCGCACCAGCGTGACCCAGTGCTCCTCCTTGAACAGCCCGGCGGCCCAGGCGGCGGGGAGCACGAGCAGCTCGGCCCCGGCGACCGCCAGCGCGCGGGACAGCTCGCCGAACCGCACGTCGTAACAGATCGCCAGGCCGGTGCGCACCCCGGCGAGCGTGCAGATGACCGGGGCGGACCCCGGCGCGACCAGGTCGGACTCGCGCTGCCCGAACGCGTCGAACAGGTGCAGCTTGCGGTAGGAGGCGACCAGCTCGCCGGTTCCGTCGCAGGCCACCGCGGTGTTGTAGACCCGGCCGTCCGGGGCGGGCTCGAAGACCCCCGCCACGAGCGCGACCCCGGTCTGCTTCGCCGTGGCGGCCAGCCCGGAGCAGAACGGGCCGTCCAGCGGCTCGGCCGCGGTGCGCAGGTCCGAACCGAACCTGACCTGGGTCGCCTCCGGGAACACCGCGAGGTCGGCGCCCTGCTCCGCGGCCGCCAGCACGGCGGCCCGTACCCGCTCCAGGTTCACAGAAGGCCGGGAGCTGACCGGGATCTGGCACAATGCGAGTCGCATATCCGCAGCCTAACCGGTGCGCGCCAGGGCCACGGCATGATGTCATGAGCCGGTGAGCCGACCACTGCTGAACCGACCCCTGCTCAACCGGCGCCTCGACGGGCTTGGGACGACGATATTCGCCGAGATGTCCGCGCGCGCGGTCGCGACCGGATCCATCAACCTGGGTCAGGGGTTCCCCGACCGGGACGGGCCGCCTGTGGTGGCCCAGGCCGCCGCCGATGCCATCATGGCCGGCCGCGGCAACCAGTACCCGCCCGGCCCGGGCATACCGGAACTGCGCCAGGCCATCGCCGCGCACGACGAGCGGTTCTACCGGCTGCGCTACGACCCGGCCGACGAGGTGCTGGTCACCGCGGGTGCCACCGAGGCGATCGCCGCCGCCATGCTCGCCCTGGTCGAGCCGGGCGACGAGGTGATCGCGTTCGAGCCTTACTACGACTCCTACGCTGCGAACATCGCCATGGCCGGCGGCGTCCGCGTCCCGGTCACGCTGCGGCCGCCGGACTTCCGCCCCGACCCCGGCGAGCTGGCCCGGGCGGTGACGGAACGGACCAGGCTCATCCTGCTCAATACCCCGCATAACCCGACCGGTTCGGTCTTCACCCGTGACGAGCTCGCCGCGATCGCGAACCTGGCCGTCGAGCGTGACCTGCTCGTGGTCAGCGACGAGGTCTACGAGCACCTGGTCTTCGACGGCGAGCACCTGCCGATCGCCGGGTTCCCCGGCATGCGCGAGCGGACGGTGTCGGTCAGCTCGGCGGGCAAGACGTTCTCGTTCACCGGCTGGAAGATCGGCTGGGTCAAGGCGGCGCCCGAGCTGGTGACCGCGGTGAAGACGGCCAAGCAGTTCCTCACCTACGTCAGCGGCGGCCCGTTCCAGTACGCGGTGGCCGAGGCGCTCGCCCTGCCCGACGAGTACTACGCCAGGCTCCGCGACGACCTGCGGGCCCAGCGTGATCTGTTTCTGCCGGGCCTGCGCGACATCGGCTTCGAGGTGTACGAGCCGCAGGGCACCTATTTCGTCACCACCGACATCCGGGGCCTGGGCGAGCAGGACGGCATGGAGTTCTGCCGCACCCTGCCCGAGCGCGCGGGCGTGGTCGCCATCCCCTCCGCCGTCTTCTACGACCACAAGGAACTGGCCCGCAGCCACGTCCGCTTCGCCTTCTGCAAGCGCCCCGAGGTGCTGGCCGAGGCGCTAGCGCGCCTGTCCCGGCTGGCCCGCGGCTGACCCGGCCTGATCAAGCGTGGCCGCCCAGCTGGCCAGGAGGTTCAGCGCGTCTTCGGACGCGGAACCGGTCTCGGCGGTGTACGCGGAGACCCGCAGGCCTTCGTCCGCGGCCAGGTCCAGCGCCTCGTACGCCAGGGTCAGGTCGCCGACGACCGGGTGGTGGAAGCGCTTGACCCCGGTGCGGTGGAAGCGCACGTTGTGCGCAGCCCACCAGGTGCGGAAGATCTCGCTGCGGACTTAAGGCATGTCGGACCGCATGAGAGCGAGCCCGGGGCGCGTCGATGGTTTCGTGCTGATCGAGTTGTACGGGGCGATCGGCGAGGAGAAGTCCGTGGCGCTGGTCGCCCGCGGCTAGGGCGCCGGCTTGCGGCCGACGCCGCCATGCAGGGAATCCGGCCGGCCGGTCGGCCGGGTACCGGGATCAGGCCGCCAGTCGGCCGTCCAGACGACTCCTGGCTCGATGATCTCGAAGCCGTCGAAGAATCGCTGGATCTCCTTGGTCGGCCGTACGTGTATCTGCGCCGATGCGTTCTGATAGACGTTCGTCACGCTCTGGACTACCCCGTCCGGGTCGTCCTGCGGGGTTGCCGCGGTAATGCCGTGCGTGATGGCCAGGTAGCTGCCCGGCGCGAGGTGATCGCGGTACCCGGCGATGATCTGATGCGGCTTCTCCTGGTCCGGCACGAAGTGCAGGGCGCAGACGCACAGCACCCCCACCGGCTGGGAAAAGTCGAGCTTGGCGAGCACCTCCGGGTGCCGGAGGATCTCGGCGGGCCGGCGCAGGTCGCCGAGCACGACGCCGACTGTGCCGCGCTGCCCGAGCAGCGCCTGGCCGTGCGAGCAGACCACCGGATCGTTGTCGACGTACACCACGCGCGCGTCCGGCGCGATCGCCTGCGCCATCTGGTGCACGCAGTTCTGCGTGGGCAGGCCGGCGCCGAGGTCGAGAAACTGCCGGATGCCCGCCTCGCCGGCCAGGAAGCGGACCACGCGGCCGATGAACGCCCTGTTGTCGCGGACGACCCCCGCGATGTCGGGGAGGGCGCCGAGCAACTGCTGCGCGGCCCGCCGGTCGGCGGCGAAGTTGTCCTTGCCGCCAAGAATGTAGTCATAGATCCTGGCGACGTTCGGCACCGACGTATCGATGCCGACTGACCCCGCGCCGCTTCCGCTCAACCGTGTCACCACCTCGGTATCTGAGCGATGTTAGCGCGTTTCGCCCTGTTCGCCGTGCGGCGGCCCGCTGACCCGCATCGCACCAGTTCCTTCTTGCGTTTTAACGTGAGTTACGCGTGGGGTCTGATATCGGGCGCCTGCGTGCATAACGTGACGTAGCGGGCGGCGCTGGTGCTTATTCCGGCGTTTGCGGGACAGCATGGGTCCGGCCGCCGCATCCCAAACACCACGGACTTAAGCCCGTGCCAGTTTGCGGACAAGATCCGGCAGAGCGCCAGATTCTCAGAGCTCATCGAACTCTTGTATACCTTCTGGGTCATCGCTTGTTCTCGTCATGCCCGATTTGCATGCGCCGAACGTTGCTGGTCAACGCGCCTTGGCGCAGCCGCACCTGGATTCCGCGCGGTCCGGCCCGGCCGTTAAGCATGCCTGTGCACCTATCCATACAGCGTCGGCCACCGGCCCGATCCGTGCCCGCGCCGCCGTCATCCTCGGCTGCTGCCCCTGGCGGGACCGGGCGTATGAGAGGTCACCGGCTGTCGGCGGCGGCCAGCGGGCCGCTTCCATGGCATCCAGCAACTGCGCCAGTTCCTCGGGAGAGGGAGCACTGACCAGTCCGCCCGGGCCGGGCCACGATGGCAGCGCCCACCATTGCCAGGTTTCTGGGCCGAACCAGATGAGCACGCCGGGATACCGGCGGGCCAGGCCAGCATCAGCCTCGCGGATGGCGGTCGCAAACCCGTCCGGGAACTCCGGCTGCCCGGGTCCGCCCGGCCCGGCCCACAAGATGTCGGCCCACACCACCCTTCCCTGGGCGTTCCCGCTGACGCCCCTGCGCACCGATAGCGTGTTCACCATCAGCAGGCCACGGCCGTCCTCGCGCAGCGGGTCCTCGATGACCCGCGGGCTGTCCGGCGCGCCGCCGTCGTAGACGGCCACCCGGGCCATCTGCACCGACCAGGTGACCTCAACGGCGAACTGGCCGCCGTTCCCGCTGGCCGTGTGGCGGACCGCATTCGTGCTCAGCTCGACGGCAACGCTCACCAGATCATCGCGTGCGGGGCACGGTGGCAGCAGCGACTCCAGCCAGCGCCGCAGGGCACCGATCTGGGCGTTTTCACCAGGGAAGGCCCGCCGCCATCGCAACGCAGGCGCCCGTACTTCCGGCCGCCGGTCTGCGTCTGTGCCTTCGCCGCGCATCACGAGATTGTCCTGCGCAGAAGCCACATCGCCCGCCTCCGGCGCGATTGCAGCCGTCCCCCGCTTGTCCTGGTTGCCGGCATCCGGGTTGCCCATGCCTGCGATGGTAGGAGCGCCACCGCCACGCAGTCCACAATGTTGCGAGATGTTGCGCTAACTCAGTTCGCCCAGGGCCTTGATGATGAGCGCGCGGGCGGACGACCCGTATAGGGCGGGCGCCTTGAGATGCTCGAACATCCTGGCGTACAGCTCGATCTCCTGCGGCCGGGTGACTTCGATGCTCGCCGTGGGCGTCTCCAGCGCGACCAGCGAGTTGTCGAAGATCCAGAAGCCTGCCGAGGCGACCGCGGTCCGTTCGGCCATCATCGGGATGACCCCGAGCGAGACGGCCGGCAGCGACATCACCTCCAGGAGACGGCCCAGCTGCCCGGCCTGTATCTCGGCGGTGCCGAACCAGGTCCGCAGTGCCTGTTCTTCCAGTACGACCGCGAACCTCTTGCCGGGCTGGTAGAGGACTCGCTGCCGTTCCATGCGGGCGGCAACAGCAGCGTCAAGATCGTCGGGTACCTCCAGGAACCTGATCCAGAACGACAGCATGGCCGCTGAGTAGGCGGCGGTCTGGAACAGGCCCGGTATGGCGTTGTGCTCATAGATCCGGAACAGGCTGGTCCCTTCGTACAGCGGGACTGTGTGAGCCCCCAGGACTCGTTTCATCCCGGCGCGGGCCTGCCGCCGGAATTCCAGATACGCGGAATCCACGGCCCGGGCGGTGGCGATCAGGTCGGGGATCTGCTCCTCAGCGCCGCAAATCCGGCACCAGTCCCGGATGTCCTGATCGGAGGGAGCCTGCACCCCGTGCTCGAGCTTGCTCACCCGGGTGAAATGCTGACCGGTCGCCGCCGCCAGGGCCCGGCCCGAAAGGCCCGCGTCCTTGCGGATCTCCCGGAGGCGGGCGCCGAGCGCCTCCTGGGCCTGCCTGGCGGAGCTAGAGGGGTTCGTACTCACGGTGCGGTATCGACAGTTTCCATACGGCCTCGAACGCAGACCGGCACAGTCCGAGGTCAGCGGGGTCAGCCGAGCTTAGCTTGCCCGTGGCCAGGCCATTTCCCGCGTACAGGAGAAATACGGCCAGCCGGTCATCGAACAGGTAGAAGTCATTGCCCGGCAGGGCGACGGACGACACCAGCCTGCGGGGCACCCACCGGATATCCTCCCCGGCCTCCACCATGGGATACGCGATGCTGTACGACCAGCGCTGATAATCGCTCAGCGGCTCAGACACAACCCGCGCCCGGCGGACGGACTTCCCGGCCTTCACATGCCGGCGGAGCGTGGCGCACCAGCCCTGCAGCCACTGCAGATCATCCGGCTCCCCGGCCGCCCACTGGGCCATGTGCGGCAGCTCGACCGCCGTGCCGTACGCATCGCGTGTCTCCAGGTGGACGGCTTCCCGGCCGAAGCCGGTCAGCAGCTCGTCGAACTCCTCATCCGTTACCGGCGTCACGGTCCTCCTGCCTGAAGAACGCAATCATCCTGTCCGGGATCTCCACAGCGGTCTCCCCGCCGGGAATGTCCATCTGGGCCAGCGCCGCAGGGTCGGTGACCGTCCAGCCCTGAACCACCCAGGTCTCCCGGTCAGTGCGGTACACCGTGGGCGACCCGGTCGGGTTTGATTCCGGGTCCTTGCCGATGAACATTAGGCGCATGGCTGTCTCCCTGGCCTGAAAGTTGCGGAATATTGCGCTCCTCAGCATCGTTCCGCAGCCCTGGGTACGTCAAGAGCCTTCCGGGTTTCATGCGTCGCCGAAGTAGCCCGGTTAACACCGGGCACGATGCTGGCAGGCTCATACGGCCTCATGCCGACAACGACCCGATAGTGCTCGCCGCCGTGGCGCTCAAGGCGGGCGGCAGTACGCTGGTGATGGCGCCGGGGTGGACCGACCAGTCGGGTGCCAGCTCCGCTGCTGGTTGATGGGGCGGCGTCACCCCGCCAGCCTGAGCCCGGAAAGGCCGCCGACCGTCAGGTCCGTGATGTCGAGCCGACGGACCTCAGCGGGCCGCAGGTGCGGTGCGGCGACCTGGTCGCCGTTCTCTCCGCCGGCTATGGCGCTGAGGACCGCGGGCCCGTACCCGAGCGAGATCTGCGCAGAGGTCACGTCGGCCGGCGGGGCCAGCACGCTGATCAGGCCCGCCTTGAGGGCCTCGGCGAGCGACGGGACCGACATCCGGAGCACGTGGTCGAGGATGATCGTGCCGGTCTCGGCGATCGCGACCGCGCATCCCGTCACGACCCCGGCCATCCGGTCGAGTTCGGCCGCCGGGAGCGGCGGGGTGTCCCTGGCCAGCGCGATGGCCGGGGACAGCGCGGCCAGCCATCTGGGCGGTAGCCCGTCCGGCACGACGAAGGGACCGGGCGCGGCGGCGGCGCGGTGGGCCAGGACCCGGGCGACGGCCGCCGCGAGGCCGGACTCGGGGACCCGCTCGACGACGGCGCGGTAGTCGGCGCCTGCCGGCCGGTCTGGTCGGCCAGCGCGGAGGTGCGGCCGTTGTCCAGCAGCACCAGGTGAAAGTCCTGCGGCCCGTCCCCGGGCGTGATGCCGGTCCAGGTCGAGGTGTAGGGATTCATCCGCTCGGCCGTGGAGGACCGGGGCAGCAGCGCGAGGAACACCTCCAGGTCCCGCCAGGACGGCAGGATCTTCTCGATCCCCACCACCGAGATAAGCGTGCGCGGCAGCGTCAGGCACATCCGGCCGTTGCCCTCGGACTCCACCACCACCATCGACCCGGTCTCGGCGATCGCGAAGTTCGCGCCGGACACGCCCACCGACGCGGACAGGAACGCCTGGCGAAGGTGGGCCCGCGCGGCGGCCGCGAGGGCCGGCGGGTCGTCGGTCAGGCCGGCCGGCGCGCCCGGCATCTGGGTGCGGAAGATCTCCCTGATCTCGGCCCGGTTCCGGTGGATGGCCGGCACCAGGATGTGGCTGGGCCGGTCGTGGCCGAGCTGGACGATGAGCTCGGCCAGGTCGGTCTCGAGCGCGCCGATGCCGTCGGCGGCCAGCGCCTCGTTGAGCCCGGTCTCCTGGGTGGCCATCGACTTCACCTTGACCACGCCGTCGGCGCCGGCGCTGCGGACCAGGCCGGCCACGATCGCGTTCGCCTCGTCCGCGTCGGCTGCCCAGTGCACGTGCCCGCCCGCCCGGGTGACGTTGGCCTCCAGCCGGAGCAGGTAGGTGTCCAGATGAGCCAGGGTGTGATCCTTGATCGCCTTGGCGGCCTGCCGCAGCTGCTCCCAGTCGGCCAGTTCGGCGACGGCCCCGGCCCGCTTGGCGCGGATGGTGTGCGTGGCG
>Ga0208696_1000168_pt1 | contig 48060 bp, 51 predicted proteins | sample Sb_taG_9_FD_187711 | JGI IMG/M metagenome (GOLD analysis project Ga0208696, IMG submission 187711) | Peat soil microbial communities from Weissenstadt, Germany - Sb_50d_b_LC metaG (SPAdes) (version 2) | ecosystem: Environmental > Terrestrial > Soil > Wetlands > Peat | place: Germany... | reverse complement strand
TGAGCGCAGGTCGAGTCCGAAAAACGTCTTCGCCAGCCGGGACCAGGCGCCGGCCGCCGCGCCCCGATCATCACTGACGGCGGACAAGGAACACACCTCCGGACCAGCTCACCTGACGTGCGGCGGCCGGGCGGGGCCGATGGGTGGCCGATGAGGGCCTGGGCCGAACCCTGGCCGTTGGCCGGCGCCCCCGAGGGCGGGAAGGATCAGGAAGACCCCGAACGAGGCGCAGGCGAGCACGACGAAGACGCAGACCCCCACGGCCGCCAGGGTGCAGCCGACAGGGTTCCCGGGCGCCTGCTCGTATTCGGGATCGCCGCGGCGCGGCCGGGACGACGGGTCGCGCGCCATCTCCTCGCGGCCGCGTCAGGGCACCGACGCGAGCGGGGCCTCATCGACGTACTCGTAGAAGACGTTCCGCTGCCGCGGCACGTAACCCGCCTCGCGGATCGCCCCCTTGATCTGCTCCAGGGTCAGATGGTACACCGTCCCCGCCGAGGAGACAACATTCTCTTCGATCATCAGGCTGCCCATGTCGTTGGCGCCGAAGAACAGCGCCAGCTGCCCCACCTTCGGCCCCTGCGTCACCCAGCTCGACTGCACGTTGGCCACGTTGTCCAGGTACAGCCGGCCGACGGCCTGCGTCCGCAGGTACTCGAACGACCCCGCCGGCGCGATCTCGGCCAGGGCCGTGTTGTCCGGCTGGAACGTCCAGCAGATGAACGCCGTGAAGCCGCCCGTCTCGTCCTGCAGCTGGCGCAGCCGCTCCAGGTGCTCGACGCGCTCCGCCGGCGTCTCGACGTGCCCGAACATCATCGTGCAGGTGGAGCGGCCGCCTAGCTCGTGCCAGGCGCGGTGGACCTCGAGCCACTCCTCGGTCAGCACCTTGTTCTTCGTGATCGCCTTGCGGACGCGATCGACCAGGAGCTCGGCCCCGCCGCCGGGAAGGCTCCCCATGCCCGCGTCCTTCAGCCGCCGCAGCACCTCCGGCAAGGGCAGCTTGTTCAGCTTGTGGAAGTGCCAGATTTCCGAGGCGCTGAAGGCGTGCAGGTTAACCGACGGGAAGCGCTCGCGCAGGTCGCGCAGCAGGTCTTCGTACCATTCCAGCTTCAGCGTCGGGTGGTTGCCGCCTTGCAGCAGGACCTGGTTGCCGCCCAGGGCGATCGTCTCTTCGATCTTCGTGTAGAGCACCTCGCGCGGCAAGACGTAGGCGTCGGCGTCGCCGCTCTTGCGGTAGAAGGCGCAGAAATCGCAGACGGCGGCACAGACGTTGGTGTAGTTGATGTTGCGGTCGATGTTGTAGGTGCGGTACGGCTCGGGGTGCAGCCGCCGGCAAACGGCGTCGGCAGCCCGAGCCAGCGCGTGCAGGTCGCGGCCCTCGAACAGGGCCAGCCCCTCGTCGGGCGTGAGGCGGTCGCCGTCACAGGCTTTTTGCAAGATGCGCTTGACGGTAGTACTCAAGACGTACCCCCCGGCGGGCCAATCCCAGCTCGCAGGCGAGCCTGTAGTAATGGTGCAGTCCCGCCTGCTCGCGCGGCCCCAGGTCAAAGTGGATGATGTTACTCAAATACCGCCGGCAGAAGCCGGCGTCCAGTCCCAGCCGCGGCGCCTCGCGGGCGGCGATCGGCCCGAGGCGCTCCAACCCGCGCCGCTTCGCCTCGTGCAGGGCCGCCTCGACCGGCCCGAGGTCGGCCCCGGCGCGCACCGCCCAGAAGGCGTACACGAACGGCAGCCCGGTCCAGTCGCGCCACTCCTGCCCCAGGTCGAAGCCGTACTGGAACCCCGGCAGACACGCCCGCATCGCCCGGTCGCCAATGAGCAGCACCGCGTCGGCGTCCACGTCCTCGGCCGCCCGCTCCATCGGCAGGGGAATCACCTCCGGCCGCACTCCGTAGCGCTTCTGCAGGAGCACCTGCGTCAGCGCGGCGCTGGTACGGCTGCCGACGTCGAGGGCCACGCGGCGGATGCCGGCCCAGCTGACGCGGCTGAACAGGGTGACGCTGAGGACGGGGCCGTTGCTGGCGATCGCCAGGCCCGGCACGACGGAGTAGCTGCCGGCCCGGAAGTATTCGATGACCGGGATCAGGGCCACGTCGAGCCGCCCCTCGGCGAGGAGGTCGGCCAGCCGGCCGGGCACGTCGAGCAGCAGGTCGATGCCGGGGGCCAACTCCTCCAGGTCGCAGATGAGCGGCTTGGTGTTGAGGTAGTTGACCGCACCGACGCGCACGGGAGTGTTCATACGAGCGTCCCTCGCTGGTTCGTCAACGAGCCAACCGGCGGCGCGCTCATGATATAACCGCCCGCCCCGCTTTCAAAGCCGCACCTACCGGCGCAAACAAGTGGCCTGCCGCCCGAGAATGAGCAGGGGCGGCAGGCCGGGATGAAAAGATACAGGGCCAGGAGTAAGCGGCCCCGGATGAACCCGTGGCTCGCGTAACGCCTGCTTTATTCTGGCCATTCTAACCGACCGTCAACCGCCGTGCCAGCGTTTTCCGCACCAAGCCGGCTGACGACTTCGGCCATGATCTTGCCTTCCGATAGCGATTGCCGATACGATAACCACCCAGCACTCGCCCAGCAACATCGACGCCCATCGCCTCACTTTCCTTCGCCCGTCCCAGGAGAACGACCATGACAGACGACCGCAGGCGCTTCCTGGCGGCGACCACCGCCCTCGGCATCGGCACGCTCGGCCTCTCTCCCCGTCAAGTCCGGGGCGAGGACAAGCCCAGGGACGACAAGAAGGATCAGGAGGAAGAGGTCGGTGCCACCGAAGACCTGATGCGGGAGCATGGCGTCCTCAACCGCATCCTGCTCATCTACGAGGAGGGGCTGCGGCGGCTGCGGGCCAAGGAGGAGGTCACGCCGGACGTGTTCCACAAGCCGGCCACGCTGGTCCGCAAGTTCGTCGAGGACTACCACGAGAAGCTCGAAGAGAAGTTCATCTTCCCGGAGTTCGAGAAGGCCAAGAAGCTGGTCGATCTCGTCAAGGTCTTGCGGGAGCAGCACGAGGCGGGGCGGAAGGTGACGGAGGTGATCCTGCGCAACGCCGTGGCCGACCAGTTCCGCAAGGAAGAAGCCCGCAAGGAACTCGTCCGCTCCTGCGAGGCGTTCCTCCGCATGTACCGCCCGCACGAGGCCCGTGAGGACACCGTGCTGTTCCCCGCCCTGCACAAGCTCGTGCCGGCCAAGCGGCTCAAGGAACTCGGCGAGCAGTTCGAGAAGGAGGAGGACCGACTGTTCGGTGAGGAGGGCTTCGAGAAGACGGTCGATCAGGTCGCCGCCATCGAGAAGCAGTTGGGCATCTACGACCTCGCTCAATTCACGGCGAAGTGATGCTCTGCGACACGGGATGGCTCTCGCTGCTGCTGGCGGTCGTGGGGTTCGCAGCCGGGGCCATCCCTTTGAAGGACAACGGCGAATTCGTCATCGCCTGGAAGGCCCTCCAAGGCCCGAACCCCCCTTCGCCCCAAGGCCAGCACCGTGGCACAAGGTCTTGCCCAGAGTCATCCCACACTCGGGAGAAAGCGATCGCGCAGCGGCACGGGATTGCGACAAGGAAAGGGCGAAGCGGTGGCTGCCAGCCAATGGCTGTGCTTTCGTGGGAAAGTTGCCAACCACCGCTCCGTGGAAGCAAAGCCATCACAGAGGCGTTGTGGCGATTACAGCGACTGGCGGCGGGGTCAGGGCGGGCGCCTCGCCGCGGAAGTTCTGGCGTCTTTCGTGGACCTCCTGACGATCCACCACGACTTCTTCGGGGGCGCTGATGCCGAGGCGCACTCTGTCCCCCCGGATGGCCACCACGGTCAGGTGGATGTTATCGCCGATGACGATCTCTTCGCCGACCTTTCGAGTGAGGACCAACATACAGACACTCCTTCCTTCCTGGGATCACGTAAGAAGCCGCACCCGGTCTGCCCGACCGGGCAGTTCCAAGAGACATCTGTTTGGGGAAGGTTGTCGAAGACCGTCACCGTAACGGGCCTCTTGTCCCAGACAAGACAGGCGGCACAGTCCAGGTGAACCAGGCAGCGAGTGGTGAGTGGGGCACTGAAGCGATTTCAGTCCACATGTGGCATTGTTTACTTGCCTCTTCAGCCTGTCAACCCCAAAATCCTCTTCGCCGAATCTTTTTTCGTTCCTAACTCTTTGGCGGGCGGGACGAGCGGGGCACGGCTGGGCAGCTGGTCATCCCGCGGGTTCAGCCGCGGGATGCCCCGCAAGTCCTGCACGGTCCCGTCACCGCGGACGGTGCTCAGGAGGGGGTGCGGCCGCGAAAAGCGACGGCCACAGGGCGGAAATGACGACTCTCGACCCCTTTTTCGACCCTTTTTTCCTTATTCGCCGCCCACGTCCGCTGACGGCGGCGGCGGGAAAAGGCGTTGCAAAGAGCATGGCCAGGGCTACAATCGACCTTGAAAGGCCGACCGGATGCCCCAGAAGACCGTTGTTTGGGAACGAGCGGCCAACCGGGTGAAGCCATGACCCCCGCCTGCCGCAAGTGCCACCGGATCAACCCGCCCGTTGCGGCTTACTGCTACTTCGACGGCGTCTCGCTGGCTGGGCAGGCCGAGGCAGCGGCGGCCGCGCCGCCCGGCACCCACACCTTCCCGATGCCGTTCACCTTCCCGTCCGGCCGCGCCTGTCACAACTACAACGAACTGGCCCTCGCCTGCGTGGACGACTGGAGCGCCGCCCTCGCGGTGCTGCACAAAGGGCATCTGGAACGGTTCCTCGGTGGGGTGGGCCGCGTCGATCTGGCCGAGGCCGCGCGCGAGGCCGCGCGCTTCCCCGACCCCGACCGCGGACTCGACCAACTCCTCGACCGGCTGCCCGGCGACGCCCTCACCCCGCCGAAACTCGTCGTCAAGACGACGGCCTTCGACCTCGGTCCCCTGGCCGTCGGCTCCGAGCGTCGCCTCGTCCTCACCCTGGTCAACGGCGGCATGCGCTTGCTCTACGGCTCGATCGCTGTGGTGGACGCGCCCTGGCTAACGTTCGGTCCGGCCTCCCCCCGTGGCGAGAAGGTCTTTCAGTTCGGCGACCGCATGGACGTTCCCATCGAGGTTGCCGGCCATCGCTTGCGTGCCGGCCTCAAGCCGCTCGAGGGTCAAATCGTCGTGCAGTCCAACGGCGGCACGGCCACCGTCCTGGTCCGGGCCGCGGTCCCCACGACCCCATTCCCCGTGGGGGTCTTGCAGGGCGCCCTGACGCCGCGGCAGATGGCGGAGAAGGCCAAGGCGGCGCCGAAGGCGGCGGCGGCCTTCTTCGAGAACGGGGCCGTCGCCGATTGGTACCGGTCCAACGGTTGGACCTACCCGGTGCGCGGGCCCGTCGCTTCCGGCCTCGGCGCGGTGCAGCAGTTCTTCGAGGCGCTGTGCCTGACCAAGGCCCCCAAGGTGACCCTCAGCGAGCCGGGCCTCGAATTGCAGGGCCGCCCCGGCGAGGCGCTCAGTCACACCCTGTGCGCTCAAGCCGAGGAGAACCGCCCGATCTTCGCTTCCGCCGTCAGTGACCGACTGTGGCTCACTGTCGGTCCCGTCCGCCTGAAGGGCCGCTTCGCCCTCATCCCCCTGCTCGTCCTCTCGATCCCCAACTCCCCGGGCGAAACGCTCACCGCCCGGGTGACGGTGGAAGCCAACGGCAACCAGCGCTTCGTGGTGCCGGTGACGCTCGCCATCGGTGGCCGGCGCTCCCGCCGTCGCACGGACGAAGAGGACGATTTCCCGATGGTCCTGCCGGCGGACGAGGACGACGTACTGACAGTGCTACCCGCGGACGAGCCGACGACGGACCCGCCCCCGCCCGCCGAGAAAGACGACGACGAGGCGCCGCGGGACGGCTCGGACGGGACCCGCCGGAAGCGCGGGTCACGAAGGTGGGCGAGCCGAGGCGGCGAGGGATTTCCGTGACGCTTGACGCGGCCCCGTGCGTGTCCCCGGCCCTTGCTCAATCGAGCCGCGCCCCGCAGTCGGCACACCTGTACTCGGGCTCGGTCATCAGAAGGCCGATCCAGCACAGGGGGAAGAAGAAGATCAGGAGCACGGCGAAGACGACCCAACCGGTTTGTGAGATGACCCAGGTGGTGCGCGGCCGCGCCGTGCTGTCGCAGCGGAGGCATTCGACCCTCTCGGGACGGCGCTTCTTCTTGCGCTGCCGGGAGTGCGCGTAATAGCGGTGCTCGCGGTAGCACGCCGACGAGCAGAAGGACGACCCGCAATCCGAGCACGTCTGGACCCGCGCCCGACCGGTGAGGTTCAGGCCACACTCCAGGCAACTATCGTGACGGCTGGCCGGCTCGGCAGATCGCCTCGAAGTCCGCTCCTCCTCGACGGGCAAGACGTCCACCCGCCGTGGTGCCGGCGGCGCCGCGGGCGGCGGCGGAGGACTCGGCGGGGCTGGGGTAGCCGTCACCGCAGCCTCCTCGGTCGCCAGGATGGTTTTGTTGCCGGCGGGCGGCGGGGGCGTGGACGGTTGCGGGATCTGGAGGCGCTGGTCGCAACCGGGGCAGTTTAGCTTCTGGCCGGCGTAGCTGACGGGGGATTCGAGCGAGCGCTTGCAGCGAGGGCAGGTGTAGCGGATCATCGCCTCGGGCTCGGCCATGACCGTCTTGTTTTGCGGCGCGGCCGCCGAAGGCGCCGCCGCCGCGGTACGCGGGGCCCGTTCCAGCAAGGAAGGGGTCCGCTGCGGCGGGCGCGGGAAAAGACTGCGACAGGCCGGACACAGCACTTCCGGTTCGTTCGTACCGTCCGGCAAGCGGCAGACGTGCCCGCACATTGGGCATTTGGCGGTCGCGGTCATGGGCAAACTCCTCTCCGGTAAGGAGACGTTTATCGGCGCGACGAGTGCGCGTGGTAGTGATGTTCGCGGTAGCACGCGGCGGAGCAGAACAGCGACCCGCAATCCGGACACGTCTGGACGCGCGGGCGATCGGTGACGTCTCGGCCGCACTCCAGGCAATGCTCCCGGCGCGGCGGCGGCGGCGGCGGGGCCTCCGGTACGGCGAGGACGGTGGGGAGGAGTTCTTCCGGGACCGGGGCGGGAGGCACCGGCGGCGGCGACGAAGGCACGACCTGGACCGGGACGCTTGCGGGCGCCCTGGGAGGTTGCGGGATTTGCAGGCGCTGCCCGCAATCGGGACAATTCACTTTTTCGTTGGCCATCCGGGCCGGGGACTCCAGGCCTTTTTTGCAGCGCGGGCAGGAATAGCGAATGCTCGGCTCGGCCTGGGCCTGCGCGGCGCGGACTTGCGGCGTCGCTTCGACCGTTCCGGGCTTCTCGTCCGGGATCGGCCGGGCCTCCAACGACGGCGGCGACACCGAGCCGCATTGAAACAATCTCGAACAGGCGGGACACTGCACCCGTTGCCCGATCGAGCTTTCGGGCACGCGGCACCTGTGGCCACATAGGGGACAGGTAATAGTCATCAACATGAACGGCCTTCTCCCACGAGGACGGGATTGCGGCCAGCCCTCGTGTCCGCAGGGTGGTAAGGTCGGGCTTGAAGGTTCACATATTGTGGACGCCGCCTGAGAGACGGTCAAGCACATTCCGATCCGGTTCCGGGAAAAGCGCCCGGGGGCACTTGGCGAAGGTTTCCTGTCGGGATACATCGGCCCGTCACGCTCCGCCGATTGCCGCGATCGGGAGGGGAGCGCCTGGCAGACGTGCTCCCCTCCAGGTCGGGGCGAAAGCCATCGCTGGCGCGATGGCGGCCTCGCGGCGCTTTTTCCTTGCCCACCTCTTCGGCCCGCTGCTACACTCACCTCACCTCCTTCGCTGGCGCCGCCCGTGACGAGGCGGCCATCCCGTTCCCTCCCCCAAGGGAAAGGAGCCCGCTGTGCCGTACACCGCTCAGATTAGCCGCAGCAACCCGACCGCCCTGATCTTCCTGCTGGACCAATCCAGCTCCATGCTGGAGCCCTTTGGCGCCCAGCCCGACAAGAGCAAGGCCGCCGGCGTCGCCGACGCCCTCAACCGCCTGCTCCAGAACCTCGTCCTGAAGTGCGCCAAGGCCGACGGCGTTCGCGACTTCTTCCACGTCGGCATGCTCAGCTACGGCGGCCGCGTCGAGTCCGCCTTCGGCGGCGCCCTCGCCGGCAAGACCCTCGTCCCCATCAGCCAACTCGCCAACAACCCCTTGCGCATCGAGGTGCGGACGCGCCAGGTGGACGACGGCGCCGGCGGCCTGGTGAACGAGAAGTTCAAGTTCCCCGTCTGGTTCGAGGCGCGGCCGACGGGGCGGACGCCCATGTGCGAGGCCCTCCGCTGGGCCAAGGAAGGCTTGCAGATCTTTCTCGGCGTCCAGCCCAACTGCTACCCGCCCCTGGTCATCAACATCACCGACGGCCAACCGACCGATGGCGACCCCCGCGACGCGGCCAGCGCCGTGCGCGCCCTGGCCTCGAAGGACGGCAACGTCCTCTTGTTCAACGCCCACCTCTCGGACAAGCAGAATCGGCCCATCGAGTTCCCCCAGGACGAGTCGGGCTTCCCGGACAATTTCGCCCGACTGCTGTTCCGCATGTCCAGCGAACTGCCGCCGAAACTGCTGGAGGCCGCGAAGGGCGCCGGCTTCGCCGTCGGCCCAACGTCGCGGGGCTTCGTCTTCAACGCCGACCTGGTGGCGGTCATCCGCTTCCTCGACATCGGCACCCGCATGGCCCAGAGCGCTCGCTAACCCATGAGGCACCCCGCTGACCCGCCGATCCTCTGGCGCGCCCTGCGCCACCCCAAGGACGGCCACACCGAGGACGAGTGCGAGGACGCCTGGGCCGCTGACCCGGGCGCCGGCCGCTTCGCCGTCGCCGACGGCGCCTCCGAAAGTGCCTTCGCCGGCCTGTGGGCGCGGCTGCTGGCCGAAGGCTTCCTCGCCGCTCCCCGCCCGCGCGACCTTTCCGGGTGGTTGACCGAGGCCCGCAACCGCTGGTCCGCGGAGGTGATGGGCCTCGAACTGCCCTGGTACGCCGAGATGAAACGGGAGGAGGGGGCCTTCGCGACGTTCCTGGGGCTGAATGTCCGTCCAAAAGGACCGGCTCGCTCTTGCCGCTGGCAGGCGCTGGCTGTGGGAGATAGTTGCCTGGTTCGGGTGCGCGAGGATCGGTCGGTACGCGCGTTCCCGGTACGCGGTTCCTTGGACTTCGGCAACCAACCGCCCCTGCTCGGCTCGCGCCCGGGAGCCGCGTGGCCGCCCCGGCGCTGTTACGGTTCTCTGCGGCCCGGCGACCGGCTCCTCCTGATGACCGACGCGCTGGCGCAATGGTTCCTGGGCAGCCACGAGAACGGCGGCCGCCCCTGGGAGGCGGTGGCCTCACTGCTGGCCGCCGAGCAGCCGCAGGCGGCCTTCGCCGACTGGTTGGGTGAGCTGCGCAACCGGGGCGGTCTGCACAACGACGACGTGACCCTGCTAAGCATCGAACCGGGAAGGGCACCCGAGGAGTAACTCCCATCGGTTGGCCGCTGTCAGGGTTCACCAGGGCAAGCCCCCTACCGTTTGGTGCTGGCGGCCGCCTTCGCGGCGGCGCTGGTAGTGACCGCATTTATGCGGTCAGGGCCGCTCGACCCGATAAATCGGGTCACTACCAGCGCCGCCCCGAGGGCGGCCGCTAAACGAGGTGGCCGCATGACGACGCGCGTCCTCGGGCTGTTTGCGAAGTGGCCGGAGCCCGGCCGAGTGAAGACGCGCCTCGCCGCCGGCACGTCGTCGGCGTGGGCCGCCGACGTGGCGCTCGCCTTCCTGCGCGACCTCGTCCGACGGCTGGGGGTGGTCGGCGACCGGCGCGTCCTCGCCTTCGCCCCGCCCGACGCGCGTCCCCTCTTCGCGGATGCCGTCGGCGGGTCGTTCGCGCTGGTCCCGCAGCAAGACGGCGATCTCGGACGGCGCCTGTCCTCCTTCTTCAACGACCAGTTCGCGGCCGGTGCCGGGTCGGTCGTCGTCCTCGGCACGGATAGCCCGACGCTGCCGCTCACCTTCGTCGATCAGGCCTTCACGGCGTTGGCAGAGGCCGACATGGTCCTCGGGCCGGCGACGGACGGCGGCTATTACCTCGTCGGCTGCCGCCGCGGCGTCCCGCCGATCTTCGACGGTATCTCGTGGGGCGGCTCGACCGTCCTGGCGGAAACCGTCGCCCGCCTGGCCAACCCCGCGTCGCGCCTGGCGCTGCTGCCGCCGTGGTACGACGTCGATACCCTCGACGACTGGCGCATGCTGTGCGGCCACCTCGCCGCCTTGCGCCGCGCCGGGCTCGACCCCGGCGTTCCAGACACCGAAGCCCTCTGCCAAGCGAGCCAACCGTGAGCCACCCCGCCGACCCGTTCCCCATCGCGGCGATGCTGACCTCGCTGCCGCTCGACTTCGGGCCCGCGGCACGGCAGGCCGCCGCTCTCGGATTCCACTCGGTCGATGTCGTCGGCCTCGCCGAACGGCCCACGGAACACCTCGAAGCGCTCGCGGAGACCGGACTGCTCGTCTCCTGCGCGGCCGTCGGTCGCGGCCTCCCGGACGGAGCGGCGCTGGACTCCGCCCTCGTCGAACGGCGCCGCGCGGCCGTCGAGGAGGTTAGGCGACAGGTCGCCGACGCCGCCCGACTCGGGGCGACACACTGTTACGTCGTGCCGGGCCTCGACACCGGCGCCGATGGGGTGCGGCGCTTCGGGGATTCCTGTGTCCACCTGGCGGAGCACGCCGCGGGGCTGATGGTGCGGCTGTGTGTGGAGCACGTCCCCGGGCGGGCGCTGCCGACGGCGGCGGCGACCCTCGCCTGGCTGGCCGAACTGCGGCACGACAACCTGTTCCTGCTCCTCGACACCGGCCACTGCCTGATGACCGGCGAGGACGCCGCCGACGTGGTGCGCCGGGCGGGGCAGCGGATGGGTTACGTCCACTGCGACGACAACGACGGGGCCGGCGATCTGCACTGGCCGTTGCTGGTGGGGCGGCTGACGCGAGACGGGCTGCGCGAGCTTTGTCTGGCCCTTCGCTCGGTCGGCTACCGCGGCCCGCTGTCCCTGGAGTTGAATCCGGCCAACGCCGACCCGGTCGGGGCGCTGCGCGAGGGGAAGGACCTGCTCGAAGGGATCTGCCGTTTAGCGGCGGGTCGCAGACCCGCAAGTTGACGAACGCGCGCGAGTCTGCGACCCGCCGCTAAACAGGAGACAGGCGGTTTACACCCGGCCGTAGAGGTATTCGTTGAGCAGGTGGATGTGCTGCTCCTGGGCATGCACCTGCTGGGCGTTGAGGTCGCCGATGGACACCAGCCCCAGGAGTCGGCCGTCGCCGTCCAGTACGGGCAGATGGCGGATGCGGCGGTTCTTCATGACGCCGGCCGCCTCCTCCAGCGTCGTCTCCGGCGCGCAGCAGACCACCTCCGCCGTCATGACGTCGGCGACGCGGGTGGCGGTGGGGTTGCGCGCCTCGCCGACGACGCGGCGCAGCACGTCGCGCTCGGTGAAGATGCCGACCAGGCGGCCGGCCTCGGTCACGACGAGGGCGCCGATCTTGTGGTCGTTCATCAGCAGGGCCGCCTCGAGGACGGTGGCCCCAGGGCCGACCGACACGACGTGCGCACCCTTGTTGCCCAGGATGTTCTTGACTGTGATCACAGGTAGCTCCTTTCGGCCCCAGACGGGCCCATCGCCTGCCAGACGTGACCGGGCGCCGCCGGCGCCGGTGGCGGCGTGGATCAACCTTCCGTGACTTTATCGCCCCTCCCCGGACGAATGCAACGAATTTCCGGCGCGGCGGCCGCTCGAGCCTCAGCGTTCGTGCTATCGTGGAGGGCGCGAACGCTAAGCCGCAAGCGGCTGGGAGGATTCCGCCACCCATGGACCTGGCCCCCCTCATCGACGCCCTGTCGCAACCGTCCGCGTACCCGTTCCCCGTCGCAGACGTGCGGGTCATCCAGACGCACATCTCCGCCGTCTTCCTGGCGGGGCCGTTCGCCTACAAGATCAAGAAGCCGGTCAACCCCGGCTTTCTCGACTTCACCACCCTGGAAAAGCGACATCACTTCTGTGAAGAGGAGGTGCGCCTGAACCGCCGGCTGGCGCCCGACGTCTACCTCGGCGTCGTGCCGGTCGTCCGGGCCGGCGACTGTCTGCGCTTCGAGGGGCCGGGCGAGCCGGTCGAGTGGGCGGTGAAGATGCGGCGCCTGCCGGACGAGGCGACCCTGCACGAACGGCTGCAACAGGACGAGGTCGGTCCGGAACTGGTCGAGGCCCTCGCCCGCAAGATCGCCGACTTCCATCGGCGCTCGCCGGCGCCGGCCGCGTTCCGCACCGCGAGCGGTTTCGACGGGGTGGCGGGCAACATCCGCGAGGTGTTCGACACGGCCCGGCCGCAGGTCGGCGCGACCGTCAGCGGCGTCGTCTTTGGCCGGGTGCGGCAACTCGTCGAGGACCACCTGGCGCGGCTGCGACCGCTCATCGATGAGCGGGCCGGGCGCGGCCTGACGCGCGACGCTCACGGCGACCTGCACCTGGATCATGTGTACTTCTTCCCCGAGCGGGCGCCGCCGGACGACCTGGTGTGCGTCGATTGCATCGAGTTCAACGAGCGCTTCCGCTTCATCGATCCGGTCGCCGACGTCGCCTTTGCGGTCATGGACTTCGCCTTCCACGGGCGGCGCGACCTGGGCAACACCTTCGCGGAGGCGTACTTCCGCGCCGGCGGCGACGACGAGGGGCGCGCCCTGCTGCCGCTGTTCACCGCTTATCGGGCGGCGGTGCGCGGCGCGGTCGAGGGGATGAAGTTCGCCGAGGCCGAGGTGTCCGCCGCGGAGCGCGCCGCGGCCCGCGACAGCGCCCGCGGCCACTGGCTGCTCGCCCTCGCGGAGTTGGAGGAACCGGCGCGGCGGCCGTGCCTGGTCCTCGTCGGCGGGCTGCCAGGCACCGGCAAATCGACCCTGGCGAAGGCCCTCGCCGAACGGGCCGGCTTTCTGCGGGTCCGTTCCGACGAGGTGCGCAAGGCGCTGGCCGGCGCCGCCGAGGGTCAGCGACTGGCAGCGGACTTCTACTCGCCGGAATGGACGGAGCACACCTACGCGGAATGCCTGCGCCGGGCGGAGGAGCGGCTATTCGAGGGCGGCCGGGTGATGATCGACGCGACGTTCCGCGAGGAGAAGCGGCGGCGACGATTCCTCGACGCGGCGATGCGATGGGGCGTGCCGGCGCTGTGGCTGCTGTGCCAGGCCGACCCGGCGACGGTGCGCGAGCGGCTGGCGCGGCGGCTCGGGGACGTGTCGGACGCCGGCTGGTCGGTGTACCTGGAGGCGGCGACGCGGTGGGAGGAGCCGGCGCCGGCCACGCGGCGGCCGCTACGAATCATCCCGACGGACGGGGCGCCAGCCGACGCGCTCGAACGGGCCAGCGAGGCGCTGCGCCAGGCGGGACTCGCCTGATCCCGGACCCCGCCGCCGCGAGCGAGAGTTGAGCGTGCGCCGTTCGGCCGGGGAAGCGGCTGCGACAAGGAATAGTCGGCGGTTGGGCGGCCTGGTATGCTCAAGAGCATGGCCACCATCGAACAAACCCCTGCCCCAGGACTGACCCCGACCCCCCCGACCGGCGTGCAGCCCGGCGGCCACAGCCTCGCGACGCACCTCGAAGTCGCCTGGGGCCGGCTGCGCCGCGGCTTCCTGCGCTGCTTCCGCCCCGGCTACGTCCGGCGAATGGCCGAGAAGCGCCAGGGCCAGTGCGCCGACTGCCGCCACGATGTCATCGACAGTCGCGATCTGAAATTCTGCCGAAACGTCTGCGGCTACCATTTCGGCCGCGACGACGACCCGTACCGCCGCCGCGGCCTGTTCCCGCTGGCCCGCGCCGGCATCGCGGAGGTGGTCTTCTACAGTGCCCTGCTGCTCGGGCTCGCCGCCGGCTTCGGCGCCCTGGCGGCTGTCTTCCACTGGGGCTTCCTCGCCGGCACCATCGCCGCAGTTGTCTTGTGGATCTTCATCGTTTCGTTCTTCCGTGACCCCGAGCGCACGATTCCGGCCGACACCGAAGCGCTGCTGAGCCCGGCGGACGGCACAATCATCGGCGTCGGCGAGGTCGAGGAGCCGGACTTCCCTGGCGGCCGGGCGTTCCGCGTCAGCATCTTCCTGTCGCCGTTCAACGTCCACGTCAACCGCGCCCCGCGGACGGGCCGGGTGACGGCGGTGCGCTACTTCAAGGGGCGCTTCGTGGCGGCGACGCGCGGCGATTGCGACAAGGTCAACGAGCAGTTCTGGCTCGACCTGGAGGAGCCGAACGGCCGGTTGCTGCGGGTCAAGCAGGTGGCCGGCGCCGTGGCCCGGCGCATCGTCTGCTGGGCGCGGCCGAACGAGGAATTGAAGGCGGGCGACCGCTACGGGATGATCAAGCTCGGCTCGCGGACCGACGTGCTCATGCCGGCCGGCGAGCCGCGGGAGGTGCTGGTCAAGGCCGGCGACGCGGTGCGCGGTGGGGCGACGGTGCTGCTGCGCTTCCGCAACGGGGCCACGGGGTAATGCCGCGCTCGCTCACGGCGTCAGCGCGATGTCGAACTTCTGCTCTCCCTTCTCTACCGTACAGCTCAGGCCGTTGTCGGGATTGGCGTACTTGCGCGGCAGCGCCGGCGGCGCGGCCGGCGGTTGCGGCAGGCCGTGAAGTTCCTTAGTGACCAGGGAGGCCGTCCGCGGCATCGGCACGGTCGTCGCCAGGCTGGTCACGGTGACCTTGACGACGCCCAGGGGCACGCCGTCGCTGCGATACTCGCCGTCGGCGTTGATGTTGGCGACCCGCTGCACGTTGTTCTCGCCGAGGAAGGTGACGACGCCGCCGCGGACAGCAACGCCGTTGAGCGTCACCTGGCCGGAGACGGTCCCCTTGCTGTCGCAGCCGGCGGCGAGAAAGACAAAGGTGGCGAAGACGAGCGGCGCGCAGGTCCGGGCCAGGCGGCCAGGCCGCGTGCCGGGTCGGTCGGTCGGAAGCGAAGCTGTCATGGTTGGCTCAAGAACTTGGGCGGGGAAAAAGTCGAGGAAACGGGGCGGCCCTCACCACGCAGGACCGCCCCCACGGAAGAGTTACCAATCGGCGCCGAGGGTGTTACCGTCGGCGGGCTGGCACGCCGCCCACCAGGTGTTCGGGCTGACGCTCGGGCTGACCGTTCGCACGCTGCCGTCCATCATGCCGACGACCATTCCGCCCGGGTGCGGCGTGTTGGACGCCCACCAGTTGCAGTTGGCCTGGGTCGGCTGGACCTGGATCACTGAGTAGCTCGACCCATACAGGGCCCCGTAGACGTTGAAGATCGAGGCGTAGGGCCAGTAATACGACGAGGGGTAGTCGCGCAGCGAGTAGTTGCCGCCGCAGCTGGCGTACTGCTCTGCGAAACCGACCGTGTTCGAGGTCCCGTCGGGGATGTTACTGATGGTGAAGGCGGCCGCGTTCCAGGTCACGTTCGGCGTGGAGAAGAGGGCGTAGTTGTGCTGGTAATTCGACGCGGCCCAGCCGCTGGCGGTGATGCCGCCGTTGCCGGTCGGGTCGGACGGGCACAGGAAGCCCTTGAGCGGCAGGCCGTTCTGCGGCCAGCCGTAGCCGGCCGCGACCCCCTGCGTGTAGAGGTTGTCCTGCTCGACGTAGGGGAACAGGGCGAAGTTGAGGCTGCCCGTCACCGGCGAGACCATCGTGGACGGCGGCAACTGGTCGGCGTTGGTGCTGGCGTAGTTGTGCGTCGCGACCAGCAGCTGGTGGACGTTGTTGCCGCAGGAGATGCGGGCGGCGGCCTCGCGGACCTTCTGGACCGCGGGCACCAGTAGGCCGAGCAAGATCGCGATTATCGCGATCACCACGAGCAACTCGATCAGGGTGAAGGCGCGGCGGTGGCTGCGGTCGGTTCGTGCGTGCATGGGTGAAACTCCTCCGAGGGCGCGGACTCTCCGCGCAGGGGGCGGGTGCGGGAACATCGTGGTGCCGTCAGTGCCAGCAAGGGCGAGCGGTGGGGGCAGGTCAGCGGGGCCTGCCGACGGAGAGCTTCGGGCGGGTCCGAGGGGCGTTGCCGCGCCCCTCATTTCTTCCAACCCGCGGCCGGGGTGAAGGTTCCGGCCAAATCCCTGGGGATATCCTAATCCCGACCCCATGAGGTGGGGATGAGGCAGGTGTGAGAAAAGGCTGAGGGACCGAGGGCGCCGCGCCCTACACTATTCTCGGGCGTCGATGACGCTCGCTCACCGGAGGAATGCGACCCATGAACACCCTATTCAATTTCAACGCCGGGCCGGCGATGCTGCCGCCGACCGTCCTGGAGCAGGTCCAGGCCGAGTTGCGCGACTACCACGGCAGCGGAATGTCGATCATGGAGATGAGCCATCGCGCCAAAGACTATGAAGCGGTCAACGCCCAGGCGGAGGCGAGCTTCAAGCGGCTGCTCGGTGTCGGCGACGGCTACCGGGTGGTGTTCCTCCAGGGGGGCGCCTCGACGCAGTTCGCCATGGTCCCGATGAACTTCCTGTCGCCCGGGGCCGCCGCCGATTTCCTCCTGACCGGCGCCTGGGCCGAGAAGGCGCACGAGGAGGCGGCGGCCCTCGGTCCGGCGCGCGTGGCGGCCTCGACCCGGGCCGACGCCTACCGCCGCGTGCCGCGCCCCGACGAGATCGCCCTGGGCCCGGAGCCGGCCTACGTCCACCTCACCTCGAACGAGACGATCCAGGGGACGCAGTGGCACGCCTTCCCCGACGTGGGCGGCCGGCCCCTGGTCGCCGACATGAGCAGCGACATCCTCTCGCGCCCCATCGACGCCGGCCGCTTCGCCCTGATCTACGCCGGGGCGCAGAAGAACCTCGGGCCGGCCGGCGTGACGGCGGTGCTCCTTCGCGAGTCCTGGTTGGCAAGGGCGAACAAGGGCGTGCCGACCATGCTGCGCTACGCGACGCACGTCAAGAACAACTCGCTGTACAACACGCCGCCGACCTTCGGCGTCTACGTCCTGGGCCTGGTCCTGCGCTGGATCGAGGGGTTGGGTGGGCTGACGGCGATGGCGGAGCGCAACGCCCGCAAGGCCCAGCTCGTCTACGAGGTGATCGACGGCAGCGGCGGTTTCTACCGCGGCCACGCGGAGCCGGCGTCGCGCTCGCTGATGAACGTGACCTTCCGGCTGGCCACCGAGGTGCTGGAGACGCAGTTCGTGGCCCAGGCGCAGGCGGCCGGCATGATCGGCCTGGCGGGGCACCGCTCCGTCGGCGGCATCCGCGCTTCGCTCTACAACGCCGTCGGCCCCGAGGCGTGCCGGGCGCTGGCGTCGTTCATGAACGACTTCGCGGCGCGTCATGGGTGAGCAGTCGCTTGCGGTTTCGCGTTCGCTTGACAAGGGTGACGCGAACGCGAAACCGCCAGCGGCTGGCCGGCCCTGGCGCCGCCGGATATGATCGCCCCCGTGAACCGGCCCGTCGCCCCCCTCCCCACAGGACCGTCCCATGCACAACGCTCTGTCACTCGCGCGACTCGGCCGCGGCCTGCTCGCGGTCGTGGCCCTGGTGCTCGCCGCCCCCGCCGCGCGCCCGGCCGACGCCCAGCCGCCCAAGGGCTTCACCGCCCTGTTCAACGGCAAGGACCTTTCCGGCTGGCACGGCATGCCGCACTTCGACCCGTACAAGCTGGCGGCCACGCCCGGCCGCGAAGCCGTGGTGCTCGGGGCCAAATGGATGGACGAGGCCCGGAAACACTGGACCGTCGAAAAGGGCGAACTGGTCAACGACGGCCACGGCGCTTACCTGACCACCGACAAGGAATACGGCGACGTCGAATTGCTCATCGACTACAAGACGGTCCCCAAGGCCGACAGCGGCATCTACCTGCGGGCCACGCCGCAGGTGCAGATCTGGGACTACACCAAGGAAGGCGGCAAGTGGGACCTCGGCGCCGACAAGGGCAGCGGCGGCCTGTGGAACAACCGCAAGGGCAGCCCCGGCAAGGACCCGCTCGTCCTGGCCGACAAGCCCTTCGGCGAGTGGAATAGTTTCCGCATCCTCATGGTCGGCGAACGCGTCACCGTCTACCTGAACGACAAGCTCGTGGTCGATCACGCCCGGCTGGAGAATTTCTGGGACCCCAAGAAGGCGCTGCCGAGGAAGGGGCCGATCCAGCTGCAGACGCACGGCGGCGAGATCCGCTGGCGGAACATGTACGTCCGCGAAATCCCTTCGACCGAGGCCAACGCCATCCTGCGCGAGCACGGCGCGAAGGATTTTGCCGACGTCTTCAACGGCAAGGACTTCAGCGGCTGGGCCGGCCCGGTGGACCAGTACGAGGTGAAGGACGGCGCCATCGTGTGCCGGCCGAACAAGGGCGGCACGATCTACACCAGCGAGGAGTTCTCGGACTTCGTCGCCCGGGTCGAGTACAAGCTGCCGCCGGGCGGCAACAACGGCCTGGCCATCCGCTACCCCGGCAGCGGCGACACCGCCTACGTCGGCATGTGCGAGGTGCAGGTACTGGACGACACCGCCCCGCAATACGCCAAGCTCGACGCGCGGCAGTACAACGGCTCGGTCTACGGCATCGTCGCGGCGCAGCGCGGCTACCTGCGGCCGGTCGGCGAATGGAATTTCGAGGAAGTAACGGTCAAGGGCTCGACGATCAAGGTGGAGCTGAACGGCACCGTCATCGTCGATACCGACGTGAGCCAGGTGACGGAGTACATGGCCAAGAGCGCCCACCCCGGCAAGGACCGCACGTCGGGCCACTTCGGCTTCGCCGGCCACAGCGACCCGGTCGCGTTCCGCAATATCCAGGTCAAGCGCCTGGATAAGAAGTAATCCGATGTAATTGCTCCGTTTAGCGGCGGGTCGCAGACCCGCGCGGGTCTGCGACCCGCCGCTAAACGGTCGCGAAGACGCGGGCGTACTCTTCGACGGCCGGCCCACCCAACCGCTCGGCCATGTGCCGGTAGGCCGAGCGACGGTAGTCCCACTCCCGCGAGCGCGGCACCTGCTCCAGCCAGTCGTACAGGTGGATCCGGCACAGGTCGTCGAAGTCCTGGCGCGAAAGCAGGACCTCTTCGCCGCTCAGGCGGTCGAGGATTGGGTAGGGCCCCTCCGTCTGTTCGACGGCGCGGTCGAAGGAGGCGCGGTCCATGGCACAGTTGAGGTAGGCGAGTCGTTCCGCCCGTTCGCCGATCAGGGCACGCACCTCCGGGCGGCGGTCCAGGGGCAGCTTGAAACCCTGGAACTTCTCGGTGCCGTAGATCGAGTGGAACATCCCCGCCCGGCACAACTCCTCCGTGCAGCCCCGCACTTCCATGAGGCGGTACAGGCCGACGAGGTGAGCCAGGTAGGATTTCTCTGTGTGCGCGACCTGCGCGATGCCCAGTCCCGCCAGGAATTCGCTCAGGCGCTTGTATCCCTTGTCCATTAGGTTTCCCCCAGTGCCGTCTCATTCACGATAGCGATGAGGTTGTCATGGGTTTCCTCACCGTAGGTGGTCTCGCCTGGTTCCCCTGGGGCCTCGGCTGCGACTCCAACGGTTGAGGTTACGCCCGCGGTGAAACGGTTGCAACGACTTTCCCCAAAAAGCGCCGCCGCTAGCCGTCGAAACCGCGCCCCCAGAAGGCGTCCATCTGGAAAGACCGACTTGAGGAGTTGTTACTTCTGCCTTTGGCCAGATCGTAAGGAGCATTTCATGTCCTCACTGTGGTTGTTCGTTTACCGGCACGCCCTCGTGGTCCTCTGGGTGACGCTCCTGGCCTCCGCCCTCGTCTTCGGGGTGCTGCCTCCGGCCACAGCCCTGGGAGCCGGAGACGAGAGCAAACCCTTCATCGACGTCACCGAGGCGATGGGCCTGAAGGGCAATAACGGCGGGGTGGCCGCCTGGGGCGACTTCGACAATGACGGCTGGGTGGACGTGTGCATCGGCGGCGAGGTCTGGCGCAACGAGGAGGGGAAACGCTTCACGAAAGTGGCCAAGGTGGGGGGGCCGGCCATCTGGGGCGACTTTGACAATGACGGCTATCTTGACCTGTTCTGCTGGGAAAGCGGCAAGCTCTACCGCAACGTGAAGGGCCGCGAATTCGTCGAGGTGAAGTTCCCGCCGCTGCCGATGAAGGTCAGCGTGGGGGCCGTCTGGGGCGATTTCGACGGCGACGGCTTCCTCGACCTCTACGTGACTGGCTACGAGGCTAACGATGCCTACCAGCCGCACGCCATCTTCCGCAACCAGGGGGACGGCACCTTTGCCGAGATTTGGCGGACCAAGGACAAGCTGCAACCCGGGCGCGGCGTCACGGCGGCCGACTTCAACGAGGACGGCCACCTCGACATTTTTGTGTCCAATTATCGCCTGGAGGCCAACTTGCTGTGGCTCAACGACGGCAAGGGCAAGTTCACCGACGTGGCCAAGGACTTCGGCGCCCAGGGCAACCTGCGAATGGGCTGCTACGGGCACACCATCGGCTCGGCCTGGGGCGACCTGGACAACGACGGCCACCTCGACCTGTTCGTCGGCAAGTTTAGCCACCCGCCCGAGTACCAGGACCGCTCCCAGTTTCTGCGCAACATGGGACCGGACAAGAAGTGGCACTTCGAGGACATGACCAAAACCGCGAACCTGCGCTGGCAGGAGTCCTACGCCTCGCCGGCCCTGGGGGATTACGACAACGACGGCTGGCTCGACCTGTACTTCACCACGGTCTACCCCGGCGACAAGAGCGTCCTGTACCGCAACCGCGGCAAGTGGAAGTTCGAGGAGGTCAAGGACGGCGGCGGCCTGTCGTTGCCCCAGACCTACCAGGCCGCCTGGGCGGACTTCAACAACGACGGCCATCTGGACATGATCACCGGCGGCCGGTTGTTCCGTAACCCCGGGAACAGCAACCACTGGCTCAAGGTCCACCTCGAAGGCGGCGGCAAGGTGAACCGGGCTGCCATCGGGGCGCAGGCCCGGCTGCACCTCGACAAGGATACGCTTACCCGCCAGGTCGAGGGTGCCACCGGCCAGGGCAATCAGAACGACCTGACCTTGCACTTTGGCTTGGGAGCGCAAAAGGAGCCGATCCGCTTGGAAATCCGCTGGCCGGACGGCACGCGCCAGGAAGTGGACACGCCAGTGGACCGCACCGTCACGGTCAAGCGAGCGAAATAGCCCGAAAGATAGCGGCGACCCGGGGCGGGCATGGACCGTCGATCCGGGGCCAAGTGGCCGAGCCGTGCCTGCGCGGGGGCGGGGTAGGGCTTGGCGGGCTTGCCGGGGGCGGGGGAGGCGGTAGAATCACTGTCGGCCATGGTGACTGCTCCTTGAACCGTGTGTCACTGTGTTCACGGCCGGGGCGTTGCAACCGCTCCGGCCATTCTTCACCGGATTCTGCCTGGTGGAGGAGTGGGTGTAAACGATAGAAGGACGGAAACAAGAAATCGTCGTAAGTCAAGGGTCAGCAGTAACTTGGCGGCGTAGCTCAGCGGTTAGAGCAGGGTCTTCATAAGGCCAAGGTCGCTGGTTCAATTCCAGCCGCCGCTACTCTTCTAGCAGCGTTCACAGGGCGGATTCCAGGCTCCGCTAAGCCGCAAGCGGCTTGCGCTACAGACTCTTCTGGAAGTAGAAGAGACGAATGGCCCCTTTGGCTCCCCTTGAGAGCTGTCGGGCGGTTCCTTTCCGCGACTTGGTCAGGGCGCCGACTCCGTTTCGGTGGCCGGCGCGCCGTTCGTCGGCGGGGCCGCCGCTCCGCTGAACAGTTCCCGCATCGGTAGGCGGAACCCGGATAGGACCGGATCCGCATCGAGATCATCCGCGATGGTGAAGCCGCGCATCTTGTGCATCGATTCGTAGGCGACGACCCAGCCGAGCCGTGGGTAGACGAGCCAAACGAGTCGCACCCCCGCCTCCAGGTACTCCTTGACCTTTTCCTGAACGCTCTCGGCCACGTCGTTGGGGCTGATCACCTCGATGGCCAACTCGGGCACGACGGGCCAGGGATCGGTCGTCGGTGCGGGACGGTCTTCCGGCCAACGCTTGTAGGAAACGAAGGCCCCGTCGGGTCGGTGCTTGCGGCGCGACTTCGGCGTCAGGCCGAAAAGCGTCTCGGCGACGACTTCCCCGAGGCGGTGGCCCTCGGCGAAGACGCTTAACTTCACCACGAGACGCGAGGCGACGATCGACGCTTGGGTACTCATCGGGGGCAACTCCTCGTACTGCCCATCGACAATCTCGTAGAGAGCGTCTTCGGGCGGCACGGGCCGAGGCGGCGCGGCCGGATCCCAGGTGATGACGCTTGACATGGCCACTCCCCCGCGAGCACAGTTCCAAGACGACAAGCGCATTGTACCCGAACGCGCTCCGCATCTCATCACCCGGCGCCGGCCGCTTGCGGCCTGGCGTTCACTTCACGGCCCCGTCCGCAGGCACTCCAGCAGCAGCGGGTGCAGCGGCCCATTGCTCGCCAGGGCGTCCGGCGTGTACGGGTCGTAGTCACTGCCATCGACGTTGGTCACGATGCCGCCGGCTTCGCGCACCAGCACGACGGCGCCGGCCACGTCCCAGACGTGATTGTCAAACGCCCAGTAGCCGTCGAAGCGCCCCGCCGCGACGTAGGCCAGGTTGAGCGCCGTCGAACCGGTGCGGCGCAGCGAGCGCGTCCGCAGCGAGAAGTAGCGCCACCAGTCGAGGGTGCGCTCCTGCCCGCGCATGTCCGGGGGAAAGCCCGTCGCCAGTAGCGCCTCGTCGAGCCCAACGGTGCCGCTCGTGCGCAGCCGGCGGTCATTCAACCACGCCCCCAATCCCTTCGCGGCCGCGAACATCTCCTGCCGCGACGGGTCGTAGACCACCCCGGCCACCAGCTCGCCCGCAACCTGCAAGCCAATCGACACGCAGTAAAAGGGGCAGTCGTGGACGTAGTTGGTGGTGCCGTCGATGGGGTCCACGATCCACGTCGGCGGGGCGCCGGGGCCGGGGCGCTGGTGCTTCGCGTCCTCCTCACCCAGGAAGGCGTGCGCCGGAAATCGAAGGGCGAGGTACTCGGCGATGGTCCGCTGCGAGGCGAGGTCGGCGTCGGTGACCAGGTCGAAGCGGGCCTTCTCGCGCACCTCGAAGCGCTGCCGCCACTCCTCCAGCACCACGGCCGCACGAAGGGCCGCCTCGCGCGCGGCGTCCAGGTACTCGTTCAGGGATTCCGTCGCACTCATGTCCTCTTTCCTGGTCCAGAGTGTCAATGGCCTGTCAGCGGTTCGAGGTGGCGCAGGCGCACGTCCAGGGGCGGGTGCGAGGCGAAGTAGCCGGACAGGAGCGGCTCGGCGGCGCTCTCGGCGGCCAGCCGCACCAGCACGCGCCGCGCCCCGGCCGGGTCGAAGCCCGCCGCCCGCGCCGCCCGCGCCCCGAAGGCGTCGGCCTCCAGCTCCTGCTCGCGCGAGTACCCCTGGCGCAAGAGCGTGTTCAGCAGCGCCGCCACGTGCGGCCGCAACACCGCGCCGCCGACGGGCAGCCGGGCCACCACGCCGCTGAACAGGGTGTTGGCCATCAGCCGCTCGATCGCGTGCCGCTTGACGATGTGCCCCATCTCGTGGCCGAGGACGAAAGCCAACTCGGCGTGGTCCCAGCCGCAGACCTCGAGCAGGTGCCGCGTCACGAAGACAAAGCCGCCGGGCAGGGCGAAGGCGTTCACCTCGGGCGCCCGCACCGCCAGGAAGCGAAAGCCCCAGCGCCGGTCGCTCTGCGCGGCGGTCAGCTTCGCGGCGAGGTAATCGAGGTGCTCGCGCACGACCGGATCGGGGTCGTGCCCGAGCTGTTCGACGAACGCCCGTGCCAGGTCGCGACCCACCGCCTGCTCGGCCACGATGGCCTCGGCCTCGCTGCCCGTCAGGGAGCGAAGGACCCACTCGGCCTTGCGCACCTTCGGGCCGACCAGGCGCCCCAAGTTGTAGAAAAATCCAGCCATGTCGCCTCCTCCCCCGTATTGTACGGACCGGCGCCGGCCCCACCGTGTTCCCGCTCCGCACAGGCCCTGTGCCGATACTGTCACACTGGCACCGGCCTCGTCACCGGCCCGACGCCGAGCCGTCCCGAGGTGGGCAGCGCAAGTCGTTATGCCATCCTGGCTTAGCGCCGGAACAAGGGCAGCGGCTCCGGGGGGCCGTCGTTGGGTACGCAACTTGCACTCTCAGAAATCGAAAAGTGAGTAGTCAGCGCGAGCCGGAAGGCCGTCGGACGTGAGGCGGCCGGCAGAAAGAGAGGTGTGCCATGTTGGCGACACGCTGGCAGCCGTTCGGGGCGCTGTGGGGCGACATGGACCGGTTCCGCGAGGAGATGGACCGCCTGTTCGGGCGGCCCGTCATGGCCGCGGACCCGGAACTCGCCGCCTCCCCGCCGATGAACGTCTGGGAGGATGAGCAGAAGCTGTACGTCGAGGTGGAAGTGCCGGGGCTGAAGCTCGAGGACCTGCGCATCGAGATCACGGAAGGAAACGTGCTGACGATCCAGGGCGAGCGGAAAGCGCCGGAGGTGGCCAAGGGCGCCTGGCACCGCCAGGAGCGGGGCTTCGGCAAGTTCGCCCGGGCCCTGGAACTGCCGTACCCGGTGGAGGCGGAGAAGGTCGAGGCGAAGTTCGTCAACGGAGTGCTCTTCGTCAGCCTGCCCCGGGCGGAGGCGGCCAAGCCCCGGCGCATCCCGGTGAAGGGAGCCTGAAGCCACGGACCCGGGGTGCAATGCCCCGCCTGCCGGACGGCAGGCCCCGAGGCGGCGCCCTGACCGCGGAGCCGGTCAGGAGCGCGTACCGTTTGCTTGCCCCCGACCCCCGCGAGGGAGCGGGCGGGGCCGGGGGCCTATTCGAGAGGAGGTCAAGCCATGTTTTCCTTAACACCCAGGAAGACGAGAGAAAGGAGCACTGCGACCGAGCCGGGGCGCGGCGAGTACCCGCTGGCCCGGATGCGGGACGAGTTCGAGACGCTGTTCAACCGCTTCTTCGGCAACCTGCCCCTGGCCGGGGACGGTTGGGACTTCGAGCACGGCTGGGCCCTGGACGTCGATGACGCCGGCAAGGACGTGGTCGTCCGGGCCGAGGCGCCGGGCTTCGAGGCCAAGGACTTCGAGGTGGAGATGAGCGGCAACGTGCTGCACATCCGCGCCGAGCAGAAGAAGGAGGAGAAAAAGGAAGAGAAGGACAAGGGCGGCTACAGCGAGTGCCGCTACGCCCGCTTCGAGCGATTCGTGACGCTGCCGGAGTACATCGACCGCGACAAGGTGGAGGCCAGCTACCGCAACGGCGTGCTGGAGGTCCGCGTGCCCAAGACCGCCGAGGCCCAGGCCAAGCGGATCGAAGTGAAGGCGTGACGCCCCGCCATGACCGGCCCCCCGTGGGCCGCACCGACCGGACCAGTCCCCTGAGCCCGGGAGGTGCGGCCCTTTTTGTGGACCTCTCGCCAGGGGCTCGAACGCTCCTTTCCCTCATAGTGGCGGGAGCAGCAACCGACTTGCTGTACGGCAAGTCGTCCCTTCTAATGTAAGGACAACTTGAGCAGAAGTTAGACGCCCGTCGAACGGGCCGTCGGTCCCGCCAGCGCGTCGGCCAATTCCATGAGTACCCATTCGGTCGTCACCAGGCGCCCGGTGAAGCCGTCGAGATTGGCGGTCACAACCGCAGGGGCGTTATCGCGCGGGTTCAGCCAGGCGACCAGGGCGAAGGTATCGGCGAAGACGGTCATCGCTTCGGCGTCCCCAGGCGATAGTGGTCGTGTTGCTCGGCCAGGTCTGCCGGCAGATCGGGCACCGCCCCCTTGAACTGGGCGAACCGTTCGCCGAACGGCTTTGGCTGTTCGACAGGGGCCGGGATGATTCGCACGCGCGTCCCTTCGGGCAACGCAGTCGCGTCGTCCGGCACGATGACACCATTATGAACCACGCCTTCCAGTTCCATGACGCACCTCGGGGGAAAGGGGGCGGGAGTAGAAGAGCACGATTGTCGATCCTTGTATTATTCGACTCGCGACCCCTGTTCTTGCTCGTTAGGCGGCGGTCTCACCTTCTGTCCCTGGGTGCTGTGGTGGGTGCGAGATGAGCCGTTCGCGATGACGTTCCTGGAGTTGGCGGTAGTGTTCGACCAACTTCCGGGGATCGTGACCGACCAAGGCGGAGATGCGGCGCCGCGCGTCGCGCACGGCTTTGATGGTTGGGTCGTCCTTCATCATGACTCTGTTTCTCCGAGCAATTCCAGGGGCGTGACCAACGACGGAACGAACAGTCCCAGAATCCCATTGACACGACGAATATGGGCAAACTTATTGGCGTTCGCGAGATGCCGACAGTTCCACGTCAACAGAAAATCGCATCGGTGATACGAGGCGAGCGCCAGATGCAAAGCGTCACCAGCGGGATCGGCCGGCATGACGTGGTGCTTGATGGACGCATCGACGATGTCCCCAATGGCCTCGTCGATGGCCAGCAGGGGGACCGCCTCAATCAAAGCCAAAGCGTCGCCTTTCTCTGGAAACTCGCCGTTCTCCAATTCGTCGATGACGGCTTCACTCGTCACGAGATCGAAGTCGGATCGGCGATCGTTCCACCACTCGCGCGTCCATGCGCGGCGCGCCAGCATTTCAGGCTCGGTGCGCACCTCGTGGTAGAAGCTCGGTATCGTGGTTTCGATGTAGACGCGACGATTCATGTCGCCCCTCGGTCGCTATTGCTCAATCCGGACGGGAGTCGAATAGGCAGCGAAGCAGCGAGAGCCCACGTTCTTCGGCCCGGCACGTGGCGGGGTCTTTGAGCAAGTGGCCCTCTTCCCAGAGCAGGGCCTGGAGGAAGTCCTCCTCGGCCGGGCTCAGGACGTGCATCCCAGGGCGGGGGCTGGCCATTGGGGCTCCTGTCTCGGACTCGCTTCACATCGGATGCATTATACTCAAGCGGTGGCGCAGCGTCGCGGGTGGTGTCGGCTGCCCGGGGCCCGGCCGATTCCTGTTTGCGCGCCGGGGACACCGCAAGCGACACACCCTCCGTACGTTGGGCTTGCGGCGTAGAATGGAAAGAGACTACCTTGCGCTCCGGCGGACCCCGAACTGGGCTGCCTCACCCAAACGTTTCCAGCGAGGAGCAAATGAGCACGACGCCGACTGACACCGACCGGCAGCAGAGCTTTGCCGAAACCGCCCTGCGCCTCGGCGGCAAGAGCGAGGAGGAGGCCCGGCGGATGGGGGCCGTGGACCGGGCCGACGAGCAGGTCGAGCACATGTTCGCCCCGCAGTACCAGACGGTCAACAGCCCCGTCCACAAGGCCGCCTGGGAAAAGCGCGTCCCCATCGAGCTGTTCATGCCGCCGCCGCTGCCGGCGTCGGCCCCCTGCGACGGCGCCATGGACCGGTCGTTCGAGGTCGTCCGCCGCCACCGCGAAGCCGGCACCCTCTTCGACGAGCACAAGAAGATCTCCACGACGGTGCTCGGCGACCTGGCCCAGGCCGGCTACTGGGGCATGCTCATCGACCCGAAGTACGGCGGCCAGGGCGCCCCGTTCCAGCGTTTCACCCGCTTCCTGACGCGGGTCGCCGTGCAGGACGCGACCTGTGCCGGCCTGGCGTCGGTCCACGGCTGCATCGGGGCGGTCGATCCGGTGCGGACGTTCGGCAGCCCCGAGCAGAAGGCGCGCTTCCTGCCCCGCCTCGCCAGCGGCGAGGCCCTGTCCGGCTTCGCCCTGACCGAGCCCGGCGCCGGCTCCGACCTGACCGCCATGCGCACCAGGGCGGTCCTCGTTGGGGACCATTACGAGGTCACCGGCGAGAAGCTGTTCATCACCAACGCGGTGCCGGGGCGCAGCGTCGGCCTGGTGGTGAAGATCGACGAGAAGCCGGCCGTCCTCGTCGTCGAGCTGCCGCGCGAGGAGAACGAGCAATTCCAGATGGTGAATTACGGCCTTTACGCGCTGAAGCACACCTGGAACCGCGGCCTCAAGTTCAACCGCCTGCCGGTGCCGAAGGAAAACCTCCTCGTCCCCAGGCAGGGCGACGGTCTGACCATCGCCTACCACGGGTTGAACCTGGGCCGGCTGTCGCTGTGCGCCACGGCGGCCGGCAGCATGCGGGCGATGCTGGCGAACCTGCTGCCGTGGGCCCACTTCCGCCGCACCTACGGCGCCCCGATCGAGACGCGCGAGCTGGTCAAGCGGCGCGTCGCCCGGATGGCTGGCCTGATCGTCGCCTGTGACGCCCTGACGGCCTGGGGGAGCTACCTGATCGACCAGGGCTACCGTGGCGAGCTGGAATGCATCGTCGCCAAGATCTTCGGCAGCGAGGCACAGAAGGAAGCGGCGATCGAGTTGTTCATGAAGACGCACGGCGGCCGCTCGTTCCTGCACGGCCACACCTTCGGCGACAACGTCCACGAGTTGCTGGCCCCGTGCATCTACGAGGGCGAGGGCGAGGTCCTCGGCCTGGCGTTCTTCAAGTCGCTGCTGAAGGAGCACGGCAAGCAGTTCTTCGAGCCGATCGGCAAGGCGTTCCAGGCTGCGGGGATCGCGAAGCCCAACCTGGCGAATCCGCGGCACGCCTGGGTCGTGAAGCGTGAACTGTGGGCTTACACGCGCTGGCTGGTGGGCCAGAAGTTCGGCGGCCGGCAGGTGGACTCCGTTCCCGGCATCGACCCGCGCCTGGCCGGCCACCTGTCGTTCGCGCAGGACCAGTTCGGCAGCTTCGGCCGCGAGATTTCCGCGGCGATGGCCAAGCACCAGCTGAAGCTCGCCGACCGCCAGTGCCGCATGGCCGAGCTGTCCAGCCGGGTGCAGGACACCATCACCCTCCTCGTGACGGCCCTGCACGCCCACCAGAAGCGCGACGAGGTGACGACGGCGGCGGCCGACATCGTGTGCCAGGACCTGCGCCGCAAGCTCACCGGCGAGCGGCCGTCGGACGCCTACTTCCGCGACCTGTCGAAGCTGGCCGATACGATCGTCGGCGGCGGCTTCGAGGCCATCGCGGGGGCGCCGGTGGCCGAAATCCTCATGAAGTACCCGCAGTGAACGGGTATCATCGTTGAGCGGCCGCTCAACGAGGTACCCCATGTTCCAACCCGACGAAGCGTTCGCCCGGGAACTCGACGCCGCCGACCCGCTCGCCCGCTTCCGCGACCAGTTCCACCTGCCGCGCCGACCCGACGGGGCGCCGGCCCTGTACTTCTGCACGCACTCGCTCGGCCTGTCGCCGAGGGCCGCGCGATCCTTCGTCGATCAGGAATTGACGCGCTGGGCCGACCTGGGCGTCGAGGGGCACTTCCAGGGCGACCCGCCGTGGTACACCTATCAGGATTCGCTGCGGCCGCCGCTGGCCCGGTTGGTCGGCGCCCGGCCCGGCGAGGTGATCCTGATGAATGGTCTGACGGTCAACCTGCACCTGCTGCTGGAGACGTTCTACCGCCCGACGGACGAGCGCCACGCGATCCTGCTCGACTCCCCGCCGTTCCCGTCGGACCTGTACGCCGTCAAATCGCAGCTGGCCCGCCACGGCCGCGACCCGTCGCGGGCGCTGCTGACGGTCCGGCCGCGCGCCGGCGAGTATCGGCTCCGCCACGAGGACATCGAGGAGCGGCTGGAGACGCACGGCCATGAGATCGCCGTCGTCGTCTGGAACGCGGTGAACTTCCTGACGGGTCAGTTCTTCGACGTGCCGAGCCTGGTTGCCGCGGCGAAGCGCCAGGGTTGTGTCGTGGGCCTCGACCTGGCCCACGCGGTCGGCAACGTGCCGCTGGCCCTGCACGACTGGGGCGTCGATTTCGCGGTGTGGTGTACTTACAAGTACCTTTGCGCCGGCCCCGGGGCGGTCGCCGCTTGCTTCGTTCACGAGTCGCACGGCAAGAACACCAGTCTGCCGCGCCTGGCCGGCTGGTGGGGCAACGATCCGTCGCAGCGCTTCCGCATGCAGCTGGAGCCGGACTTCCAGGCGAAGGCCGGCGCCGACGGCTGGCAGATCAGCAACCCCTCGGTGCTGGCCGCCGCCCCGCTACGGGCCTCGCTTGCCCTCTATGAAGAATCCGGGCTGCCTGCCCTCCGCGCCCGCTCCCAGAAGCTCACCGCCTACCTGGAGTACCTGCTGGAGCGATTGCCCCCCGGTCGGGTCGAAATCATTACGCCCCGCGATCCCGAGCGGCGCGGCTGTCAACTGTCGCTGCGCGTGCGCGAGGGGGCGCGGGAACTGCTCAAGGCGCTGGTCGGAGAGGGAGTGTTCGCCGACTTCCGCGAGCCGGACGTGATTCGCGCGGCGCCGGCGCCGCTGTACAATACGTTTCACGAGGTGTGGGCTCTGGCGCAGGCGTTCGCGCGACATGTCGTCTGAAGGGAGGGTGGATCAATGGCCGAGAGACGAACGACGGCGAAGAAGGGCTGGCGGCCGAGGAAGCCGAAGACGCGGAAGGCGACGATCGAGGTGCTCGTACCACCGCCGCCGTCCCCGCTGCGCGGCCTGTTGCCGACCCCGCCGGAGGTGGAAGAGATGGTGGAGAGCTGTTTCAAGGATCGTCCGGCGAGTCCCGCATATCGACTCCACACGACGGAAACCATGAAGTTGCAGTACTACTTCTCCGGACACGAAGTCGCATACCGGGAGACGCCACAGGGGCACGAGGTTCTCGCTGTCGGCTCAACAGAAGTCCGGCGGCTGATCAGGAAAGGCTCGGAGGAAGAATTGCACGGCGTCATCTTCGCGGTGGCGGACCTATGGTGAGTCCGCGCGTGCTCCGCGTACCGCTGGAGTCCTACCGAGTTCCCGGAATCAACGAAACGCTAATCCGGGTGATCCTGAAGCTGTCCGTTCGGTCGGCGCAAAATCGGTTCAACGAGGTGCGATTCCAGTTCGATAGCGCAACGTCGATCTGTTCAATGCCCGTCGTCAGGGCGGTCGACCTTGGCGTCGTGATGCCTCACAAAGCCGTCGAGTTGTCTGTGAAGACTGCGGGGGGCGAAAAGAAGCAGATGCGGCGGCAGGGGCACATCCAGGTTGTGCTCCCCGCACTTGGCGAAGACGTGTTCGACTGGCCTTGTCACTTCGTGGAAGGGGCTGCCATGACGGAGACACCGTTGTTGGGGCTCGTCGGCGTTCTCGACAATCTTCGCCTGACTCTCGAAGGCAAGTATGCCCTCGAAGCCCCTCACGGCTGGCTGCTTGTGGAGCGAGCTCAGTGACGCTCTACGACATCACCCCGCCGATCACTCCCTACCTGCGCGTTTGGCCCGGCGACACGCCGCCGGCGCGCGAGGTCCTCCTCGACATGCGCCGCGGCGACGAGATCACCCTTTCGACGCTGCGTACCACCGTCCACCTCGGTGCCCACGCCGACGCCCCCAGCCACTACGGCGCCGACGCCCCGCCCATCGACCGCCGCAGTCTCGATTACTACCTCGGCCCGTGCCAACTGATCCGCCTCCCCGTCGCGCGCGGTTCCTGCGTCACGCCGGCGGTCATCACGACGCCGATCACCGCGCCGCGCGTCCTGCTCGACACCGGCACCCACCCGGACCCCGAGCTGTTCCCCGAGGACTTCGCCGCCCTGTCGCCGCAGCTGGTCACGTGGCTCCACGAGCGCGGGGTGCGCCTGGTCGGCATCGACACCCCGAGCGTCGATCCGTTCCCGTCGAAGGAGCTGCCGGCGCACGAGACGTTCCTGAGGCACGACATGGCCATCCTCGAAGGACTGATGCTCAAGGATGTCCCGGAGGGGATATGCGAACTGATCGCGCTGCCGCTGCGTCTGGTGGGCTTCGACGCCAGCCCGGTGCGCGCGGTGCTGCGGGCGCTGCCGTGAGGGGCGATACCATGCTGCCGAGTGTGCGAGCTTTCCTGTCCGGCATTATCGACTACGCGGGTCTGTTCCCGCCGGCGAAGCTGCCTCTAGATCAGGCGATCCGCAACTACGCCGAGTATCGCGCCGGCTCCGACGCCTGGATGTTGGGGCGGTTCGTCGTTCCCGTGGCCCGACTGGCTGAGTTGGAGGCTCACGCGGGCTTGTTCCAGCAGGGAGCGCCCTGGGTCTTTTCGGCATTGGGGCAAGGGGGGGACACATTAGCAGAGTTCGTGGCGGGTCTGGACGCCGACCTGGACGCGATTACCGCATTCCAGGAGCGGCATGGTGAGCGTGTTGTTGTCGATGTGATTGAACTGCGCTTACCGCGATGGGAGAAGCAGACATGGACCTTTTGGGATCTGGCGGAGGCGACCGGCTCGTTCGTTACCTCGCCGTTCCTGCCGGGCCTGACGCCGGTCTTTGAACGGCCGCTGAGCCCGGACTGGCGTTCTTCGATCCTCTCAGCCATCAATTTCGCCGACCAGATGCGGCCGACCGGCTTCAAGCTGCGCTGCGGCGGGCTGGAGGCGTCAGCGATCCCCAGTCCCGAGCAAGTGGCCCTGGCAATTTACTATGCTATCGATTGCGGTGTGCCGCTGAAGTTCACCGCCGGCTTGCACCACCCGATCCGCCACTTCAATAGCGGGGTCCAGGCGAAGATGCACGGCTTCCTGAACGTCTTCGGCGCGGCCGTCCTGGCCCGTGTCCGAGCGTTTCGGCTCGCCGAGGACCAGTTGCGCGAGATCATCGAGGACGAAGACGCGGCGCACTTCGCCTTCGATGAGACGGGGTTCCGCTGGAAGCAATACCATGTGCCGACGGACACAATCGTAACGGCTCGCCGCTGGTTCGTACTTTCCTTCGGCAGTTGCAGCTTCGACGAGCCGCGTGACGATCTGCGGGCGATGGGCATTCTCTCCTGATTACGGAGTGTCTGATGGACCCCACAACCGATCCTGCTCTGCGCTCCTGGGTCCTCGTCGCCCCGGAGTCGCACTTTCCCATCCAGAACTTGCCCTACGGCGTCTTTCGACGGCGGACGGGCATTTCCCCCCATGTCGGGGTCGCTATTGGCGAATACGTCCTCGACCTGACCGAGGTCGAAAAGGCCGGGCTGCTCGAAGCGCCGGCGCTGTTGGGGGGCAGCGTCTTCGGCCGGGGCCGGCTCAACGACTTCATGGCGCTGGGCCGCCCCGCCTGGCGCGACGTGCGGGCCGGCCTGAGCCGCCTCCTTCGCCACGACGAGCCGTGGCTCCGGGACGACGCCCTGCTCCGGCGGAGCGTCCTGGTGCCGATGGCCGAGGTGGAGATGCTCCTCCCCGTGGAGATCGGCGATTACACCGACTTCTACTCCTCGCGCGAACACGCCACCAACGTCGGCACCATGATGCGCGGCGCGGACAACGCCCTGCAGCCGAACTGGCTGCACCTGCCCGTCGCCTACCACGGCCGCGCCTCGTCCGTCGTCGTCAGCGGCACCGACCTGCGCCGGCCGAAAGGACAGACCAAGGCCGACGACGCCCCGGCGCCGACCTTCGGGCCGACCCGTTCGCTCGATTTCGAGCTGGAGATGGGCTTCTTCATCGGCCCCGGCAACCCGCTCGGCCATGCGATTGCCATCGAGCAGGCGCCGCAGCATATTTTCGGGATGGTCCTTGTCAACGACTGGAGCGCCCGCGACGTCCAGCGCTGGGAGTACGTCCCGCTCGGCCCGTTCCTGGCCAAGAACTTCGCCACGACGATCTCGCCGTGGGTCGTGACGCTCGACGCCCTGGGGCCGTTCCGCACCGCCGGGCCGAAACAGGACCCGGCCCCGCTGCCCTACCTGCGCAGCCCCGGCGACTGGGCGTTCGACGTCCATCTCGAAGTCCACCTGCAATCGAAGACAATGGACCGGCCGCACGTCGTCAGCCGGTCGAATGCGAAGTCCCTGTACTGGAACGTCTGCCAGCAGCTGGCGCACCACGCGGTCAACGGCTGCAACCTGCGGGCGGGCGACCTGCTGGCCTCGGGCACCATCAGCGGGCCGACGCCGGATTCTTACGGCAGCCTGCTCGAACTGGCGTGGAAGGGGACGAAACCGATCGAGCTGCCGAATGGGGAGAAGCGCGTCTTCCTGCAAGACGGCGACCGCGTGACGCTGACGGGGTGGTGCCAGGGACAGGGCTACCGCGTCGGCTTCGGCGAGGCGACGGGGCGCGTGCTGCCGGCGCTGCCGTGAGGTCTGGCGGAGAGGGGTCCGGTGAGCGACAATGTTTAGCGGCGGCTCGCAGAGCCGCGCGGGTCTGCGACCCGCCGCTAAACGACGACCCACCGGAGTTCCCTCATGCGCTCCCCGCGCCTCCTCCTGCCCGCTCTCTGCCTCCTTCTCCCGTCATCCCTCCTTGCGGCGGACGACAAGCCGAGGACCGCCGAGCAGCTGGCGGCCTCGGCGCGGAAGTCGGTCGTGATGATCCTCGCGGCCGGCCGCACCGGCAAGCCGGAGGGGGTCGGCACTGGCTTCGTCGTCGGCGACGGCCTCATCGCCACCAACATGCACGTCATCGGCGAGGCGCGGGCCATCACCGTGCAAACCTCCGACGGCAAGCGCCACGAGGCCACCACCGTCCACGCCACCGACCGCGGCGCCGACCTGGCCGTCATCCGCATCGACCTGAAGGCCCTGCCGGCCCTGGAGCTGGGCAACTCCGACGACGTCAAGCAGGGGCGCGAGGTCGTCTCGCTCGGCAACCCGCGCGGCCTGGAGTACAGCGTCGCCCACGGCGTCGTCTCGGCGCGGCGCGACATCGACGGCCGGGCGATGATCGAGCTGCGGATGCCGGTCGAGCCGGGCAACAGCGGCGGGCCGCTCCTGGACACCAACGGTCGGGTGCAGGGCGTCGTCACCCTCAAGTCGGCGGTCACCGACAACCTGGGCTACGCCATGCCGATCAACGCCCTGAAGCCGCTGCTCGACAAGCCGAACCCCATCCCGATGGCTCGCTGGCTGACCATCGGCGCCCTCGACGCCGACGAGTGGACCACTCTCGGCGGGGCACGCTGGCGGCAGCGGGCGGGGCGCATCCTGGTCGAGGGCCTGGGCAGCGGCTTCGGCGGCCGCTCGCTCTGCCTGTCAAAGTCGGCGCCGCCAAAGGGGCCGTTCGAGGCAACCGTCACCGTGCGCCTCGACGACGAGTCGGGCGCCGCCGGCCTCGTCTTCCACGCCGACGGCAAGGACAACCATTACGGCTTCTACCCCTCGGGCGGAGGGCTGCGTTTCGTGCGCTTCGAGGGGCCGGACGTCTACTCCTGGCACATCCTCAAGGAGATGCGCAGCGACGCCTATCGCCCCGGCGAATGGAACACCTTCAAGGTGCGCGTCGAGAAGGACAAGCTCTTGATGTACTGCAACGGCAAGTTGGTACACGAGTCGGACGACAAGGGGCTGACCGAGGGGAAGGTCGGCCTGGCGACGTTTCGCGGCACCAAGGTCGAATTCAAGAATTTCCAGGTCGCCGATAAGGTCAAGACGGCCCTCGTCCCCGCGGGGCTGGCGGAGCGCGTGGCGAAGTCGGTCAAGGACATCCCGACCGACGCCCTCCCAAAGCCGGACCTGGTCGAGAAGCTGATCCCCGACGGCGACGCGGGCATGGCGATGCTGCGCGAGCGGGCGCGGTTGCTGGAGCAGCAGGCGGTACAGCTGCGAATCCTGGCGCGGGAGGTCCATCACCAACGCACCCTGAAGGAACTGGCCCGTGCCGTCACGGGCAAGGAAGACGACATCGACCTGCTCCGCGCGGCGCTACTCATCGCCCGCCTGGACAACGAGGAGCTGGACGTCGAGCACTACCGCAAGGAAGTCGAGCGCATGGCCCGCGAGACCGGCGCCGGCCTGCCCAGGGACGCCGACGAGGCCGCGAAGCTCGCGGCGCTGAACAAGGCGCTGTTCCAGGAGCGCGGCTTCCACGGCAGCCGCGGCGACTACTACCACAGGTCGAACAGCTACCTCAACGAAGTCATCGACGACCGCGAGGGCCTGCCGATCACGCTGTCGGTCCTCTACATCGAGGTGGCCAAGCGCCTCGGCCTGAAGGTCGTCGGCGTCGGCTTCCCCGGCCATTTCCTGGTGCGCCACGTCCCGGCCAAGGGAGAGGCGAAGCTCATTGACGTGTACGAGGGCGGCAAGGAGATGACGCGCGACGACGCCGACAAGCGCGTGGGCGCCCAGTACGACCGCCCCTTGCAAGAAGAGGACCTGGCGGCGACGGGGACAAAGGCCATCCTGGTGCGGATGCTGCAGAACTTGCTCGGCCTGGCGCAGAGAGACGAGGACATGTTCGGGGCGCTGCGCTACCTCGACGCGATCGTGACCATCACCCCGGAGGCCGGCCGCGAGCGCTGGATGCGGGCGCTGCTGCGCTACAACACGCGCCAGCGCGAGGGGGCGAGGGAGGACGCCGACTGGCTCGTTGAGCACCACCCCAAGGGGATCGACCAGAAGCTCGTCCAGGAACTCCGCGAGCGACTCAATCAGGAGAAGTGAAGTGGCAGCGTCGAGTGGCAAGCCGGCGGAATCACTTACTTCGTCGTAGCTCCGGTGGGGAGTGATGCGCCGGGGCCGTTGGGGGCGGGAGGGGCGGTGGACACCGGGCCGATCATCTCGTTCAGGACGTCACCGGCAAACCGCCCTTCCGCGAGGGCCACGTCGGTAATCATCTCGATGACCCGCTGCGGATAATCGCGGCCCCCTTCCCTTTGTGGGACAACGACCACGGGGGCCTCGTCATCCTGTGACGGCCCCTCGAATGGCAGAAGATACGGCTGTTCGGGCGGCAAAGGCTTCCAGCCGCGCCGCACCAGGTAGGCTTGCGCGTCGCCGGAGCGCACCTGGACGACACGCGGATCGATCCACGGGTTACGGAACTTCATGGCCCTCTCCTTTGGCGCGTCTGCGCCAGGATGCCCTTTACTGCCTCGACCGAGAAGATGTTCTCGCGCGGAATGGGGATCCGCACGGTTGTCGTTGACGTCGTTGGCGGGTAGCCCTCGAGATTGATCCAGTAGGCGCAGTGCCGGAGGAGCAACTCTTCTTCAGACTGGACGAGCCATTGCCCTGGGTCATCGGGGAGAACAACGACAACCAGGATACGCGAGCAATTATCCCCTGCCTCGCGAAGGTCATCGTAATTCTTCACCTTCAGATCAAACCTAACATGGGTATCGCTCAGGCTGGCGCGGGTCGTGCTCTTCACCTGGAGATCAACCTGCCCTCCCGCGTCGAAGAAGCGCCGACCGCGCCTGCGCACCGAGCGCAGGCACATATCAATGCCGTAGTCTTGCTCCGGCTCGCTGCAAATCACGCCAGCCCGTGCCGCGACCGCTCGTACATGAGTCCGCGACAAGCCTTCTTGCTGGTGACTCTCGGTCATCGTGACGCCCTCTTTGGGATGCATCATAGCACGGCGCCCGCGTCCCGACTAGCGCACGGCAATCGCCGCCGTCGTCGCACCGGTCAGCCGGATCAGGTCGTGCGGCGACAGTTCCATCTGCAGGCCGCGCTGCCCGGCACTGACGAACACCGTCTCGAAGGCCAGGGCACTTTCATCGAGGAACAGGTGCAATCGCCTGCGCCCCCCGATGGGGCTGATGCCGCCCACAACATAGCCGGTGGCGCGCTCGGCGGCCGTCGGGTCGGCCATGTCGGCTTTCTTGCCGCCGGCCGCCGCCGCGAGTTTCTTCAGGTCGAGCCGCTCCGTCACCGGCACCACGGCGAAGACGAACTCGTTGCTGTCCACCCGCGCCACCAGCGTCTTGAAGATACGGTTCGGCGACAGATCGAGTTTCTCGGCTGCCTCCAGGCCGAAGGAATCGGCGTCGGGGTCGTGCTCGTAGCGGTGCAGGGTGAAGGCAATCTTGGCCGCCTCGGCGGCGCGCACGGCCGGCGTCATGGCAACCTCCTTGCGGGATTTCCTATCGCGGCGCGACCCAGCTGCAAGGTGTCGGCCTCCAGCCTGTCCCGGGCGTCTGGCGCGAACTGACCTGGGAGCGGAGGCGCGCGGATCGGTAGGATGAGGGAGAAGGAGGATTAAGGTATGCCGCTGCGCGACCACTTCCGCCCGCCGCTGGAAAGCCTGCTCCCCTGGGAGGGATTTCAGGCGACGTGGCCCGTCATGATCGTCGCTCGCCTTCGCCGTTTGCTTCCTCGTCGCTACCTGGTGCTGCCTCGCGTCCATTCCGGGTCCAGTGTCGAGATTGATGTGGCGACCTTCCGCGACGAGGGCGGATCACCAGGGGTCGCCGACCACGGCAACGGGAACACGGGCGGCGTTGCGACGGCGGTCTGGGCGCCGCCACCGACCACGGCTCCCAAAACGAACCCGCGGCTGAACCAGGCCATTTCTTGTCGGACTCCCAGAGCGTTTGCCATTGCTGGCGCTCGTCGTCGGGGAGTTTGTCCAGCGCCGCCTTGTCGCGGACAGACAAGAGGAAAAGAGATGCGTCCCCTTTCGTCCCCACCTTTTTGCCTCCTTGGCCCGGACGGCGGCGCTGGTCAGGTCAGCACTTCCACGGCGATCTCGGTGCAGCGGGCCAACCTGGCGTCATTCGTCAAGAACAACCCGCAGCCGTGTACGATGGCGGCGGCCAGATGCAAGGCATCCGGCAGTTCAAACCGCATGGCCGAAGCCACACGGACTTCGGCCGCCCGCTCGCACACCGCCACCGTCAACGGCAACATCTGAACGGCCGGGCTGGCGAAGAATCGCTGATAGTTCGCCAGAAGGGCGGTATCGCTCGTCTTCAGCGGGCCGATCAAGCATTCGCAACGGGCCAGGTCGCAGGCCGCAATCGTCTCGCCCGCCGCTTTCGCCGTTGCCAACCGAGCTACGACCTTCGGGCCCCAAAAAGGGTTGTTCTCGATCAGGTAGATCAGGCAGTTGGTATCCAGGCAGATCATCACGGCTGTTGCCCCCGAAGGCGGCGCGACTCTTCCTGGAGCCGCTCGATGGCCTCTTGTCGTCTGGCCCAACCTTCGCGCATCTCCCGCCGTTCGGCTTCGATTTCCTCCACGCTCCGAGGCACGTGCCCCCGTGCCCTCTGCTCGGCCCAGATCGACTTCATCATGTCCCAGAACGGATCGCCGTCCGGCAACTCGGGCAGGGCTTGCACGATGACTTGAACCCGGCCCGGCGGCAGGTTCGGCTTGTGGTCCAGGTCCAGGGTGCCGTCGGGCTTCAGGGTACCCTCGACGACGACTTCACTGAGGCTCATGGCCCTTCTCCTTTCGTTCAGGCGTCGGCCTCATTCTAGCGAACGGCCCCGGTCGCGCGCCACTCAGCGACACCGCCAGCCCGTTCGGCTGGCTGGCGGCCTGCCCCACGTTTTGAAACCGCTTCTAAACACAAGTTCTTGCCGGATGCCCCCAAAGAGGTGCCGTGCGGCGGCGAATAACATCACAACGTCCCACGGTTTCCGCGCCGCCCGAGGAAGTCTTGCTCATGCAACTCCTGTATCAACTCGCGGCGTACACCCTCCGCCAGGTCATCGGCGAGGCCGCCGACCCCGTCGTCGCCTTCGCCGAACAACACTTCACCGATCACAGCCAGGCCCTGCCGCGCGCCCTCACCGCGGCCGGCGACCGGGCCTGGCGGACCCTCGGCGTCGCCCTGGCCGGCGACGGCTTCTGCGACCAGGTGAAACGAGTGTTCACCAGCGGCGACGACAAGGGCTTCCGCGAACAGGTCACCCGCTTCCTCAACAGCGGCCGACTCGGCTTCGAGGGGACGCCCGTTCAGTTCCGTCAGGAGTGCCTCGCCGAGCTGCGGCTGCTGCGCAAGAGCGATCTGCTCTCGAGCCAACGCCTCGACCTCCACAGGCTCGCCGAACAGGCCGGCCATTTCGCCCGTCACGGCGACGCGCCGGCCGTGGTCGCCGGGGCCTGGGAGGCGGTCCACGGCGTCGCCGACGCCCTGGCCGCTGACTACCCCAAGCTGGCGCGGTTGCTGCGCCAGCCCGCCACCGGCGAGCCACCGCTGCTGGCCGCGGCCTTCACCTATTTCTTCCGCCGCGAGGTGGAGACGAATCCGGAATTGGCCCGCGGCCTCGTCTGGGGCACGCTGCGCCACCTCACGGCGGCGCAGGAGGCCGCCTTCGCCGACGTCGAGCGGGCGCTGGCCGAATTGGGCGGGCGCTTTGACGAGGTGCTGGATGGCCTCGGCCGCATCGAACAGATCGCCGTCGCCACGCAGGGGGCCGTCCTCGACCTGCGCGTGGAGTGGGAGCGAATGGCCGGGACGCAGCAGGCCGGCAGCGACGACCTGCGCCGGCTGATGGAGGAGGCGCTGGCCCGGCTGGCCCGGCTCGGCATGCAGGTCGGCGAGGTGCGGCCGCGGGACAGCTTCTCCATCCGCGGCGAGGACGAGCGCGCCGCCGTCAAGCTGCTGCTGGCCCGCTTCCGTCAGCTCCCCGCCGAGCGCCAGCGCCAGGTGCCCGCCCTGCTCAACGGCCTGGGGAAACTCCAGGTCGGGGCCGGGGAGTTTGCCGCGGCGCGCCTCACCTTCACCGAGGTCGGGCGCAGCGTTCACGAGGACGCGGCCCGCGCGGAGGCCAGCTGCAACGTGTACCGCGCCGCCCTGGAGGAACGCAAGTGGGACGAGGCCCTGGCGGCGCTTCGGCAGGCGGCGGCGCTCGACCGGCCGCGCTTCGCCCCGTTCCCGCTGCACCGCTACCAGCCGCGGCGCATCCTCGGCGCCGGGGGCTTCGGCACCGCCATCCTGTGCCACGACAGCCACTTCGGCGAAGATGTCGTCATCAAGACCCTGCACGACGGCGACCTGGAGCGCGGCGTCAAGGACGTTTTCCGCGAGGCGGTCGTCCTGCGCCAGCTGGCGCACCCGGCCATCATCGGCGTGCGCGACTGCGAGTACGCCGACCCGGACCGCGCTGCCCGGCCGTACATCGTCATGGAGTACTTCGCGGGTTGGACCCTGGAGGACTTTGTCAACCAGCGCGGCCCGCTGGCGCCCCCCGAGTTGATTGCCGTCGCGGCCGCCATCGCCTCGGCCATGCAGGCGGCGCACGCCAAAGGGATCCTGCATCGCGACCTGAAACCGGCGAACGTGCTGGTGCGCAAGGAGGGCGAGCGCTGGTTGGTCAAGGTAATCGACTTTGGCCTGGCGCTGCGCCGGCAGGCCGTGGAGACGAGCATCGCCGTGGCCTCGGGCGGCAAGACGATCCTGTCCGAGAGCGCTGTCGGCACCCTGAAGTACGCCCCGCCGGAGCAGATGGGCGAGGTGCTCGATGCGAACGGCAAGCGCGTGCGGCCGGGGCCGTACTCCGACGTGTATGCCTTCGGCAAGCTCTGCTGCTACCTGCTGTTCAAGACGACCGAGCCGAGGTCGCGCCACTGGAGCACTCTGCCCCGGGAACTGGCGGAGTTGCTGGAGCGCTGCATGGAACACGAGTTGGAACACCGCATGCCGGACTTCGGTCCGGTGGTCAAGGTGCTGGCGGCGCTCGACCCGGCCAGCGAAGCCTCGCGCCGGCGCGAGCAGGAGGAGGCCGAACGACGCCGGCGCGAGGTCGAGGAGCAGCAGCGCCAGCAGGTGGCGCGCCTTCGCAGTGACGGACTTATCACGCTTCGGGAGATGCTCCGCGAGGCGCTGGACCGCGCGGAGGGGAAGCCTACCAAGGAAGACAAAGCGACCGTGGCCGAGCACTGCCGCCGGCACCACATTACCAACGAGGAGGCCCAAGGCGTCTTCCGGGAGGTCCGCAAGCGCTGGGAAGACGAGCATCCCGTCGTCGTGACGCCAAAGCCCGGCGACGTCGTCACCAACGCGCTGGGGATGAAGTTCGCCTGGATTCCACCGGACACGTTCCGTATGGGTAGCGACCAGTACGATAATGAGAAGCCCGTCCATCGCGTCACGCTGACCAAGGGCTTCTACATGGGCGTGCATCCCGTCACGCAGGCCCAGTGGCAAGCCGTGATGGGGTCCAACCCCAGTCAGTTCCCTGGCGAGGATTACCCCGTCGAGACCGTCACCTGGGACGATTGCCAGGACTTCTGCGAGCGGTTGGCAAAGCTCACGGGCAAGCCCATCCGGCTGCCGACTGAGGCGAAGTGGGAGCATGCCTGCCGCGCCGGCACCACCACGGACTACTGCAGCGGCAATGGCGAAGCGGCCCTGAAGAAGGTCGGCTGGTATTCAGGCAATAGCGGTAGCAAGACTCAACCTGTCGGAAAACTAGCACCCAACGCCTGGGGCCTGTACGACATGCATGGCAACGTCTGGGAGTGGTGCCAGGACTGGTACGGGCCGTACCCAAAGGGCGATGTAACTGAATATACAGGATCAAAAGAGTCAGAATATCGCGTACTGCGGGGTGGTTCCTGGGGCGACGGTCCGGTGCATTGCCGCGCCGCCCGCCGCTACGGGCGCGCGCCGTCCCTCCGTATTGGGTACTGCGGCTGCCGCGTCGTGTTCTGCCTGGACTGATTTACACTATTCTCTGTGTTCTCTTTCCCTCTTCTCTCCGAGCGGGGCGAGGAGCCGCGGCAAATTAAACTACTATAAATATCTGTAATAATGGTTCGGGCGCGGCGTGGGCTCAAGTTACGGCGTCCGGGGGTCGATAACAGGTGTCGCGGGACAGGGTTAAGCCGCGTGCTGCGTGGCGGTTCCTGGAACAACGATCCGGTGAATTGCCGCGCCGCCAACCGCAACAGGAACGCGCCGTCCAACCGTAACGACAATTGCGGCTGTCGTGTCGTCTTCTGCCTGGACTAATTCCTTCGACCTCGTAAATTGGACCTCTCCATGCCGATGCCATTCGGCCTGCTCTCGTCCGCGTAGTACGACGCCGCGGGCCGGCGGTGTGGCCCGAGCCGGTCGAGGTCGGCCGTCGTCAGCGGGTAATCCCTGGCGGCCAGTTCCTCCAGGTCGTCGGCAGTCTGCCAGCGATCCAACACGCCGGCTTTCAGCCGCTCCATGCCGGCGATTTCCGGCAAGAGAACATCCGGGCTCGGAACGTCCGCCTCGCCCGGCTTGTGGAGCCACGCGGCCAGGGCGTGGGTTTCCCTGAGCCGGCTCAGCCGCTTCTCGAAGGCACTCAGCAAGCGCGGGCGTGCCGCGTGCATCTCGGTCGTTTGCCCCCTGGCAACTTCCATTACGATGCGTCGCCAGGCCTTCTCGAACGTGACAGCCGACCCCTGGATGCCCTTCACGACCCAGCCCAGCTCGCGCCGGACGACGCGCACGAGGTCCTCGATGTTTTCGAGACTCCCCGCGGGAGGTGGGGCAGTCTCCAGCTCCAGCAACAGGTCTTCCGGCATTCCTCCGTCTCCTTCTCGCCCAGGTTCGCAGGCCGTAGCGCCAGGCCATTCGTACATCACCGCGGGGTCTACCAGAGAAATTCTCCCGCGAGGGCGACGTGTGTCAAGGCCAACGCAGAACTCCTCAGAGCGCAATCGTAGCGGGCGGACGTCCTGGCACGACTGTCGAGTTGGCTGGGACACGCCCGCCAAGCGGATACAAAGAGGCTGGTGCCGCGCCTGAGGGAGGACGTGTCGAAGCTCGGCTGGTCCTCGCCCTCCGTGGGATAACAGGGGACGGCGAGCAACGTATCGATGAGGTCCGACGACATCCCCAAGTCGTTGATCACTCGTCTCAAGGCGCCGGCGCGGGAGGGAGAATGCCCTTGGAGAACTCTACGGGGTCGGGAGTCGAATCCCGACGTGGTGCCCTGTAGAATGAACGATGTGTCTCCCCTGTACGGCATGTCGTGGAGCGAACATGACTCACGTGAGCTTAGACGGTGTCGCTGAATCGGTGAGGCAGTTCGTCCTGGCCGTGGCGGTCGATCCGGCCGGATCGGTCCTCGAACTCGACGGCCGGCCCGTGGCCTGGGTCGTCCCGGCCGCCCCGCCGGCAGCGAACGGCGACGAGGCGTGGACCGATGCGAAGAACCAGCGCCGCTGCGACCTCATCGACCGTAAGTACGCGGGAAGCCTCACACCGCCCGAGGCCGTCGAGCTGGCCCGGTTGCAGGAGCAGATGCTGCGGCACCGCCAGCGCGTCGCCCCGCTGCCGCTGCAAGACGCCCGGCGCTTGCACCAGGAGTTGCTGACCAGGGCGACTTCGCAACAGCCGGAGGGCGCATGAGCACTCCCTTCCTGTACCCGCCGGTGCCGCACGTGTGACGGCACGGCCCACAAGGGTACACCGACTACGCCGGCTACCTCCCGTGGCTGCGCGACGAGTTTTCCTTCCGCTGTGTCTACTGCCTCTTGCGTGAGCCGTGGGGTCGCGTCCGCGGGGTACACACCATCGACCACTTCCTGCCGGTCGCCAACTTCCCGGCCAAGGTCACGGAATACCACAACCTGCTCTACGCCTGCGCCACGTGCAACCTTGCCAAGGGGGCCCGGACCGTGCCCGACCCACTGGCCGTGCTGACGAGCCCGGCGGTGAGCGTCGCGGAAGACGGGACGATCCACGCCGACAGCGCCGAGGCCGCGCGACTGATCGAGTTGCTGGGACTGGACAGTCCTGAGTCCACCGAATTCCGCATGCTCTGGATCGGCATCGTCTCCTTGGCGGCCCGGCACGATCCGGAGTTGTACCGCCGGCTCGTGGCCTACCCTGACGACCTGCCTGACCTCCGCCGGCTTCGGCCCCCTGGCGGCAACTCCCGGCCCGAAGGCGTGGGGCACTCGGCCTTGGTGCGACGGGAGCGCGACGATCTGGCTGCCGCCTACTGACCGGCCTGCGCGTCAAGGAAAGGGAAAAGGACGCAGCCTTCTTGGGTTCCTACTCCTTCTCCTGTCGGCGAGTGGCGTTCTTGTGGGTGAGCCAAGGGACAGGGCCAGAGTGCCGAAGGGTGTTCAGGGAAGGTACAGCCTTCCCACGCCCCGGAGGTTGCCCATGTCGTAGAGGTATTCCAGGAGTCGGTCGGCGACGAGTTCGGCGTAGGATCGCTCGCTCAGCACGCGGTTGGCGTCGGCGAGCGTGAAGACCGGTAGGCTCTGCGGCGTCCCGTGTCTGCGAATCGTGGCCTCCAGGGAGTCCGGCCCGTCGTCGTTGCGGTTCGCCGTAATGAGGAGCAACTCTTCCGCCTGGCACTTCAGCCAGACGTCCGTGTCGGGGGAACGAGGGTGCAGGCCGAGTTCGCCAAACGTGGGCGTCGTCAGGCCCAGGTGAAGCCAGAACTCCCCGCGCGACTCCTCCTGCAAAAGCATCAGCAGAACGCGGACTTGCTTGACGTTATTCACGTCGGCAAGCAACCCCTTCACCGTTCACCTCCTTGCCGCCGGACAACCCCTTGCTCCGCCGCAACTCTTCCATGCGGGCGCGTCCGGCCCGCGCGTGGGCCTCGATCTCCGGCGGGTTGCCGCGTGCCAGGCGCTCCTCGATCCGCCGGTGAGCGGCCATCACCTCGTCGCGACGCTCGCCGATGTAACGAACGGCGGCTTCGACCTGCTCCGGCGTGAGCGACAGGATGTCCGCGATTTCCGCGGCGGAACGGCCCGCCTCCAGGTAGTGCAGCACGTCGTAGATCGTGACCCTCAGCCCATCGACGCGGTTGTTGACAATGACGACTGACATAGGCACCTCCAAGTGCCAGGATACCAGCAAACCGTTCTCGGGCAAACAGCACGCCAGAGTCGGCCTTACCTGGATCTGGGCTGCCCTTGAAAACCGCCGCTTGCGGTTTCGCACGGCTGCGAAGCCGCAAGCGGCGTTCGATCGCTACTCCACGGTCAGCGCCGCGAGGTAGTCCTCGTACTCCTTCAACTGACCCTTCTCGGTCACATGCAGCTTCTTGATGTCCTCCTGAAGCTTCTCGATCTCCGTCTCCTGGGTGTCGAACTTCTTCAGATAGCGTTTGTAGGCGTCCGAGGTCGGCGGCAGCCGCTCGAAGTTGGCCCGCAGCCGCACCTGGTCGTCGGTGATCGTCTTCAGCTGGGTCTGCAGCTGGCCCAGCTCGCTCTGCGTCCCGCTCAGCTTGCCGCGCAGGGCGGCGGCCTTCTCCAGCGCGTCCTTCACCTTGGCGCTGGTGACCTGGCTGTTGAGGAAGACGCGCACCATGTGGTCGGCATTCGAGTTGAGGGCCACCTGATCGACGCGCGCCTGCTCCTCGACTACCTCATGGGTCAGTGACTTGCCGGCCGGCACCTTCACCTCGAAGCGGTAGACTTCGCGGCTCTGCTCCGTCGCCTTCTCCGGCGTCACCAGCTTCCAGTCGTTGCGGACCGGGTGCTCGATGATGAGCGTCCGGTCCTGCTGCGAGCGGTTCTTGACGATGTATTTCTTGGTGTCGCGCAGCTTGTTCGTGGCGTGGACGATGCCCTTGAACACCTTGACCGAAACGAGCTGTACCGGGGCGCTCTGCGACTCGCACTTGACCTCGGTGCCCTGATCGACGGCGTAGGCGACCAGGCGCTCCTCGTTGGGCTGCAGGTCCATGACGCGGGCGTCGCCGGCGTAGGTGCTGCCGTCGTAGACCGTGATCGGCCCCTGCATCAGGTTTTGGCCGGACGTGTTCTTGAAGCGCAGGCCGAGCAGCGGGAATTTCGACTGCACCGACTCGTTGTAGATGCTGACGCGCGTCGCCTCGACGGGGTCGTTGACGATGGGCAACAGCGCCGACTTCTGCCGAGGCAGCGTCACCTTGTGGTCGATGACGTACTGGAAGTAATCGCCGACGTCCTCCGCCGAGGCGACCGAGGCGACGCCATCCTTGAGGTTGATGGCCGCGAGGGCGCTGCCGATGTTCTTGGCCTTCTCCTTCACCTGGGCCTGCTGCTGGCGGCGCTGTTGCAACTCCTCGTAGCTCAGTTTGTTGTTGAAACCGTCGTTGTTGGCGTTTTGCAGGAACAGCGCGTTCTGCCCCTGCGCGCCGTTCATCACCTGCTGCTGGCCACCGAACTGGCCGCCACCGCCGAACTGGCCGCCACCGCCGAACTGGCCGCCGAGGTTGTAGCGGTTGGTCGGCGTTTGCAGGTTCCCCCATGCGGGGTTCGCCCCCCCGAAGCCGCCGCCCTGGAAGCCGCCGGCGCCCGGCGGAGGCGGTGCCATCGGCTGGGCGGGATTGGTCAGCGCGCCGCTGAAGGTCGGCGGACGCAGCGAGGCGAACAGCTCCGGCTCCACCGTCGGCCGCGGGATGAACAACGGCTGATACAGGTCCATCTTGAAGGAAATCGGCCGGCCCGACACCAGGGCCATGCGCACGTCCTTCCAGTCGTCGTCGCTGGTGTTCTCGACCACCGCCCAGCCTTGCAGGAACGCCTTCTTGCCCTCCTCCAGCACCAGGCGATAGCTGGTCTTCCAGATGGGGTTTTCGATGACGTAGCCGACCTTCACCTGGCGCTTGCCTTCGCCGTTGAACGCCAGGCTGACGACCTTCTTCTGCGAGTCGTGGCGGGTGGCCAGCACTTCCAGGGCGCGGCGCAGCTCACTCTCCAGGGCCGGGTTGAGCAGGCGCAGGCGCTGGATCTGACTGAGCGGCACGCTGCGAATGCCTTCGCTGCACAGGACGTTGAGCATCTCCACGTCCACCAGCGCGTCCTTGCCGTGCGGCTGGCGCTGCGACTCCATCCCCAGGATGACGCCGGTCACCGTCCCGGGCTGGGCGGCGTTGCCCTGCTGCAAGGTCAATTCGACCTTCTCGCCGCGCGCCTGGTTGATGAGCTGGCCGAACGAGGGGTTATAGGTCAGGTCCAGGGCGAAGCTCTTGAGCGTCTTCTCGATGGGGTCGGGGCTGTCGTAGCTGATCGTGCTGACCTTGCCGCCGCCCGCGTCCTGAAGGACGAGACTCTTGAGCAGGTCGTTGACGTCGGTGCCGGGGAAGGTCAGATCGACGCGCGAGTTGCCTTCGACCTCACCCTCGCGCTGGAAGTAGCCGACACCGCTGCTGAAGAGGACCACGTGGCCGATGGGCAATGGCGTGTTCGCCGCCTTGGCCTGCCCGTTGCCGTTGTTCGGCGGCACGGGGGCGACCGGGGGCTTGTCCTGGGCCGTCGTCGGACTGGCCCACCAGACGACGAGCGCGACCAGGGCGGCCGCCCCGACCGAACCCGCGACGATCACTGTGCGACGCATGACAGACCTCCTCGGAAGGGCGAGGGAAGCCCACCCGTCGCGACGGGCGGGCCGGATGAGTGAGGAACGCCGGACCATGCAATTCTCCGCTCGCCCCGGTACTCCGGGGAGAGGGGTCGGGGGTGAGGGGCTCTGAGGGAACAGGATTCATTGCATTCATTGCGCGGCGCAGGATTCGTTGCGCGACGCCGGCCGTGCGCAACGAATGCAATGAATCGCCCCTCACCCCCGACCCCTC